>Ga0302320_10014022_pt1 | contig 16623 bp, 16 predicted proteins | sample Bog_T0_3_FD_202130 | JGI IMG/M metagenome (GOLD analysis project Ga0302320, IMG submission 202130) | Peat permafrost microbial communities from Stordalen Mire near Abisko, Sweden - Bog_T0_3 | ecosystem: Environmental > Terrestrial > Soil > Wetlands > Peat | place: Sweden: Abisko, Stordalen Mire... | reverse complement strand
ACGCTGAGCTCGCGCACATCGAGCAGCAGCGCGCTCATGAGAAGGTCTTTCGCGGATCAAAGGCGTCGCGCACGGCTTCGCCGATGAACACCAGCAGCGACAGCAGCAGCGCGACGACGGCGAAAGCAGAGAGCGCGAGCCAGGGGGCGGACAGGTTCGACTTGCCCTGCAACAGCAATTCGCCCAGCGAAGGCGAGCCGGGGGGCATGCCGAGCCCGAGGAAGTCGAGCGACGTCAGCGTGCCGATCGACGAGTTGACGATGAACGGCAGGAAGGTCAGCGTCGCCACCGTCGCGTTGGGCAGCATATGCTTGACGATGATCTTGAAGTTGGAGAGCCCGAGCGCGCGCGCGGCGTTGATATATTCGAAATTGCGCGCCCGCAGGAATTCGGCGCGCACCAGATGGACGAGGCTCACCCAGGAGAACAGCAGCAGGATCGTCAACAAGACGAAAAAGCCGGGAACCAGGATCGCCGAGAGAATGATGAGAATATAGAGATGCGGCAGCGACGACCAAATTTCTATGAACCGCTGCATCGTCAGATCCACCCAGCCGCCGAAATAGCCCTGCACCGCGCCCGCGGCGACGCCGACGACCGACGAAACGCCGGCGAGGATGAGGCCGAACAGCACGGAGATGCGGAACCCGTAGAGGAGGCGAGCAACGACGTCGTGGCCGTCGGCGTCGGTGCCGAGCCATTCCGGCTCGATGTCGCCGCACGAACCGCCGCCGGGGGGCGCCGCCGTGTGAAGCCGCGCCGCATGCGCGGCGAGCGCGATTTGGCATTGCTCCTGGCTCAGCATCCAGGTCGGCGGCGAAGGGAAGGGGGTCGGCGGGTCGAGTTGGGTCGTGTTGTTGGCGAAGCGGATCGGCGGCCAGATCATCCAGCCATGGGCGGCGATTTCGTCGGCGACCATCGGATCGCGATAGTCGGTCGTCGCCTCGAAGCCGCCGAACTTGTCTTCCGGGTAGTCGACGAGCACAGGAAACAGCCACTCGCCGTTGTAGGAAGCCACCAGCGGCCGGTCGTTGGCGATCAACTCGGAGCCGAGCGAGGCGAGGAACAGCACGGCGAAGATCCAGGCCGACCAGAGCCCGCGCCGGTTGCGGCGGAAGTTTTCGAGCCGGCGGCGGCCCATCGGTCCGAGAAGCTGAGCCACCTCACACCTCCCGCGTCTCGAAATCGATGCGCGGATCGATCCAGGTGTAGGTGAGGTCCGAGATCAGATTGACGACGAGGCCGAGCAGCGCGAACACATACAAATTGCCGAGCACGACCGGGTAGTCGCGGTTGATGAGCGAGTCGTAGGAGAGATAGCCGAGCCCGTCGAGCGAGAACACCTGCTCGATGAGCAGCGACCCGGTAAAGAACGCCGAGACGAACGCGCCGGGGAAGCCGGCGATGACGATCAGCATCGCATTGCGGAACACGTGGCCGTAGAGCACCCGCCGTTCCGATAGCCCCTTCATGCGCGCGGTCTGCACATAGGCCTTCTTGATCTCGTCGAGGAACGAGTTCTTGGTCAGCAGAGTCGAGGTCGCGAACGAGCCGAGCACCAGCGCGACGACCGGCAACGTCACGTGCCAGAGATAGTCGAGCGCCTTATGCGGCCAATCGAACTGGGCGAAATTGTCTGACGTGAGGCCGCGCAGCGGAAAGATCTGCCAGAACGAGCCGCCGCACAACATCACCACCAGGAAGATCGCGAACAGGAAGCTCGGCACCGCATAGCCGAAGATGACGAGGGCGGACGTCCAGACGTCGAAGCGCGAACCGTCGCGGATCGCCTTGGCGACGCCGAGCGGAATCGAAATCGCATAGGAGATCAGCGTCATCCACAGACCTAGAGAAGCCGACACCGGCAGCTTCTCTTTGATGAGTTGCAGCACCGGTTCGTCGCGGTAGTAGCTCTTGCCGAGGTTGAAGGTCGAATAGTCGCGCACCAGCATCCAGAAGCGCTCGTAGGCGGGCTTGTCGAAGCCGTATTGTTTCTCCAGCTCTTTGATGAACTTCGGATCCAGCCCCTGCGCGCCGCGGTAGCGCGAGGCGACGTCGCCCGAGGCGTGCGCTGTCGCCGCGCCGGCCATCGCCCCGCCGCCGCCGCCAAAATTGGCGGTCGAGCCCTGATCGAGCCCCTGCAATTGCGCGATAGCGCGTTCAACCGGGCCGCCCGGCACGAATTGCACGATGGCGAACGACACCAGCATGACGCCGAACAGCGTCGGGATCATGAGGAGGAGGCGGCGGAGGATGTAGGCGAGCATCAGGGTTGGGCAGTAGGCAGTAGGCAGTAGGCAGTGGTCAGTAGGCAGTAGGCAGTAGGCTGGCGTCGACTGGCGCGGGCGTCGCCGTGATCCAAAACCCTTTGCCTATTGACATTCATTGCCGCGTCCCTTGCTCTGCCTACTGCCTACTGCCTACTGCCTACTGCCTACTGCCTACTGCCTACTGCCTACTGCCTACTGCCCATCTCACAAACCAATCTTCTTCGCCTTCGCCTCGTCCCACCACCAGGTGTCGGGGGCGCCGACGCCGAGCTTGGGTTGACGCTCGGGCCGCGAGAAGGCGTTCCAATAGGCGGCCCAGTAGGAATCGTTGTACCAGGCGGGAATCCAATAGCGTCCGGCGCGCAGCACGCGGTCGAGGGCGCGGCAGGCGGTGTTCAGGCCCTCGCGCGTCGTCGCGTTGGCGATCAATTCGATCAGCGCGTCGACGGCGGGGTCGGCGACTCCGGCGAGGTTCTGCGACGCGGGCTGACGGGCGGCGGCCGAGCCGAAGACGATACGCAAGTCGGGCCCCGGCGTCGATGCGCCATTGGAGGCGCGCATGACGACGTCGAAGTCGAAAGCGTCGGTGCGGCTCTTCAACTGGGTGGGATCGACGATGCGCGAATGCGCGTCGACGCCGAGCTTCTTCAGGTTCTGCTGGAACGGCGTCACATGCGGCTGCATCACCGGCGAGGAATCGAGGAACTCGATGGCGAGCGGCGCGCCGCTTGGCAGTTTCAACACGCCGTTGTCGCGCTTGCAGCCGGCGGCCAGCAACAACTCGTTGGCGCGCTTGAGCAGCGCGCGGTCGCTGCCCGAACCGTCGGAGACCGGCGGCGTCAGCGGCTCGGCGAAAACTTCATCGGGAATCCTGCCGCGCCACGGCTCGAGCAGTTTCGCCTCGTCAGGGCCGGGCAGGCCGCTCGCCGCCATCGCCGTGTTCTGAAAGTAAGAGGAGACGCGTTTGTAGGACGAGAACATCACATTCTTGTTGGTCCATTCGAAATCGAAGCACAGCCCGATCGCCTCGCGCACTCGCGGGTCTTGGAACGCCTCGCGCCGCGTGTTGAAATACCAGGCCTGCACCGGCGTCGGCGCGCCGTTGTGCAGCGTCTCCTTGATGACGCGCCCGTCGGCGAGCGCGGGAAAGTCGTAGCCCGTCGCCCAGATGCGCGAAGTGTACTCCTGGCGGAAGTTGATCGCCCCGGCCTTGAAGGCTTCAAAAGCGACCTGCCGCTCGCGATAATATTCGAAGCGCAGGCGCGCAAAATTGTTGGTTCCGACGTTGACCGGGAGATCGCGCCCCCAATAATCGTCGCGCAATTCGAACTCGATGAACCGTCCCGGCTCGAACGTCTTGACCTTGTAGGCGCCGGAGCCGAGCGGCGCCTCCAAGGTCGCCGCCTCGAAGTCGCGGTCCTTCCACCATACAGCCGAGAACACCGGCATGCCCGCGACGATCAGATGGGCGTCGCGACTGCGGTCTTTGACGAAGCGAAAGCGCACGACTTCGTCGCTCTCGGCCGCTACGCTCTCGACCTCGCCGAGCAACTGGCGATAGATCGGATGGCCCTTGGTCTTGAGCGTCTCGATGGAAAAGGCGACGTCGGCCGCCGTGAGTTTCGAGCCGTCGGCGAAGCGCGCCTCGGGGCGCAGCAGGAAACGATAAGTGAGCTTGTCGAGGGAATAGCGCACGGCGCGAGCGATCACGCCATAGGCCGAGTCCGGCTCGTCGCCATGGCCGGTCATCAGCGTGTCGTAGCAGGCGGACATGCCGGCGGCGCCGTCGCCCTTGGTCGAGAAGATGTTCAGCGTGTTGAACGTATCGAAATTCTGATTGCCGCCCGTGGACGTGATCTGCACGCAGAGCAGGCCGGCCTTGGGCGCCTGCGGATTGACATAGGCGAAATGCGGGAAATCGGCGGGCAGCGCGAGATCGCCAAACGATGACAGCCCGTAGGTTTCGATCTCGTCCTCCGCCCCGGCCGCGCCCCAGGGGCTCAACGCGGCGAGGGCGGCGGCCGCGCCGGTCTTCAGCGCCGAGCGTCTTGTAATAGTCGAGGCCATGAGGCTTGCTCCGTCTGCGATTTGCGCGGCCGATTCGATTGCGATTTAATCCGGCTTGGCGGCCCTTGGGAAGCGACGCGCGCACGGGAGAGAACGAGATGGGGAATGACTTTTTTGCCGACGTCGAGGGCGCTTCGGGATTCGCCTATGCGGGCGCGCAGATCGACCGAGCCAGCGAAATCCGCGAGGACGCGGCGAGAATCGCCGGTTTGCGCGGCCGAGCCGACGCGCGTTTCATCCTGCTGGGACGCGACATGCCGATCCTGGCCCGGCGCGCGCCCGAGACCTGCCTGTTTCCCCTGAGCGCGCTGGAGGAGCTCGGCGGTCCCGCGTTCGAGGTTCTGCTCGGGTTGGACGCCGCCGGCGCGCCTTGGTTCGCCGCCCAACTGCCGGAGGGGCGGATCGAACAGCGCTCGGATGCGAGCGACGGCTTTCTCGACCGGCGCGACCTCGTCATTCCCGGCCGCGACGACTTGGCGCTCGTCGATTTACGCTCGATCGCGTCGCAGGGTCTCGTTCCCGCGCCGCTTGTCGCGGTGCTCGGTCAGGCCAAGGCGATCGTCGACTGGCACGCACGCCACGGGTTTTGCGCAAAATGCGGCGCCTCGACGCGCCCGGCCGCCGCGGGTTGGCGGCGCGAATGCGACGCCTGCAAGGCGCAGCATTTTCCGCGCACCGATCCGGTCGTCATCATGTTGGCGGTTGACGGCGAGCGTTGTCTGATGGGACGGCAGCGACGCTTTCCCAAGGGCATGTATTCCGCGCTCGCCGGTTTCGTAGAACCGGGCGAGACCATTGAAGAGGCGGTGCGCCGGGAAATTCGCGAAGAAAGCGGGATCGTCAGCGGCGCGGTGCGCTACGTCGCCTCACAACCCTGGCCATTCCCGTCATCGCTGATGGTCGGTTGTCTGGCGCGCGCGCAGACGACGGACGTCCATGTCGACGCCCAGGAACTGGAAGACGCGCGCTGGTTCGAACGCGCGGAGGCTCAGGCGATGTTCGACAAACAACATCCCGATGGCCTCTGGCTTCCCAACCCGATGGCCATCGCCCATCACCTGATCCGCTTCTGGCTCGGCCGCGCGTCCTGATAAGGACGCGCCGGACCGGCTGTTTCAGGCCTTCTTGGCCGCGGCGCGCTTCTTGGCCGGGGCCTTCTTCGCCGCAGCCTTCTTGGCCGGGGCCTTCTTGGCGGGGGCCGCCTTGCCTTCCGACTTCTTGGCCGCGGCGCGAACGCGCGAGCTGTCGAGGGAAACGCCGAGCGCCGTCGCCTTCTGACGGGTGGCGCCTTCGGTTCGCTTGAGCGCCTTGGCGATATCGGCCGCGGTTTCCTTGCGGGCGAGGCTCTTCAACGTCTTCACGTCGTCTTTGGTCCAAGGCTTGCGGGCGGGCGACTTCTTGCTGGCAGGGGCTTTAGCCACGTTATTTCCTCATTGAATAAGTTGTGGACAAAAAGCCGTTGAGCACAAAATTTCATTTGATGCAAGGCGATATATGGAGAAATCGCATTTGTTTGTGAAACAAATAGCGGTGTAAGGGCCTTGAGGCCTCGTTTGCGACGGCTCCAGTTGTCTGACGGCGTCGGTTCCTGTCTCATTTCAGAACGGCCGCGCAGTCCCGGTTGGCGCTGAGACACGAGCGACCGGCTCGGGCCGCTGACTGTTTCCTGAACTCTGGAAACCGCCCAACCGTCGCCGCGCGCAGCAAACAAATGAGAACAACAAGAGAACGGTTAGCGGCGCAGTTGCGGCGATCGGATTGATTGGCGCGCGCGGAGCTATGCTCCTGGCGGTCGCCGAGCGGGAAAAACCCCTTCCGGGCGGGCGCCGAGAAACGGCGGGGGCGGTATTGTGGAATCCGGGCGCTTTCCCTATAAGCGTGCGCCCCTCGCTGTTTCCGACACCCCTGGAGGCGTGGCGCGGGTCGTTCAAAAAGGAAAACCGACATGGCAGCGAACAAGCAACTCGCGGCCGTGACGCGTAGCGGGATAGGCAAGGGGGCCGCCCGCTCCGTTCGTCGCGATGGCCGCGTACCAGGTGTTATTTATGGCGGCGGCGAAAAGCCGGAAGCGATTTCGATCGAATTCAAGGAGCTCAACAAGCTCATCTACGCCGGCCACTTTCTGACCACGATCTTCGAACTCGACATCGGCGGCCGCGTCGAGCGCGTGCTCCCGCGCGATTACCAGCTCGACGTCGTCACCGACAAGCCGCTGCATGTCGACTTCGTGCGCCTGCGCGCAGGCTCCAAGGTGCGCATCGCCGTCCCCGTCCACGTCGAGAACCGCGAAGCCTCTCCCGGTCTCAAGAAGGGCGGCGCCGTCAATCTGGTCCAGCACCAGATCGAGATCATTACCCCGGCGGACTCGATCCCCGAGGCGATCACCATCGACCTCACGGGCCTGGACTTCCACGACGCCGTCCACGCCAGCGATCTGAAGCTGCCCGAGGGTTCGCGTCCGGCGAACGCCAAGTCGAACTTCACGGTGGTCACCATCGTGCCGCCGACCGTCTACAACGAAGAGATCGCCGCCACGGTGGCGACCTCCGCTGCGCCGGCTGCGGCTCCTGCCAAGTCCGCCGCGCCCGCCAAGGCCGCCGCGCCGGCCAAGGCGGCCGCGCCCGCCAAGGCTCCGGCCAAGGCGGCGGCGAAGAAGTAATCTTCGCCTTGTCGTGACAAGATCGACCCCGCCCGCCGCTCTGGCGGGCGGGTTTGGTTTGAAGGGGCTGACATGATCCTGATCGCCGGCCTCGGCAATACCGGATCGCGCTACGCGCGCAACCGGCACAACATCGGCTTCATGGCGATCGAGCGCATCGCCGCCGAATACCGCATCGGCCCGTTCCGCAGCCGCTTCCAGGGCCTCGTCGCCGACGGCCCGATCGAGGGCGAGCGCGTCGCGTTGTTGGCGCCGCAAACCTATATGAACGAGTCCGGGCGCAGCGTCGGCGAGGCCATGCGCTTCTACAAGCTCGACCTCAGCGCGGTCGTCGTCATTCACGACGAACTCGACCTCGCCCCGGCCAAGGCGCGCATCAAGGTCGGCGGCGGCAACGCCGGGCACAACGGCCTGCGCTCCATAACGGCGCATATTGGCAATGACTACAAACGCCTGCGCCTCGGGATCGGCCACCCCGGCGCCAAGGAGCTCGTCCACCCTTACGTGCTCGGCGATTTTGCCAAGGCCGAAACGCCCTGGGTTGAGGCGCTGTGCGACGCGGTGGCGCGGGCCGCGGGCCTGCTCGTCAAGGGCGAGGACGCCAAGTTCCAGAACAAGGTCCATCTCGCGATGGAGGCGGCGGGGCTCGCCGGCAAGGACTGATCTGGCGCCTTCCCCCCAATCTCTGCTAAAATGTCAGAACCGGCGTAAACGCCTGCAAAGACCGATAACAACGAGGGCCCGAGTGGACAAGACCGAAGCCGGTTCGCTTTCCTCTCCCGCGGTTCTTTCCAAGATGCCCGGGCATATGCTGCGACGCTGTCATCAGATAGCGGTGGCGCTGTTTCTCGACGAATGTCGCGACGCCGACCTGACGCCGCTGCAATTCGTGACGCTGGTGGCGCTGGCGACTCACGGCAGCCTCGACAAGGCGACGATCGGCGGGGTCGTGGCGCTCGACCGCACGACGGTCGCGGTGGTCGTGCGCAACCTCGTAGAACGGGGGTTGGTGACCTGCCGGCCATCGGAACACGACCGGCGCGCCAAACTCATCGAGATTACCGAGGCGGGCCGCGCCATGCTGGTTTCGGTTCAGGGCGGCGTCGATCGCTCGCAAACGCGCATCCTGTCGCCGCTGTCGGTGGAGGAACGCGACGAATTGCTGCGCCTGCTGACGAAGATGGCCAGCAAGAACAATCTGTTGAGCCGTGCGCCGCATCGTCTGCCGCGCGGGCTGAACGAGTGAGTCGACGGCTCGCTGAGACGAAATGTCGCGGCGGCGATGGATCTTCGCATCCTACTGAGTAAAAGTCTGCAAAGGAGCCCGCGGCGTCACCGCCGGGCCGAGGGGAGGCGTAGATGGGCGAGATTGACGCCGAGATTGTCCTGGGCTGGCCCTATCGCGGCGACAGCTTCACCGAAGTCAGCCGATCCGCGTGATCTCTCGTTCTCGATAGGCGCCTCGACCCATGTCGCAACTCGGAACTCTCGAAGACCTGCCGCTCGACTATCGCCAGGGCCTGACCGAGCACAATCTCGTGCCGCTGTGGCCGAGCCTGCGCGCCGCATTGCCTTATGGAATCCCGCCCCGCAGAACCAAGCCGATCCTGTGGAAATACGCCGACATCCGTCCGCGATTGATGCAGGCGGGCGAGTTGACGCCGATCGAAAAGGCGGAGCGGCGCGTGCTGGTGCTCGCCAATCCCGGGCTCGGTCTCACCAACATGCAGGCCACGCCCTCGATCTATATCGGCATGCAGTTGATCCTGCCGCACGAGACCGCGCCCAATCATCGCCATGCGCCCAGCGCCGTGCGCTTCGTCGTCGAGGGCGAGGGCGGCTTCACCATCGTACAGGGCGAGAAGCTGCCGATGGAGCCGGGCGATCTCATCCTCACCCCGTCGCTGCTGTGGCACGAGCACGGCCACGCGGGTTCGGGCCCGGTGGTGTGGATGGACGCGCTCGACCTGCCCACCGTCTATTTCCTCGAGGCGTCTTATTGCCTGGAGGGCGAGTCTCAGGCGCCACGCAATCAGGCCGACAATTCGCAGAACCATTTCGTGCGCTCGGGGTTGACGCCCTACGCTTCCCTCAACCGCCCGCGCGACAGATACCCGCTGAAACGCTTTCCGTGGCGCGACGTCAAGGCGGCGCTGGCGTCTTTCGCGACGGTGACCAATCTCGGCGAACCCGTGCAACTCGCCTATATCAACCCGGAGACCGGCGACGAATGCATGCCGGTGCTCGGCTTCTCCGCGCTGATGCTGCGGCCGGCTGAGAGCGTGAAGCCCCGCCGGCGCTCGGCCTCTGCGGTGTTCCATGTCGTCGAGGGCGACGGCCACGCGCTGATCGACGGCGTCGAGTTGAGCTTCACCGTCAACGACACGTTTGCCGCCCCGACCCATGCGAAGATCGAGATCGCCAACCGCTCGACCTCGAAGCCCGCCTGGCTGTTCCAGGTCGACGACGCGCCGTTGCAGCGGAAGTTGGGGTTTTTCGAGGAGTTTGCGGGGTGAGAGCGGGGCCGAGACACGGCGCTCTCCGTCCCCCTCGCCCCGCTTGCGGGGAGAGGGTCGGGGTGAGGGGCTGGTCATAGAAAGCAAAAGCCCGCGTTTTCGAATCTGCCAAACCGCCAACCGGCGTTTTGGCGTCGAGCGGCCCCTCACCCTAACCCTCTCCCCGCAAGCGGGGCGAGGGGATCTCCGCGTTTTTCGGCCGTTCCCGCGATGTGTAAATCCGATAACCGCACGCCGGCGACGGGACGCCGACGTCGCCCTAAATCCACCCCCGCAGCTTCCAGATCGCCCAGGTCGCCCGGCGGATCACGCCGGCGATCCCCGGCGCGGGATAGGGCTCGTAGGCCTGCAAGCGCGCAATCTTGCCGTCGCGCGTTTCCATGACGAACGCCTGATCGAAGGCGATCGTCGGGCCGAACTTGAGCTTGTGTTTGGTGTCGACCTCATAGAACTCGATCGCGCCGGCGACGGCGCGGTTGCGCACCGAAAACCCCGGCTTCTCCAGGCTGGAGAGACCCCAGCGCAGGCCGCGCTCGATTTCCGCGCGGCCCTGCATGCGCGGCTGCGGATAGTGCGGATCGATCAGCACCGCGTCGTCGGCGAAAAAGCCGAGCGCCTTTTCGAGATCCTTCGCCATGAAGGCGTCGATCATCTCCTGAAACAATGGCCCCTCGCCCATCGCCCGCTCCTCACGCCGGTCGGCGACGAGCTTAGCCGATCAAGCGGCGGCGAGATAGTCGCGCAGCGCGCTCGCGGCCTCCTCGCCGAGATCGAGTCTGGGAAACCTGAGGAACGGCCGCGCGGCCAAATGCGGCACGCGCTTGAGATCGAGGCTCTGCGAGAGCAGGCGCAGATACAGCGCTTCCTCTTTCGACGTCGGCTGATAGAGCGCGAATTCGCATTTGGCTTGCGCGAACTCGGCGTCGCTGACCTCGGCTTCGGCGAAGTCGATCCAGGGCGAGGCGTTCTGGCTGGTGTCCAACCCGGACCCCACATGCAGCGCGACTTTGCGCCGCCGGGCGATGGCGGTGGGCAGTTGATCCGGATAGAGCGCGAACAACTCGCGCAACGGCCGCTTGCCCGAGACGCCGGCGCCGCCGCCGCCGACCAGCGCCCCCGCGTCGAGCGACAGCGCGTAAGCGGCGAGCGAGGAATCGAGCAGCGGCTCTCGCGCCTCGATCTGGAATTTCATCGAGGTACGGTCGAGCCGCTGCAGATTGGTGCGACTCATATTGGCGAGCGTCTGGCCGCGCACGAAGTCGCCGCTGTCGCGCCCGTGGGCGAAGGCGATTTCGAGCGGCACATAGCCGGCGAACAATTCGTCCGCGCCTTCGCCAGACAGCGCCACGCGGAAGCCGTCGGCGTGGATGCGTTCGAACAGGGCATAATTGCATAGAGCGTCGCGCACCACGCTGGGCTCGAAGGTCTCGATCGTTGCGATGACTTCGGCGAGGCGTTGTGGCGTGCGGAAGCGCGGGCCAGACATCGAGACGGTTCGCAGGTCCATGTGCGAGGCTTCCGCGTAACGCGCGGCGAAGCGATAGTCGGGCGCGGTTTCGTCGCCAAGGAAATAGCCGGGCGCTTCGGGTCGTATTTCGTGCGCGTAATGGGCGACCAGCGTGCTGTCGATGCCGCCGGAGAACAGCAGCGCGAACGGCAGATCGGGCGGGACGCGCGAATTGACGGCGTTGCGTAACAGCCCATCCAGCGCCCGCGCGTCGGTTGGCGGCGCCGTCCGCGGCCTGGCGAAGGCTTGCAACGCGCGCCGACCCATCCAATGTCCAGGCGGCAGCAGCATCACATTGCCGATCTCGCTCGCGGCGAGCAGCGGCCGTATCTCGGAGGCGAACAGGAAGCCGCCGTCGCGCTCGATCAGATACAGCGGCTTGACGCCGAAGGGATCGCGGGCGGCGAGGAACTCGCCCCCTGCCGCGTCATAGGCGACGAAGGCATACATGCCCTCCAGCCGCGCCAGCGCCGCCGGACCCCAGACGCTCAACGCATTGGCGAGCACTTCGGTGTCGGAATGGGTGTGGAAGCGCACGCCCAGCGCTTCGAGTTCGCGCCGCAATTCGACGTGATTGTAAATCTCGCCGTTGAGCGAAACCAGGATGCGCCCATTCGCCGAAAGTTTCGGCTGCTCGCCGCCTTCGGCGTCGACGATGCGCAGCCGCCGCGTGCCCATGGCGACGTTTACGCGCGGCGAAACGATAGGGTCGCTCACGTCGCCGCGATGCGCCATGTCCGACATCAGCGCGCTAACGACGCTATCCGCGCCCGGCCAATCGATCGCAACAGCGATGCCGCACATTCAGGTGTCTCCGACTGAGAGAGGATAGTTGTGAGAGGAGCGGCCGGTCAGACCGGGCCTCGGGGGCAAAACGCGCGGTCCCAGAGCGTTGACGCTTGCTTAACCATCGGCGGGTCGGCTCCCGAACATTGCGGACTTGTGTATCGGCGGCCACGCTTGCGCCAAGCGGGACGCACACATCGGGGGCGTCGTCTTTAGGAGCCGCCCCCTTGCGAAACACCGCCCTGATCGTCGCCGTCGCCCTCGTCGCGGCCGCCATAGGCGGCGCGTGGGCTAGCGCGCCACTCAAAGCCACGATGCGTGACTGGAAAGCCGGGCTCGGGACCCTCGATGAAATGACGGCGCCGGGCGGGGGTTTCGATTCCCCGCAGATTTCCCGCATCGTCAACCAATTGTCGGACGACGCGGGCCGCCTCGCCTCGCGCCTGTCGACGTCGAACGCCCAGGCTCAAGACGTCAAACGCCGGTTCGAGGCGCTCGCCGCGGACGCCCAGTCGCTCGCCGCGGCGTCGCATCGCGATGCGGCGCGGGTCAAATACAACGCGTTGCACGCGGGTTGCGTGAGTTGTCACGACGCCTACGCCCATTGAGCCACCGATCTCCCGACAAATAGCAATAGAAAGCCGAACCATGAGTCCGACAAAGTCCAACCTGACCCGCGTTCTCCATCTGGCTCTGCTGGCGATTGTCCTGCATCAGGTCATCGGTTCCGCCTTTGTGGAACGACCGCTGCCCGGCGACGATCCCGAGTGGCCGTTCCTGCTCCATGTCTGGAGCGGCGTCGCCGGCCTGCAGGTTCTGCTGGCTTTCTGGGTGTGGACGCTGGTGCGCGACCGCCACGAGACGCCGTTCTCGACTCTGGTTCCTTGGGTGTTTCCGCGGCGAATGATCGCGATCTTCGCCGAAGTCGGGGACCTCGTCCGCGACCTCATGGCGCGGCGCGTTCCCTCCTTCGACTTTCCCGCCATCGCCGGCGTGGTCCACGGACTCGGGCTGCTGCTGGCGACGCTGCTCGCCGTCTCCGGGTCGCTGTGGTACTTTGTGCTGAACGGAACGTTCGCGGGACGAGTCGTGTTGTTGATCCATGAGTTGGCGGGCAATCTGATGTGGGCCTATCTGGTCGGCCATGTTTCGATGGCGCTGTTGCATCACTTCGTCGGCGAAGACAGGCTGATGAAGATGTTCTGGCTCCGCCGCGGCGTGAGCCAGAACCCTGTGACGGCAACGGCGAAATAAAGCTGGGCGAAATGAAGCTGCTGCTCGTCGAAGACGACCTGGACATGGCCGCACATGTGCTCGCCGGATTGCGCGAGCGCGGACATGTCGTCGAACACACCGCCGACGGCCGCGAGGGGTTGAGTCGGGCGCTGGCGGGCGGGTTCGACGTGCTCGCGCTCGACCGCATGTTGCCGGGCCTGGACGGCCTGGCGATCGTCGCCGCTCTCAGGCGCGAGCGCATCGCCACGCCCGTGCTGTTCCTCACCAATCTTTCGGGGATCGAGGACCGCGTCGAGGGTTTTGAGGCGGGCGGCGACGATTATCTGGTCAAGCCTTTCGCCCTCGAAGAACTGCTGGCGCGTTTGAGCGCGTTGGCGCGGCGGCCGACGCTCGGGGCGCCGGCGACGGTGTTGCATGCCGGCGATCTGGAGATGGATCTCATTCAACGCACCGTGCGGCGCGGCGGCGTGTCCATCGATCTGGGACCCAAGGAATTTCAACTGCTCGAATATTTCATGCGCGCCGAGGGCCGCGTGGTGACGCGCAAGATGCTGCTCGAACAGGTCTGGAACTTTCATTTCGATCCGCAGACCAATATCGTCGAAACCCATGTGAGCCGGTTGCGCGCCAAGATCGACCTGGGCCAGCGACCGAGCCTGATCCGCAACATCCGCGGCGTGGGATATAGCCTTGGCGTCTAGAACGAGACTGTTCCGCACCGCCAGCTTCCGGCTCGTCGCGATCTACGGCCTCAGTTTCACCGTGGCGTCCGCGCTGCTCGGCGCCGGCGTCTACCGTTCCGTCGACGCCGAAGTCGCGCGCGAATTCGACGACCGCATCGGAGAAGAGAGCGACGCGCTGCAGGGTCTCTATGCCACGCAGGGCGGCGAAAGGCTCGCCCAGGTTCTTGCCGCGCGCGCGGCCGGCGGGGTGTTCGCTTATGGTCTGCAAGCTCGCGACGGCCGCCTCATCGCCGGCGTCGCCCGCCCCCCGTCCGGCAAAGACGGAAAGCCGTCGCTCGGCTGGGTGGAGATGCCGGAAGCAGAGGCGGATGAAGCGCCCGAAGGGGCGCCGGAAATGTTGCGGGCGCTGGTGACGCGCCTTGCCGACGGAACCTATCTGGTGGTCGGCGACGAACAGCGGCGGACGATGGGCGCCATGCGCGCCATCCTCGTTGCTTTCGGCTGGGCGATCGCGGGCATTTTGGCGCTGGCTCTCGCGGGAGGCATCTGGACCAGCGCGCAGTTCCTGCGCCGCATCGACGCCATGCATGGGGCGGCGCGCGCGCTGATGGCGGGCGATTGGAGCCGCCGCATCCCTGTCGATGCGACGTCCGACGATCTCTCCCAACTCGCGCGCGCCTTCAACCGGCTGTTCGAACGCATCGAGAAGCTGCTGCTCGCCAACAAACACGTGAGCGCCGATATCGCCCACGATCTGCGCAAGCCGCTGGCGCACACGCTGCGCCGGCTGGAGGCGCTGCGGGCTCCGGGGGATTTGAAGCCGGAGATCGAGACCGAGCTGGAAGGCGCGGCTGCGGATATCGAGGGGGTGCTCGCAACCTTCGACGCGCTGCTGCGCATCGGCCAATTGCAGGCCGGCGCGCGCCGCGCGGCGTTTCGCTCGATCGATTTGCGAGACATCGCGCAAGAAGCGGCGGCGGCGTTTCGTCCGTCGGCGGAAGATGACGGACGGGTGATTGTCGAACAATTAACGACGCCGTTTCCTCTGCAAGGCGACCGCGATTTGTTGATGCAAATGATCGCCAATCTCATCGACAACGCGCTGCGCCACACGCCGCCGGGCGCCTCGATCTGCGTCCGCACCGAGGCGGACGCCCGCGGACCGCGGCTCGTCGTCTGCGACAACGGGTTCGGCGTCGCGGAAACCGAGTTGAACTTGATCTTCGACCGGTTTTACCGCTCCGAAGCGGCCGCGTTCGCCTCGGGCAATGGGCTCGGTCTGGCGCTGGTCGCGGCCATCGCCGAGATGCACGATCTCGCTTATGCGGCTTCGGACAATCGACCGGGATTGAAGATAACCATTGTGCCGAACGTCGGCGAGCGCGACGGCGCGGCGTGAAGGTGTCTTTTAGTTCTCCCGCGGGCGCGCGCTGTCGTGCCAGCGCCGCAGCAGCAGATAGGACAGGCCGTTCAGCGCGGCGAAAATGATGAGGCCGGCGACGGAGATCAGGAACAGCGCCGCGTACATGCGCGGCATTTTGAGCAGGTAGGACGACTCGACGATCCGATAGGCGAGGCCTGCGCCTTGCCCGGCCGTGCCCGCCGCAATCTCGGCGACGATGGCGCCGATCAGCGCCAACCCGCCGCCGATCCTCAAACCCCCGAGGAAGAACGGCAGCGCCGAGGGAATGCGCAGCCACAACAACTGCCGGCTGCGCGAGGCGCGGTAGAGTTGGAACAGATCGAGCAACTTGTGATCGACGGAAGCCAAGCCCAGCGCCGTATTGGCGAGAATCGGGAAGAAGGCGACGAGAAACGCGCACACCAGCACCGCCGTTCCCGAACTCAAATAAATGACCAGCAGCGGCGCGATCGAGACGACGGGCGTCACCTGCATGATGACGGCGAACGGGAAGAACGCGCGCTCGACGAAGCGCCATTGCGCGAACACCAGCGCGAGCAGCGCGCCGCCGAGGGTCGCCGCGATGAGCGCTTCGAGCGTGATCGACAGCGTCACCACGAGCGAACCGAACAGCGTGTTCCAGTCCTTGACCAGCGTCGCCAGGATGAGGCTCGGCGCCGGCAGGATGACCGGGCGAATCTCGCCGATGCGCACGACCGCTTCCCAGGCGCCGAGCGCGCCGACGAGCGCCAGGAACGGCAACCCGAAGCGCAGAAAACGTTCGCGGCTCATGTCGACGAATCCTCGGCCAGCGCCATCGCCCGATGCAGCGCCTGCGAGGTCCGCCGGCAAGTCTCGGCGTAGTCGGCGCCGAGACGAAATTCTTCGTTGCGCTGGGGAGCCGCGGGCGCCTCGATTTCGGCGACGATGCGCCCGGGGCGCGGGGCCATGACGACGATGCGGTCGGAGAGATAGACGCTTTCGTAGACCGAATGAGTGACGAACACCACGGTTGCGCCGAGTTCGGCTTTGAGCGCGAGAAGATCGTCCTCGAGCTTGCCGCGGGTGATCTCGTCGAGCGCGGCGAAGGGTTCGTCCATCAGCAACACCGAGGGGCGGGTGACCAGCGCGCGGGCGATGGAGACGCGCATCTTCATGCCGCCCGAGAGTTCGCGCGGATAGGACCTCGCGAAACCCGACAGCCCCACCTTGGCGAGCATCTCCTCGATGCGCTCGCGCGCTTGCGCTCGCGACTGGCCGGCGATGCGCAGCGGCAGCCAGACGTTGTCGAATACGTTCGACCACGGCATCAGCGTCGGCTCCTGGAACACGAAGCCGAGTTCGTGATGGGGCTCGTTCCAGCGGATTTCGCCCGCCGTCGGCGCCGTGAGACCTGCGAGCAGCCGCAGCGCCGTCGACTTGCCGCAGCCGGAGGGGCCGAGCAGCGCAAGGAATTCGCCGCGGCGAATGTCGAGGTCGAAGCCTTCGAGCGCGGTC
>Ga0302320_10014019_pt1 | contig 16625 bp, 13 predicted proteins | sample Bog_T0_3_FD_202130 | JGI IMG/M metagenome (GOLD analysis project Ga0302320, IMG submission 202130) | Peat permafrost microbial communities from Stordalen Mire near Abisko, Sweden - Bog_T0_3 | ecosystem: Environmental > Terrestrial > Soil > Wetlands > Peat | place: Sweden: Abisko, Stordalen Mire... | reverse complement strand
GCGCCTCGCTTAAGCTGGCGCGGCGCTCTTGAATGGGCTGCAAAATCTGCACCAGAGCGTCGGCGGCCCAGCCCTTGCATTCGATACAGCCAATCCCGGCAGAGCGGCAACCATCATAGACCTTTGCAAGCGTCTCTGGCGTCGAAAAAACCTTGTGCAGGTCGCCAACCGGGCACTTGTCGGGGTCGCCCGGGTCGGTGCGCCGCACGCGGGCAGGGTCTGTGACCATGGTCTTGAGCTTCTGACGGACCACCGGCGCCGGGTCGGTCATCTGGATGGTATTCCCGTAGCTCTTCGACATCTTGCGGCCGTCTGTGCCGGGGAGCTTGGGCGAAGGGGTCAGCAGCACCTTGGGTTCTGGGAGAACGTACTCCTGATTCAGTGCAACTAACAGATCTTCCGGCGTTATGGGCCGAGTCAATATGCCCCTCCCGCTCGGACTCTTCAGCTTGGCGATTTCTTCCCCTTCTTTTGCAACCAGATCCTCGTACTTAACCGACTCAACTCCCCGACTCATATGTTTTTTCGGATAGAAGAAATTGAACCGCCGCGCAATCTCGCGGGTGATCTCCACGTGCGCCTGCTGGTCCTGTCCCACAGGCACGAAATCGGCCTGATAGAGCAGAATGTCCGATGCCATCAACAGTGGGTAGCCCAGGAAACCGTAGGTGGTCAGGTCCTTGCCGGTGAGATTCTCCTGCTGCTCCTTATAGCTGGGCACGCGCTCCAGCCAGCCTAGAGGCGTAATCATGCCGAGATAGAGTGGCAGCTCAAAATGCTGCTTTACCTGGCTCTGCACAAAAATGGTGCATTTCTTCGGATCGAGGCCGGCAGACAGAAAGTCCAGCGCCACTTCAAGCGCGTTGGGCGCGATATTCGAGGTGTCCGCGTAGTCGGTGGTCAGCGCGTGCAGATCGGCGATGAAGAAGTAGCACTCGTACTGGTCCTGTAGCTTGACCCAGTTGGCCAGGGCTCCCATATAGTTGCCCAAGTGGAGCTTGCCGGTGGGGCGCATGCCGCTGAGGACGCGGGCACGGGACGTGAGAGGAGCGGGTTCGGGCATTGTTCAGTCGATTCCGGGGTAGTGCAAATAGGATGCGCCGTCAACAGCAATCCAAGAAAACGGCTCATTCCATTGTACCGGGAGGGGGTGGCGGTGATCTTCAAGCCTCAGGTTTACCGGCAAGTTCTAACAGTTTCCTACGTGCACAGAGATTGATGTCGCCATGAGGATGGAGCGCGATCACGCCTTCAAAAGCAGCTTTAGCTCCTTTCGTGTCGCCAAGAACTTGCTTGATTCGACCCGCAATTTGTTGCAGCACTGCCAAGTCTCGCTTCGTGAAACCTGTAGATCCCGAGAGCGCCTCCTGGAGCCGTGCTTCCGCTTCGTTACTTCGCCCGCAACATGCTAACGCCAAAGCATGGAACGCCATACACTCTGCCATGAATGTAGGTTGACTATCGGACTTGGGTCTCTTCCCTAGAGTAGTTATTATCCGCTCGACCATCTCGCAAGCGCGGCTTGCCTCAATGTTTTGGGAAAGCAGGCAATCGACAAGTGCGAGACGAAGATGCTCCCCTTTCTGAGGTACACGAATTGCTGCCTCTAAGAGTTCCTGCGCTTCCGAATACTTATCTTCACTCATCAGAGCCACTACGTAATAGTAGAGGCTCACATTCGTTAATTGCGGCTTGCCCTGTCCGTCGAATGCGGCGTCACTCAGATGCGTCTTCGCCTCATTGTAACGACCGGCTTCCAGCAATATCCATCCTTGAAATGGACGGCCATATACACTCGACCGAAGCCATTTCTTGCTAATCCTCAATGCTTGTTCGTAATCGCCTTCCATCACCAGACCAACGGCCTTGCGTTTCATTCGCATGATCGGCAATGGATAGAGCAGGATTGCCGCAATAGGAACAGCCCAAAACAGCCACCGGAGCCAAGTATTGTGCTCCGGGCCAAACCAATCATTGAATAAGGCATTCGCTACAAAAACACAAAAGGGGATTCCAAGCAAAATAACCAACACATTACCCAATTTACCTAGTCGGTTTAGCCCCGTAAAGAAGAGAAATACCGTCCAAAATGTAAAGAATAAGCTGATCAACTGTACTAGAAAAAAAGGTGCCATTTGCCACAGTATTTGGTTTAGCGTTTGGCCCCGAGAAATTGTCCGACCATTTATCAAGATGATTGATAGCCACCAGAAAACGATAGTTCCCGTGACCGCAATCGCGAATCTAGCGCCCCAAATCTTCGGCAGCCAGGACCTCTTGCTGTTGCCCACCTTGCTTTCCCCTGCTGCCAAGGACATAGTCTTACTCCCTTAGGGACCGAATTATGGACGCATTGTGAGGCCGTCTGAAAACGCCACGTCCGGGAACACTGGAGGATCTGCGTCGCTCCGGCGCAATCCTAAATGTGGCTAAGCCCGAAGTAAATCAACCTCAGCGCCGGCGTCAGCAGCATCGCCATCAGATACGGACCCGCAAAGATCATGAGCATATAGCTCATCCAGAAGGGTACCCGGTCGTAGATCTGCACATAGTTGTAAGGCAGCATGTTGCGCACAATGTGGCTGCCGTCGAGCGGAGGAATCGGGAAAAGGTTGAAAAAGAAGAGCGAGAGATTGATCAGGATGGCCAGATTGGCGATCAGGATCGCTGCCTGAAGCCCCGGCGACACGTCGAGAACAAGAGTGTACTGGACCAGCTCGCGGCCATCTGGAACCACAACGGCGATGACGGCCAGCACGATTACGCCAATCAAGACAATCAGTAGATTCGAGACCGGGCCGGCCAGAGTAGTCAGATTGTCGTCGCGGACAATCTTGCGGAAGTTGCGGGTAAGTACCGGGGTTGGTTTTGCCCAGCCCACCAACATGCCGCCAAAGTAACTGAGCCCGATCAAGGGTCCGAAGATCATCAGCGCGGGAAAGAGCAAGGTCCCGATGGGGTCAATATGGTCCATGGGATTGAGTGAGACCCGCCCCATCTCGCGCGCGGTTTGGTCGCCGAGGAGGCTGGCCATCCAGGCATGCGCGCACTCGTGCACGCTGAGCGAAAAAAGGAGCAAAACAAACTCGAAGATGGCAATGATGAGATCGGACTGTTGCAAACTTGCTCTCCACGAACCGGAAAACTCAGGTTAGCATTGAGGGCGAGCGGGATTCGACCTGGCATCCTCACACACGGTCGGCCGGGAAGCTGCCCACGGCTTCTCCTGCGGCGACGTTCTGGCCAGCCAGGACAATGGCATGGCTGGCGATGCGCGCTCCTTCGCCAATATCGGTGGGTACGAGCGTGACCTGACCGAAGTCTTCCGGGCTGTGGGTGTGGGAGTAGACGCGGGCAAAAGAACCGATGACGGCGCCCTTGCCGATGGAGATGCCGCCGCGATCATTGAAGAGGGCGCCCTGCCGGATGATGACTCCGTCGCCGATGGACAGGTTGTAGCCGTATGTGAGATCGACACCGTGGTAGATCTTCACTCCCGCGCCCATGTGCGCAAAGATGTGGCGGCCCAGCATGCAGCGGAAACGCAAACCCAGCCAGTGATTGAGGCCCACGGGCGAGCGGTCAAACATCTGCCAGAACCAGAGCAGCGGCTTGCGCTTGTTATAGCGCTCTCGGTCTGCGTCGGCAAAGTACTCCGCCTCAAGAGTCACATTTTCAGGATCGAGCGAAAGGCTGACGACGTTGCCGGGCAGTTCGGAGGTGAGCGTGAGGTTGAGCTTGCCGCCGTGCGGACGGCCCAGGTAGAGCTGATAAAGCTGGTCGCGCACGATCTCGGATCGGAGTTCAGGAGAATCGTGCCGCGTGAACTCGTCATCCAGAAACTGAATCCAGCGGCGGTAGACTTCCTCTGCCTCAGGCGCGGGGTGGGGGATGCTGTTTGAAGGGTAAGCCATACGGATTGGACGATACACCACTTGGGCGGGTTGCATCGAGCAGGTGGCCGCCTGCATCGTCTCGCTGGTCAGAAACGCGCCGGCCCGCCGCCGCTCCTCATTCCTCGAATGGAGAAGAGCTGGCATCCGTCGCCGCCGTCCCGGTTGTGTGAACAGACCCGTGATTGAACGCGAATACCTGGAAACAATTTCGGCCACGTTCTTTGGCGCGGTAGAGGGCGGCATCGGCGTTCCTCAACAGGGCATCGGCATCAATACTCTCCGCGGCAGCCGCGCAAACACCGACGCTAACGGAAACAGGCACCTCAAGTCCATCCACTGGAATGGGAGCTGCAAAGGTTTCCATGATCTTTTCAGCAACCGCCTCCGCTGCCGGCGGATCGATCAAATCGGGAAGGAGCACAACGAACTCATCTCCTCCCAGCCTAGCAACTGTATCCTCCTTGCGCACGGTCAACAAGAGACGTTTCGCTGCAACCCGCAAGACCTCATCGCCGGCCTGATGCCCATACGTATCGTTAACCTCCTTGAACCTGTCCAAGTCCACCATGAGGACCGCCAGCGCGCTGCGCCGTCGCCTGGCGCGTTCCAATGCGACGCTCAGCCGGTCCTGGAAGAGCAAACGGGTCGCAAGTCCGGTCAAGGCGTCGTGCAAAGCCATGTGGCGAAATATTCCTTCGCTCTCGCGGAGAAGATCTGCCTGCTGCTCAATGCGTCTCCGGAGTATGACAGCCCAGCTCAATACAGCCAAAGCGCCGGCAAGCGCCAAAGACAACAGCAAAATCGCATGAGCCGGCGTCCACCAGGAGGGGTATTCCAGAACAGTTACGTCGGCTGGAGAGCGCATGAGGACACGGAAGGAGTTAGGCACGGCTACCCCCTGACGCACATGGCTCTGGGCATCGATGCTGACCGCGCAGATGCCAGTGACGCGCAGCCTGCTTCCGATCTTCCAGGAGCTCACTTCTGACCCCGCGAGGCTCTTGGGCAGAATCGCGGGGAAGAGATTGTCGCCAGTGGAGATCTGAAGGGAAACGTCGGAAGAAGCCAGATCGTAGCCGATCAACAGGCCATCGATCTGGACCAATTCGGAGCCGAATTTTCCGCGCAGAATGGTGTCGGCGGTTACCGGTTGGGGTGCAACCGGGCGGTTGTCTCCGACGCTTCGGAAGATTGCATCGGTGATAACGGGGGCGCTGCTGTCGGTATCCACGAATCCGGCCACGTCAACCAGGTCGCCCACAGCGATGGGGGTTGTCTGGGTTGTCTGCGCGCAGATCGCGCGGGTCGCGTCGTGAATGCAGAGCATGGAGCCAGGCCATTGCAGAGTCACGTTTCCGCGCAAATGGATGCGATGCAATGGAGTGGAGAACTGGTCCCAGTGTAACAACCTGTTGATCGGGATAGGAAGGCGCGCATAGGGATCGGCCGGAGCCGGTTCGATGACTTCAACGGTGGAAAGGTTTGGCGTCATGAGGTGGACGCCGATCATCTGTTCGTCGGCATTGATGGTGGGCGCGGCGTTGGCATGAATTCTGACCTGGGCATCGACCAGTTGGGCGTAGTTTGCGCCCGGATCTTTGATCATAGTTACGTCAACAGGTCCATCCAGCATCTCCAGGCGCAGCGTTACGCTGTGGGCATATTCGATGACGCGATGGATGGAGCCTTCTACTTCCACCCACTGGGCGTCTTCTTTGCCGGTCTTGAGAATGGCAAGGCTGACGCGTGGCGGGTTCAGGGGGAGGGGCGCGCGGCCGAGGACGCGAATCTGCGGGTTGACGACGATGGGACCGAAGCCTCCAGGAGCGCTGACACCTTGCACGTCCACCAACGCTCCGACGGAGAGTTGCTCGCTCAACTTGGAACTCTGCCTGATAAAAATGCCGCCGGTGGCATCATGAATGAAAATGGCCGACATTCCAGTGCCGTAGTCCGGATCGAAGTAGGTGATGACCCCGCGCAGATGGACGGGGCGGGCGCGCCTAGCCTCCTCCTCGGAGATGCTGTGCGCCTGGAGTGCTGTCGAGAGAATGCGCGAATCGCCGGCCGGATCATTCGCGGTTTCGGAATTGGCCACCAACTGCAAAAGGCTCAGAGCTATCGCTAAAAGGACCGAAAGCAGGATGGTTGAGACCGCGAACAGGAGACCGGAACAGGCAGGCGAAAGACGAACCTCTGCCAGCTTCTCGCGGCGAAAGCCAATCATGCCGATCACCTTATCATGCATTCTTTCATTCATTCCAACTGCGAATAAAGCTTCAATTCTCAAAGCGACGCACAAAGCTTCTGCGGTTAGCTGCCGCCCGAAACAACAGGTATTCTGTCGTGCAGCGAAGGGCGCAGCATCCACCCGTCCTGAATTATAGGCCAGGTGGAAGTAATACAGTTCTATCGCATGGCGCGGGATGCGGTATGGCGGTTAGCCTCATCTTGATTACCCCTCCATTTCGTTAGTCAGGAATGGGCCCTCTGCTTATGAGATCACTTAATCATTGTTCCATAAAGCGCACCAGAACCACTCCGTGGCGCGGGATTTTGAAGTCGATGCTGGCCGCTCCCTCACTCACGGAGATGGCGTGGTCTGCGACGGACTGTTCAAGGGAGCCGGCCTTTTCCAGTTGCTGCAATTGCTCCGCGGACGGATGCGCGGGGCTGCCCATCTGCTGCCAGGCCTGGTAGGCGTTGCTGTGCGTGGCATCCATGCGGAATTCGGAAGCTGTAACCGTGCTGCCATGCAGGCCATCGATAGCCAGATGAATGGCGGCGGGCGGAGCGGGAACGTCGGCGTCGTGGTAGTTCCACAGCAGAATATCCACCTCGTTGCCGTTGCGGGTAGCCCCGGCATTCACATCGGGCAAGCCAGTGACGCTGCGTTCCAACAGATCGGGCACAGGCCGGTCCGCGCTGCTCTCGGTTGCGATCCACTCCGCGCCTGACTTCCGCGCGCCCAGCATCCCCAGCATCCTGAAGACGTTGAGGACCGGCTTGTCGATTCCGTTCGTTGCTAATTCGCGGAATCCGGCAAAGGCCGGCTGATCTTCAAATTCAAACGCCCAGGTGACTACTCCCTCGACGGTGACGCCGTATTGCCGGGCCAGTTCATAGGTGCGGAGTGTGGCTTCAGCCACGCTTGCGCCGTAGAGCGGGCCGTTGCGATAACCGTTCTGGCTTCCCTGGCAAGCGGCGCAGCCCTCCGGATCGCTCTCGCCGAGGATGATGGGCGTGTGCCTCCATTCCGGGTAACTGGCAACCACCTTCATTCCGCGCTCCACCGCGCGCAACTGCGTGCCGACACTCATGACGACATGGCCATCCACAAAGCTGGGTTTGCCCTTGGGGTGGTAGCTGATGAAGTTCAGTGGCGCGCCGGTCTCTCCGGTCGCAGCATTCACGCCGTGAGCGCAGTGGTCGAGAAACAGGCGCAGAAAAATTTCGGAGCGGTCGCTGATCCCGGTGGCTTCAGGTCCTCCGATGCGGGCCTGCGGCAGAACTTTGCGGATAGCGGCAGCCGTCAGATCGTAGAGGCGGTCATACTCGGCAGGAGTGCCGTGCCAGTAGCCGATATCCGGCTCATTCCATACTTCCCAGAGCCACGCATCAGTTTGTGTGCCGTAGCGCGTGCGCAAGTGGGCCGTATAAGCCTCAACCAGCTTCGACCAGCAGGCCTCGTCTTTGGGCGGGTAGGTCCAGCCGGTAAAGACGTCGCCCTTGGGGAAGGTGTGGCGATACGGCTCCGGGTGGGTTGAGAGCGCCTCGGGCATAAAGCCGATTTCAACCAGTGGACGAACATGCGCCTCAACAAGAGCATCGAAAATGCGGTCGGTAATCGTGAAGTCGTAGACTGGGGTTCCATCGGGCCGCTCGGTATAGACGTTGGTCGAGCCCCACTTTAGCGAGCCCTCGCCGTTGCCGCTGGTGAAAAGGTTGTGAGGGCGGAAGTAAACCGGAACCGGACTGAGCGCGACCAGTTCGCCCAGCAGCTTCTTGCCGTTGGGCGCGTAGAGGTAGTTTGGCTCATCCGCGCCGAAGTAATTCCAGATTGGGGTATAGGGGCCGATGGGCTGACCGGCATGAACCTGGACAGAGACGATGGGGACGGCTTGAGACGGGGCCTGGGCAAGAAGGATCTGCGGGGCCAGCGGAGGCGCGGCCAGAAGAGCGATGCAGGTTCCGGCCAGGGCATTCGTCATGCGCCTCAATATAGCAGAACTCCATAGCCTGGTTCCTGACGGCCAAGCTATGGAGGGGAAAGGTCGTGCTTTACTTGCGGTTCTGGATGGTTTTCGGATTGAGGCCGGCTTTTTTGGCGGCGCGCCGGGCGGAGATTTCGTGCATCTCCTTGCCGATCCTGGACTGATTGATGCCAAGCTGGATAGCCAGGTTGATGATGTTGCCGGTGCCCCAGTAGAGCGCCAGTCCCGAGGCATAGTGCCATAGCATGAAGCCGAACATCACCGGCATCATAATGGCCATCATGCGCCGCTGAGCCGGGTCCATGCCGGGTGAGGGCGTGATGTATTGCGTGAGGAACATGCTAATGATGATCAGGATGGGCAGAATGTGCATCGGGTCGGGCGAGGAGAGGTCTGTGAGCCAGTACCAGTGGGCCTGGCGCAGCTCCACCGTGTTCTGCAACACGCGAAAGTATGCGAAGAACAACGGCATCTGAATGAGCATGGGCAAGCAACTGCCGTACATGTTGACGCCTTCGGTTTTGTAGAGCTCCATCATCTCGTTGTTCATCTCGGCCTTTTTGGGGTCGGTGGGCTTGAGATGGGCGTAACGCTGCTTGAGGGCATCCACCTTGGGCTGAATGCGCATCATCTTCAACGAAGATTTCATCATCATGAAGCGGGTAGGCAGCATGAGCATGTTAAAGATCACCGTAACCACGATGATGGACCAGCCCCAGTTGCCGATGCCGTGCTCAACCAGGTAGCGCAGAGCAAGGTAGAGGGGCTTTGCGATGATGGTGAGCCAGCCAAACTGGATGATGGGCTGGAGAGACTGTCCGGTTGGCTTGCCGTCGGGGCCGATGGCGTGGATGGAGGATAGGATATCCATCGACTTGGGGCCGGCATAGAGGCGAAGGCGTGTAACGCCGCTGGTGTCGCCCACAGCCAGCCCAAGCACATGGGCCGGTTTCTTCGAGCTATTCGGATCGCTCAGATCGCCCGGCAGGTCCATGGTGCTGTGCAACGTGACGAGTGTGGCGCGATCTGGCGCATCGGGAAGAAAGGCCGAAACGAAATACAGATCGGTGATGGCCGCGTATTGATAGGGCTCGTTCAAGGTGGCGTAGCCGCTCACCTCAGGCTGCGACCACAGCAGAATCCCGGATGGAGTGGGGCCCTGCGAGTTCTGCTTGCCGTCGATCGACCAGGCAAATTGCGACAGCGCGGAGGTTCGTATTGCGGAGCGCGTCAGCGACGACGGAAGGAACTCCTCCATGTCGCCAAGGCCGGAAGGCCACTGGATCAAGGCTCGCACCGGCGCGCCGTTGCGCTTCACCTCAGCCTCGACGGTGATCACATAGCTCGCATCGAAGCGGATGGTCTTCACTACGTCCAGCCCGTTGGCTGCGTAGTGAAAGCCGAGAGCATTGGTCTCGGGAGCAAGCGCATGGCCGGTGGCCGAGGGTTGCGCGCCGGAGGCCGTGACCTGATAAAGAGCCTGATTCAACTGCGTGTTGAGGGCCGGTTCATAGGTAAAAAACGAGAGCGGAAAGCCGAAGCGTGCAGCGACCTGAGGCTGGACCATATCCAGCGGCTTGCCGGCCGTGTCCTTGTACTTCTTCAGGATCCAGTGCGTAATCTGCGCGCCGCGATTGGTGAAAACAATCTTGTACTGCTCGTTCTCGACCGTAGTCTCGGTTTCTAGCTGGGCGGCGACGGTTGGCGTAGCCGCAGAAACCTGTGCAGACCCCGGAGTCAACGAAGGCTGGCCTGGTGTAACTGGTGCGGTTTGTCCTGATTGTCCTGCCGGCCCAGCCGGTCCCGTTTGCCCGACTTGTCCGGCCGGCAGATTCGTCTGCGATTGGGCCTGTTGCGCTTGCTGGGTCTCGTCCTGTTTGGGTTTGAAAAAGAACTGGTAGCCCAGGAGGACGACGATCATGAGCAGGGCGAAACCCAGGGTGGAGCGCATATCGCCACCACTGCCACTGCCGCCGCCGGAGCCCGGTGCTTGTAGATTGGGATTGCGAATTTCTGCCAAAGGATACTTCCTATCGTGTAGAAGGGTCAGACCGTCAGGCCGACGCTTCTTCTATGGTAACGGTTCGTGGGGAGAAATGGACTGATGGCGGGAATGACGAGCGACGCGGGCGGGCACATTGTCCAGGCCTCCTCGGCCCAGAGGGTTGCAGCGCAGCAGCCTCCATGCAGCCAGCGCTGTGCCGCGCAAGGGGCCGTGGGTGGCGATGGCGGTCGAGGCGTACTCAGAACAGGTGGGAACGTAGCGGCACCCGCCGCCGGGGTTCAGCGAATGCAGCGCCGGGGAGAGCCAGCGGCGGTAGAAGACGAGAGCAGTGAGCAGGAAGCGCGTCATAGTGCCGTGGCCGGCGCGGAAGGCTGAGCAACCGGACGCGATGTCGTCCGCTTGGCATCGGCGTTGGCCTGTTGAAGGATACGCACAATCTCCGCTTCAAGTTTCGCAAATTCGAGGGTGAGGATCGAGCGGCGGGGATGGAGGATGAGGTCGCAGCCCTGCGGCAGCAGCTCCACGTGGCGGCGCAGAGCCTCTCTCATGCGGCGCTTGATGCGGTTGCGCTCATGGGCTTTGCCCAGAACCTTGCCGGCGGTGAGGCCGACGCGCGGGCCATCCGACACAGGCGGTTGCTGCGGAGCCAGAAACCAGCTCATCGACGCGGATTGCCGTTTGCGGCTGGCCGCATACGCTCGCTGATAGTCGGCGTGCTTGCGCAGGCGCGACCCGGTCAGGGATTGGCGCGCGTCAGGGATGAGAGGGATGCTCATGGCAGTGCCGGAGGGCGTCTCAGCCGAAATGGCTACGGTTGCGCAAACCCGTTCCGGCTGAAACAAAGGGCGGAGGCAGATCGGCGGGCTGGTATTAGAGCATTTTCGGAATACACATAGACCTGTTGACAGCAGTAAGGGGTGGCTTTTTCTTAAAGAAAAAGCCACTTAAGATCGTGCTTTCGGACTTCGCCAATTCCGGAAATGCTCTAGTCGCGGAAGCCGGCGCTGACGGCCACGCGCTTGCGCCCAATGGCGCGACGGCGGCTGAGGACGGCTGCGCCGCTCTTGGTCTTCATGCGGGCGCGGAAACCGTGGGTTTTCACGCGCTTGCGGCGATTGGGTTGAAATGTGCGCTTGGGCATGGAAGTGCGCTCCTGATTCCTGTTAATTTCTGCGCCTTGACGGCAAGTTCTAAGTGTATCGCAGGTTGGGCCAGGAATCCAGCGCAAACTTGGATTGAGACTCGCGACCGAGCGATGTCAACCCTGCCTGGAACTCATCTGAGTCGCTACGCAGCCAGTGCCGCAAGTGAGTGAAGACCGCCGCTTTTGGTTTCGATTCGGATGCAATGTATAGTGACTCTGGTAACACTCTGCGGCGAGTTTCACCAGCAATGGTGCAACTCATTTTGGCCGACAAAAAGTTATGTGAAAGACTCATTGCAGCACACCCTAAATGTGCTACTATCGGGACCGTTAAAGAAAGTTTCCAAGCGTCCCACGGAACGGATTTTATCCACGGCCCTAAAGTGTTTTTCACGGGCAGACCAGCGGCTAGCAGGTAATGAGTCGAGCGGTGTTCAGACGGAAAGCAAAAGCTTTGCGTCGGGAGATAGCTATTGCCCAAAGGCTGAGGATGAACCGGAACGGCAGTACACAGGCGGCGCAGGCAAGGATTGACGATGGCATTTGCAGTTTCTCCGGCAACGGTGCTTAACCCCTGGATCCAGATTCTCGCGGCGCTGGAAAAGAAGGTGATTCGCCAGTCTTTCGAGACCTGGCTCAAACCCACCCGCTATAGCCATGCAGCAGGCCGGACGCTCTATGTGCGCGTACCGTCGCCGGAGTTCCAGCACATTGGCGACAAATACGGCGATCTGATTCAAGAAGCTATCGACTTGCAGGCAATGGAGTTCGACGACGTCAGCTTTGTGACCGCCGAGGACGACCCCTCGATTCCTCCGCCGCGCAAGGATGGCGGCTTCGGCCCCGTTCCCGCGCGCACGCCCACGCCGTCGCACTCCGCCCCAGCGCCGCGCTCCCCAGAGCAGGCGCGCTTCGACTGGTCCACGGCGGCGCAGCTCAACCAGCGCTACACATTCGACGCCTTCGTCATCGGCAACGGAAATCAGTTTGCACGGGCCGCGGCCCTGGCTGTAGCCGAGCGCCCATCTCGTGCCTACAATCCGCTCTTCCTCTATGGCGGCGTCGGCATGGGCAAGACCCACCTGATGCAGGCCATTGGCCACGAGGTCAAGCGCCGCCAGCCCGTAGCCAACATTTGCTATGTCTCTGCGGAAAAGTTTACCAACGAGATGATCACGTCGCTGCGCAACGACCGCATGACCAGCTTCCGCGATCGCTTCCGCACGGTGGACGTGCTGCTGATCGACGACATTCAGTTTATCTCGCAGAAAGAGCGGACGCAGGAAGAGTTCTTCCACACCTTCAACGCTCTCCACGAGAGCATGAAGCAGGTTGTGATCGCCTCGGACCGTCCTCCCAAAGAGCTGGCAGAGATCGAGGACCGTCTCCGGTCGCGCTTCGAGTGGGGCTTGATCGCGGACATCCAGCCGCCCGATCTTGAAACCAAAGTTGCTATTTTGCAAAAGAAGGCCGAGAGCGAACAGGTGCAGTTGCCCACCGACGTGGCGCTGTTTGTGGCTTCGAACGTGCGCACCAACGTGCGCGAACTCGAAGGGGCGCTGGTGCGGCTGATCGCATGGTGCCAGGTCAACCGCATGGAGATCACGCTGGCCACAACCCAGCAGTGCCTCAAGCAGTTCATTGACCTCCAGGTGCGCAAGATCACCATCGAAGCCATCCAGCGCGCCGTGGCCGAGCAGTTTGGCATGAGGGTCAGCGACCTGAAACAGAAGAACAACTCGCGCAATGTGGTGGTTCCGCGTCAGATCGCCATGTACCTGGCCAAGCAGATGACCGAAGCCAGCCTGCCTGAGATCGGCCGCCAGTTTGGCAACAAGCACCACACCACAGTGATGCACTCGATCGCCAAGATCGACGAGCAGCGCCGCGCCGACAAGGATCTGCACCGCACCCTCAACAAGCTCCAGGAGCAGTTGAACGGATAGCCACCTGCGGTGGGGCAAGCCGCCTCTGGGCACCTGCGGTGCGGCCAGCGGCCGCGAACCGGAAACCTATGTTCTTTCCTGGAGCCGCCTTTAATCCAAGCCCATGCGGGGCTGGTAAGAAGCACATCAATAAAGACATGCTCATCGAGCGCATCTTGAGGTATATTGGCTCCTAGCCGGGAACGCAGGGTTGTGATTCCGGAAAGAATTCGACAACAAGGAGATTCTTGTGGCTACCTTCTGTGCGAAATGCGGATCTGAAATCCCCACGAACCAACAATCCTGCGGCACATGCGGTGCACCGGTGGCAGCAGCCAGCGGCGCGGTGTACACGCCTGTCCAGCCGGCCCCTTTCCAACCAGTGGCTTCGCAACCTGCCGCTTATCAACCCGTCGCCGCGCAGCCCGCTGCTTACCAGCCACCCGCTCCGCCACCGGTTGCTTATCCAGCAGCCGCCCCACCCGCCAAGTCTGGGGGCGCACTCAAGATCATCCTCATTATCATCGCCGTGATCGTCGGAATCGGCGTTCTGGGCGCCGCGGTGGCTGGTTACGCCGTCTGGAAGGTTGCGCACTCCTTCCATGTCTCCGGCTCAGGTGATAACGCGCACGTGACGTTCAATGCTCCGGGCGGTGGCGGCACCATCTCCGCCAACACTGCCGAGACCTTCACCGCCGCTGATCTGGGTACGGACATCTATCCCGGCGCAACATCCGGCAAGGGCAGCATGAGAATGACTTTGCCCAACGGTTCCTGGGTTTCCGCGGTATTTGTCACGCCGGATTCAAAGGACCAGGTGGTGAGCTTTTACAAGAGCAAGTTCGGCAGCGACGCTTCGATCTTCGATAGCGCAGCCAGCGCGGTTATCTCGCTCCAGAAGGGCAAGAAAGAATCCATCATGGTGACTGTAACTGCCAATCAATCGCAATATGACGGCAAGACCCAGGTCACCATTCTGCACACGACCAGCAATAAGGAATAGCTGCTGCCGCAAAAGGCCACGGGGCGGGATGCTTCGGCATCCCGCGCCCCGCTTTCGTTTTTGGCCGTCTTTACCTGCCCAGCCAGCCGCCATCGACCACCAGAATATGCCCGTTGATGTAGTTGCTGGCAGCGGAGGCGAGAAAAACAGCGGTTCCCGCCACATCTTCCGGCGTGCCCCAGCGGCCGGCAGGAATGCGCTCGAGAATTTGCCGCGAGCGGGTGGGATTGTTGCGCAGAGCCTCGGTATTGTCAGTATCCATGTAACCCGGTGCGATGGCATTGACCTGCACACCTTTTGCAGCCCATTCATTGGCCAGCGCCTTGGTCAGTTGCGCCACGCCGCCCTTTGCGGCGGCATAGGACGGCACCGTCAAGCCGCCTTGAAAGCTGAGCAGCGAGGCAATGTTGACAATCTTTCCGGAGCCTTGCGCGAGCATGTGCCGGCCTGCGCTCTGGCAAAGGCGAAAGACGCTGGTGAGATTAGTCGCCAGCACGTCGTCCCAGTCCGCCACAGTAAAGTCCACAGCGGGTCCACGGCGAATCGTGCCCGCATTGTTGATGAGGATATCGATGGAGCCGAGGGCTTCGACCGTCTGAGCAATCAGTTCAGGACAACTGTCAGGGTTGCTTAGATCGGCGGAAAGGGCAATATGGCGCACTCCGGTTGCAGCTACGAGGTCAACCACTGCGCCGGGTACTGACCGCGAGCCGTGCAGCGCCACATTTGCGCCGGCCTCAGCCAACGCGACGGCAATGGCCGCTCCCAGCCCGCGTGAGGAGCCTGTGACCAGCGCGTTTTTGCCGGTGAGTCGAAATGAGTCGAGGATCAGGGGAGGTCTCCTTGGAGATGTTGGCGATTTGTTTGCCTACAGGAGGTCGGGGATGCTGAGTGCGTCCATGTCAGAGTAAACCTGGTTTTCTCCGCCCATGCCCCAGCAGAAGCTGTAGCTTGCCGTACCCACGCCGGCGTGGATCGACCAGCCAGGAGAGATCGCCACCTGCTTGCTTGCGACTAGGAGATGGCGTGTCTCATTGGCTGGTCCCATGAGATGGACTACGCGATGCCCGTCCGGAATGTCGAAGTAGAGATAGACCTCGGAGCGGCGCATGTGCGTGTGAGGCGGCATGGTGTTCCACACGCTGCCTTCCGCGAGTTCCGTGAAACCCATGACCAACTGGCAGCTCCGCGCGCCTTCCAGGTGGATGAGCTTGTTGATGGTGCGGCGGTTTGCCGTGGCCACAGAGCCGAGCGTCATGGGCGCGCGATCGGCGGCGGCGGCGATTGCCGTGGGGTAAACGGCGTGGGCTGGGTAGCTGAGCAGATAAAACTCAGCTGGCTTGGTCGCGCTCGCGCTTGAAAACGAGATCGCGTGTTCGCCCTTGCCAATGTAGAGCGCATCGCGATTGCCTAGCGCAAATGTTGCACCATCCACCTCGACAGAGCCGTCGCCGCCGATATTGAAGACGCCCAGTTCGCGTCTCTCGGTAAACGACGTGGCGCGCAACTCCTTGGGACAGGGAAGCGGCAATGCTTCGCCCAGCGGCACTGCGGAACCGATCACTGTGCGGTCCAGATCGACATAAACAAGCTGAACCTGGCCAGCCGCAAAGAGGTCGTCCACCAGGAACGTGGCGCGCAACTCCGCCGTAGACATGTGAGGGTAGCGAACCACGTCCGCCATTTGCATCAGTTTCATGACACTGCCTTCCGTGCTGCCAGCATCGAGTTTAAGTCAATTCACTCTGAGCGTGCAGGCTGGTCAGCAGCCTCAGAGCCTTAACAGAATGAATTCTTTTCAGAGGCCAAGGAATACAGGGGCAATGTGGCGCTCATAGAGATTCTCGGTCACGTTCTTGGCGACGATAGCCTCGTTGGCTTCAAGCAGGTCGAGATAGCGGCGGCCCATTTTGGCCGCGACCTTGAACCCGACATGCAGCAGCTGGCGAAGGCTTGGGTTGTAGGCAGGCGAGCGTTCATCGTGGCGCAAGGCTGAGGTGAATTGCTCCGAGGACCAGCGATCTACTACGGCGGGTGGGGGCAGTTTGCTCGGATCGATGTCGATGACCGTGGCGTAGGGCGCGCATAGCTCGGCCGAGTGAGCAAAAGCCTCGGCGTAAATCTCCTTGGCCAGCGCCAGGCCGTCGCCGCCAGCTTCGGCGAGTCCAATGATTTCTTCCAGCCATGTGGTGCCTGCGGTCTTCAGATGCACGCCGGTGGAGTACGCCTTCATCGACGCATAGATGGCCGGATAGATCGAGAACTTGTCGCTGCCGGAGTGAACGCTGAGCTTGAGGTTGGCGGGCAGCCCGTAAGCTCCAATGGCATAGCGAATGGCGGCCATGTCGAGGCCCATCTCGCGGGCAAACTGGCCAGGATCGCCCACGTAGTCCACACCCTTGTTGAAACGGCCGCTGAACTTGGGAGCAATGGTCTGG
>Ga0302320_10014015_pt1 | contig 16631 bp, 12 predicted proteins | sample Bog_T0_3_FD_202130 | JGI IMG/M metagenome (GOLD analysis project Ga0302320, IMG submission 202130) | Peat permafrost microbial communities from Stordalen Mire near Abisko, Sweden - Bog_T0_3 | ecosystem: Environmental > Terrestrial > Soil > Wetlands > Peat | place: Sweden: Abisko, Stordalen Mire... | reverse complement strand
CAATCCACCCAGCAATTCTTCCAGAACCCGCATATAACAAGTTCATCATTCCTCACTCCAATACGGGGTAACGAGGCTGATTCCTATAGTTAGAACTGCTGTCCCATCGCACTGGCGCTTGACAGCGCCGGCAATCTTTATATTGCGAACCGCTCTAATTCGCGCATTCGCAAAGTGGCGGCGAGTACCGGGATCATTACCACTGTGGCCGGCAACGGAGACGGAGGCTACAGCGGCGATGGCGGCCTGGCCACGGCGGCGGAAATCAACCCCACGGGGATCGCATTTGACACATCCAACAACCTCTACTTTTCAAGCCTTCGCGTAGTCCGCAAAATTGATGCCGGCACCGGCATCATTTCCACCGTCGTTGGCAATGGATATTACGGTTTCCGCGGCGATGGCGGCTCGCCAACCATTGCTGAACTCAGTGGCACAGCCGGCATCGGGTTTGACTCCTCCGGCAATCTGTATATTGCGGATGGCGGCAACTACAGAATCCGCGAAGTCAGCGTCCCCGGCCAGGCGGCGACACCAGTTTTCAGCCTTGCGGCTGGCGCTTACGTGGGTCCGCGGCAGGTTTCCATTACGGACAGCGTGCAGGGTGCGACCATCTACTACACCACCGATGGAACCACGCCAACGACGGGCTCCACCGTCTATAGCGGCGCCATCACGGTCTCCGCAACCGAGACGCTGCAAGCCATCGCGGCGGCCACAGGCTACACCCAGAGCGCGGTGGCCACGGCGGCCTATACCATCAACCTTCCGGCAACGCCGTCGATCACCTGGGCTGCGCCGGCAGTCATTACCTATGGCACGGCGCTGAGCAGCGTCCAACTGAATGCGACCAGTTCCGTGCCGGGCACGTTTGTCTACTCTCCGGCATCGGGCACGGTGCTTGGCGCGGGACAGCAGACACTCACTGTCACCTTCACGCCCACCGACTCCACCGACTATGCCACCGCCACCGCGACCGTAACCTTGACGGTGAACAAGGCCACGCCCTCCATTACCTGGGCCGCGCCCGCGGCCATCCCATACGGCACGGCGCTCAGCGCGACACAGCTCGATGCCACGGCATCTGTTGCAGGAACCTTCGTCTACAATCCTGCGGCGGGCGCCATTGAGCCGGTGGGCAGCGACACACTCTCGGTCAACTTCACGCCCACCGACTCCACCGACTATCTGCCCGCAACAGCCACGGTAACTCTGGCAGTTACAAACCCAGTGCCAGTCATGGGCAGCCTTGCGCCGGCACTTACCAGCGCGGGCGGCGCGGCCTTCACGCTGACCGTAACCGGCTCGGGCTTCGCGCCCACATCGACCGTCTTTTGGGGCACGACGGCGCTGGCCACTCAGTACGGAAGCGCAACCCAACTTACCGCTCAAGTCACAGCCGCCGAGATAGCCTCTTCCGGAGTAACTGTAATTACCGTGCAAACCCCAGCGCCTGGCGGCGGAACCTCGAATCCTCTCCAGTTCGAAGTCGATTCCTCCGGCTCCGGATCCACCGCGCCTTTCTTTACAACCTTGACGGCCACCGTGGCGCCCGGTTCCACAGCGAGTTATCCTGCGACTCTACCCTCTTCGGTAACGAGCGCCACGGTAACCTGCCTCAATCTACCCGCGGGCGCAACCTGCAGTTACTCCCCAACCACTAACACCTTGACAATCGCCACATCCACGACGACGCCCGCGGGAACCTACCCAATTACGGTCGTCTTTACCGAAACCGTAACTGGCGCGGCCACGGCCGGCATTCTGCTTCCGTTCCTTCTGCTTCCTCTTGTCTTTCTGAGGAAGAAACTCGCCGTCCGGGGCATCTGGATCGCGGCCGTTGTGGTTGTTCTGACGATTGCAGTCAGTGTCAGCATCGGCTGCGGCGGTGGCGGCGGCGGGTCGAGCTCCACGCAAACGCAAACTCACCAGGCGATCAGCTCCGGCTCCGTCACCATCACGATCCAATAAAGTCAACCTCAAAGGCCTATCTGGAGCGGCAGACAAAGCCTCTTCGGATAGGCCGCTTCGATCCTGCAGCTCGCCATTCCACTCGAAATCTTCGTCGCCGGGCTCTCCGGCGAACCGCGAACGCTGATTCGCTGGTTCCTGAAACCGCGGCGTTCAAGTTGACTCAACCATCAACCCGGGGTCCCCACGGACTGATCTTCGTCTGTGAAGTGGCGGCAGGCCACTGCCCGCAGCGAGAGATCTTTGTCGCTAAGGTAGAGAGAACGGCAACCCCGTACAAGACGAGATACAGCCCGATAGCGCAAGAAATCCGGGGGAACAAAGACTGCATCGGGGCACAAGCGTTCCGCGTGAACCGCAGGCATTGCTGAACGTATCCCGAAGCGCCTGGCCTCATATGAAGCGGCACAGACAACAGAACGCTTCCCGCGCCATGCGACAACAACAGGCTTGCCGCGTAGTTGCGCGTCATCCCGTTGTTCAACCGATGCATAAAACGGTTGAGTAGGCGATGAGCGCCGTGCTGCCTTTCAGAGGCCAGTTTCTCATCGCCCCTCTCCGAACCGGACTTGCGCCTTTCGGTACGCATCCGGCTCTCCAGAAGATTAGGCAAAGTCAGGCTGCTTCATCCATCCGAGTTGAAATCGACGGATCGGGGTCCACGCGAGAATATATTGCTCGTGTGGTCCTTCCCGCCAGACTCGTCTCGTCGGGCGTCGACTGCTGCGTCCGAAGGATCGCATGATGTCGCCTACCCGAGCCTTGCGACGTTTCCTACGAAGCCAACACCAGATTCGGCGGGTGACGAACCAATCAAGGCTCGTGAATACCTTACCGGCTCTGGCGCAGTGGCGATAATAGGCCGCCCATCCGCGAAGTATGAAGTTGAGTTCTGAGAGCTTCTCGCCAAGCGCGGCGAAGTTGGTATCAACCTTCGTACAACGCTTGATCTTGTGACGGAGGTCAGCAGCTTTCGCCTTGGGAATTTCGATGCGGGGGAAATACCCGTATCTCTTGTCCCATCGCATTGTGACATGGAATCCGAGGAACTCGAATCCCTCCATCACAGCCGTGATCTTCGTCTTTTCCGGTGACAGCTCAAGTCCGGTGGTCTGGCGTAGATAGTCTGCCAGAGCGGATTTCTCCGCGATGGCGTCCTCCTGCGTACCAGAGACCAGAACCACGAAGTCATCGGCATATCGAATCGGGAAGAAAACGCAGTGACCTGTCCTGCGATCCCGACCGCGTGCACTCAGTGCCGCTGCCGCCCCATCACAGAGGCGGTGTTCCCGGATCTTCTTGCGGTGGTAAACCCATCGTTCGTAGCGTTCCTCTATCGCGCTGAGTGCGATGTTGGCCAGCAACGGCGAGATGATCCCACCTTGTGGCGTGCCAGCTTCCGTGCGGAGGAATTTATCTTCCGCAAGGACTCCGGCCTTCAAGAACTGCCCGATCAATCCCGTCACCCGCCGGTCAGCGATGCGCGCGCGTAGCCTGTCCATGAGATGGTGGTGATTGATGTTGTCGAAGCAGCCCTTGATGTCGCCTTCGATGATCCACGAGTACGGCATTTGATGCCGCCGACTATCCTTTTCCCGCTTGCGCGGTTGGATGGCTAGCCGAATATGCTCCAAGGCGCCGTGGGTGCTTCTTCCGGGTCGAAACCCGTAAGAGACAGGCCAGAATTGCGCCTCGAAGATAGGCTCCAGAATTACCTTGACCGCGCCCTGAATGACGCGGTCCTTCACCGTGGGAATACCCAGGGGTCGGAATTGCCCTGGTTTACCGGCCTTGGGGATGAGCTTCCGTCTCGAAGGGCTTGGTCGATATGCGCCTGAGCGCAATTCGGCCCGTATCCCATCGAGAAACTTTTGCTCACCAATCCACTTCCTGATGTACTCCACAGTGACCCCATCGACCCCGGCGGAACGTTTCCCTTTGTTAGTGGAAATGCGCCGCCAAGCATGGCGAATTGTTCGGCTGTCAGTAAGCCAACCCCACAAATCACGCCATGCAAGGTCTGGGTTCGCCTTGCTTTGCTGATAAAGTTTGCGCTGCACGCCGAGTACCCAAGCCTCATCGGCTTGACAATCCGTGTCCACAGATATCTTCTCCGTCATGCAAACCTATCGTCTTCCTGCTTCCCTTCGCCATGTGCACGGTTTTCCCGCGCTCGGACTACTACGGAAGCTCCGCCCTCGGTGTCGTTCGTCTCCGGTCGTCGCGGCTAGCCCGGCTCCGTGCCGGGCGAACGATTCGAGTTCCCGTGTTCCAATCCTCAACCTATGTGTCCTTAGACGGTGAGCTCCACCCCTGACGATGCTGAAAGCGGGCTTAGAGAGCCGTTCCCGCCTTGGCCGCGGTAGCCGCGGGCGGCAGCAGGGATGGACTGAACCCTGCCACCTCGGATCGCTTTACTTCCAATGCCATCACACTGATGGAAGCGGTGTCGATAAATACAGAGGCTTCCGTCGCTCACTTCGTTGTCTCGTCATAGATACTGCGGTAGCCCGGCCTGCAACTGATGGGATGCACCCGGTACACTTGAGGCCAATCTGCTTATGACACCCAATCGGCGACACCCGATTGAGCTTCTCGGCCCCCTTTCGACTGCTGCTCTTACAGTCGAGGCGGCATTTCAGCCGCCGGTTGAAAATCAGCTAGCTTGAGAGTGATTGCTTGATTCACATCGCTATCCCCCTCGCGCCTTCACGGCGCACCGTCCATGTCGTCAGGATGTGTTCTAGGGCCGGTTCATAGACAAATGACATGAAGGACCGCCTATTGCGGCGTAGTTTGAATGTATGCATCCACGCGTAGTCCCACGGGCAGATGCACGCCAGGATCGAGCTGCACCAGGGTTTCGATGATCTTGGTGTCGACTTTCTCCTTCGGCTCGTCGGTCTGGACGTTCTTGTGGCCGAGTTGGCGGGCGACGCGGATGACGCGGCCCCAGAACTTCTGGTCCGGATAGGCAGCGGCGACGCAATAGACGCGCTGTCCGTTGGCGACGCGGCTGACGTCGGTCTCATCGACATCGACACGGACTCGGAGGCTGGCCACGTCGCCCACTGTGAAGACGGGGTCTGGGGTGACGCTGGAGTTGGTGATGCTTTCGCCGGTACGGTGGTGCTTGCGGAGGATTGTGCCGTCAAAGGGAGCGCGGAGAAATGTTTTTTGATAGATGGCCTCGTTGCCTTCGAGCTGGGCCCGGGCGAATTCGAGCTGGGCCTTGGCGGCGGCGATATCTTCGTCGCGCTGGCGGTCGTCGATCAAGTGGAACTGCTGCTTAGCGGCTTCGTACTGGTCTTCGGCGACTTTGAAGTCGCGCCTGGCGTGGTCCAGATCTTCCTGGGAGATCACGCCAGCGTCGAAGAGCTTCTGACGGCGCTCGAAGTCGCTGCGGGCGTTGGTCTCGACGGACTCAGCCTGCTGCATGGAGGCGAAGGATTGCTTGCGCTCCTGGGGACGCGAGCCGTTAAGGACTTTGTCGCAGGCGGCCTGCGCCTGATGAACCTGGGCGCGGCTGGCTTCGACCTGGGCCAGATAGTCGTCGTTGACGAGCACGGCGAGGACCTGGCCTTTCTTGACCTGGTCGCCTTCCTCGGCGAGAACCTGCCTGAGCTTGCCGGCGATCTCGGAGCCAACCTTGACATCTTCCGAGTCCGGCTCGATGAGGCCGGGGCCGGCGACCACAGCCTTGGTGATGAGCGGCTGGGATGCGAGGGGCGCAGCGGCGGATTTGCCGCTGCCGGAGGAGTGGAGGGCAAGCGCCCCGAGAGCAATGGCGGCAACAAGTACCGTCACAATGATCCACTGGGTCCGGGTGAGCTTGAGCGAAACAGCCATGGGAATGCTCCAGTTCGTTTTGCGCGCCGTCAAGCGGCGCTGGCGATGCGGCCGTCTTCGAGGCGCACGATGCGGTCGGCGTAATCGATGAGGCGGTTGTCATGAGTGACGATGACGACGGCGCGGTTTTCGTCGTGAGCGAGTTTGGCCATCATCTCGACGATGGTCTTTCCGGTGTGCGAGTCGAGCGCCGCGGTGGGCTCGTCGGCGAGGATGACCTCAGGCGAACCGGCGACGGCGCGGGCAATAGCGACGCGCTGCTTCTGCCCGCCGCTAATGTCCGCGGGGAATGCGTTGTACTTTTCCGCAAGGCCGACGAGTGTGAGAAGGCGCAGGGCTTCGTCTTTCGCCTTGGCGCGCTTGAGACCCTTGAGAGCGAGACTAAGCTCCACGTTCTCACCGGCGCTGAGGGTGGGGAAGAGGTTGAAGCCCTGAAAGACGAAGCCAATGTGGTGGAGACGGACGGCGGGCAGATCGGCTTCACGCAGGGAGGTGATGTCATTGCCGCCCAGCAGAACCTGGCCGGAGGTGGGGCGAAGGATGCAGCCCATGATGGAGAGCAGGGTTGTCTTGCCGCTGCCCGATGGCCCCATCAGAAGCGTGACTTCGCCGCGGTTGACGGTCAGGTCGACACCGTCCAGGGCGAGGGTTTTGGTCGAGCCTTCGTCGTAGTTCTTGGTTACGCCGCGAATTGTGATTGCGTCTGACAAATGAGGACCTCGGGAAGCTCAGCGTTTAACCTTTGAAGACAATGGCTGGGTCGAGCGAGAGGATCTTCTTTACGGAAACGACGGCGGCCGAAGTGCACATCGCCAGGGTGAGGAAGAAGAGGCCCACGGCGGTTTGCCAGGTGAGCAGAATGTTGGCGCCGCCCTTGGATGCGCCGTGGACGACAAACAGGCTGACGGCCATGCCGATGGCGTAGCCCATGGCCGCGGCAATCACCGCCTGCTGCATGATGACGCCGAGCACATAGCTGTTCGGCGCGCCCATGGCTTTCAGTGTGCCGTATTCGCGGATGTGGTCCATCGTGGTGGCGTAGATGGTTTGGGCGACAACGGCAATGCCGACGATCAGGCCAAGGGCGGCTGCCATGAGGACAGCGATGCCGGCACCGGTCGTGAACATCCAGTAGTGACGCGTACTGGCGCTGAACTCGGCGGTTTCAAAGACGTCGTTGTCGGGCAGGCGGCGCTGGAGTTCGGTCTTCAATTGCTTAACGTCGACGCCGGGGGCGGCCTTGACGAGGATGAAGTTTGCCTGGTCATCGGAGATGACGGTGAAGTCCAGAGCGCGCTTGAAGGTGGTGAAAACGTAGGGCGAGGTGGTGAAGGCGCGGATGCCGTCAGTGAAGCCGACCACTTTGGCGCGATAGCCGTTGATCTCCACCATGTCGCCGATGTGGTGTGCGTCCAGCTTGTCGGCGTAGATGCGGTCGATGATGATGGCGTTGGGCTGCTTGAGCTGTTGCGCGTCCCCGGCAACAAGGTTGAACGGCGCGCCCATGGGCGCATCCGGGTCGCAGCCGACAATGGCCACGGACTCGGCCCGTCCGCCCGGCTGTTTCCAAATGGACCAGCGGACGATGTACTTGATGGCCTTGCCGACGCCGGGCGTGGCGAGGACCTGATAGTACTTGCGTTCGTTGAAAGGGATGGCCTGTTCCAGATAGGCGGTGTTTTTTGCCGCTATCCACAAGTCGGCGTGGGAGTGGTCGATGAGGCCGGAGGTGCTCGAGGAGAATCCCTCGAACAAACCCCACTGCACCACCATGAGCACCACGCTGAATGCAATGCCGGTGAGGGTGACGGCCAGACGGATGCGGTCATGAAAGAGATTGCGCCGGGCCAGGGGAGGCATCGTTTCTACTCCTTGAAACTTTGCGTTGAGCGCTGTGGAACCTACGCTTGCAGTAGTCCTCTTAGAATGCCGTTCATCATTGTTTGGGCGCGATCGCTGAGCGGAGCCCAGCCAACCCAGACTTCACATTTGTGCGTGATCTCAAGCGATGCGACCCCATGAACCGCCGCCCACAATGTCTGGCATATCAGGTTTGCGTTCTTGTACTCCGGCCGGAAGAGCCCCGCCTCAATCGCTGAGCTGACAATCTGGTAGAGAAATGCGTACGCGTCCTCATTCGGATTTCCTTTGTTCGTCATTGCATCTTTGGCCACTGCGGCTGGATGAGGTGTCAGGAACATTAGCCTGTAGTGGTTCGGATGCTCCACGGCGAATTGAATGTAAGCCAAAGCGCACTGCCGCAAACGCTCTAGAGGATCGGGGATCAATTCAAGTTTCAGAAAGCCCCTGGACAACTGCGCAAAGTCGGCCTGGCAGAGTTCGCGGAAGAGTGTCTCCTTGTCGGCAAAATGCAGATAGATGGTGGTCGGCGAGTATTCGATGCGTTCCGCCACCTTCCTCATCGTGACGCCTTCAAAGCCGCATTCCACAAACAGCTCCCGTGCCGCATCGAGGATTCTCTCTCGTATTTCGTCTCGTTCGCGTTGGCGGCGCTCTTCAATTCCCACGGATTAATCTCGGCTCTCGAGTCATACTTAACAACGTTCCAATTATTATCTGCGTTAAAAAAATTGTCAACCGTTAAATCGAAGTACGTCGAAAACCGCCGAAAAGTTCCACTGCTTCCGGTTTCAGTCATGCCGCGGACTCCCAGGGCAGTCTTGCGGCCGCTCCAACGAAGTTCCAAAAGTCGGCATGGTTCGCCCAGAGTTCGACCGGTCTACGAAGAACTCTTCGAGCACACTGACCACAATGGCATTCACGCTGGCGCTTCAGCTTCGTCCCACGATTGATGCTGCGCTACACTGAGGGTTCGGCGCGTCGAAGGACCGGAGCGGAAAAATGGCGACAGTCACCCTGAAGGACATTGCACAGGCGTTGGGGGTCTCGGTCATGACCGTGTCGAAAGTCATGCGCGACCGCATCGACGTCGGCGCGGAAACGCGCCAGCGAGTTCTCTCAAAAGCGCAAGAGTTGAACTACAGGCCCAATCTGACAGCGCGCAGCCTGGTGACGGGAGAGAGCCGCCAGGTTGGGGTGATCGTGCCCACCCTGCTTCATCCGTTCTTTGCCGAGGTTCTACAAGCACTTTCCTCAACCATGAGGCAGGGCGGGTATGCTGTCCTGATTTCTTCGTCGATGGAAAATCCAGCGATTGAAGAAGCGGCGATTGAACAACTGCTTGGGCATCGCCTCGATGGGTTGATTATCGCGTCTTGCAGTACTTCTTCCGCAAAATTCCGGCAATTGGAGAAGCAGGGGATCCCGTTTGTCCTGATTGATCGCTATTTTCCTGATTTTCGCACGAATTTCGTCGGAGTCGACGATCAAGCGGTTGGCCGGATTGCAACAGAACATCTGATTGCGATGGGATGCAAGCGGATTGGGCATATCCGAGGCCTCGAGTTTACGACGGGGGTGGGGCGATTTGAAGGCTATAAATTGGCGCTCAGCCGCCATAGAATCAAGTTCGACCCCGACCTGGTTACTCCCTATATGTCGGCGGATGGATTGGATTGGCAGCAGAGCTTCGATGCAATGCGCCAATTGCTGGCCGGAAAGCCCTTCGACGGGGTCTTTTGCTACAACGATCCCATTGCCATGTCGGCGATCGATGTGGCGCTGGAGGCAGGCTTGCGAATTCCAGAGGATATTGCGTTCGTGGGATGCGATAACCTTCATTACGGCGCCAGCCTCAAAGTTCAACTATCCAGCATCGATCATCACAGCAGCCAAATTGGAGTCCAGGCAGCCAAACTGCTGCTGAAGCTGATTAAAAACAAGGCAACCGCATCTTCCCGGCGTGTAGTTCTTCAGCCTTCCCTGGTGGTGCGCCATTCCTCGCTTCGCTGCGAAAAAGCCTCATAACTCGCCTGAATTATTTCCTCTCAGTCGATTGCCTCATGCTCCACCGCCGTCGAGAAGGCATCTTTGCGAGCTTTTCAGAAGGCGGCTATCGCCTTGAAACGACCGACTATTATACCGTTCGCGTTATCGTTAAATATTTCTCTTGACATTCCTTGAACCGCAAGTCTACACTCCGATTTCGAAAATATTTCAGCAGTGGAATTCCCCCCTTCCCTTCCTCTGCCTTGATTTTGGAGGTCCCACAGATGCTGCAAAGGATGTGCTGTCCCTTTCGGTCCGCACGAGTGCGTCTCGGTTTCGCCGGGATGCTGGTTCTTCTAACGAGCGCCCTGCCCTGTGTGCTGAGAGCTCAGACTGCCGGCGAAGGCACCATAACGGGCACTGTGACGGATGCTACCGGCGCCGTTGTCCCAAGCGCCACGATAACTGCCACCAACGCCGCAACCAATGTGTCTACAGTGCGCACGACATCGTCGGCGGGCCTTTACACCATCTCGCCGCTGCCTGTGGGAATCTATTCGCTCACGGTAACAGCGAAGGGGTTTAAAACCTTGAAGCAAGAAAATCTCAACGTGAATGCGCTGAATCCGCTTGCATTCGACCCCGTCATGGGCGTCGGTTCGGCCTCAGAGACGGTGACGGTCACCTCGGCGCCACCTGTCCTGGACACAGAAAGCGCGGTGCTGGGCGCGGTGATGGAGAACCAGGAATACTCCAATCTTCCAATTCTCATGTCCACCACGCAGCAACGGGATCCAACTGCTTTTGCGAATCTGGTTCCCGGAGCCCAGAGTGGCTCGCGCACGCCCGTTGTCGGCGGCATCGCCAACTATCAGGGCTATCTGTATCTGGATGGAGTGCCCTCGGAAACCATCAACCAGCAAGGCGACAACCGTACAGTCGCATTGAGCATGAGCCTTGAAGCTGTGGATCAGTTTCAGGTGCTGACCAGCGTTCCTCCTGCGGAGTATATGGGCGCGGGCGCGTCGAACTTCACCATGAAGTCAGGCGGCACCAAGTATCACGGCCAGGTCTCCGATTTCGTTCGCAACACGGTTCTGGATGCATGGCAGTATGTTCAGAAGCAACTGCAAGTAAAGAACGCGGCAGGGCAGAGCGTGCCGGCGGGGAAGAATATCGAACATGCAAACGAGCTTTCCGCATCCGTCGGCGGACATGTTCCTCATACAGGGAATAAGCTGTTCTTCTTCTTCGCGTATGACAGATACCATTCCCGCTTGAACGATACCCCTGGACAAACGACCATTCCTACCGCGGCGATGGAACAGGGTGACTTTTCCGCTCTCTCCGACAACGGCGTAGACGATGTCCCCATCATCTTCGATCCGCTCAGCAACGCGTGTACGGGTGGTGTTTGCACGCGGCAGCCGTTCAGCTATAACGGCAAGCTCAACGTCATCCCCCCCGGCAGAATCTCGGCAATCACCAACAAGATGCAGTCGTTCATGCCGAACTATCCGGGCTCACCCAATGCGAATCTTGCTGGCAATGTCAATTCTGCCGTCATCAACAACAACTACCTTGGCACGCAAATCGGCGGGCGCGACAGCCATCTGTACGACTGGCGCGTGGATTATGATCTGAGCTCGAGAAACCGGTTATCGTCAGTTGGCGCCATGGGGCAGTTCGTATATGCCAACAATTACGGATCTCCGTATTTGCCCCCGCCGTATGCCATCGGCGATTTTGCCACGATCGTTCCCAAGCAATATAACATCGAGGATGCTTATACCATCACGGACCATCTGACCAACCAGTTCAAGATCGGTTACACGCGGTTCTACATGCCTATCACGAACGCAACTCAGGGGGTTGCCAACTACGAGATAGGCGCAATGGGCGTTACCAATCTGCCGCTTGGCCAAGCGGGTCAGGAGTTTCCCGGTGTAACGTTTGGGGGAAGCGGAGCAGGAACCGCAGTAAACGGAATAGGGAAACTTCTAACCACCCAGGTGGCGCCAGCCACTTGGACGACCGACAGCAACGCGGTTTCAACCCAGCTCACCATCCCCAACAACTACGCCCTGGTCGATAACGTGCAATGGCTCAAGGGCAAGCATCAGTTCACCTTTGGCATTACCTATCAGTTTGAAGGCTTGAACAACGCCAACCCTGCCACCTTTACCGGCATTCTGCCTCTTGGCTTCGATCAATATGCGACGGCAAATTACTCACCCAACTCTTCGAATATCGATCAGAGCAATACCGGCTACGGCTACGCCAGCTTCCTGCTCGGCGCTGTGGGCGCGAGCGGCAGTGGAGGCACCACGGGTACAACTCTTCCTTTGCAAAATGTGGCCACCATCTACAGCCGCATCAAGGCGATCGCGCCGTTTGCCGAGGACACCTACAAACTCACTTCCAAGATAACCTTGGATGTCGGTCTTCGGTGGGACTACCTCCCGCCGCTGCACGAGAAGTTCAACCACTTCTCCTTCCTGAATCCGACCGCCATCAATTCGGCTACAGGGACTCCTGGCGCGTTGGAATTTGCTGGGGATTACGGCGGAACCTCAAGCTGCGGGTGCAAAACACCCATCCAAACCTACTGGAAGAACTTTGGCCCGCGCGCGGGCATTACCTATTCAATTAACTCAAAGACAGTGGTTCGAATTGCTTCAGGCGTCGTCTACTCGCAGGGCGGCGGCACAGGCGGCGGACGCGTGAGCGGCGGTCCCGGCGGCTCCAACGGAGCAGGTCAGGCCCTGGGCTTCAACACCAATGCGGTAGCGCCGGGCGATACTCTTTCTGGCCCTGGAGCCGGCCCGTCGTTCTGGCTAAACAGCAGCAATTCAGCTCTGTTCGGCGCGGGATATGTTTATCCAGCCGCTCCCATCCCTGGCGCTGCCAGCACCATCCTCAGTTCGGGTAACTATCTCACCGGCACTGGGGGCTTTGTCACTCCGTCTTCGATGGGATACGACGACCCATACGCATCAGGGCGGGCGCCGGAGTATACCTTCTGGAACGCGGGCTTTGAGCGCTCCATCACGAAAGATATGACACTCCAGGTTAACTATGCCGGCGACGAGGCGCATCACACCTGGGACGGCGGCGCCACAAATCAGCGTGGATACTGGAACAATCAGTTGGACCCGAAATATCTTGTGGCGCTGGGCCCTGTCAACGGCGTAAGCGCGACGGGTAAAACAGTTTCCCTGTTGACAGCGCCTGCAACATCGGTGAACGTTGCCACCATGAATGCGGCGATGGGCGGCCTGCCGAACCCCGGCTTCTTTATCGCCGCGGCCAATGCATTTCCCAACCAATCCACAGTCACCATTGCCCAAATGCTGACGGCATTTCCACAGTACAGCAGCCTTCAAGACGGCTGGGGCGGAGGGTTTACCGAGAACTTCTCCTACAATGCCCTTCAGGTCACGCTGAGCCAACACACGGCCCACGGCCTCTCATTCAACTTCAACTACACGCACTCGAAGAACCTCGGCGACGACGGCACGTTCCGCAGCGGCTATGCGATCCCGGCGGCGGCGGTCGATGGGCACGCACACAGCTGGACGCAAAACAAGATTGATCGTTCCTGGACGACGATCTCCAATCCCAACATCATCAACGCCTATAGCGTCTACCAGCTTCCCTTTGGGCGCGGGCACATCGGAGGCGACTCCTGGTTGATTCGCAATCTGGCCGGCGGCTGGCAACTGTCTGAGATTTACACCTACAGCAATGGCGGACCGTTTACGCCAACTTGGAGTTCCGGCGGAAATTGCGCCAATGCAGCGCCAAACGCCGGCCAGTGCCTGCCATCTATCAACCCCAACTACAGCGGCTCTCCTCGAATCAACGGCAGCTATGGAAAAGGCGCCAACGGTTTCGTATTTCAAAATGCGAGTAATATCCAGTACGTCGATCCGGCAGCCTTTCAGGCGCCCGCGGACATTTCAACCGTGCCAGGCACCACCCACCAATACCTGATTGGGAACTCTCCCCGCACCAGGCCGTATAACATCATGAATCCGGGCAATCAGAACATCAATGCCTCGGTGCGCCGCTCGTTCCCGATCTACCACGAGATGTCGTTTGTCTTTCAGGCGGATTGCACCAATGTCTGGAATAAGATGGTATTCGGAAGCCCCAACGCTGGCTGGAGCGCGGGATCAAAGACGTTCGGACAAGTTGGAGCTCCTGGAACCGCGCCGCGCGACTTCCAGTTCTCCGCCCACCTCAACTTCTAACAGCGAGACCTGCACAACCCGGAGTTATGCCGCCTGTTTTGGCGCCATAACTCCGGAACTTAGCTTAATCAGATCGCGCCAAGGAATATACAACGGGATTTTCCAACAACCTTACGCGAAGGATGCAAAGGAGGCAGACAATGGACAGGGTCGCAGGAGTTGTGGAAGTATGGCGCACGGACGATACCCATGAAGTCGTGATTGGCCATCCGGCTTTGACGCAAGATTCCAGAGGGGGTGGACAAATCGCGTTCTCGCCTCGAAGCGCGCGCCATTTAGCTCATCTGCTCATTGAGTACGCGGCGGATGCCGAGGCGGAGGCGACTGGCAAGCCGCACAATCTGGACATGCCCGATTTCTGAATGCGCACGGGAGTTATTGGCTTTTTGCTCGATCTGAATCGCCGAGTCGAATCCCGAGATCGAGGTGGGATTGAGTACAGGGAAGTGTTCAGCCCGCGACGAAACATCTTCTGTACGACTCGTTGAGCCCTACGTATTCCAATTGCGCTTAAACTCGCGTTTCCCAACGCTGAAAGGCGGCGCCGGTTGAACCGAGATACCTTTCTCTTCGTCTGCAAGTGACTCGGCGCGGGTGTGGCTGGTATGCTGGCCTGACCCTGAAACGGCCTGGCGATGGAATCCACCTTTAAAAAAATGAGGAATAAGCCATGACCATTACCCGGCGCCAATTGCTTATCGGCTCCGCCTCTGTTCTCGGATACGAATCAATAAATCGCCGGAGCCTCGCACAATCGGTTGCCGCAGCCGTTGCCACGCCTGAATTCGAGCCAGTCCCCGCTGCTGCTACCTCCGCGGCAAAAGCTATCTTCGATGAAATTGGCGCAGGCAGTTGGACCGAACTCAATCACCGCCTCCACACCGTGAATTCCGACATCCAGGCGCATGGCTTACGTCACATTCCTGGAATCGAAGGCGCGTTTCTTACTGGCTATCCCTACAACGAGTTCTACGATTGGGATCTCTATTTTGAAAATCTCTATCTTTCTTACTTCGGCATCGGGGCTTACTGCTTCACCAACCTCAAGGAATTTCTCAATCGCGAACAGCCTGACGGCTATGTCAATCGCAGCCTGATTAAACAGCGCGATCGCCAACAGTTCAAGCCGTTCCTGGCGCAACTGGCAGTCCTTGGCACCAAGCAGAACCACGATGACTACGAGTGGCTGCGCGGCAACTACTACGGCCGCCTCGTGAAATACATCGAGAAATGGTTCTCCTATGACTCTGACCGCAACGGCCTGCCTGTCTGGAACTCAGCGGATGCGGCCGGCACTGACAACCAGTGGTCTCGCGGCGGCGCTCTCAGTTCCTTCGAAATTGAAGGGGTCGATCTGGCCTCGTATCTCATCCGCGAGTTGCGCGCCCTGTCAGTCATCGCATCGAGCTTGAACCTCAAAGCGGACAGCACTGCTTTCACCCATCATGCAGACCATGTGGCCAAGCTCATCAACACCACATTCTGGGATGAACAGCAGGGGATGTATTTCGACCGCAATGAGAAGACAGGCAAACGGGTCTATGTGAAGTCAGCTACGAACTTCATGCCTCTCTTCGCCGGCGCGGCCACGCCCAAACGCGCAAAGCGCATGATCCACGAGCATCTCCTCAATCCCGCGGAGTTTTGGCTCCCCTACCCGGTGGCGAGCTATGCGAAGACCGAGCCCGACTATTATCAAGGCTCGCATCATGAGTGCAATTGGCGCGGTCCCACCTGGGCGCCCACCAACTATATGATCTTCCAGGGTCTGCGCAGCTATGGGTATCAGGCTGAGGCGCGGGAGCTGGCCACTCGCCTCTTCAACATGGCCCTACTCAAGAACCCCGTCCTTCGCGAGTACTACAACGCTGAGACCGGCGAAGGGCTGGGCCAGACTCGCTTTTGGGGATTTACTGCTCTCTATTACGGTATGCTCCTCGAATCCATCCTGGGATACGACGCATCGACTCTCACGAAAACGGTTGAGCCTGTCGCGACCAGGGAGCTCGGCGTTGCTTTCAAGACGTAGCCATTGACCCGACTTTGGTGCGGACGGCAGGACTCGAACCTGCGATGAACTGGGTGTAGGCCAGCCGATTTAGCCGCTAATCTACGTCCGCAAACCTGGTGCGCATGGGCAGACTCGAACTGCCATCTCAAGCTTCGGAGCCTTGTGCTCTCTCCGTTGAACTACATGCGCAAAATCTTATGGTCAACCCGCCCGAATTTGAACCGGGAACTATGCTTTAGGAGAGCATCGTGATCTCCAGTTTCACCACGGGTTGATGGAGAGCCTACCCGGAATCCAACCGGGATTCGCGCTCTAGAAGAACGCCGTCTTGTGCGTTAGACGATAGGCTCATGATCAGGGTTCCCATCGGTGCCCGGAGGGCTCCCACTTCGTCGATGGGATGACATGGTGGGTTCGGTGAGATTTGAACTCACGTCTCTTCGCTTAAAAGGCGAGTGCAGATAGCCGCTATGCGACGAACCCAGAATGGTGAGCGCGGCTGGATTTGAACCAGCGTCAGCCTGCTTAAGAGGCAGGTATAATCAGCCGCTATAAGACGCGCTCATGGTGTACGTGACGGGAGTCGAACCCGCAGTCTGTCTCTTATAAGGAGACGGCTACATGCCAGCTAGCAGCTACACGTACCTGGTGCCAGCGGCTGAACTCGAATCAGCTACAACAGGGTTATGAGACCT
>Ga0302320_10014013_pt1 | contig 16633 bp, 17 predicted proteins | sample Bog_T0_3_FD_202130 | JGI IMG/M metagenome (GOLD analysis project Ga0302320, IMG submission 202130) | Peat permafrost microbial communities from Stordalen Mire near Abisko, Sweden - Bog_T0_3 | ecosystem: Environmental > Terrestrial > Soil > Wetlands > Peat | place: Sweden: Abisko, Stordalen Mire... | reverse complement strand
GGCCACGCAATTCAATGAAATCCAGATTGCCGACGATTTGAAGAAAAACGGGGGCTATATTCCGGGCGTGCGTCCGGGGCAGGGCACCAGCGATTACCTCCACAACGCCATGAGCCGCATCACGCTCGCGGGCGCGCTGTTTCTGACCGTCATTGCCACCATTCCGATTATTTTGGCCAAGCAGATGAATGTGGACCAGAACGTGGCCAGTTTCTTTGGCGGCACGAGCATTTTAATTGCGGTCGGCGTTTTGCTCGACACGATGCGGCAGGTGGAATCCCATTTGATGATGCGGCACTACGACGGCTTTTTGAAGAAGGGCCGGATTCGCGGCCGCTTCTGAAATGTTGTGGCCGGGATCAAGCTTAAGTCTGAGGACGATTTGAAGTGGATGCGTCCCGCGGGAGTGGTGGCGGCCAAAGTTTTGGATGAGATTGCCGCGTTCATCCAGCCGGGCGTCACGACCCGGCAGGTGGATAATTTTGCGGCGGAGCGGATTCGAAGTTATGACGCCAAAAGCGCCTTTCTCGGCTACCGCAAGTTTCCGTGTCATACGTGTTTGTCGGTAAATGAAGCGGTGGTCCACGGCCTGGCCTCGGACCGCGAGTTGCAATTTGGCGATATCGTCAGCGTGGATGTCGGGGTCACCTACAAAGGTTTCATCGGCGACACGGCGCGAACGGTCGCAGTGGGCGGATGCGGGGTGGCCGCGCAGCGGTTGTTGGACATTACCGAACAGTCGCTTTATCTGGGCATAGCGCAGGCCCGGCCGGGCAACCGGGTGCTGGACGTCTCGTTGGCGGTCCAGACGTATGTGGAGCAAAACGGGTACAGCGTGGTGCGCGAATTTGTCGGCCACGGGGTCGGCCGGACGATGCACGAAGAGCCGCAGGTGCCCAATTTTGATGAGGGCAAGAAGAACTCGCCGAAGTTGAAGCCGGGCATGACGATCGCGATTGAGCCGATGGTAAATGCGGGCCGGCCGGACGTAAAAATCTTGAAAGACGGCTGGACAGTAGTGACGCAAGATGGTTCACTATCAGCCCATTTTGAGCATACTGTCCTGGTGACTGGCGGCGAACCGGAGATTTTGACATGGGCGAAGACGCCTTTCGCGTTGAAGCTCGCGTAATGGAAGCGCTGCCGAACGGCACGTTCCTCGCGGAACTGGCCAATGGCCACCGCCTCACGGCCTTCGTGGAAGGCCGCGACCGGGAGATTTTTGCCGGCTTGCAGGCTGGCGACACGGTAAAATTGAAACTGACGCCTTACGACTTGAGCGTGGGGCGTATTTTAGTCGAAACGAAAAAATTTAAACATGAAAGTTCGAGCGTCGGTTAAGAAACTGTGTGAGCACTGTAAAATCGTGCGGCGGCGCGGCGTGATCCGCGTCATTTGCTCGAACAAGCGCCACAAACAACGTCAAGGTTAATAAAAATATATGGCACGCATCATTGGTGTGGAAGTACCGCCCGGCAAGCGCATTGACATTGCGCTGCGCTACATTTACGGCATTGGCCCGGTCAACGCGAAGGAGATTCTCGAGCGCGCGAACATTGATCCATCCATTCGCGCCAAGGACCTGACCGAACAGCAGCTCGCGCTGATTGTCCATGCGATCCAGGAGGGCAAATATGTCATCGAAGGCGATCTGCGCCGGGAAGTCGGCATGGATCTCAAGCGCCTCCAGGGCATCAAGTGCTACCGTGGCGTCCGCCATCTGCGCGGCCTGCCCGTGCGCGGCCAGCGCACCCAGACCAACGCCCGCACGCGGAAAGGCCCGCGCAAGACCGTTGGCGTGCAGCGCAATCCCAACGCCAAGACTGGCATCCACTAATAGAATTTCAAATTTGTAATTTGAGATTTGGAATTGAATAACGATATGTCCGAAGAAAAAAAGAAACCAGCCGCGCCTGAAAAGGAAAAAAAAGCCAAGGCCGAAGCCACCGCTCCGGCCGCGCCTGGCGCTCCCGGTGCTCCGGCAGCCGAGGCCAAGGAAGCCAAGCCCGGCAAGAAGGCCGCGCCGGTCGAGGGTGTCATTGATCCGGCCAAGGCCGCTGAAGCCGCTCTCCCCGCTGCGCCCACCGCCGCCGAACTGCTTGGTGAAGATCCTAATGCCAAGAAGATCGTCAAGGCCAAGCACGCGAAAAACATCGTCGCCGGCGTCGCGAACATTCTTGCCACTTTTAACAATACCCAGGTCACCATAACGGACGGGCAGGGCAACCTCATCGGTTGGTCCAGCGCCGGCCGCGTCGGCTTCAAAGGCTCGCGCAAAAGCACGGCTTACGCCGCCCAGATGGTTGCGCAGGATGCCGCCCGCCAAGCCATGGCCCACGGCATGAAGGAAGTGGAAATCCGGGTCAAAGGGCCTGGGTCCGGTCGTGAGTCCGCCATTCGCGCCTTGCAGGCGATTGGTTTGGAAATCAGTTCCATCAAGGACGTGACGCCTGTTCCGCACAACGGCTGCCGCCCGCGCAAGAAACGCCGCGTGTAATCCATCAACCACCAACTTTTAACTATCTACTAAAATGGCTCGTTACACAGGTCCCCGCGTCCGCATCAGCCGCCGTTTCGGCATCCCGATTTTCGGCCCCACGAAATATCTTGAACGCCGCAACTACGGTCCCGGCGTGCATGGCCCCAAGTCCCGCCGCAAGACCACCGAATACGGTGAAGGCCTCATTGAGAAGCAGAAGCTCCGTTATTACTACGGTTTGATGGAGAAGCAATTTCGTGGCGTTTACGAAAAAGCCCTGCGCCGCCGCGGCGTCACCGGCGAGCAGATGCTCCAGATTCTCGAGACCCGCCTGGACAACGTCGTGTTCCATCTCGGCTTTGCCAACACCCGCGCCGCTGCGCGCCAGATGGTTGGCCACGGCCACGTCACGGTCAATGGCCGCAAGGCGAGCATTCCGTCGTATGCGTTGAAGGTGAATGACGTCATCAGCGTCAAGAACAACAACGTGTCGCGCCAGCTCGCCACCAAAAATCTGGAAGTCGCCGCCAGCCGCGCGGTGCCCGACTGGCTCTCATTGAGCAAGGAAGAGTTCAAGGGCTCCGTCATGCGCATTCCCACGCGCGAAGAGATCCAGCCCATCGCCAATGAGCAGGCCGTCGTCGAATTTTATTCCCGCTAAACCGTAAACCAAGAATAACAATTATACGGGCTTTTCCGGCCGGGAATAAAATCAGCCGGGGAAGCCAGATTAAAATTGTTGAAAGGAAATTATGCCAGTTCGTCTCGGACGTTTTGAAATGCCCAAGCGGTTGCAGAAGGATGAAGCTACTGCCACCGATACCTACGCGAAATTTATCGCCGACCCGTTTGAAACCGGTTACGGCCATACCGTCGGCAACTCCCTCCGCCGCGTGCTGCTGTCTTCCCTTGAAGGCGCGGCCATCACCTCCTTGAAGGTGGACGGCGCCATGCACGAGTTTGCCACCATCGAAGGCGTCGCCGAAGACGTGACCGACATCGTGCTGAACCTGAAGAAAATCAAGTTCAAGGCCCATTCGCGCGATGAGCAGGTGCTGCTCCTTTCCGTGAACAAGGAAGGCGCGGTCACCGCCGCCGATATTCAGACGAACCAGAATATTGAGCTCGTCAATCCCACCCAGCACATCTGCACGCTGGACAAGAAGAAAAAATTTGAGATGGAACTCACCGTCAAGATTGGCCGCGGTTTTTGCCCGAGCGACGAAAACAAGAAGCCCGGCCAGGCCATCGGCATCGTGGCGATTGACTCCATTTTCTCGCCGGTGACCCGCGTGCGTTACGCCGTGGAAGCCGCGCGCGTCGGCAACCGCACGGACTACGACCGCTTGGTTTTGGAAATCTCCACGGACGGACGCATCACCCCTGATGATGCACTGACCCAGGCCTCGGCGATCCTGTCGCATCACCTCGACGTGTTTGTGGGCTACGACAAGAACGCGGTGGAATTTGAAGAAGCCGCCGACAAGCAGGATGACGAGAAGGCCAAGCTCAAGAAATTGTTGAACATGAGCGTCAACGAAATCGAGCTGAGCGTCCGCGCCGCCAACTGCTTGAACAACGCGAACATCACCACCGTCGGCCAGCTCGCGCTGAAGACCGAGCAGGAGATGCTCAAGTACCGCAACTTCGGCAAGAAGTCGCTCAACGAAATTAAGGAAAAACTGCAGTCGCTGAACCTCTCGCTCGGCATGAATTTCGAGCCGGGCCTGGTGGAAGCGCCCAAGGAAGAAGTAAAAGTCGAATAAGGATTTGCCATGAGACATTTGAAGCGCACGGCCAAGCTGGGCCGCACCTCGGAACATCGCAATGCGATGCTCGCCAACCTCGTTTGCAGCTTGATCGAACACAAGCGCGTAACCACGACCCTGGCCAAGGCCAAGGCCGCCCGGTCCGTCGCCGAAAAGATGGTCACGCTCGGGAAGAAAGGCACGATCCATCACCGCCGGCTCGCCGCCTCGCGGTTGCACCAGGAAGACGCCGCCCGCATCCTGTTCAAGGAAATCGCGCCGGCCTTCAAGGACCGCCGCAGCGGTTACACCCGCATCATCAAGCTGGAAAACCGCCAGGGCGACGCCGCCCAGCGCGCCATCTTGGAATGGGTGGACACCATTGTCACCGCACCCGAGCCGGCTGAAGCCGCCCCCGCGGCCGCCGAAGCCAAGCCCGAAGAGAAAAAGTAAATTGCTTTTGAAACATCAAGCCCGCTCGAAAGAGCGGGCTTTTTTCATAGTGGCACAGGCGTCCCGCCTGTGTGTTCCAGCCTGTAGCGATAGCGGTTCAAAAAAGACCATCGCCTGGTTTTTCAACTGCCGTCACTCAATGCCGTGAGGTTTTGGACTGCGGGGAAGCAAGCGGCTCCGTTCGCGAGGTCTTAGTTCCGCAGGAACAAATGATAATAGACCGGCATTTCAATGCCGGGCACGGGATGCAACGTCTTAAGTCCCAGCGGGACGGCTGAAAATTCGCGCACTCCAGCCGTCCCGCTGGGACTTTCCTTTTAACCGCCCTACCCGCAGTTAAAACTGCGGGCTGTTATCAATTGTTCCTGCGGAACATGGGTCGCGCGGTCCGTGCAATCAACGCAAAAAGAAAACCAAAAACAACCCCAGTAACACAATCGCTGTCACCCACCAAATCCAGTGAATCCCCCGGGGTTTAATTCGCCCCGAGCCGGAGCCGAATTCCTCCTTCACGAATTCATCGTAATCAAACTTCTCCTCCGGGATGCCAAGATTGCTGGCATAGGCTTCTTCGGACCAACCGGTCTTCTCATCCGCGCCGCATCCGGGACAGGCCTTGGCGTTGCGTGGCACATCGGCACCGCAGTTGGGGCACGTTTCGGGGACCATTTGCGATTTACGATATACGATTCACGGGCTCATTGGTTCGCGATATTGATCAGAAGGGAAGGCCGCTCGTAAATCGTCAATCGCATATCGTAAATTTCATCCGCCAACGCCCGCGTATTCCTCATCCGTCCGCAGGTCGAGGCCCATCAAGACATAGTCGTGCGTGATAGCTTGCATGTCCTTGACGTAATCTTCCAAGCGCACCAACTGGTTGAAGCCCAGCATGGAAAACATTTTCATCGCTGCGGCCTGCTCGCCGATGAACGCGGCTTCGACCCGTTCCAGGCTGGCGTGGCGCGCGATTTCCAGAATTTCCCCGATCAGACCGCGCGCCAGGCCCCGGCCGCGATACGCCGGATGCACCAGCACGCTCACGCGGCCAATGTGCCGTTTCCAGCCGCCGAGCCGCTGATGCAACGTCGCCGCGCCCACAATTTTTTTATCAATCACACCCATCATCGGCAGGTTTCGGCCGTAATCAATGTTCCGGCACCAGTCGCGAATGACCTTGATGTCCTGCACGCGGTGCTTGATGAACATGCGCTCCTGTTCGGGAATGTCTTGGAAAAGCTGGTGAAAATCCTTTTCGTCATCCGCTTTCAGCGGCCGCAGCACCGCTTTTTTGCCGTCTTTGAGCACCAAGTCCTTGGGAAACTTTTGCAGTTCGAGTTCTATGCTGAATGACATGTTGAATCCTTTTGTTGCCCGCACTTTGCGCCCGTCACCCGCCAACTGCAATCAAATTATTCAGCCCAGGGCCGACTCGCCCGCGAGGCCGATGGACTGGCGGGTGGAATCCAGCTTGACCTCGGCGGGGTCGAGGCTCCAGCGCGCGGCCAAATGCGGAACTTTCTCAAAGTTCGTTTCCGCGTCGAGGATGGTTGCCGTCTGCTCGCCGTATCCAAAAGTTTTAAGGCCCGCCTCGGATTCCGGCAGCGTCTTGGCTCCCTGGTTCCATACGGTCTCGCCGGTCCACGCATAACCGCGCGTCACGCAGCCGTCGTCCAGCCGCGCCCACCCGTGGTGCCGCGAAAACTTTTCCGCGTAAAAAAACTCCACATGGCCGAGCTTGCGGCTTAATTCCGTGAGAAACAGAAACGTGGCATCCACGTCATCGCTGGGATTGGGCAGGCCAAGGCCCGTGACGATTACCCAGCCCCCATGCACCCGCGGGCTGATGAAAAATTCATGGCTGCCGGCGAGACCTTCCACCCACGAACACGGCGCCGCGCGGTTCAAACCCAACGCCGTCTTGACCGCCTCGGTGGAAACCGAGCGTATGGCCAGCCAGCAGGTGGGGCGGGGCGGGGCATCGGATTTCACGGGCAAGAAACTGAACGGTTCCCCAAACGGATTTTGCTCCTGCCGCGCGCGACGGCTTGCCGCCACCATCCAGCCCAGGATGAATAAGCCGATAATGATCGCCGCGCCACCTTCCGCCAGGGCGAACACGGACATTGTCGTGTCATTAAGCTGCGACATTGGAATGAATTTACGCCGCTTCCCAGCGAGTTCAACAAATTTCAGTGACAACTTGCTGCCAGCCAGTCCAGATATTTTTCATTGCCGGCGCCCAATGGCAGCGCCAAAAACTCCGGTGTGTCATAGGGATGCTCTGCCAAAACCAGCTTTTCCAGGGCCGCCAGCCGGGCCCGCGGCGTTTTCAGCACCAACAGCACCTCCGCGCTGGATTCAAGCCGCCCCTGCCACCAGTAATGAGATTCGACCTTGGGAATGAGGTTCACGCAGGCCGCGAGCTTGGCCTGCAAGGCCGCTTTGGCGAGCGCACGTGCCGTCTTCAAATCCGGCGCAGTCACGAGCACAAGGGAGAATTTAACGGCAGATTTCATTTGAATGGAATACGCCGGTTCGCCCGTTTTGACGATCAAAAAACAATTCAGTGCGTTTCCGACCCTCATTTGTTAGCGTTTTGCCCATGCGAATCCTGATTGCGACAGTGACAGCCGGCGCGGGGCATCTGGCAGCCGCAGCGGCATTGGAAGAGGCTTGGCGCGCCGCGCGCCCGGAGGACGTGCTCGAAAAGATTGACCTTTTGACGTTATTTTCGCCGTTGCACCGGAAAATTTACCATGACGGCTATGTGAAATTGATTGAACGTGCGCCGGAGCTGTGGGGGATGGTATTTGCCAAGTCGGACAATCCCAAATTATTGCGGAACCTCAAGCGCCTCCAGCGGAAATTCCCCAGCGGCTCGAAACAGCGCTTTGCCCGCGCCGTGAAACAATTCAAGCCCGACGCCGTGCTGTGTACTCATTACCTGCCGCTGGAAACGCTCACGGTGCTGCGCGACCAAAAGAACGGCCCCCGTCCCTTTGTCGCCTCCATCGTCACTGATTTCGAGGCCCATGCCCTTTGGATGGAATCTTGTGTGGACATGTATTTTGTGGCAGCGGAAGAAACCAAGGCGCGCTTGGTGGCGCGCGGTGCCGGGGCCAAAAACATTATGGCCACCGGCATTCCCATCGCCGCCAAATTTTCTGCCAAGCCGGACGCAAAGACCATCCGAAAAAATTACGGCCTGCGCGATGATTTGCCGGTGTTGCTGGTGTTGAGCGGAGGGTTCGGCATGGGACCGGTCGCGGAAATCTTGGCCGAACTCGACAAGGTGCCGGGGCAGTTTCAAACCATGGTTGTCACGGGCCGGAACGACGCCTTGCGCCGTGAGCTCGCCGTCCAGAACCATCGCCATCCCACACACGTGCTCGGTTTTTCCACGAACATGCACGAATTGATGGCCGTGGCCGACCTCATCATCACCAAACCTGGTGGTCTCACATCTTCCGAGGCCCTGGCGATGGGTAAACCGCTGTTCATTTTAAATCCGATTCCCGGTCAGGAGGCGGCCAATAGCGATTTTCTGCTTGAACGCGGCGCCGCGGCCAAGGTCAATCGCGTCGAGGACCTGCCGTTCCGGGTCGAACAACTGCTCGGATCTAAGAAGCTGGGTGAAATGGCGAAGGCGGCGAAAAGTTTAGGCCGCCCGCGCGCGGCCGAAACAATTTGCCGCGAATTGCTGGCGCGGATAACTCCTGCCTGAAATTTTTCTGCGCGCCCGGCACTTAAGCTGGCGATCTTCGGTGAGCAACTTAACCATCCGTCCGCTGAACTAAAGTGGTCCGAATAAAACTATAACCTGATTTCGAAATCCAGGCGGCTGTTTTCCGCGAGGTTTTGGAGTGCGGCGGGAAGCGAAGCGCCACGCCGCTTTCGCGCGCGCGCGGATTATAAATGGTTCGTTTCCGTCTGGCGCGCACGAAAGCGGTGTCGCCGCTGCGCTCTGCCACCGCACTCCATGACGCGCATGGGCTCGGGCCGCCAGTATTTCCATTCGCGCCTGAAGAATCTCTTTAACTGTGCTGATTCCGTAAACACCTTCCCCTCACGGCTGCGGCTGGTCCTTCAGAAATTTTTTGATGACGGCAATCTTTTGGCGGAAGATGGGTTCTCGGATGGCGCCGTTGGAGTCCTTGCCACCATAAGGAATCTCGCAGACGAACTGGGAGCAATCCGCCGTGACCACCGCCATGTTGGGCGCAAAACCGCCTTCTTCCGGCCCAAAAAAACCTTGTCTTACCGCGTCCGGAATATTGCCCAGTTCGGTCTCATGATGCACAAAGACCAGCACCAAATTATTATGGAAAGCATCGTAGAAATGCGCCAGCCCACCGTTGCTGCCGCCGCTCATCGGGTGTGATGGAACAAAAAACGAGTCCCAGACCAGTACGAAACCGAGCAGCTTCTTTTCGGCCTTGGCCTTGGCTTTCGCAGCCTCCAGCGTGGCGAGCGAGAAAGCCATGTTCGTGGACAACAGGACCGGCTGGTTTTGCCGCGCATAGGCCAATCCCGGCTCAAACGGATCGTAATGATACTTGTCCTTGATGTCATCCGGCAGGTTGCTGTAAGGCACTGTCACACCTTTCATGGAACCGTTTTCGGTGGTGACAAAGAACAAGCCATTCGGTTTCAGCATCACATCCTTGACGTCTGAATATTTTTGCCCGTCCAGCGTGGTGATGTCATCAGCGATTGCACGGCTGAGGGTAAAACCGACAACCGCAAGGGTGCTGAGGCCAGACTTTAAATTCATGATGGGCACGAATTATACAAATTTGCCAAAAAGTTCAATCTCAGAGACTGGAAAGCGCAAAGCTGGATCTCACCAACTCAAAGTTCAAGGTTGGAGCTGAACAAATGAAAATGTTTCCGGCTCCTCTTTGCCGGCATCCGGTTGCGAAGTTTTCATTTTTGCCATGTAAAAATAGAAGGTTTGACAAACTTCGAAAGTTTGACTTAAATAATTCTGTGGTAACGATTTGAAGCAATCCGCAATCTGACATTACACAACGGATTAATTCAGATGATCGAAGCATCAGCCGTTTTTTTCGATCAAGCCGGGATTTCGCTCAAATCCAAGAGATCAGAAGCGGAAAAGTTGGTGGCGTCAAATTAGCTTATGAAAAATTGCTTCATTACACCTCGTTTTTTACTGGCGCTGGTAGCCAGCCTCGGCCTGCTAATGTCCGCCCGCTTAATGGCGCAGACTTTCACACCGCTGTATACTTTTCTTGGCGGCAGCGATGGAGCTGCTCCGGAGGCGGCATTGATTTTATCTGGCAACACCCTGTATGGAACGGCGGCAGATGGCGGCAACGCGAACTTTCAAAATGCGGGCGGCGGCACCATTTTCGCCGTTCAAACCGATGGCTTGGGCTTTACCAATGTGTATACTTTCACCCTCCCGGTCAACGGCACCAACAGCGATGGAGCCAATCCAGCGGGTAGTTTGGTACTGTCGGGTAATACCCTGTATGGAACAACGCAAGATGGCGGCAGCATCGGGTTTGGCACGGTATATCGGGTCAACACCGATGGCCTGGATTTTACGAACCTTTATACTTTTACGAATGGTACTGACGGATATGAACCGATTGGCGGGTTGAGCTTGTCCGGCAATACCTTGTATGGCGTGGTCAATGGCGGCACCACGCGTCGGGGTTCGGTCTTCGCCATCCAGACCGATGGCACCGGTTTTACGAACCTCTATTATCTTACCGCCGGGCAGTTCCCGGTCAATCCGGCGGGATTGATTCTTTCCGGCGGCACGCTCTATGGGACGACCTTTAGCTATCCCAACAGCACGATTTTCAAGGTGAACACTGATGGATCGGGCTTTACAAACATCTGCAATGTTTTCAACGGTGGTTCTTACGGCTCACGCGTGATCGCCAGTTTAATATTGTCGGGCAATACCCTGTACGGGACGGCGGAGTATGGCGGCACCAGCACCGGCTATGGTTCGGTTTTTGCCGTGAATACGGACGGCTCAGGATTTACGAACCTTTATATTTTTCCAACGGATGGTGGTTACAACGGTTTCGGTTACTATACCAACAGCGAAGGGGTTTACCCGACCGGGTTGACTTTATCGAGCAATACCCTGTATGTAACGACCTATGAAGGCGGTGCCCTGGGATACGGTGTGGTGTTCGCCGTCACCACCAACGGCACAAGTTTTACGAACCTGTTCAACTTTGATTACACGCCCAACGGGACGTTTATGTCAGCCGACCCCCTGGTATCGGGAAGATTTCTTTATGGCACGGCTCCGGATGGCGGCCTCGATGACAATGGCTCGGTATTTAGCTTCACCCTGGGCATCGTCCCGCTGGTGGTGACGACCACGTCCCTGCCCAACGGCACCACCAACATCGCCTACAGCCAGACGTTGGCCGCCAGCGGCGGACAGACTCCTTACACTTGGACAAACATTTCCGGCGCTTTGCCCAAGGGCTTGAACTTGGCGGCCAGCGGCCTGCTTTCCGGCACGCCCACCACGAACGGGACCTTCAATTTCACCGTCAAGGTGACCGACTCGACGTCCATGACGGCGACCCAGGCGCTGGCATTGCTTATCAACATCGTGGACAAGACCCCGCCGACCTTGAGCATCACGAATATTCCGGCGGGAACGACCGTCAGCAACGCCTATTTCACTGTGAAAGGCACGGCCAATGACAACGTGGCAGTGTCCAATGTTTTGGTTTCGCTCAACAATGGGTCTTGGGTTGGTGCCGCGCCGGTCAACGGCTGGTCCAACTGGTCGGCTCCGGTTACATTGATTCCCGGCACGAATACCGTTGCCGCTTATGCGGTGGACACCAGCGGCAATATTTCCCTCACCACCACCGACAAACTGGCTTACATCGTGACCACGACGCTCACGGTCCGCACCAACGGCGATGGCGGCATCAATCCCCCGTATGACGGCGCGACGTTGCAGGTGGGAGCCAGTTATTCCATGGCGGCCACGGCGAAGACCGGTTCAGTATTTGAGAACTGGACGGATGGTCTTGGCAACATTATTACCAACGGTGCCACGCTGAAATTCGTTATGGCCTCGAATCTGACCTTTGTGGCCAACCTCGTTGAGACGGCCAAGCCGACGCTGCAAATCACCGCGCCGGCAAACCTCCAAAAAATGACCAACACCCTGGCGTCGGTGACCGGCACAGCCAGCGACGACTGGCAGGTGTCGAAAGTATTGTATCAACTGAACAACGGGGCATGGAGCCTCCCCAATACAACGAATGGCTGGACCAACTGGAGTGTGACGTTGCCGTTGGTGCTCGGAACGAACAAGGTGAACGCCTATGCCATGGATTTGGGCGGCAATCTGTCAACGACCAGCAGCGTAAGCGTGATTTCCAGCAACACCTTCCAGTTGCTCCTGGCCTTCACCAACGGGGTGCCGCTGAAAAACAACGGACTGTTCTTCAGCCTGCAATTGTCCAGCCACTTGAACGGACACATTCAAGTTTCATCCAACCTGACCAGTTGGGCCACGCTGACCAATTTCGTGGGCACCAACGCCCAGCTTAACTTCCGCGACCCGGCCGCGACCAACTCCGTTCGCAGATATTACCGCGCGGTCATTCCCTAAGCCGGGTTTCACATTGCATATTGAGCGCGGCTGTGTTGAAGACCAGCCGCAGCAATCCCCATTCTTCGAGGACCGGTTAATTATTTTGAACTTTTTCGTCACCTCTTTGGCTTGGCGGGGACATATCTGGCAGTATGATAAATCAACCGACCATGACGGCCCAAGAGCTTACCGACACGGAACTGGTCTCGCGCAGCCTGGCTGGCGACCGTGACGCCTTCAGCCGCATTGTGACCCGTTATCAAATCCTGATTTGTTCGCTGGCCTACAGCCGCATCGGCCATCTGGGCCAAAGTGAGGACGTGGCGCAGGAAACCTTCATCACGGCCTGGAAGCGTCTTCGTCTCCTGCGCGAACCGGCCAAGCTCCGGGCCTGGCTCTGCGGCATTGTCAATTATCGCATCCTGAAAGCCCTCCGCCGCGAAGGCCGCGAGCCGGTGCAATTGGCGGAGCCGCTGGAGGCCGCGGAAGATTCTCCGGCGACCGGAGCGCTGCCCTCGGAACAAACCATCAGCCGCGAGGAAGAGGCGATTTTATGGCGGGCCCTCGAGCGTGTCCCGGAGCTGTACCGCGAACCGCTCGTGCTGTTTTACCGCGAGCACGAATCAGTGGAGGCGGTGGCGGCGCATTTGGATTTGACCGAAGACGCTGTGAAGCAAAGGCTCTCGCGGGGGCGGAAGATGTTGCAGGAGGAAGTGCAGACATTTGTGGAGAGCACGCTGCGGCGCACAGCCCCGGGCCACGCATTTTCCAACGCAGTGCTGGCGGCGTTGCCCGCGGCCCCGGCGGCGGCGATTGGGGCGGGCGCGGCGGGGAAAGGCGCGGCGGCTGGGAAGGCCGGCTTGCTCGGCGCATGGCTGGCCGTGCTGGCGCCGTTCCTCGGGATCGTCCTCGGGGTGGTGGCGCAGTTGTTTGTCATCCGGCAGGTGATGCCGCCGGGACCCGAGCGGCGGTGGAAATCCTTCCAAACAATTCTCATCTGGACCTGCGTGATTGGCTTCGCCTGGGGCGGTGATGCCGGCATGCGCGCTTTGGGACAGCGCTTTGAGTGGAGCGACCGGACGTATTTCTGCGCAGTTGCTGGTTTTTGGTGGGTCTATACGGCGGGGCTGATCACTTGGTTCACCGCCATGGGGCGCCGCGATACCGCGGCACAAATGCAGTGCGAGCTTTCCGGCAAAGGGGTGCAACTCAGCGCGGGCGCACAAGCGGGCCTGGCCATTGGCATGCATCTGGCGATGTTTTCCTGGGTGGCGGTACTGGCCTGGAGAAACCTCGACCAAATGACGGCTTGGGTGGTGGCCGCCATAGCCGTGGGAATGGCGCTGTGGAATTTTTGGCAGATGCGCACGTTGTCCGGCGTGGCTGCGGTCCATGCAAATTGCCGGCATTATGCCCTGTGCTGCCTGCTGATTCTGGGGGTCATCAACTTGCGGATGGATGTCTGGCTGGCGCCTCACTACGGCGTGAGCGTGGCCGAAATCCATCGGATGTTGCCGCTGTGGCTGATTCCGGTGCTGACGATGGCTTTACTGGCGTGGATGGGATTGCTGATCGCCGCGGCGAGGCGACCGGGGGCAGTCAAGCCATCAGGCGCTGTCCGCCCTCAGTAACTTACTTGTTATTGTCCAGTGAAGGTGAATTCCGCACGATAATGTCTTTGACGTCAGCAGCAAAGACGGCGGCTTTGACGCCATCGGCCACCTGGGATTTGAAGTTATCAATCTCCAATCCGTTGATGTCTGCAAAGGCCGCAGCGGGACGCAAGTCATTGGTGGCGAAATTCACGGTTATGTTCGCCAGTTCGAGGTCTTTCACGTGGCGGGCGTAAACGCCGTAAGCGGGCAGGGTGCCCAGGTGCCGGGGTTCGGGATAGCCGGCGCCGAGTTCCTTGGGATGGGTGGCAGCCTCCTCGGCGGTGCCGCCGCCGTTGCTGGTCAGGCGGACGTTTTCAATGCGCACGCCCTCGACTGGTTCATCGGGCAGGCCCATGATTTGGATGCCGCTCATTTTGCCCACGCCGTCAGCGATCACGTTCGAAATCAAAATATTCCGCCCGCGGCTGTTGGTGGTTACGTTGGGTGTGCGGTTGCGCTTGCCGGTGGTGATGTAAATCGCGTAATCCGGAACGTCCATCATTGTAAGGTTTTGGATCGTGATATTTTCCATGATGCTGCCGTCCACTTCTTCGAGCGCCAGTCCGCGGCAACTCCGGAAAGTGCAGTTGGCCACCGTGCAGTTCCGAAAACCGCCGCTGGACTCGGTGCCGAACTTGATGCGCCCGTTGTGGCTTTTGCTCGGTTTCATCGTGCCATCTATTAGCGTGCCCACTTCAAACCCGGAGACCTGGCAGTTTACGATCGTGAGGTTTTCGGTCGGACGTAATTTACCGAGCGCATAGGTGCTTTTGGGGCAAAGCCCGTCGTCGTTGGGGGAATTGATGCGGCAGTTGCTGACCATCGTGTTCCGGCAGCAATCAATGTCAATGCCGTCGCGGTCGGTGTCCATCGTGACATTGTCCACGGTCAAATTGTCGCAGCCCGTCACGAGAATGGCGAAATGGCCGCCATGATAAATGGTCACATCGCGGATCAGCACATTGCGGCAAAGCTTCAGGCAAATGGCCTTGTTGCCCAGGCGCACCGGTGGCGCGGCGTTCGTGAGCGGCGGGTCGAAATGATCAAAGCCCACCATTTGATCGAGAATCTTGTCGCTGCGTACCAAGCCGCCGCCGCTGATCATGCCATTACCGCTAATAAAAACGTTCGTCAGATTTTCGCCCCAGATCAGGCTGTTGTGAAAAAAACAATGGCCGCCGTCCTGATAGCCGCCGAGCGTGTACGGCTCGGTTTCGTCGTAGGCATTCATGTTCTGCGGCGCGCCCAGGATTGTCGCGCCCGCGTCAATGACGAGGTGGATGTTGCTCTTGAGATGAATGGAGCCGCTCAAGTAAGTACCGGCCGGCACCAGCACCGTGCCGCCGCCCGCGTCCGCCGCCGCGGCGATGGCCTGGTTAATGGCCGGGCTGTCGAGATGGGTGCCATTGCCCGCCGCGCCGTAGTCGCGCACGTTGAAATAGCTTTTGTGGGCCGTCGGATGTTTGCCCGGTGAAACGCAGCCCGGCAGCGCGAGACATAACGTCAGGGCAAAGATTTTGACGGCGGAAAGGGATTTGGCGCTCATGAAATATAATCAGTGATCGGCACACAATGACGAAAAACCGCCCCTTAAGGATACAAAATTGTTGTCCGACGTTTGTACGAGGGCGGTGGGTATCGAATTTGCCGAAGGAAGTCGAAGGTGGGAATAGTCCCAATAGGGACCTGCCGAAAATAGCCCGGCGTTTCAACGCCGGGAACGGGAATTACCTCCATTTCAAGTCCCAGCGTGACGGCAGAAAGCGCGAATTTTCGGCCGTCCCGCTGGGACTTGGCGCGTTGGCTTGCAAAACCCGGCATTAAAATGCCGTGCTATTTTCAACTGGCCCCATGGAACAATTCCCAGGTGAGGATTGATTGAAAATTGAAGTGTGTCCCGGGCTTGAAATGGTGAATACATCCGGGTTGACAGCGGAAGGAAACGAACTAAAGTCAAAATGAGCTTTCAATTATGGAGCAAGAATTTATGAATCGCGGGTATTTGCTGCCGCCGGGTTGCAAAGACCTGATTGACGCCATGAACCTCAAGGCGGTGCTGCCCGGATCGCCCGGCAGATCTGGCTTCATTGATTTTTCATATCTGACGCCGCAGGTGGTAAAGCTCATGCAGAAACTGTCGCCGAAGCAGCTTGATCATTTGCTTGAGGTTTTTATCAAGGGCAAGCTACAGATGGTGAAACTTCCGCTTTCTCCGCAGCCGGCCGGAGGACTGTCGCCGCTGGCCAGCCAGATTGTCGTTCCGCCGGAGACCACCGCCGCGCAAGTGGCTGCGCTGCTGGGGCTGAAGCCATTTCAAATTGTTGCCGATGTTCTGGAGCTTGGGTTCTTTGTCACGGCCAAGGAGCCGCTCAGTTTTGAGATCATTTCCAGTGTAGCCCGGAAACATGGATTCCTGGCCATCAAGGCGGCCTCGTGAGAATTGGGTGAAGAAAAAAAGCGGTGCTGAAGCCACCGCACTCCAGACGCTTCGCGACTAACAAGCCTCTCTAAACCTCGCGAAGCGTCTGGATTGCGGCGCGTTCACCGCCGCTTTCGAGCGGAAAATGGTTTTGCTTCTTCATTCCGCGATAGTCCATCAGGAGATCAAAGCTTAACTTCTTTCCCCGTCTTCGCCGATTTATGCGCGGCATCCAGTATTTCCACCACCGTCACGTTCACATCCAAT
>Ga0302320_10014011_pt1 | contig 16635 bp, 9 predicted proteins | sample Bog_T0_3_FD_202130 | JGI IMG/M metagenome (GOLD analysis project Ga0302320, IMG submission 202130) | Peat permafrost microbial communities from Stordalen Mire near Abisko, Sweden - Bog_T0_3 | ecosystem: Environmental > Terrestrial > Soil > Wetlands > Peat | place: Sweden: Abisko, Stordalen Mire... | reverse complement strand
GGGTGAGTGTGAGTCCGAGGCGGGCTTCGAGGGCGGCGCGGCCGAGGAGCTTCGAGCGGAGCAGGTGGTCGAGCGAGGGAGCGCCGGCGCGGGTAACGCGCCAGGGTTCCTCGCCCATGGCGATGACGCGGCGGCGGGCCAACGGGGTGGAGGTGAAGTGAAGGTGGGCCAGCTTGGTGAGGGCGTTGCGGACCTGGTCGTCGATGGCGCCCTGGGAGATTTCGCCGCCCTCGATGTGGGCGATGGGGATGCGCAGGGCCACGGCCACGGAGGCGGGCGCCAGCATTTCGTAGCGATCGGCGATGAGCAGCAGCAGGTCGGGCCGCCAGGCGGTGAGAGCGTCGGCCAATCCCAGCATGGCGAGACCGATGGTCTTGGCCATGCCGGTGTCGGTGTCTGAGCTGAGCAGGCACTCGATGCGAGCCAGGATGGGAAACCCGTCGCGCTCGATTTCGCGGAGGGTGGAGCCGAATTCGGGTGAGAGGTGCGCGCCCAGGGTGAAGACGCCCAACTCGACCGCCGGGTGGGCGGCCAGCTCGCGGAGGGGCCAATAAAGGTGGCTATAGTCGGCGCGGGAGGTGGTGACGACGCCGATGCGCCGCTTTTTTGTCTCGCTCATACGCAGACCTGCGGGCTGGACTGGTGGGCAAGAGCCTGGACGGCTCGGCTGGGGGTGTAATCGGGGACCATGGCGCGCAGTTGGGCCAGCGCCTGGGCCAGGTTGCGCGCTTCAAGGGCGGTGCGCAGGCTGCGGAGGCGGGCGGCAAACTGGGCCGGGGCGGGCTGAGCGGTTTCAATGGAAACCAGGCCGGCGAAGTGGACGGGGCTGGTACGGGAATCCGGCGACCAGAGCAGTTCGGTTTCCTTGTCGCCGGGACGGAGGCCGGTGAACTCGATGGCCAGGTCGAACTCAGGGTGCAGCGCGCGGGCCATGAAGCGGGCCAGGGCGGCGATGAAGTGCGTGGCTGGCAGGACGGGGGACAGGAGGGTCGCCGGCTCAGTGTGCGCGGCGGCGGCGAGCAGCAGGTTGACCGCTTCGTCGAGGGTGAGGAAGTAACGCCGCGCGGCTGGGTCGGTGACGGTGAGCGGGCCGCCTTGGGCGATTTGACGCGCGAAGACTTCGGCTACGCTGTCGCGGGAGGCGAGGACATTGGCCAGGCGCAGGGCGGTTCCGCCGCGGGAGAGGACGATCTGCTCGGCGACCCGTTTGGTTGCGCCCATGACGGAAGCCGGCTCAACGGCTTTGTCGGTTGAGACGAGAACCACCCGCGCGCCGTGGGCCTCGGCTGCCTGCGTCAGGGTTTCGGTGGCGAAGATGTTGTTGGCCATGGCCGCCAGCGGCTGCTGTTCCATGAGGGGAACCTGCTTGAAGGCGGCGGCGTGGAACGTCAGGCGCGGCGCATGGGTGGAAAAGATCTCGTCCAGCAGGGCGCGGTCGGCGGCGCTGCCCAGAACGGGCGTCACGGGGCAGGCGGCGGTCCAGTCGCGCTCGAGGTCACGCTCCAGGGCGTAGAGGTTGCTTTCGGAGGCATCGAGCAGGACCAGCTTGGGGGGGCGGAGAGCGGCCAGGCGCAGTGCCAACGCGGAGCCGATGGAGCCGCCTGCGCCGGTGATCAGGATGGGCTGGGCGGCGAGGGCGTCGAGCCGGTGCGGCGGCGGAGGGGGCAGGGGCGGACGCTCGAGGAATCCGTGCCAGTCAAGGCTTTCCAGGGAGGAAATCACTCCCGCAGTATAAATTGGCGTGCGGTTCGTGCCGGCTCGCGGCATCGAAGGCGGATTTTCCCTCCGCGTCTCCGATGCGGGGCAAACGGCTGCTCGCATACACTGGAAGGTTCCGGAGAATTTTGAGGGGCGGCCTTCAGGGCCGCGTTGGGAAAGAGATTCTATGAGGATTGCCGGGCCCCTGGCCCTTGTTCTTTTTGTGGCAGTTGCGACCGCGGCGGGAGCGCAGGCGCGCTTTGACGCCGAGGCGGTGCGGGCCAACAATCGCGGCGTGGCGCAGATGGGCCAGCAGTTTACCGAGAAGGCGGCCGAGAGCTTTGCCGAAGCGTTCAAGCGGGATCCACGGCTGGCGCAGGCGGCCATCAACGAGGGCATTGCGCTGCTCTATCTGCAAAAGCTGGATGAGGCGAAGAGGTATCTTCAGCAGGCCTTGGCTCTCAACCAGGACAGCGCGCAGGCGTGGTACGTGCTGGGCCTTGCCCAACATGCGGGCTACGAACTGGAGCCGGCGCTGGCCAGCTTTGAGCGGGCGGCCAAGGCCGATCCCATGGACGTGGATTCGTACTATTTTCAGGGCGATTGCTACCTCGAAATGAAGCAGTACGAGAAGGCTGTCGGCATTCTGGGGAAGGCGCTGGAGATCAACGCGCTGCACGCCTCTTCGGAGTTTGTGATGGCCACGGCCTTGCAGCGCTCCGGCCACAAGGACGAGGCCAAGGAGCATTTCCACAGATTTCAGCACCTGACCGCGACCAAGATTGGCGCGCCCATCGGGCTGGCCTACGGGGAGCAGGGGCGCTATTCGACTGTGACGCCGGTTGAGGAGCCGGAATCGGGGCGGAAGGCGATGATCCCGGTGAAGTTGGTGGCGGGGCCATTGGTCTCCCAGGTCCCCAAAAGCGAGGGACATGGGGCACCCGGACCATTGGTCTCCCAGGTCCGAAAATCCGGACCTGAGGCACCCGGAGCTTCTCATTTGTCCGCCTTCACGACCACCGGAGGCGCCTGCATGATGGATGCGACGGGCGACGGTGGGATGGACCTGGTGCTGATGCAGTCCGGGGCGCAGGCCATTCGCGTGCTGCACGGCCAGAGCGATGGAAGCTTTGGGGACTGGGACGCGGCGGCGGCGGGGTTGAAGACCTCAGGCCGCGCGGTGGCTTGCGCGGTGGGCGACTACGACGGCGACGGGCTGAACGACCTGGCCGTGGCTCTGGACGATGGGGTGATGCTGTTCCGGAACCTGGGAAAGGGCAAGTTTCAGGACGTGACGGCTGAGGCCGGCCTCGCGCCGCGCAACCGGCCTTCGGGCATTACTTTCGTGGACTACGACCACGATGGCGACCTCGATCTGCTGTTGACCGGAGCGCCGATTGCCTCAGGTGGCACACCCAACGTTCTCTGGCGCAACAACGGCAACAAGACTTTCACTGAATGGACGGAGCCGACCGGTTTCGGCGGCAGCGGGAGGACGAGCGCAGCGATTTTGACAGATTTCAATAACGATCGAGCGGTGGATATTGCGGTGACGGGCTGGGCCTGCGACGGACCGGATGCCGCGTGCACCATGACAGCGCCGATGATTTACGTGAATCCCCGGGAAGGGAAGTATCCGCAACAGCCGCTCTACCACATCGCAACACTCGGGCCCACCGTCGGCATCGCGGTCCTCGACTACAACAAGGACGGCTGGATGGACGTTGCCGTGACCCACGCGGGCGCGCCGGGGCTGACGCTGTGGCGCAATGTCCCCGGACCGGAAAACATTGGCCGGCGGTTCGAAAGAGTGGAACTTCCCCTGCACGACGCGCTGCGGGGATGGGGGCTGACGCCCATCGACATTGACAACGACGGCTGGATCGACCTGGCGGCGATTGTGGAGACCAAGGCGGGCCCGCGGGTCCGCGTCTTCCGCAACCGGGGTGACGGCAGCTTCGAGGATGTGAGCCACGCGTTGGGACTGGATACGGTCAAGCTGAAAGCGCCGCGGGGGCTGATCGCCGTGGACGGCGACGGCGCGCCGAACCTGATTGTGACGCAGTTGGATGCGCCGCCGGTGCTGCTGAGGAACGTGGGCGGCAACAAGAACCACTCCGTGCGCCTGGACTTGACCGGCTTTGCGGACAACAAGACGGCGCTGGGAGTGAAGGTGGAAATCTTCGCCGACGGGCACTGGCAGAAGTGGGAACTGGCCGGCGCATCGGGCTACCAAACGCAGGCTCCGCCGCAGATTCTGGTTGGATTGGGCGAGGCGGAGGGCATCGACCTGCTGCGCATTCTGTGGCCAACGGGCGTGCTTCAAGACGAGATCGATTTGCCGCATACGCAGGTGATCGCCATGAAGGAAGCCGACCGGCGCGGCTCGTCCTGCCCGGTGCTGTTTGCCTGGAACGGCAAGAAATACAAGCTGGTGACGGACGTGATCGGCGCGGCGGTGGTGGGGCACTGGTTCACGCCCACGCGGCGCAACACGCCCAACCCCGGCGAGTGGATCAAGGTGGAGGGTGACTCGCTGGCGGCGGTCAACGGCCGGCTGAGCCTGCGCTTCATCGAGCCGATGGAAGAGGTGAACTATATCGACCAGTTGCGGCTGGTCGCGGTCGATCACCCGGCGAATGTCGAGGTCAATCCCGACGAGCGGTTCCTGGACGACCCGCCGTTTGCGTCGGGCCGCGTGGTGGCCTCGGCCGGTGCGCACCTGCCGGCCGCTGCCTGGGACGGCGAGGGGCGCGACGCTCTCGATGCGCTGAGCCGGCGCGACCATCAGTTCGTCAGCGGATTCACGCCGCTGCCCTACGACGGGTTCGCGAATTTGCATTCTCTGACACTCGATTTGGGCGATGTGAAGCCGGGCGCCCCCTTGCGGCTGCTGATGACCGGCTACGTGAACTACTTCAGCGCCACCTCGCTTTATGCCGCGTGGCAGGCGGGCATCCAGCCCATCTCGCCCTACGCCGAGGCCGAACTGCCCAACGGCAAGTGGCAGCGCATTACCGACGATGTGGGTTTTCCGGCGGGGTTGGAACGCACCATCGTGGTGGACTTGAGCGGCAGGCTGCCCGCGGGCGCGCGTCACATTCGGCTGGTCACGAATCTCGAAATTTACTGGGACCAGGTGCTCGTGGATCAAAGTTCAGACGCGGAAGCAAAAACGGCGGAGCTGCCGCTGGCCCTGGCGACCGAGCATTTCCGCGGCTACCCGCGGCAGATCGACGGCGTTAGTCCCGGCGACCTGGACTACGACTACGACCGCGTGAGCCTGACCGGGCCATTCCAGCATCAGCGCGGCAACTACACCCGCCTGGGCGACGTGACGGCGCTGGTGAAGGGCATCGACGACCGCTACGCCATTTTCGGGAGCGGCGAGGAAATTGCCGTGGAGTTCGACGCGACCAAACTGCCGGCCCTGCCCGAGCACTGGAAGCGCGACTACTTCTTCTACGCCAACGGGTTCGTCAAGGACATGGACTGGTGGGACGCGTCGCCCTTCACCGTGGAGCAGTTGCCGTTCCACAAGATGAGCGCCTACCCCTACCCGGCGGGCGAAGCGTTTCCCGACGATGCGGACGCCGTGGACTACCAGTTGAACTGGAACGACCGGTTCGACTCGGGTGATCCGGTGCGGTCGTATCGCTTCGAGTACCGGAAACTGCCAGCGTCGCCAGCCGGAGACTCGGCGCCCGCAGCCGGAACGGCACGCCCATGACCACCTGCGGTGGGGCCGACCTAAGGAAGGTAATGCCATGAACGAGATTGTGCTTGCGCCCGCGGTGCGGCAGCTTGAGTTGCTGCGCTCGGGCGAGATTTCAGTGTCCGAGCTGGCCGAGGCGCACATTTGCCAGATCGAGCGACTGGACCCCGAGTTGAACGTCTTCGCCGACTTCGACGCCGGGAGGGTGCGCGTGGAAGCCAGGCGGCTGGAGGAGTTGAAAAAGCCGCGCGGGCCGCTGCACGGGCTTCCAGTGACGGTGAAGTCCTCGATTTCGACCGCCGGGCTGCGCTGCGAGATCGGCAGCCTGCTGCACGAGGGCGAGATTCCGGCCGAGGACGCGGTGGTGGTGGGGCGGCTTCGGGTCTCGGGTGCGCTGATTCTGGGCTCGACCAACTGCCCGGAGTTCCTGATGGCCTACGAGACCGCGAACCTGCTGCACGGGCGGACGCGGAACCCCTGGGATTTGGCGCGGTCGCCGGGCGGGTCGAGCGGAGGGGAGGCGGCGGGAATTGCGGCCGGGCTTTCCGCGGGGGGCCTCGGCTCGGACAGCGGCGGATCGGTACGGGTTCCCGCGCACTTTACCGGCATTTGCTCGCTGAAGCCGACGCCGGGACGGATTCCAGGCCGGGGCCATCTGCCGCCCTGCGTGGGACCTTTTTCGACGCTGGGGGCCATCGGCCCCATGGCCCGTACGATGGGGGACGTGAACCTGCTTTTCCGCACTCTCGTGGGCCAGGACGCGGGCGACCCGGCCAGTGCGCCGATTGCTCTGCGCGAGCCCGGTTTCGACCAGTTGCGCTCGAATACGGTCGGCTTTTTTGAGGACGACGGCCTGGTTCCGGTGACCAGGGAGACGCGCGAGGCGGTCAACTCCGCCGCTGCCGCGCTCGGCGAGGCGGGCTTTCGCGTGGAGCCGTTCCGGCCGCGCACTCTCAAAAAGCTGCGCCAGTTGTGGTGGAAATTCTTTGTGCAATGCGGGGCTATGTTTTATGCGCCGGAGATTCGCGGGCGGGAAGATCGGCTGAGCCCTGTTTTCCGGGAGTTTCTGTCGATTGCGGCGTCCGCGCCGCCGCTGACGGCCTCCGAACTTCTCGACGCCTGGGCTGAGCTGGACCTGGTTCGGGCCGAGATGCTGGCCGAGATGAGCCGGTTTCCGGTGCTGCTGTGCCCGGTGGCCAGCATTCCCGCGTTTGGCCACGGAGAGCGGCAGTGGATGGTGGAGGGGCGGCCGCTAGACTATCTCGATGCCGTGCGGCACACGCAGTGGTTCAACACGCTGGCCGCTCCGGCGGCGGTGGCGCCGGTGGGCAGGTCGCCTGAAGGGCTGCCGATCGGGGTGCAGATTGTGGCCCGGCCGTTTGAGGACGAAACGGCTTTGGGGGTGGCGGCGGTGGTGGACGCGGCGTTCGGTTATCGCCCGCCGCCTATGGCGAATTCCTGATTGATTCCGCAGTCAAGTTCACCCGTCACAGACAGATGTTCATTTCACGGATAAAAACGGGGAGGCAGTGCGGCGAGAGCGGGTTCTGGCTCGCCATCTCCACCTTTCGATGGAGGCGCAGGGGGCGCGGCTCCGGTAGCCTGAAGTTTCCCCAGAACGGAGCGCGGAACGTGCGCGAAGATTGGCACGAAAGATTTGCCGAAACACCGGATGTTCTGAAAAGCGCGTGGCGCCAACGGACCGTCATACCGGTGCTGGACCTCGAGATCGGCGGCGACGAGTTTATTACCATGGCTGGCCCCTGCTCGGTTGAGACCGAGTTTCAGTTGATGGCCACTGCCAATCATGTGCGCCGCGCCGGGGCCCGCATTCTGCGCGGCGGCGCTTTCAAGCCGCGCAGCTCCCCGTATGCATTTCAAGGGCACGGCCTGGCTGGGCTGAAGATGCTGGCGCACGCGCGCGAGGAGAGCGGACTGGCGATCGTGACCGAGGTGATGTCGGAAGAAGACGTGCCCATGGTGGCCGAATACGCCGATATTCTGCAAATCGGGACCCGCAACATGGAGAATTATGCGCTGCTGGAAGCCTCGGCGCGGTCCGGGCGGCCGGTGCTGCTGAAGCGGGGCATGGTGGCCACCATCGCCGACCTGCTGCGCTCGGCGCAGTTGATTCTGGACAACGGCAACCCCAATGTCATTCTCTGCGAGCGCGGCATCCGCACGTTTGAGACCGCCCTGCGCAACACCTTCGACGTGGCGGCCATCGCGCTGCTGAAGCAAATCTCGCATCTGCCGGTGATTGCCGATCCGAGCCACGCGGCGGGGCACAGCGACCTGGTTCCGGCGCTGGCGCGGATTGCGGTTGCGGCGGGCGCGGACGGATTGCTGGTGGAGGTTCACCCCAACCCCGACAAGGCGTGGAGCGACGGCGACCAGTCGCTGGATTTCGCCGCATTCGACGAGATGATGGCCGATCTGGACCCCTACCTGGCGCTGCGCAGTTTGGCCCAGCGGGAGCGCGGACTGCGCAGGCGCGATGCGGGTGGATCCCGGGTTGGTTCTGGGGTTGGTTCTGGGTCCATGGAGGCCGTTGGATGAGATTCCGGGCCAGAGTTCTGGCGCTTGCGGCTTCGGTTGCCCTTTTGATTCCAGTGTGCGGGTTTTCACCCGACGCGGCGCAGGCTCCGACCGCGGACATTGTTGTTACCGCGGCGCCGGCCTATGAGCCGCTGGCCGCATTGCGCGGGGCAGGGCAGAGTTACGAGCGGTTTCCCAAGGGCGCGCAGTTGCTGCTGATTCACCAGGGCAAGGCGACGCCGCTGGTTCCGGAGTTTGCCGCCTCGGCCGACGCCAACGTTTCTTTTGACGGCAAGACGGTGCTGTTTGCGGGCAAGCAGGGCGTGCGAGACCCGTGGCAGATTTGGGAACTGACGATTGGAACGCATGAGTTGCGGAAGCTGATCGCGGGCCCGGCCGATGCGATTCGGCCATTTTATTTGCCCGCCGGGCGGCTGGTGTATGCGCTGCACACTGCGAGGGGATTTGAACTCCAAGCGGCGGGCCAGTCTTCTTCAAATCCGCTGGCTGCTATCGATTCCAAAGCGGGCGAGACGGTGGCGCGGCTCACTTATTTGCCGGCCAGCGCGATTCCGGCCGACGTGCTGGCCGACGGGCGGATTCTGTTTGAAGCGGGATTTCCGCTGGGAGTTGGATCGACGCCAGAGCTGTTTCTGGTTTATTCCGACGGATCGGGCGTGGAGTCTTACCGCTGCGATCACGGCCAAGGGCGGTACGAAGGGAAGCAGTTGGCCACGGGCGATGTGGTCTTCACGCACGGGAACTCGCTGGCGCGGTTCACATCTCCTTTGGCGCATGAGGCTCCGGTTGCGGCCCCTCATGCCGAGTACGCGGGCGCGATTGCCGAGACGCCTACGGGCGCCTGGCTGGTGAGCGCACGGACCGCGGCCACGGCGCATTACGCGCTCAAGCTGTGGCAGCCGGCCGGGACATCGCAGCCGGGATTGTCCTCTCCTTCCGGCGCGGCGGCTTTGCAAACGATTCTCGCCGAGAGCGGGCAGGACCTGGTTGAGCCGGTTCTGGTTGAGCCGCGCAACCGGCCCAAGCAGCATCCGTCGGGGCTGCACGACCGGAGCTACGCCAACTTGCTGGCTCTCGACGCGCGGCTTTCTCGCGCCGGAGACCTGAGGCAGACGCCGGCCACGGTGCGCCTGGAAACGATGGACGCCGAGGGGCGCACGGTGGTCACGGGCACCGCGCCGGTCGAAAAAGACGGCTCCTTCTTTGTGCAGACCCCGGCCGACCAGCCGATCCGCTTTGCGCTGCTGGACCAAAAGGGAGCGGTGGTGCGCCAGGAGCACGGGTGGTTTTGGATTCGCAGCGGCGAGCAGCGCATCTGCGTGGGCTGTCACACCGGGCCCGAGAGGGCTTCGGAAAATCATGTGCCGGCGGTGCTGCTGCGCACCACCACGCCCGCCGATCTGACCGGCGCAAAGGCCAGTGCTGTTGCGCGGGGCGCATCGCCGGGAGGCAACTCGAAATGAACCTTCGCTTTCTTCTTTTGTTCGGCGCTGTCTCGATGGCCGCGGCGCAAACGGCTCCCCCGGCTCCTGTTATAGAGGCGAACCCAGCTCCTGCCGCGCAAGCGGCGCCGGCCGCACCGCAGGCGCCGCAAGCGGGGCCTACCGCAGTGGAGGCGCCGGTGATCCGGTTTGAAGATGCGGGCGACAAGGCGGGGATTCATTTCACGCACAGTTTCGGGTCGCGGCAGTTGGGTTCGCTTCTGGAAGGCACGGGAGCGGGCTGCATCTGGTTCGACTACAACAACTCCGGGCTGGAATCGCTCTACGTGGTCAACGGACGCCCGCTGGACGACTCGATGCATCCCTATCCGCTGAAGGTGAAGCCCGATCCGATGCCGCACAATCACCTTTATCGCAACGACGGCAATGGACAATTCACGGACGTAACGGAAAAGTCGGGACTGAATCCGGACCTCTACTCGGTGGCCGTGACGGCGGCGGACTTTGACAACGACGGGTTCGTCGATCTGCTGGTGACGGGGTACGGCAAGACCATTCTGTATCACAACGACGGCAACGGGCACTTCACCGACGTGACGGAGAAGGCGGGCATCAAGGTGGACGGATGGGCCATCAGCTCCACCTGGCTGGACTACAACAAGGACGGCTGCGTGGACTTGTTTGTCGGCCGCTATGTGAAGTTCGATCCCAAGTATCGCGCGTATTATGCCGCGGACAATTATCCGGGGCCGCTGGATTACGAGGGCGAGACCAACAAGCTGTATCACAACAACTGCAATGGAACATTTACGGACGTTACGGACAAGTCGGGCATCGGCGCTTTCGTGGGCCGCACCATGGGCGTGACGGCGGCGGATTTCGATAACGACGGCTGGGACGACATCTACGTGGCCAACGATCGCACGGAGAACTTCCTCTTTCACAACAAGCACGACGGGACCTTCGAGGAGATGGCCAACGACACCGGCACGGCCTTCGGACAGAATGGAGAATCCACTTCGTCGATGGGCCCGGTGTTTACCGATCTCGAAGGGCGCGGCTTGCTGGACCTGTGGGTCACCGACGGGCACTATAACCGGCTGCTGCACAACACGGGCAAGATGGGCTTTGAAGATATCGGCGCCGAGACCGGCGTCTCGCAGACCAATGCGCAGTACGTGAGCTGGGGCACGGGCGTCTACGACTTCGACAACGACGGCTTCTCGGACATTCTGATTTTTCACGGCGGGCTGATTCACCTGATTCCGCAGGAGCACACGCTGTTTCGCGGGCTGGGGGGCGGCAAGTTCGCGGATGTGTCGCGCGATGCCGGCCCGGTGTTGAGCGAGAGGACGACGGCGCGGGGGGCCTGCTTTGGGGACTACGACAACGACGGGAAAGTGGATGCGTTCGTGGTGAACCTGGGCGGCAGAGGAACGCTGGTGCATAACGTATCCACCAACACCGGCCACTGGATCGCCATCAAGCTGGTGGGTACAAAGAGCAATCGCGATGGGATTGGCGCACGGGTGGAAGTGCTGGCGAACGGCAAGCGGTGGACCGAGGAACGCGTGGCGGCCTCAGGTTATCTGTCGCAGGACGACGGCCGGCTGCACTTCGGGCTGGGCGCGGCGGCCACTGTGGACAAGCTGATTGTTCACTGGCCCAGCGGCCGGGAGCAGACACTGGAAAAACTCAGCGTGGACCGCGTGCTCACCGTGGAGGAGCCGAAGTGAGCCGAAGCAGACAAGTCGGAATGCGGGTGGGACTGGCGGCGGGACTGGCCATGCTGGCTGCGGCATTCTTCGCCATTGCCATTTGGCCGGCGATGCAGCGGCCGGCGCGCGCGGCATCGAACGGGTCCGACGAAGCGGACTACGCGTCGCCGCTCGAGGTGCTGCTTTCGCCCGACGGCGCACGGCTCTACGTGCTCTGCCAGCAGAGCGAAGAAATTCGCGTGCTGGACGCGGCCAGCTATGCTGTGATCAAGACCATCGCCGTGGGCCGCGTGCCGCGCGGCTTTTCGCTTTCTCCCTCGGGCGACCGGCTGTTTGTCACCAACTCATGGGACGATACGCTCTCGGTCATCGACACCGGGACGCTGGCCGTGGTGGCGACCTGGCCGGTGGGCGCCGAGCCTTCGAGCGTGGTCGAGGACCGTGGCGGCAAGCGGCTGTTTGTGGCCAACCGGATTAGTAGCGACGTGGCCGTGCTCGATGCCCAGACGGGCGCGGAAGAGAAGCGCCTGCTGGGTGGGCGCGGCACAAGCTACCTGGCTCTTTCTCCGGATGGCAGCCGGCTTTACGCTTCGCACGTCTATCCCAATATCTCGCCGCGTCGCGCCGGAATGGAAAACCGGACCGCGCCGGAGTCGGAGCTGACGGTGATCGACGCGGCCCGCGCCGTAGTGGCCGACCGCATGAAGCTGGACGGGGTCGCCGGTGCGTTTCACATCGCATTCTCAGCCGACGGTCGTCTGGGCGTGGTGGCCGAATACCATCCCAAGAACCTTATCCCGCTGGCGCATCTGGAACACGGCGGCGCATTCGCGTACACGCTGACGGTGTTCGGAGCGGAGGTGGGCGGCGCGGTTGAAGTTCCGCTGGACGAGCTTGAGCGCTACGCCTCGCAGCCCTTTGGCGTGGCCATTGCGCCGGACAAGTCGCGGCTTTACGTGACGATTGGCGGCTCGGAGTGCGTTGTGGTAGTGGATGTGCCGCGGCTGATGCGATTTATTCATGCGCATCCGCGGCCCGCCACCGGTTCGTTTGCGCAGGAGCTTTCAGCCAGCGGGAATTACGTGGTGGCGCGCATTCCCGTGGGACACAACCCGCGGGGCCTGGCGCTGACGGCCGACGGCCGCAAGTTGTTTGTGGCCAATCGCCTGGAAGACACGATTAGCGTGATCGACACGCGCGCCAACCGCGTGGCCTCGACCATCGCGCTGACCGGACCGAAGGCCATCTCCCCGGTGCGCCACGGCGAACAGACTTTCTATACCGCGCGCTACTCGTTCCAGGGGCAGATATCCTGCTCCAGTTGCCACATCGACTCCACCTTCGACGGCGTCACGTGGGACCTGGAGCCGGACGGGTTCGGTCGGGACATCGTGGACAACAAGATGCTGGAAGGCGTGAAGGACACGGAGCCCTACAAGTGGAACGGCGGCAATCCGAACCTTCCCACGGAGTGCGGCCCGCGGACGGAAAAGTATTTCTGGCGAGCGGAGCAGTACGACAACCGAACGCTTGCCGATCTGACGGTTTACATCCGAAACATGCCGACGAGGCCGAACCGCTGGCGCGCGGCGGGCAGCGAGATGACGCCGGCGCAGGAACGCGGCAGGGCTCTCTTTGTGCGCGCAGTGGACAAATTCGGGAAGCCGATTCCGGAGGCCAACCGCTGCTCCTATTGCCACAGCGGGCCAAAGGGCACGAACCAGAAGCTGTTCGAGGTGGGGACGCGGAAAGCGACCGACAATTCCGGTCTTCTGAAGTCCGCGCCGCTGACCGAGATTGCGCTGACGGCGCCCTATCTGCACGATGGGTCGGCGAGGACGCTGGAGGAGATCTGGACCGTCTATAACCCGGAAGACAAGCACGGCCGCACCAGCGATCTGACCAAGGATGAGTTGAACGATCTTATCGAGTACCTGAGGACGCGATGAACAAGCTGATTCCAATCGCAGTGCTTTTTGCCGCTGGCGCTCTGGCGTCTGCCGCGGCGCAGTCATCCTCCGGAGTGCTGAAAACTCATGCCGCGTCTGCGGCGCCGCAGATGCTGGTTGGGGCACACAAGTCACATGGCGCGGAAGCGCCGCCTGCCGCGCTGGAGGGGCTGCCGCGCTTTCGGTTTGAGAACTTCACCACCGCGAACGGGCTGCCCGACAACCACGTTTACGCGGTGCTGGTGGATGGGGACCGCATCTGGGCAGGGACGGAAAATGGGCTTGGGCTCTACGAAAACGGCAAGTGGAAGACCTATACCACCAGCGACGGCCTGGCCCATCGCGCCGTGCTTTCGCTGGCATTGGACAAGCGCACCGGCGACGTGTGGGCGGGCACCATGGGGGGGCTGAGCCGGGTCTCGGGCGGGCGCATCGACAGCTACACGCAACTGAACTCGGGTCTCTCGAACGATGTGGTATACGGGGTCACGGTGGAGGGCGAGAACGTGTGGGTGGCGACGGCCGCGGGCGGTTGCCGGCTGGACCTTCACAGCGGCCAGTGGACGCTCTACAACGAGCGCAATACGCCCATGAACGAGATCTGGGTTTACGCCGTCTCGGCTTCGCCCGCCAAGGTGTACTACGCGGTGTGGGGAAGCGGCATCCTGGAATACGACCAGAAGACCGGCCGCTGGGACAAGTACGACGATCCGGACGGCGAAAACGAGATGGTTCTCTTCAAGGACCAGGGCCTGATCCACGAAATTGTCACCTCGGTAAGTTTTGTGGACAATATCCTCTGGGCAGCCACTTATTTTGGCGGCAGCCGCTACGATGGCCGGTACTGGCACAATTTTCTCACCAAGGACAGCGGACTTCCCTCGAATTTCATCAATACGATCAAGGGCTTGGACGCCAACCGCGCCTGGTTCGGCACCGACAAGGGTCTGGCCTACTATGACGGAGTGAACTGGGCCGTTTATCGCCCCTCGCTCACGACCGGCAAGGCGGAGATGACGGTGCGCGATGCAAAAGGAAACGTGACGCCGGTCGTGGTGGCCACCGCGCCGGCACACAACTATGTTCTCGGCATTGATTTCAAGGGGGACGACATCTGGGTCGCCACAGCCAAGGGTTTAAGCCACGGAATAAGACAACCATAAGGAAACAGGGAGACAGCATCATGAATGCATTTGCAGATATTCTGGAAGCCATCGCACACGCGCCGATCCAAAAGCGGGCCATGACCAATCACGGCGTTCTCAACGAAGCCTATGCCTATGCCAAGCCGAGTTCGTTCTCGCGCGGCATGAGGATCGATATCGGCGGAGTTTGCATCCTGCTGATTTCCGGCACGGCCTCAATTGACGAGCAGGGCGTCAGCGTTCACATCGGCGACTTCGATGCGCAGTTGCGGCGCACCTTCGACAACATCACCGGCCTGCTGGAAAGCGAAGGCTGCACCTGGCACGATATCGTGCGGACCAGTTGCTACCTGCGCGACATCGATCGCGATTACGACGCGTTCAATGCGGGACGCACGGCATTCTTCAAGGAGCAGGGGCTCGATCCGCTGCCCGCCTCGACCGGTATCCAGGCCCATCTGTGCCGCCCGGAACTGCTGGTCGAAATCGAAGCCATCGCCATGTTCCGCACCGACAAGGGAGCAGTCAACAAGGAGTAGTTGCAATGGGCAAGGGATGGTTGTTGATGGGGACTTTGGCGACGGCCGCGGTCTGCTCGGCGCAGTATTCGAGCCAGATCGCGGACCAGAATGCGAGTCCGGTTACGGTGACGGGCAAGGGAACCTGCGAGTGCGGAGCGCATCCGCCGGCGCCGCCGAGAGATCGCACGGTTGCGCCTTATGCGGGCGAGCCGGCCGATCTGAGCCCCTACGCCAAGTTCGCGGCGCCCTACGACCTCAACTACACCCATCCCAACATCTACTCCGGCGCGGGCCGCGACATTCCCGAACCGAAGAACCTGACCGAGGTGCGCATCGGTTTCTTCGGGCCTATCGAGCATAATCCCGATTCGGTCTTCGGACTGCGTATGCTGCACGGCGCGCAACTGGCGGTGGAAGAAGCGAACGCCCACGGCGGCTACGGGGGCAAGCCGTTCAGGCTGATGCTGCACAACGACTACGACAACTGGCAGGCGAAGACGGTGTATGGCGACGACCGGCCCACCGATCCCACCATCTGGGGCTCGGCCTCGAATGAAGTGGTGAAGATGGTCTACGACGACCAGGATTGGGCAATTTTCGGCTCCATCAGCTCCGAGTCCACGCACATCGCCTTGCGCGTGGCGCTCAGGGCCGAAATCCCCATCGTCAACTCCGCTTCCACCGATCCCACCATTCCCGAGACTTATATTCCCTGGTACTTCACCGACTTGCAGGACGACCGGGTGCAGAGCCTGACGCTGGCCCGTCGCATTTTTACCGAACTCGGCCTGAAGCGGGTGGCCATTCTGCGCGTGAACAACCGCTACGGGCGCTTCGGGGTTCCCAAGTTTCGCGACGCCGCGCGCCGGCTGGGCCACCCAGTGGTTATCGAGCAGAAATATTTGCCGGGCGATGCGGACTACTCCAAGCAGTTGCAGGTGATCCGCTCGTCGCGCGCGGATGCCGTGGTGCTATGGGCGGACGAGCCGGAAGCCGCGGGCATCCTGAAGCAGATGCGCGCAGCGGGCATGAAACAGCCGGTCTTCGGGTCGTATCGGACGCTGGGCGCAACGCTGCTTTCAAAAGCCGGCCCGGCCGCCGAGGGCTTCGAGGCCGTCTTCCCCTACGATCCCAACCGCAATGAGCCGAAGTGGGTGGACTTCAACAGGCGCTTCGAAGACCGGTTTCACGAGAAGCCGGAACAATTTGCCTCGCTGGCGTACGATGCGATGAATGCGCTGCTGGGCTCCATCTGCAAGGGGGGGCTCAACCGCGCCCGTATCCACGATGCGCTGGCCGGCATCGAGCAGTACGACGGCGTGACCGGGCACATGGACTTCGATCCCAACCAGAAGAATGTGGCTCCGATGTACCTGGGCACGGTGCACAACGGCGCCATTACGTATCGCGTCGCAACGATGGAGAAGCAGCAGCCGGCCCCAGCGGCACCTGCGGTGCGGCAGACGCCGCTTGTGCGGCAAGAGGCACCTGCGGTGCGGCAGACGCCGCTTGCGCGGCAAGGGCCAGATGCGGCGGCCGAGCAGGCGCCTTATGCACGCGTGGGGGAGGACGGGGTGGACTATGCCGGGCCGCATCGCGACGATGTGCCGGCGGGGGTGGTGCGCGTGGTGCTGTTTGGGCCGAAGGCGGCCCAGGTTGCGCAATCGCCTGAAATGGCGGCCGAACTGGCTTCAGGGGTGGCAAATGGCAGGAAGTGGATGGTGGCGCCGGTGGCCAGCGATCAGAACTGGGGCGCGGCCTCAACCGAACTGGTGAATGCGCTGATGGACGAGCACGCGCTGGCGATTGTGGCGCTGGACCGCGACGCCGCGCACCTGGCCGAGCAACTGTCGCTGAAGGCTTTTGTGCCGGTGGTGGCGCTGAGCAA
>Ga0302320_10014010_pt1 | contig 16636 bp, 14 predicted proteins | sample Bog_T0_3_FD_202130 | JGI IMG/M metagenome (GOLD analysis project Ga0302320, IMG submission 202130) | Peat permafrost microbial communities from Stordalen Mire near Abisko, Sweden - Bog_T0_3 | ecosystem: Environmental > Terrestrial > Soil > Wetlands > Peat | place: Sweden: Abisko, Stordalen Mire... | reverse complement strand
CACTGGCGGCAACCAGTACACCGGCCAGGAGCAGCTCTCACTCGGCAACCACTCCGAGCGGACCGCCTGGTACATGAGCCTCACCGGGCAGCGCTCCAACTACGGGCTGGCAACGCCGGTAACACAGATCGACCACGACGCCACCAACTCCGAGAGCGGCTTCGTCTCCGTCATCCGCAACCAAACGCCGAAAGACCAGATCCGCCTTGACGCGCAGCTCCGCCAGGACTTCTTTCAAGTTCCCTTCGATCCCAACCCCAACGATTGGGAGCAGGCCAGCCAGTACTACGAGAGCTACGGGCTGCGCGACGGCCAAACCGAACGCGACTCTTTCGTCATCGCCAACTGGGTACACACCGTCTCGCCCAACGCGCACTATTCCGTCGCGCCCTTCTATCACCTGAACCAGGCAAACTACGATTCGCCGTCGAGCGATTATCCCGTTGCCACCACATGGCATCAGACCTCGAACTACGGCGGAGCGCAGGCTGACGCGCATCTCGACGCCGGGTGGAACAGCTTCTCCGCGGGCCTCTACTCGTTCGATCAGCACGAGAGCGATCTATTCGGCGTTCAGGTAAACGACGGCAGCGGCCCGTCTCTTTCCAACACTTCTGTCAACGCCAACGCCGGCCTTGCCGAGTTTTACCTCGGCGACCATCTGCGCCTGGGGCAGTATGTCACGCTGCTGGGCGGTGAGCGCTTCACCTTCTATCGCAGCGTGCTCAATGAGACCGCCATCTATCCCCGCATTGGCGCGTCGGTCAGGATTCCGCGTCTCAACTGGGTAGTGCGCGGCTTTTACGGGCACTTCTTTCAGCCCGCGCCCATTGAGACTGTTTCAAGCGCGGTGCTCAACAACTACGCGGGCATCTTCGGCTCGGGCGAGAACACCTTTACCCCGCTGCCTTCCGAACGCGACGAAGAACACCAGTTCGGCATTCAGATCCCTTACAAAGGTTGGATGCTCGACGTGGACACATTCAAGAATCGCGTGAACAACTTCCTTGACCACTCGAATCTTGGCGAGTCGAATATGTACTTCCCCATCGCCGTGGATGGCGCTCTGGTGCGTGCATGGGAGATGACTCTGCGCTCGCCGGAGCTGGCGCGCGTGGGGCAGTTCCATCTGGCTTACTCCAACCAGATTGCCGAGCAGCGCGGCGCAATCGTGGGCGGCTTTACCTGCACGCTGCCCGGCGATCCTGCCTGCAACCCCGCCGATTTCAGCTACGCGCCCGTAGATCACGACCAGCGCAACACGCTCAATGCCGGCTTTAATGCCACGCTACCGGCGCAGTCGTGGTTCGCCACAAATGTTTACTACGGCTCGGGCTTTACCAATGGCCTGGCAGGCTCGGGCGAAGGACCGTACAACGGCCCGAATCTTCCCGTTCACACAACATTCGACGTATCGGCCGGCCACTCGCTCGGCGAAAGCTGGAAAGTTACAGCCACCGTCGTCAATGCCACCAACCACCGCGTGCTTGAAGATAACTCCGTCACCATCGGCGGATTTCACTTTAACGATCCGCGCTTGATCTCCGGCGAAGTCCGCTACCACTTCCATTTTTGAGCCGGTATCGGCAGCCTTGTGTCCCGTCTCTGAAGTTCAAACATAATTGCAGCTGTCATCTGAGCGAAAGGGACCCCGAACGTTTTTCAGTTCGGGGGTGGTGAGCGAAGAATCCGCGGTTACATTCCACCAATAAATGATTGCCGATTTTTTCCGCAGTCACGTTATGATGAAAAACCATGGCGACCGTCTTTGAAAAACTCAACTGGAAGGGCCAGCAGGAGATCGTGGTGCTGAATGCGCCCGAGAGCTTTCTACCCGAACTGGCGCGGCTTCCGGTCATCACTTTGCATACGCATCTGGCGTCGGTGAAGGAGACCGGATTCCTGCTGGCCTTCGTCACTCGCAAGAGCGAGGTGGACGCACTGGCCGCCCAGATCGGCAAGCGCGCCCCGGGCGACGTCATTGTTTGGTTCGCCTACCCCAAGGGAACATCGAAAGGATATAAATGCGACTTCAACCGCGATACGGGTTGGGACTCGCTCACGGCTCTGGGCTTTGAAACCGTGCGCGCGGTGGCCATCGACGAGGACTGGACAGGTCTAAGGTTCCGGCGAAGCGAGTACGTCAAGGCGCGCAAGTAGCACGCTGGCCGGCGCGGAAAACACCGCGGCACGGCCTCCCTCCCCCAAACATTCACGCAGTTCCACCAACGCCTCGATTCAATCGAGACGCAAGGAGAGACGTATGCAATCGATACCGAAGATCTTCAAACCCGCGCAGACCGAAGTAAACAGCGCCGCGCACGATCAGGACCTGATTGAGATCCCCAAACGCGCGCGCCTCGACCGTGAAGCCGAAGCACAGAAGCTGGATTTGCCCGAGTACGAAGACAAACAGCCTGAAAGCGCAATCTAGTGCCTGCACGCTGCCGGACGGCTGCTCAGTCCACCTTGAACAGCCCCGGCAGCGCCGCGCCGGCTTTGCCTTCCACTACCTGCGTGAAGGCTGTGGCGTTCAGCGGCGCTTCAGGGCCTATATACACAGTGCGCGCTCCGTTCTGCCTGGCCCAATGCACAAAGTTGGCCGCCGGGTAAACGGAGCCCGAAGTGCCGACGACCACCATCACCGTAGCCTTGCCAATCTCCTCCTGAATGCGATCCATCTCCAGCGGAATCTCTCCAAAGAAAACGATGTGCGGCCGCAAACGCCCGCCGCACGCGCACCGGCCCACCTCGGCAAGGCTCTCATAAATCGTGCGATCGTCAACCGGCGCGCGCCCGCACTCGCGTTCGCAGCGCGCCTTGTTCAACTCCCCATGCATGTGCAGCAGACGCACCGAACCGGCCCGCTCGTGCAGATCGTCCACGTTCTGCGTGCATAGAAAAAACCGGTTGCCCAAGCGAGCCTCAAGCTCCGCCAACGCCACGTGCGCAGGATTTGGCCGAGCAAGCGCTCCCTGCTCGCGCCGCGCCGAGTAGAACTTCCACACCAGTTCGGGATTGCGCTCCCATGCCTCCGGCGTGCACACATCCTCAATGCGATTCCCCGCCCAAAGCCCATCCGACGCGCGAAAAGTCGGCAGCCCGCTCTCCGCGCTGATGCCGGCTCCGGTTAAAACAAACACACGATCGGTCTTTGCGATTTCAATGACTGCCATTTTTACGGCTCCAGCAAGATCTTTCCCGTCGTCTTGCGCGACTCCATATCCGCGTGGGCTTGCGCGGCGTCGGCAAGTGCGTAAGTGTGCTCGGTGCGCAGTTTCAGTCTGCCGCTCGCAACCCAGCCCAGCACATCGCCGGCGCGCTGCTCCAGTTCCGCGCGCGTGGCAATGTAGTGCCAAAGCGTCGGACGGGTCAGGAACAGCGATCCCTTGCTGCTGAGCTGAATCAGATCGAACGGCGGCACCGCGCCGCTCGAAGCGCCAAAAAGAACCAGCATCCCTCGCGGCCTAAGGCAGTTCAGGCTCTTCTCGAACGTGGTCTTGCCCACCGAATCGTAGACAACATCCACGCCCTTGCCGCCGGTCAGGCGCTTCACCTCGGCATCAAAGTCCTGTTCGGTATAGAGAATCGTATCGGAAGCTCCAGCCTCGCGCGACAGCTCCGCCTTCTCCGGCGTTGACACCGTCGTAATCGCGCGCGCGCCAATCTGCACCGCAATCTGCGTCAGCAGCAGCCCCACGCCGCCCGCGCCGGCATGAACCAGCGCTGTGTCTCCAGCCTTCAGCGGAAACGTCGAGTAGGCCAGGTAGTGCGCCGTCATGCCCTGCAGCATGGCTGCGGCGGCCTGCTCCGGAGTCAGTTCCGCAGACACCTTCACCAGTTGAGCGACGGGGACAAGAGCATATTCCGCGTAAGCTCCCAGCACTCCCGTGGACGCAACAAAATCGCCGGCGGCAAAGCCCGTTACTCCTGGGCCAAGCTCTTCCACCGTTCCCGCGGCCTCGTTCCCCGGCACCAGCGGGAGCGAGGCTTTGTACTGCCCTTTGCGAAAATACGCGTCAATAAAGTTCACGCCGGCTGACTCGATGCGGATAAGCGCCTGGCCGCGCTCCGGAACAGGAATCGGCAGCTCCACAAGCCGCAGAACTTCAGGCCCGCCAGTCTCGGAAATCTGGATAGCTTTCATGTCAGGGAAAGAATGAACCTAGAGGGCCGGTCGAAGCAAGCAGGAAAGAGGGGCCAGCTCGTGACAACCCATTTGCCGCGCACAATGCCAGCCCGGGCTTCTCTTTTTGGCTAGCAGCTAAAGGCTAATGCCCTTGGTATGAAGTTCGCACCATAAAAGGCGCTGTCATTCTGAGTGAACGGGGCCCCGAACGCTCTTCAGTTCGGGGGTGGTGAGCGAAGAATCCGCGGTTGTTCTTTTTAAACTCTGGCAAGAACTCTAGATCCACCACGCCAGAAGCCTTCGGTCAAATATAAGTGAGCCCAGGCAGAACATCCCTCAGGGGCTGAAGCCCACTGATTTTAAAGACTTCTTCGGCCCGGCTGAAGCCGTGCCCTTTTACAAGGCCCTCGATGAGACCTGTTCTAGAAGCCGCTGTTAAAAGTTATCTTCCTTGCTCTCCGACAACATGCTCTGCTCGTCGGCAGAGGCAAGGCGCACCAGGCGATCGACCGTGTACGGAGCCGGATGCTGGCTGGTGTAGTAATGGCGCACCTGCAGTTCGCCCAACAGGCCGATGGCAAGCATCTGGATTCCCGCCACAATCAGCACCGAACCAATCACAAACAACGGCGCATGAGAACTCATCACGTCCAGGCGTGGTTCGGAGATCTTCATGCCCATCAGGATGGTCGCAATAATACTGCCCATCATCATGCCGAGCATGCCCAGCCCGCCGAAGAAATGCAACGGCCGGCTCATGTAGCGCAGCAGAAAGCGGACTGTCAGCAAATCGAAGAAAACGCGAAATGTGCGGCCGATTCCATAGTGGCTCTTGCCGTTCTCACGATTGATGTTGCGGATGGGAATCTCGCACATCGAAGCGCCATACCAACTGGCCAGCGCCGGAATAAACCTGTGCATCTCGCCATACAGCGGAATGCTCTGAATGATCTCGCGCCGGTAGGCCTTGAATGTGGTGCCGAAATCGTGAATCTCAACCCCGGAAAGCTTGGCCATCAGCCAGTTGGCGCACCGCGATGGAACGCGCCGCATGATGAAGTTGTCGATTCGATCCTTGCGCCAGCCGGAGACAACGTCGTACCCCTCATCGAGTTTTTCTATAAAGGCGGGAATGTCATTGGGGTCGTGCTGCAGGTCGCCGTCCATGGCAAGAATGTACTCGCCGGTTGCGTGGTCAAAGCCCGCGGCCAGCGCCGAGGTCTGGCCAAAGTTGCGGCGCAGCTTTACCACCAGCACACGGCTATCCACCGCAGCTATCTCCTCCAACAATTTATAGGTGCGGTCCTTTGAGCCGTCGTCCACCAGCACCAGCTCAAAACTGTCGGCCACCTGCTCCATGACTTGCTTCAGGCGGGCGTAAAGAACTGTTACGTTCTCTTCTTCATTATGAAAGGGCACAACGATCGAATATCTCGCCATATCACCTGCTTTCACTTAGAAATAACTTCGCCGCGCTCGGGATTTGCTGGTGGATGGGACCGTATTAACCCATAGTAACCCCATCCTGGTGATTTTTCCTAAAGGTCCCAGCTGAATTGGAGGCTGTGTATCTTACATAAATTGGATGCGCAGCCGCTGTTTTGGTTGCGCCCGCCCGCCATTGCCGCTCATTTTTTAGGGTGCTGTATCGGTCGTCTAGCGGTCCAGTTCGTCCAGCATCGCTTGCATTTCGCTGGCCGCGTGGGTGTTGCCTGCGCGTCGGGCGCTCGCAATCCCCGCCTTCAACCGCTCAATCGCTTCGGGAGTACGGCCCGCATTGGCCAACGTCTGTGCAGCCATAAAATAGCCTGCGGTGTAATTTCCGTCGTTTTCAAGCAGCGAGGTGAACTCGCTGAGGGCCGCTTCGGTCTCTCCCCGCCCGGCCAGTTCCATCGCCAGCCCGTAACGCGCAAAACTATTCTTGGGGTCCTGCGCCAAAATCTCTTGTAGTGCCGCCGCCTTATCCATGATTCCTTTGCTGGAATTCCCTTTCCGGGTTTCGTCAGACCGGGGTTTCCCTAATACGATCAAGTTGATAAGAAAACGCCGATTTGCGTAATTGGCGTGGATTGCCGAAACTGGAACAGGATAGGAATCCAGACGCCCCACCGGCATTCTTATTGTATCTGGAATCGTGTTGAAATCAGCTTCGCCCGATAGTCGGGCCATAGGATTCGTTTTGCAATGGAAGACGCCGCCTGGAGCGGCAACAGTATGACCGATTTGGAAAACAGGCAAGCGCCGCGCACCGTGGCCAGCACTCAGTCCGAGATGACTGAACTTATTTTGCCCAACGACACCAATACGCTGGGCAACCTGCTGGGCGGGCGGCTGATGCACTTTATCGATCTGACCGGAGCCATGGCGGCCTACCGGCACTCGCGCTTGCACGTGGTCACCGCGGCCATGGACCACATTGACTTTATCCGCCCCGTGCACCTGGGCGATCTGGTCACGCTCAAGTCAAGCGTCAACCGCGCCTTCTCCTGCTCAATGGAAGTGGGCGTCAAAGTGTGGGCCGAAAACGTGGTCGCCGGCGGAATTGTGCATGTAGCCAGCGCCTATCTTGTGTTTGTCGCCATTGACGTGCACGGCCAGCCGCAAAAGGTCCCGGCCCTTGTGCCCGAGACCCCCGACGAGATTCGCCGATTTGCCGATGCGTTGCGCCGCCGCGAGCATCGAGAGCGCGAAAACGCGCGCCGCAGCCGCGAACGGCAGGCAACCGCGGCCCTGGAGGCGTCAACAGACAATCCCTAATCTCCTAATTCAGAAGTTCGTTGAAGGGCAACCGCAGATCCTTCGACTCACCACCCCCAAACTGAAAGACGTTTGGGGCCCCGTTCGCTCAGGATGACAGGGCCTTTATGGTGCGAATGAAACAGGACCCTAGGCCTCGATAAGTTTCGAAACTTAAAACATCACGCAACAAGAGAGACCTCCGCGCTTGCTGAGGTCGGGAAAAGGAGCAGTCAAAAATAATGGCTCATTCTTCTGCCATGCCTTCGCCTGTAGCTTTGCCGGGCGTTCAAAAAATCGTTGCAGTCGGTTCCGGAAAAGGCGGCGTGGGCAAAACCACGGTTGCCGTCAACCTTGCCATTGCGCTGGCCAAGCTAGGCAAGCGCGTGGGCCTGATGGATGCCGACATCTACGGGCCCAACGTGCCGCTGATGATGGGCTCAACGCAGCAGCCGCGCGTAGGCGCGGGCAACATGATCCAGCCCAATGACACGCACGGAATCAAGACCATCTCCATCGGCTATATCTCGCCCGGCGACAAGCCGCTGGTGATGCGCGGTCCCATGCTGCACCAGATCATCCGCCAGTTTCTGCAGCAGGTGGAGTGGGGCGAGCTCGATTACCTTATCGTCGATCTGCCTCCGGGCACCGGCGACGTGGTCATCTCGCTGGTGCAAACCGTTCCGCTCACCGGCGCGGTTGTCGTCTCCACGCCCAGCGACGTAAGTCTTGAAGATGCCCGCAAGGCTCTCGAAATGTTTGCGCAGGTCAATGTAGAAGTGCTGGGAATCGTGGAGAACATGAGCCACTTCACCTGCCCGCATTGTCACCACGAGATCGATATCTTCTCAAAAGGCGGAGCCGAGCGGACCGCAAAGCAATTCAACGTGCCGTTTCTGGGATCCATCGAGCTGGTGCCCGCCATCCGCGAGGGCGGCGACCGCGGAATGCCCGTTGCGCTGGCCGGCCCCAAAAGCCCGCAGGCAGCGGAGTTCTACGCCATTGCGGAAAAGCTGATGGAGAGAGCCGAAGCAGCCGCGGCCACTCAATCCGGCGTCATCGAAATCCAGTAGATAGCCTGCATCCCGGCGCAATGCCCCAGCGCCGGGATGCAGAAATCAACCGCTTACGCCTCGCTCTTCCCTGCTTCTCGCGGCGGAAAAACATCGCCCAGCCGCGTAATCTGCGCGCCCACGCCACTCAGCTTTTCTTCAATGCGCTCATAGCCGCGATCCATGTGATACACGCGGTCAAGAATCGACTCGCCATCGGCCACCAGCGCGGCCAGCACCAGCGATGCCGAAGCGCGCAGATCGGAGCACATCACCGCGGCAGCGGAAAGTTTCGCCGGCCCGCGCACGGTGGCCGTGCTTCCGTCCACCTTGATGTTCGCGCCCATGCGCACCAGTTCCTGCACGTGCATAAAGCGGTTCTCGAAGATGTTCTCGCGCACACGGCTGGCGCCCTCGGCCTGCGTGGCCAGCGCCATGTACTGCGCCTGCATGTCGGTCGGAAAGCCGGGATACTCCTCGGTGGAGATATCGGCGGCCAGCAGTTTTTCGCCCGCACGCACGCGCACCGCGTCCGCGCCCACAGCGTCAACCCGCGCCCCCGCTTCGCGCAGCTTGGCCATCACCGCGCCCAGATGAGCCGGGTTGCAGTTGCTCACCGTCAGGTCGCCGCCCGTTAGCGCTCCGGCAATCAAAAACGTGCCCGCCTCAATGCGGTCGGGATTGATGCGATAGCGCGCGCCATGCAGGCTGGTCACGCCTTGCACGCGAATCGTCGACGTGCCCGCTCCCTCAATTTTTGCGCCCATCGCGATCAACAGCGCTGCCAGGTCGGTCACCTCGGGCTCGCGCGCGCAGTTCTCCATCAGCGTCTCGCCCTCGGCCAGAACCGCGGCCATCAGCAGGTCCTCGGTTCCGGTAACGGTGATCTTGTCAAACACAATGTGTGCGCCGCGCAGCCGGCTTGTCCGCGCCTCAAGATAGCCGTGCTCCTGCGTGATCGTTGCGCCCATCTTTTCCAGACCCTTGATATGCAGATCGATCGGCCTGCCGCCAATGGCGCATCCGCCCGGCATGGCCACGCGCGCCATCCCCGCCCGCGCCACCAGCGGCCCCAAAACCAGCGAGCTGGCACGCATGGTTTTCACAATCTCGTAGCGCGCCACGGGATCGGAGAGCGAACGGCAGCAGATCGTCGTGCGATCTTGCACGCCGCCCTCGCGCAGCTCCACCTCAGCGCCCATGGCTGAAAGCAGCTTGCGCTCGGTTTGGATATCGCGCACCGAGGGAATGTTTTCGAGGGTGACTTTCTCTTCAGTCAGAATGGCCGCCGCCATGCATGGCAGCGCCGAATTCTTTGCGCCCGACACGTGGATGGTTCCAACCAGCGGATTGCCGCCGCGAATGATGAATTTGTCCATAAGTAGATGAACCGTCGCCACTGAAATGCCCACGCTCCGCAAAAGGAAACAGTTGGGCGCACAGGCATTTTCACAGCTTATTCATCAGTCTAAATGCGGCAGCGGAGCGGCGGCGCATTTCTCGTACCGGCCGCGCTGCAAAAAATAGATTTACCAAGCAGCGACGCTGGCGGGCCATCTGGTGCGATGACTGGATCTCATTACAAAACTGAGGCTGTCATTCCGAGCGCACGGGGCCCCGAACGTTTTTCAGTTCGGGGGTGGTAAGCGAAGAATCCGCGGTTGTTCCTTCGCGCATACGTCAGAAAAACTCAGGACTCTAGTTGCCGCTCGTACCCGCGGGAACCAGATTCAGCGTCTCGGTCAGCGAAAACAACAGCACCGAGCCCTCGTCGAGCGTTGCCTGCGGATGGTCGATCATCAGGTGCGCGGTAATCACGCCTGCGCCCACAATGGTACCGGCCAGCGCGCCCGCGGGACCGCCCAGGGCCGCTCCGGTAACTGCGCCCGCGCCCACCGCGCCGCCATATTCAATGCCGTCCTTCTTCAGCCGCGATGCCGGAGCTATCTCGCCCTCGCTGCCAACACGCGCCCGCGCGCCCGGCGTTCCGGTCACCTGTGCGTACAATCTGAAGCGCGAACCATCCGGCAAAGTCACGGTCTCGGGAACCAGGTTCATTGAGCCATGCCCGCCAAAATGTCCGCTGGAAACATCCTCGATCCGCCCGTCGATCTCAGCGCCCGCGGGGATCAGCACCTGGCCCGCCTGCAGCACATCTGAAGCCACGCGCGCGTGGAATCGGTCGCCGTCGCGGCTATCCGCGGTTGAAATCCGTTCCAGCAGCCTGGCGCGGATCGTCGTTCCCTCGCCTAGTTGATTGGGCCCCAGCGGTGCGGGATGAACAATGTCGCCATCGGGATCGTAACCGGCCGCGCGCTGACTCAGAGCCGGCGCACTCACCGGATCGGGCGCGACTTGTACAATTCCGTCGTCGGTTCCGCTCGCCACTGCGGCCGAGTTCACCGGAGCCACGGCGGTGCTTGGCTCAGCCGCAGGCAGGTACGCCTGCGCCGATGCTTGCGGCTGCGCCTGAACCTGCGTCTGGCTCTGCGATTGGTCCTGAACCTGCGCGGGTGAGGGCTTTGCCGGCGGAGCCGCTTCCGGCGGCGCGCTCGTCACGATTGTGTCGTTCGGCGGGGGATTCGAGATTCCCTGATACTGGCCGGCCGGCTGCGCCGCCATTGCGACCGTGGCGCACATCAAAACGCAGGTCGAACCCACCAAAGCGCCGATTGAACTCTTCAAGACGCTGATCGAAGTTGTCCTCTTCATGCGAATCTCCATCTCCCGGCTCCCCTCTCGCGCAAATCCAAGAGTCTCCCTGGCAGGCTGCTTCTTGCTTAGACCCCGGCCTGGGGCAATCAGTTGTGTCCATTCCGCGCTATTTCGCCTAATAGATACAACTCATCACCCTAAGGCTAGCGCAGGCGGAATCCCGCTGCTCCGGCACCGGCCGGCGGAGTGCCTCAAGCGGCAAGAATCAAGCCAGTTACTGCCAAAACGGGGTTCCCGGCAACCACCCACCCCCGTCTCGACCTGAGCCTTGCCGGTTCCCTTAATCGAACCCGCGCCATCATTGTGACAAACACCACACAGGCAGCGCCCGCCATTCTTGCTAGAATCGGTAGGGTATTGAAATCGTCTTAACCCGCAGGACAAAGGGAGATTCACAACGTGCAGGAGCTTCTAGGTTCCATACAAAGCGCCGCCGGAGAGGCTCTTGCCGTGGATCGCCGTCCAAAACTGAATGACCGGCTGCAGCACCGAATTATGAGGAGCGACATGACTGAGATTATTGCCATACGTGCCCGCGAAGTTCTCGACTCGCGCGGAAATCCGACTGTAGAAGCGGATGTAATTCTGGAAAGCGGTGCAATGGGCCGCGCCATTGTTCCCTCCGGCGCATCCACCGGCGAACACGAGGCCGTCGAGCTTCGCGACGGCGACAAGACCCACTACCTTGGCAAGGGCGTTTTGCGCGCCGTTGAAAATGTTGAAACCGCCATTGCGCCCGAGCTGGAAGGCATGGACGCCGCCAACCAGCGCCTCATTGACCAGACCATGATCGCGCTCGACGGCACGCCCAACAAGGGCAAGCTCGGCGCCAACGCAATCCTCGCCGTCTCCCTGGCCAACGCCCGCGCCGTTGCGCAAACCCTCGAGGTTCCTCTCTATCGCTACCTGGGCGGCGTCAACGCCAGTGTGCTGCCCACTCCCATGCTCAACGTGCTCAACGGCGGCGCGCATGCCGACTCCAACGTCGACTTCCAGGAGTTCATGATCATGCCCGTTGGCGCAGAGCGCTTCAGTGAGGCATTGCGCTGGGCTGCTGAGACCTTCCACACCCTCAAGGGCGTGCTCAAGAAGAAGGGCTACAACACCGCCGTCGGCGACGAAGGCGGATTTGCTCCTTCCCTCAAGTCCAACTCTGAAGCCATCGAGCTCATCCTTGAAGCCATCGAGGCCGCCGGCTACAAGCCCGGCGAGCAGATCGCCATCGCCCTCGATCCCGCCTCCAGCGAGTTCTATGACAAGGAAAAGGGCAAGTACATCTTCAAGAAGAGCGACAAGCGCGAGCTGTCGAGCGAGGAGATGGTGAGCTTCTGGGATAACTGGAGCCGCCAATACCCCATCGTTTCGCTTGAAGACGGTCTGGCCGAGGACGATTGGAACGGCTGGCGTCTGCTCACCGACAAGCTCGGCAGCCGCATTCAGCTCGTTGGCGACGATCTGTTCGTGACCAACGTAAAGCGCCTGCAGCGCGGCATTGAAGAGGGCGTGGCCAACTCCATCCTCATCAAGGTCAACCAGATCGGCACCCTCACCGAGACGCTTGAAGCCATCGAGCTGGGACGCCGCTACGGCTACACCTCGGTGATGTCGCACCGCTCAGGCGAGAGCGAGGACACGTTCATCGCCGATCTCGCGGTGGCCACTGGCGTCGGCCAGATCAAGACCGGCTCGGTCAGCCGCACCGACCGCATCGCCAAGTACAACCAGTTGCTCCGCATTGAAGAGGAACTCGGCTCCGGCGCAACCTACCTCGGCCTTGAAAGCCTCAACTACAACGACTAAGCAGCAAAAACAGATCTGCTTTGCATGAACTGCATGAGGGAGCTTCGGCTCCCTCATTTTCGTGGGGCTCAAACTTCTCTCAATCACTCATCCTGAGCGATATTCGTATCCTAAACAAACTGTCATCCTGAGCGAACGGGGCCCCAAACGCTTTTCAGTTTGGGGTGGTGAGTCGAAGGACCCGCGGTTGCTTTTGCTTTTGCCGTTGCTGTTGCATCTGAGCGATTTCGTACCCTAAATGCGCTGTCATCCTGAGCGAACGAAGCGCAGCGCAGGGAGTCGAAGGACCCGCGGTTGCTTTTGCCGTTGCTGTTGCATCTGCTCTTGCTTCTTTTCACTCCAGCACCTTGCTGACCGTCGGATCAATCTCATACCACCCCTCGCTCAAATCGACCCACGCCGGATTATTCTTTTCAATCAGCGCGATCTTCTTCGCCCGAATCCATCCCTTCAACTGTTTCTCCCTCGCAATCGCGGCGTTCGGCGAAACAAACCGCTCAAACCAGACCAACCGGTTGCAGTTATACGTCGCAGAGAACCCTTCGTGCTTTCTTTGCTTGTGCTCGAAGACTCGCTTCAGCAAATCGCCGGTCATTCCTATATAAAGTGTGTGGCTGCGGCTGGCCACGATATATGTGCAATAGACCCGCTCGTCCATAACCGCCAATCTGCTCCCAACCGATTACGGCTGTCATTCACAATCAACTGACTGTCATCCTGAGCGAGCGTAGCGAGTCGAAGGACCTGCGGTTGCACTTGCCTTTGCTTTAGCAAACTGAGCAAACACGGTCGAAACCACTGCACGATTCTTCGATCTCATCCGGCGGAAGTACTATGCGGAAGAACTTCACAATCGCGTCCACATCAATGACTCGCCAGGTATTCGTCGAACGGGTAGAACATTTGCAAGCGAAGAAGTCCGAGAAGCAACCGCAGGTCCTTCGACTCCCTTCGCTGCGCTTCGGTCGCTCAGGATGACAGTCAGTTTTGAGATCCGAATATCGCTCAGTATGGCAGATTTGTGGGCAGGTTGGCGTGTGCGTGCCCCAACTCGGCCCGGCAGTTTATCCTTATGTAGAAAACCAAGATGAAATCGAGGTGTCCTCTTCGTGCCCAGTACCAAGCACCCTCTCGTTTTAACCATCCTTGATGGATGGGGATATCGCGCTGAAACCGCCAACAACGCCATTGCGCTTGCCCGCAAGCCCACATACGACACGCTGCTCCGCGAGTACCCCAACGCGCTCATTCGCGCCTCTGAGCACTTCGTCGGCCTTCCCGACGGTCAGATGGGCAACAGCGAAGTGGGCCACCTCAACATCGGCGCAGGCCGCATTGTGCAGATGGATATCACGCGCATCGACATGCAGATTGCCAACGGCGAGTTCCAGAAGAACCCGGCGATCGTGCAGGCCATGCAGCGCGCGCGCGAAGGCGGTCGCCAGTTGCATCTCTTCGGCCTGGTCTCTGACGGCGGTGTGCACTCCCACCAGAATCATCTCTACGCGCTGCTTAAGATCGCGCGTGAATACGGCGTGGAGCGCGTCTTCGTGCATGCCTTCATGGACGGCCGCGACACCGGACCCACTTCAGGCGCAGGCTACATCTCCCAGCTTGAGCAGAAGATGCGCGAGTACGGCGTGGGAAAAGTGGCCAGCATCAACGGCCGCTACTACGCCATGGACCGCGACAAGCGCTGGGAGCGCGAGCGCAAGGCATTCGACGCAATGGTCACCGGCAAAGCCGAGGGAGGCGCTTATGCCAACCCCGTGGCGCGCATCAAGGAGTGCTACAACAGCGGCATCACCGACGAGTTCATCATTCCCTTCGTGGTGGTCGATGCGGCCGGCAAGCCCGTCGGCCAGATTCGCGACGAGGATGTGTGCATCAACATCAACTTCCGCGCCGACCGCGCACGGCAGATCACGCGCGTGCTCGCCCGCGAAAGCGGCCTCAACAAGAAAGGCGGACGCGACCTCGAAGGCTGGGAATCGCTCGACGAGATCATCCCTCGCCGCGAGATTCCCAAGAATCTGCACTACCTCTGCATGACCCAGTACGACAAGCTCTACGAGCTGCCCGTGGTTATCCCTCCTGAGTCGATGGATAACATCCTGGCCAACATTCTTTCGCAGCATCAACTGCGCAACCTGCGCGTGGCCGAGACCGAAAAGTTCGCGCACGTCACCTACTTCTTCAACGGCGGCATTGAGATTCCCTTTCCCGGCGAAGACCGCGCCATGATTCCCTCGTTGAAGGTGGCCACCTATGACCTCGCTCCTGAGATGAAGGCAGAAGCCATCGGCGACGTCATCGTGAAGGCCGTCAACGACACCGCATTCGATCTGGTAGTCGCCAACTTTGCCAACGCCGACATGGTGGGCCACTCCGGCAAGCTGGAGCCGACCATCAAGGCCATTGAGGCCGTCGACGCGCAACTGGCCCGCATCTACAAGGCCATTCGCGAGAAGAACGGGAACTGGATCATCACCGCCGACCACGGCAATGCCGAGATGATGGTCGACCCGGTCACCGGCGGCCCGCATACCGCGCACACTACCAATCCGGTGCCCTTCATCTACGTCGGCGAAAACGCCAACCACTATCGCCTGCGCACCGATGGATCGCTCCGCGACATCTCGCCAACCCTGCTCAACCTGCTCGACCTGGGCCTGCCCAAGGAGATGACCGGCGGCGACATGCGCGTTCCCATCAAGGCATAAATAACGCAGCCACTCACCACGCACAAAGGCCTCCCGCTTGGGGAGGCCTTTGATTTCCATTTACCGAATTGCTTACCGCAATTTGCTCTACCGCAACTTAATCGACCGGATCGCCTCAGGCAGCATCTCTTCAATCTGCTTGGCGCGTTCTGCCGCAATCCCGCCCAAATACGACGGTGCGGGCGTAGCCGTCAGCACCAGCGCCAACGCAATCACTGAGAAGCAAAGCCCGGCAATTCCAGCCGAAAACAGCATGTGGTACATGTCTGAAACATCCAGCCCAAACAGGTTGAAGGCTACATGCTCCAGCGGTTTAATGTGCTTAAGCGCCGCGAGCGCAAACAGGAAAAATAGCGCCGAGAGGGATGTAAGAACTGCCAGGGTCCCATCGATTCCGCGGTGGATTTTCTGCCGCGCGCTGCAGCGTGCACATTCTGCGAAATGTTGCTCGTAGTCCTTGCGCATCTCGGGAGAGATTCCCGAAATGTCGTACCGCCAGCTTGCAAGAATGGCGCCTACGACTCGATCCGTACAACGGTCACTTGCCATAGACATAAAAACTCACCCCAAAAAAATATGTATGCGGAACTGAGGACTCTGCACTATACGATCGCTTCCCCTGAATCTGTTGATTCAGCCCAGCCCGCATAGATTCGCCTCGTGATGGCATCGGATCGTGTCCGTAATTCACTCAACGGCCACATTTTCCACAGATGCCTGCTTCTTACTATTGTAACTCTTTTCCCTCAAAAACTGATAGAAGAAAGGGGCTCGTGTTGCGATGCCAGCAACAGCCGGTTTGCCAAAAGGCTCGCCCGGCCGTTGAGCGCGCGCTCAGCCGACACCCTCGCCAGCTCAGGAAGATTATTACTTTCAGATAGATGCCCCAAAATCACGTATGCTGCCTGGCCGTCGTAACTCTTTTCAAGAAACCCAGCCGCCGCTTCGTTTGACAAATGTCCTACCCTGGACGAAACCCGCTGCTTTACAGACCACGGGTACGGACCGTCACGCAGCATCTCCAGATCGTGATTTGATTCCAAAAGTAACAGGTCTGTGCCCTTTAGCTGTGCGTTCACATTCGGCGGAATGTAGCCCAGATCGGTGGCCACCGCCAGCCGCACTCCCTCCGCGCAAAACACAAACCCCACCGGATCGGCGGCGTCGTGCGGAATGGTGAACGGGCTCACGGCAATGTCGCCAATTGCGAACGGCTTGCCAGCCTCAAAATACTCCACCGCAGGCAGCCACGTGGGATCTTGCTTGCGCGTGGGAGTCTTCTCCGCATCCGGCGACGTTGCCTCAGGCGCAGCTACTGGCTCCGGCTCGCATACTGCTGCATCTGCAGCCGCTTCAAGCGAGACCTCGCACTCCGCCTCTTCCGGGTCGCCCTCGGCCAACTCTGCCTCCGCCCTGCGCTCGGCCGCCTGCTTGCGAACCTGTTCAAGCCATTGCGCGTAGCTCATCTGCCGGCGCGGACT
>Ga0302320_10014009_pt1 | contig 16637 bp, 13 predicted proteins | sample Bog_T0_3_FD_202130 | JGI IMG/M metagenome (GOLD analysis project Ga0302320, IMG submission 202130) | Peat permafrost microbial communities from Stordalen Mire near Abisko, Sweden - Bog_T0_3 | ecosystem: Environmental > Terrestrial > Soil > Wetlands > Peat | place: Sweden: Abisko, Stordalen Mire... | reverse complement strand
ACCGAACACGCCGAACGGATTGAGCAGCAGTGCCGCCAGCACGCAGTAGAGCAGGAATTTGAGCGACGCCGTGTATTGGTAGAGCATCAGGTCTACTCCGGACGCATCGAGAATCATGGCCTCGTGAATCATCGTCAGTTCGAGGTGCGTGTTCGGGTCATCCACCGGCATCCGCGAGCACTCGGACATCATCAGGAAAAAGAGGGAAAGCAAGCCGACGGAAACGAAGACGACGAAGGAGGGATCGCTCCACGAGATGCCGCCGACCAGGATGCTTGTGAAGGAATAAGAGCGCGTGACGATGGCCAGGCTGCCGATGGTGAAAAAGAAAATCGGTTCGGCAAAAACGGCGAAACGCGCCTCGCGGCTTGCCCCCATCCCTTCGAAGCCGCCGGCGGTATCGAGCGCGGCGAGGATCTGAAAGAATCGGCCCAGCGCGAGCAGGTAGGCGAAAAGGATGAGGTCGCCCGGAAAGGTAATCGCGGCGGTTTTCCCCAGCGGCAGGAAGAGGGCGGCAAATGCGGCGGTGCATAAGACGATAACTGGCGCGAGGCGGGAGATGAATCCGGCATGGACGCTGTAAATGGTTTCCTTGCGCGCGAGTCGAAACAATTCGTAATAGGGCTGGAACACCGTCGGGCCGAAACGCCCTGAGAACCGGGCCTTGAGCTTGTTGACGAAGCCGGTGAGCAGCGGCGCTCCCGCAAAAAACAGCGCGTAGGCCAGCCAGGAAAAAGGATCGGAGGAGATTAGTTCCATACGAGCGCGCAGAGGAGGTAGAAGAACAGGGCGGCGAACATGTAGAGGACGTAGTGGCGGATGTTGCCGCTTTGAATCCAGCGAAACAGGGCGAGCACTCGCCCGATGACGCCGTGAAACGCGAGCCAGCCGTTCTCCATCCGGTCGTGGCAATGCGAATGGAACGCTTCCGCCGTGGGCAAAATCGTGCTGATCGGCTTCCACTTCATGCCGACGGCGAGCATCGGGCGGCCGAGGTTGACCAACTCTTCCGCGAAGCTGGAGGCGGTGTATTGCATCCGGAAAGTGATCCTGGCGTAGCCGCAACCCCAGGTCTCGTGTACGCGCACGCCGGCTTTGCTTTGCCACCACCGTTTCAAGCCGTAGCAAATCGCGACGAGCGCCAGAAAAAGCGCGAACACGATTTGCAATTGCGCGAGCGGCGATGCCCATCCGACGGGCGCCTGGGCGGAGTTGGCGAGTTCATTGAGCGCAGGTGAGGCAAGCCGCAGCCCGATTTGCGGAAAGATGCCGAGCAACGCGCAAAGACCGGCCAGTCCGAGCAGAGGGATGTTGGATGATGCCGGTTCGCTTTGCGGTTGCGGAGCAATGCCGGAACGATTCACGCCGAGGAAGACGATGCCGTAGAGTTTAGTGAAGCAGGCCACGGCGAGTCCGCCCATGAAGGCGAGTCCGACTGCCGAAACCAGCATGGCCAACGGCGCGTAACCATGCAGCAGATCGGCGGTGCGGAAGAAGCTTTTGTAAACGAGAAACTCGCTCGCGAACCCGTTAAAGGGCGGCAGGCCGCAGATCGAGATCGCGCCGACCAAAAACGTCGCGGAGGTCAGGGGCAACACGCGGGCGAAGCCGCCCATATTCTCGATGTTGCCCGAATGCGCCCGCTGATAAACATTGCCCGCGCCAAAGAAGAGCAGCCCTTTAAAAATCGCGTGGTTGAGTGTGTGCAGGAGCGCGCCGGCGAAGCCGAGTACGACCAGCTCCGGCAGGGCATAGCACCGGCCCAGCCAAGCCACAGAGAGGCCGAGTCCGATAATGCCGATGTTTTCCACCGAGTGGTAGGCGAGCAGCCGTTTGATGTCGTGTTGCGCCAGGGCATACCAAACGCCGAGCACCGCCGAGACGAGCGACACGGCCAGCAAGCCCCAGCCATAAGCGGCGCTCAGTGCGGGCAGAATCATCATCAGGCGCGCCATGCCATAGATGCCCGCCTTGATATTGATGGCCGAAAGCAGCGCGGAGACATGGGTCGGCGCGGCGGAATGTGCGTTGGGCAGCCAGGCGTGGAATGGCATGAAGCCGGCCTTGATGCCGAAGCCGATCATGCCGGTGAGGAGGACGATCGCGAGCGTTTGCGTGTCGTAGCCGGTGTAACTTGCGAAGTCGTTGAAATTCCAACTGCCGGTTTTTTCATGCAGCGTGAGGAAGCAGACGAAGAGGAGCAGCGCGCTGGCGTGGGTCGCGACGAAATACCAGAACCCGCCGCGCCGGACGTCTTCCCGATCCTGGTCGAAGACAATCGAAAAATAAGCGGCGACCGCCATTGCTTCCCAAGCGATGAGGAAGGCGAGCGCATTATGGAGAATGGCGACGAGTTGCATCGCGACGATCAGTAGTGTGAAAAAAGAGAGATGCGCGCGGACGGAGAAGCCGCGCTCGATGTAATCGCGCAGGTAACCGATCGCGTAGAGGCTGGCGGCGAACGACAGGAGCTGGAAAGTGAAGAGGAAGAAGAGCGACAAGCCGTCAAAGCCGATCACCACAGGCCCGGCGGCGGGAAGTTCAATCTGGTACTCAACGTATTGGTAGACCAGCAGTCCGCTCAACGAAAAGGTGAGTCCGAGAAGAAGCGCGGTCGCGTTGAGCAGGTTAACCGCGACGTTGAGCCGACGGCTTTCGCGCACGAAAGCGGGCATGACGAAGCTGAGCGCCTCCAACAACAGGCTGATGACAAAGAACCAAATCATTTGGGATTTTTGCCATTAGGCGCGGCGTGCTGAATCCATTCGAGGATCGCCGAGGGCTTCGCGCGATCGCGCAGCAGGTTTACGAATTCCGCCTGCCGAAACAGGAAGGCCAGCCGCGCCAGCAGATCGAGATGCTGCCGGGGACTGAGGCTGAGGAGGAGAAAAAGCGTGTGGACCGGCTTGCGGTCGAGCGCGGCCATGTTGATCGGCTGGTTCATGAAGAACAGGCCAAGCATGGGACGCGACATGTTGACCACGACCGGCACGCGGAGATGGGGAATGGCCACGCCGTCGCCGATTGCGGTGGTCATGAGCTTTTCGCGGCTGACGAGGAGATCGAAAATCAGTTCCTTGTCCGCCTCGGCGGGAAGGGCGAAAACATTGAGCGCGGCGCGCAGCACCTGGGTCAGCGATCTGCCCGGCACGTCGTAGTAAAATCGGTCCGGCGCGAAAAGCTCCGTGATCGACGGCAAGCCGGCCAGCTCCATTTTCTCGATGCCGAGGTTGAGCGGATGATCGTGCTGGAGCGCCCATTCCAGAATGGCCTGCCGATTGAAACGGAGCCGGCCTTGCACATCGAGATTGGGAAGTTGATGGGCGTGCGCCAAGTCGCGCACTTTGTGCTCCGTCAAGCCGAGAAGTTGGGCGACTTCAGTCGAATTGAGTTCCATAAATTTACGTCAAAGCGGGCACCGGCTCGGGGCGGAGTTTGCCGAGGTAGCTCATCAACCCGTGGAGGAAAGTCAGCGGATGCGGCGGACAGCCTGGGATGTAGAGATCAATCTTGTTTTTTTCGATGAATTCGCGCGTCAAAATGTCGGAGCCGCTAAATATTCCGCCGCTAATGGCGCAGGCGCCAAAAAGGATGATCAGCCTCGGTTTCGGCGTCGCTTCATAAGTCGCCTCCAGCGCGTGCGCCATCGCGCTCGTGGTCGTGCCCGAGATGACGATGCCGTCGGCGTGCCGGGGCGAGGCGACAAATTCGACGCCGAAGCGGCTCATATCGAAATTCACATTACCGAGGGCATTCAACTCCAGCTCGCAGCCGTTACAGCCGCCGGCGGAGATGGAACGGAGCTTGAGCGAGCGCCCAAAGACGCGCCTGATTTCGCGCGCACAGGTTTCCGGCGCGATGCTGCGATTTTCGTGCAGCTGCAAACCGTCGCGAGAAGTGGCGGCCATGCGATAGTCGCTGGTGTAGGTGATCGCGCCTTCGGGACACGCCTCGGTGCAGGCGGGGCAGAAGACACATGCGCCGAGATCGATCGTCAGCGGCTGGGCAGAGATCGCCTGCGTCGGGCAGGCATCGACGCACCGCGAGCAGCCGTCGGCACAACGCGAGGAATCGATTTTCGGTTTGCCGCGGAAGCGGGCGGGAGTCGAGGCTGCCTGAATGTCCGGGATGACGGGGCTGCCTTCGGCGACGCGTACTTTTACGGCATTAGGTACGGGCATCATTTTTCTCTCAACTCGACTTCCTGCAACGGCGGCATTACTTCAGGCCGCCGTTCTTCCCCGGATTGATCTCGGCGGAGATGGGAACTGGCCCGGGGCATGCAACTTTACTGGCACGCAGCGCACCGCCCGCTTTTTCCACGCGGGCGGATTTAGTCTGCACGGCCACGACGGAAAAACAAGGCGGCCAAACGACAAGCGACAAATAGCTGGATCGGACGAAGGATTTCACGATGGCGAATGAGGTTTGAAGTTGGTTTTGTTAGTGACGGTGAACGCCTGATTCTTAAGCGGCGCTTTTTGCGGTTTTTTTTCCGCGTTTGGCCGGAGTGGTGACCGGGGTCGCGACCAGTTCGGGCGCTTTTTCAAAGGAATCCGCTTCGGTCTCAGGCTGGTAGATGAAGGCGCTGCAATAATCGCAAAGGCCCATTTCATGCGAGGCCTGCAACCGGAGGACGTTCCCTTTTGGAATCTGGAGATGGCAGCCGCCGCAGGTGTAGTTGTGAATTGGCGCGAGGCTTGCCTTCCCGCGCAAACGCTGGCGGTCGTAATGACCGAGGATGGAAGTGGGAATTTTGATTCTTAGTTTTTCGATCTCCTTGAGCGCGGCGCTGCTGCCGGTTTGTTTTGATCCGGGAGTCTCGGCACTCTGTTCCAACTCTTGCAGTTCCTTGAGATCGCTCAGTATTTGTTGTGAAAAGTTCATGATGCCGTTCATTAAACAAGTGGCGTGCCAGCCTGGCCGGAGTGTTTTGCAAGCGTCTCATCGATAATGTCTTGCGGAATAAAATTAAAATTGTATGCGAATTTAAAAGATCAAATCGGGCAAGTTGTGCAAAAAATGCACTCGAATATCAAAGATTGTGCACATATAAGAAAACGTGGACCTCAGCAAGATTCGCATCCTGGTGCTCGACAACGATGCCGCGAACGCCCAGTCGATCTACAAGATTCTGCAAACGGCGGGGTACCAAATGTCCCTGGCGCTCAATGAGGAAGACGCGATCGCCCTGACGGAGCAAAAAATATTCAACCTCATCATCCGGGGCTTTGACGCGGACCGGATGAACGCCCGGGCATTCATGGTCAAAATCAAAACGCTCTCGCCGGACACACAGTTCGTGCTGGTGGGCAAGGGTGGAAATATTCGGCTCGCTGTCGATTCCATTCACCACGGGGCGTTCGATTATCTATCCAAACCGGTCAACCCGGCGCAACTGGCTGAATCAGTCAAGAAGGCGCTGGAACATCAATCGATCGTGGCGGAAGACCAGCAAATCCGGTTGCGCCTGCACCGTCAGTCAGACCCGAATATTTTCGTCGGCGTCAGCGCAGGAATGGAATCGATCAACCGCCTGATCCGGGAGATCGCACCGACGGATGTCACCGTTTTGATCCAGGGTGAAAGCGGCACGGGAAAGGAAATCGTGGCGCGGGCCATCCACGAGAAAAGCAGGCGGTCGGGCGGACCCTTTACCGCGGTGAATTGCGCCGCGCTGCCCGACAGCCTGATTGAGTCGGAGCTGTTTGGCCACGTCAAAGGCGCCTTCACCGGGGCGGTGGCGGATCGCCTCGGACGGTTTCAATTGTCTCAAGGAGGGACTTTGTTTCTGGACGAAATTTCGGATTTGTCCGCCAAGGGGCAGGGCGATTTGCTGCGGGTCCTGGAAGACGGAATGTTCCGCCCCATCGGCAGTCCCAAAATGCTGCGCACGAACACGCGCCTGATCGCGGCGACCAACCGCAATCTGGAGGAGGCGTGTGTTGCCGGGAGATTCCGGGAGGATTTATTCTACCGGGTCAACATCGTCCACATCGGCCTGCCGCCTTTGCGGGAACGCGCGGAAGACATCCCGCTTTTGGTGGAGACTTTTATCCGGCATTTTTGCGCCAAGCACCAACGTCGGGTCAAAAAAGTCGGCAAGGAGGTGATCGGCCTCCTGCAAAGCTTGGCGTGGCCGGGAAACGTCCGGCAGTTGCGTAATCTGGTCGAGCGGCTCGTTGTGACCGTGCCCGCCCACACGATTGAGGTCGGCCACCTTGCGCCCGTTATCACGGCGGGCCGGAACCTTAAAAAAGGTTTTGTCATCCAGCCGGGGATGACCCTGGCACAGGTGGAAGCGGAACTGATTCGCCAAACGCTTTTAAAGGTAACCTCTCATCGCCAAGACGCCGCCCAGGCACTTGGTATCAGTCGGCGTGCCTTACAGTACAAGATCCGGCGGTACGGGCTGAATCTCTGATTGGATTTTCCGCGGAGACCAGACTTATGCCGGCTTTCCGACCACGGCGCGCTTGCACCAGAGCTTGCGGCCCTTGAACTGGATTCCGTTCAGCTTGGAGAGCACGAGATCGGCGTGCTCTTCCGCTACATCGACAAAAGCCTGCTTGGGCTGCAGCCGGATGACGCCCACCGTTTCCTTGGGTAATTTTGTGGTGCCCACGATCACGCCCAGCACATCTCCAGGCTGCACCTCGTGGTCGCGCCCCACGCCCAGGACCAGGCGCACCATGCCGTGTTCATGGGAAACTTCGCCCGAGGTGCGATCGGCTTTAAGCCCCGTGCCTTGCGGCCCCGGTTTGGGCTCAGGCCGCTCCCTGCGTTCCGGTCGCTGCTCGCTCCAATCGGAACGCTCCGCACGCACGGGCCGTTCGGGTCTGGAGTAATCGTCCTCGCGTTGTCGCGGCACCGGCCGCTCTTCGCGGACCGGTTCTGTGTGTTCCTCCGCGTTGAATAAATGAATGAGAGCGGACGCGATATCGGTGGCGAGAAATCCATGGTCAAGCAGGCGGCCGAGCAGCGCGTCCTGGCGTTCGTATTTGCCCTCCTCCAGCGTCCGGCGCAAGGAGTCGTAGAAGCTGTTCGCCCGCTTCGCTTCGACTTCCTCTTCCGATGGCACTTTTTCCCGCCGGATCTTCGCCTTGGTAAACCGGATGATGTTCTGCAATTTGTAGAGTTCGCGGCCCGAGACGAACGTGATCGCCCGACCGCTGCGCCCTGCCCGGCCGGTGCGCCCGATCCGATGGGTGTAATCGTCGCCGTCGTGGGGGAGATCGTAATTAAATACGACCTCGATATCGTCCACGTCTAGTCCGCGCGCCGCCACATCGGTCGCCACGAGGAACTCGAGTCCGCGTTTGCGGAACTTCGCCATCACGCGCTCGCGCATGGCCTGGGTCATGTCGCCATGCATCTTGTCTGCGGCATAACCGCGCGCGGCCAGGTGCTCCGTCAATTCATCGACCATCATTTTGGTCGCGCAGAAAATCAGGGCGAACTTGATGTCCTGCAAATCGATGAGGCGGCACAAGACATCGAGCTTGGACCGGCGGTCGACCTCGTAATAAACCTGATCAATCGCCGGCATGGTCAAAGCCTGCGACTCAATGGTCACATTGACCGGATTCTTCGTAAACGTCCGGATCAATTCCTGGATGGGCCGCGGCACCGTGGCCGAAAAGAAAACGGTCTGCCGTTGGGCGGGGGCCTGTTTGAGAATGGTCCGGATGTCGTCCAAAAAACCCATGTCGAGCATGCGATCGGCTTCGTCCAAAATGACCATGCGCACCTGATCCATCTTCAAGGTGCGGCGGTCGAGATGGTCCATCACTCGTCCGGGTGTGCCGATGATGATTTGCGCGCCATCCTTCAAGCCGCGCAGTTGCCGGTCGTAGGACTGGCCGCCGTAGATCGGAATTTCGCGCACGCCCTTTTTGAAGCAGGCCAGCTTCGCCACTTCCTCTGCCACCTGGACGGCCAATTCCCGTGTTGGGCAAAGAATAAGGACTTGCGGCGCGCGCAGATGGACGTCCACCCTCTCGATGGCAGGCAACGCGAAAGCAGCCGTCTTGCCGGAGCCCGTTTGAGATTGTCCGACCACATCGGCCCCGGAAAGAAGAGCCGGAATAGCCTGCGATTGGATGTGGGAAGCTTCCTCAAATCCCATCTGGGCCACGGCTTTCAGGAGTTCCGGGGACAAGCCCAGTTCGGCAAACAGCTTTTTCTGCATCCATACTTTTACGCGAATAATCCCGCTCTCACCACAAGTACCTGTGACTCGGCTGTGAAAAAAGGAACCATGCCGGCCACGCGAGCCTGGCTACCTAAAATGCGGCGGGTTCACCGATTCGGAACGGTTAGTGCTTGCTGGGTATTTCTCAGAGACCTAACTGTATGACGAAAATTACCCATCACGACTTCGATATTGAGTGCCTGGGGCCGGCCGAATTTGCATCGCCACTGCAACGCCTTCGTTACGAGATGGATGCTGAATTCATGACCGACGAAGGTCACCGCGTTCTTTTCACCCATTCGCTCGAAAAGGTCCAGGCCGCGCAGGAGAGCGGCTCCGAGCCGGCAACGATTGAACACGCCGGCGCGCGCGAACGGATTTTCTTCAATCCCACCCAGACGATTTGCGCCGTGGTCACCTGCGGCGGTCTTTGTCCCGGCCTCAACGATGTCATTCGCGGACTGGTGATGACGCTCAACTACAGCTATGGCGTGCGGACCATCTACGGCATTCCCTATGGCTACGAGGGCTTCATCCCGCGCCACAACCATGTGCCGCTGCATCTCACGCCCGATATTGTCAGCAAACTGCACGAGGAGGGCGGGTCTTTTCTTGGCAGCTCGCGCGGGCCGCAATCGAAGGCGGAGATCGTCGATTTCCTGGTCGAATACCGGATCAACGTTCTCTTCGTCATCGGCGGCGACGGCACGCTGCGCGGCGCGCAGGACATCGTTACTGAAATCAAAAAACGCGACCTAAAAATCAGCGTGATCGGCATTCCCAAGACCATCGACAACGACCTCGAGTTCATGGACAAGAGCTTCGGCTTCGAGACGGCGTTCGCCGAGGCGGTGCGGGCGGTCCGGTGCGCGCATAGCGAGGCGCAGGGCTATCCCAACGGCATCGGCTTGGTCAAGCTCATGGGCCGCGACTCCGGCTTCATCGCGGCCTTTGCGGCGCTGGCCGTAAACAGCGTCAATTATGTCCTCATTCCCGAGGTGCCATTCCAGCTGGAGGGCAAACATGGCCTCTTGGCCTGCCTGGAGGACCGGCTGGCGCGGCGCGGTCACGCCGTTGTCGTCGTGGCCGAGGGCGCCGGGCAGCATCTGATGCAGCCCCAGGGCGGGACTGACGCCTCGGGCAATCTCAAGTACGGCGACATCGGACCGTTTTTGAAGAAGGCCATCGAGGCTCATTTCAAGTTGGGCGGAAAAGAGGTCAACATTAAGTACATCGATCCGAGCTACGTCATCCGCAGCGTGCCCGCTTCGCCGCAGGATGCGATCTATTGCCTGCGCCTGGCCCAGAACGCGGTCCATGCCGCAATGGCCGGCAAGACGAACATGGTCGTAGGGCGGTGGCACGGCCATTACGTCAACCTGCCGATGAGTGTCGTCACCGCCCGGCGGCGCAAGGTCAACCCGCAAGGCGATCTGTGGGTGACGGTGCTCGAAGCGACCGGCCAACCGGCCGAATTTAAATAACCCAAACCCCGAAGGAGATAGTTATGGCGGATAAAACGCAAAAAGTTCCCGAGAATGTGCCCGGCAAATGGTACGTCGACGATACCTGCACGCCGTGTCACACCTGCATGGAGGAGGCGGGCGGAACCCTGCTGAAGTACAACGATGACGAAACGAAAGTCTATTTCTTCAAGCAGCCGGCCAATGCGGAGGAGGAAGACGCCGCCGACCGCGCCATGAACGTGTGCCCGACGGGGTCCATCGGCAACGACGGGGAATAACCGGGTAGGGAAGCGAGTCCCTTCGAGTCCTTAATGTGGAATGTTGCCTTCGGAAGGCCTACTTCAGCCCATCCAGCGCCTTCTGCACTTCCTCCGCGCTGCCCCTGGTCTGCGCTTTCAGCGAGTTCCACGCAATCTTGCCATCCTTTACGATGAACGACTGCCGCTGGTCGAGCGCGATGAGCCCGCCCAGCATCTTGGGCACGCCGAACGCATCAGCGACCTTGCCGTCCGGATCGGCCACCAAGGTAAACGGCAACTTGAATTTTTCGTGGAAGTTTTTCTGCGCGGCGGCGGTGTCGCGGCTCACCCCGATGATCTGTAATCCCTGCGCATAGAGCTTATCGTAAGCGTCGCGTAACGAGCACGCCTCCGCGGTGCATCCGGGCGTGTCCGCCTTCGGGTAAAAGTAGACCAGGGTGATCCCCTTGGCGTAGATGTCGGCGAACTGGACCCGGTTGCCATTCTGGTCGGTCGCGCTGAGCTGCGGCGCGCGCGCTCCCACGGCAAGCGGTTCGGCATGGGCACTCAAACCGGGCAGGGAAAGGCTGGTGAGAAGGACGAACAGGGTTCGCATCATATTCTGCACGCTACTCCCGGCCGGCGAAATCGCAAGAAGCGGCTGTTGCGATAAAGACTCGAAATCACTCTAATTAAAGCTTTTATAGAGGTCGCCTTACGAGGTATTTAGAGTGACCGTTTTGCCTGCCGAGACGTCTTAGACAGTAAGACATGACAAGTTATGATCTCCATTCAAATCAATGATTGCATGATGCAGGTGATCGCTAAGTTAGTTGGACAATGGACGAAGCTATCGACGTGGGCGCCTGCTTGCAGCGCTGGAAGGAGGGTGATGAGGCTGCCGCAGAGGAGCTTATTCGCCATCTCTATCCCGTTATTTCAAAGATCGTCCGCACCCATCTTCCCCGGCGTGATGACGAGAAGGACTTGGTCCAGGAGGTCCTAATGAAGACTTTTGCCAAGTTGCATCAGTTCAAAGGGGACGCCCCGCTCAGCCACTGGGTTTCGCGCCTGGCCCTGACGACCTGCCTCGACCGCTTGCGCGCCCAGAAAATCCGTCCCGAAATCCGTCGCGCCGATTTGACGCCCGACGAATCGGAAGCTTTTGACGCGGCCTGGCTGTCGGGTAGCTCGCCTGATGCGACCGATGCCATCGGCGCGCGCGATCTCGTGGACAAAATCCTGGCCAGCCTTTCGCCCGAGGACCGCAGCCTGATTTTGATGGTCGACTTGGAAGGCCGCTCCCTGCAGGAAATTGCCGAGACATTGGGCTGGAGTATTTCCAAGATCAAAATGCGCCTCTTTCGCGTCCGCCCCCAACTTCGTCAAATGATTCGTAAACTCGAGGAAAGTCAATGAACCCCAATTCTAAAGAAGATGAAAAATGGCAGTGTCTGCTCCAGCAGAGCGCACCCACGTTTGCCGGCACCGCCGAGCCGCCTTATGGATTTGTCACCAGCATCCTGGCGCGGTTGCGGACGGAAAACGGGCAGCAGGCTGAAATGGAACGAATCGGCTGGCGCGCGCTGCTGGCTTCGCTGGCCGCGTTGGTTATTGCGGTGACCGTCACGCTGGGGATGAGCTATTCGGATCGCGGCAGCGAGTTTGAACCCGGCGTCCGAGGCTTTGTTCAGATGGAAAATGTCCAGGTATCCTGAAATACTCCAGCCATGCGCACCACCCGTAAGATTATCGCTGAATTCGCCGGGGTCTTTCTGATCGGGGCGCTCGCCGGAGGTTTGTTGACGTGGAACTTTACCGATACACATCTCACGGCGTTCATGAGCAAGACTGCGGACAAGCCCGACGCCATGGTCGCCCGGATGAACAAAAAGTATGCTGATGAGTTTCACCTGACTCCCGAGGAACTGCAGAAGATCCAGCCGACTGTCGCCGAGATGGCGCAGAATATTTACCAGATTCGGACCCAGTTTAGTTCGGATATCATCGCGGCGCTCGACAAGTATCACCAGCAGATCGCCGAGCAATTAACCCCTGAACACCGTGCGGCCTACGAGCAGGCGATGGCCGACCGCCATAAGGTGCTGAGCACGCTTTTGCAGCCCGATCAAAGCTCGCCGGGCACGGGGGCGAAGTAGTACCATTCAGGGCGGTCATTAAGTCAGTTCTCAAAAAGTAACCATGGCTAAAGAAATAATTCAGCAGAACATGCCCCGCCCGGTGCCGGTTACGGCCCATACCAATGGGACGGCCAACCCGCCGAGGACCGCCATTGCTCCGAAGCCGGCGAAGCGCGGTTCTCGTGCCGGGCTCTGGCTTGTCGTGACGGTCATCGTCCTGGCGGCGATTGCCACGGCGCTGTATTTCTACCTGCCCAAACCCACACCGGCGACGGCGACCGCGGCGGCCGGGGGAAAGCATGGCGGGGCCAGTGACAAAATTCGCGTGGTTCCCGCGACCGCGACCAAAGGCGACATCGGCGTCTACCTTTATGGGCTTGGCTCCGTCACCCCGCTGAATACCGACACGATTATAAGTCGAGTGAACGGACAGCTCATGAAAATTGACTTCACCGAAGGCCAGATGGTCAAGGCGGGCGATCCCCTCTTGCAGATCGACACGCGTCCCTACGACGTCCAGTTGGCACAGTACAACGCGCAAAAAGAGCACGACCAGGCACTCCTCGACAACGCCAACATCGACTTGCAGCGATACCAAACGCTGTGGAAGCAGAACTCCATTCCCCAACAGACCCTGGCCACGCAGGCATCGCTCGTGAAACAGGACCAGGGTACGGTCGACAGCGACCAGGCCCTGATTGACGCGACGAAACTCAACATCACCTATTGCAACATTACCGCGCCGATCAGCGGACGGGTGGGATTGCGGCTCATTGACGTGGGAAATTATGTGCAGTCGACCACGACCAACGGGCTGCTGGTGATCACGCAGCTCCAGCCCATCACCGTGATCTTCACCATTGCGGAGGACGACGTTCCGGCGGTGATGGCCAAGCTCAAATCCAACCGGCAACTTGTGGTCGAGGCTTACGACCGCGCGCAGAAAACCAAGCTGGCCCAGGGCACTTTGCTGACGACCGACAATCAAATCGACCCGACCACGGGAACGCTCAAACTGAAGGCCATCTTTCAGAATGACGACAATGCGCTTTTTCCGAATCAATTCGTGAATGCCCGCCTGACGATCGACACGAAAAAGGATGTCGTCGTCATCCCCGTTGCGGCCATTCAGTACGGTACCCAGGGATCGTTTGTCTATGTCGTGAACGGCGACGATCCGAAGAACGCCACGGTGAGCGTGAAGAAAATCACCGTCGGGACGATTGAGAGCGACAAGGCTGAGATCCAAAGCGGCGTGGACGAGGGCGACGTCGTGGTCGTCGACGGCGTCGACAAACTTTCCGACGGTGCCAAGGTCATTGTTTCGCCCGGTGACGACAGCAAAAAAACAAGTGGTGCAACGGCGGACGCCACTCCCGGCAGCTAGATTCGGAAGAAAAATTCATGAGTCCCTCCCGGACCTTTATCCTGCGCCCGGTTGCGACGATCCTGCTGATGGTCGCGATTTTGCTGGCCGGCGGGGTGGCCTTGACGCAGTTGCCGATCTCCGCCTTGCCGGAGGTCGACTATCCCACGATGCAGATCGTCACCTTTTATCCCGGCGCCAGCCCGGAAGTCATGGCCTCTTCCGTCACGGCGCCGCTGGAGAGGCAATTCGGGCAGGTGGCCGGCCTGCAGCAGATGACCTCGATCAGTTCCGACGGAAGTTCGGTCATCACGTTGCAATTCAGCCTCAGCCTGAACATCGACGTCGCCGAGCAGGAAGTGCAACAGGCCATCAACGCGTCGGGCACCTATCTGCCGGCCGATCTGCCGAACCCGCCGATCTACAGCAAGACCAATCCCGCCGATGCCCCCGTCGTCACCCTCGCCCTCACTTCAGACAACCTGCCGTTGTCGCAGGTTGAGGACCTGGCCGACACGCGGCTCGCGCAAAAAATCTCCCAGCTCTCCGGCGTCGGCCTCGTGAGCATCGTCGGCGGGCAGAAACCGGCCGTGCGCATCCAGGCCAACCCGACGGCGCTCTCCTCCTACGGCATCAACCTCGAGGACCTCCGCTCCGCGGTCGCAGCGGCCACCACCAACCAGGCCAAGGGGAGTTTCAACGGCCCGATGCAGACCTACCAGATCGGGGCCAACGACCAGCTCCTCAGCAACACCGATTATGCCAACGTCGTTGTCGCCTTTCGCAACAACGCGCCGGTCCGCCTCTCGGACGTGGCCAACGTGATCAACGACACCGAGAATAATCGCCAGGCCGCGTGGATGAACAACACCCCCGCCATTATCGTCAACATCCAGCGCCAGCCCGGCGCCAACATCATCTCCGTGGTCGACAGCATCAAGAACCTGCTGCCGAAGCTGCAACAGTCGCTTCCTTCCTCGGTCAAGATGCAGATCTTGACCGACCGCACGACGACCATCCGCGCTTCCGTATGGGATGTGTTCACCGAACTTATGATCACCATCTGCCTGGTCGTCGCGGTGATCTTCATTTTCCTGCGCACGCTCTCGGCCACCTTCATCGCCGGCGTGGCCGTGCCGCTCTCGCTCATCGGCACCTTCGCGGCGATGTACATGTTCGGCTTCAGCATCAACAACCTCACGCTCATGGCGCTGACCATCTCGACCGGCTTCGTCGTGGACGACGCCATCGTCATGATCGAGAACATCGTCCGCTACATTGAGGACGGGGAGCGCCCGCTGGAGGCGGCGCTGAAAGGCGCGGGCCAGATCGGTTTCACCATCGTCGCGCTGACCATCTCGCTCATCGCCGTGCTCATCCCGCTGCTGTTCATGGGCGATGTCGTCGGCCGGCTCTTTCGCGAATTTGCCATCACGCTGAGCTTCACCATTCTCGTCTCCGCCGTGGTCTCGCTGACGCTGACGCCGATGCTCGCCGCGCGGCTGATCAAGTCGCGCGAGAACGCGCATCACGGCCGGCTCTATCAACTCTCCGAGAACGTGTTCAACGGCATTATTTCGTTCTATGGAGAGACGCTCAAGATGGTGCTTCGCATCCAGCCCATCATTCTGTTAATCGCGCTCGGTACACTCGCGCTCACCTTTTATCTCTACATCGCGATTCCGAAAGGACTTTTCCCGGTGCAGGACACGGGGCTCATTCAGGGCGTTTCGGAGGCCGATCAGGATATTTCTTTCCCCGCCATGTCCGAGCGCCAGCAGCAACTGGCCAGCATTATTCTGGCCGATCCCGCTGTGGAAAGTCTCTCGTCCTTCATCGGCGTGGACGGCACGAACGCCACCATCAATAACGGGCGCATTCAGATCAACCTCAAGCCGCTCGCGGAACGCAACATCGGAGCGACCGACATCATGGCGCGGCTGCAGCCGAAGCTGGCAGCGGTTTCCGGCATCACGCTTTTCATGCAGCCGGTACAGGACCTCACCGTCGATGACCGGGTCAGCCGCACGCAGTATCAATATACACTGGAAGATCCCAATGCGGACGAGCTCAACACCTGGGCGCCGCAACTGCTGGCCAAGCTCAAAACGCTGCCGCAACTGGGCGACGTCGCCAGCGACCAGCAGAACTCGGGCCTGCGCACTTCGCTGGTGCTCGATCGCGACACGGCCTCGCGCCTCGGCCTGAACACGACGACCATCGACAACACGCTCTACGATGCCTACGGCCAGCGCCAGATTTCAACCATCTTCACCGAGGTCAACCAATACCACGTCATCCTTGAGGTCGACCCGCGATTTCAGCAGGAGCCGGCCGACCTGAACAACCTCTACATCTCGTCATCCTCGTCGGGCATTACCGCCGCCGCCGGCACGAACGGTGCCGTGTCGACATCGTCCCCGAGCGGCGGGACCGTCTCCGCGGCCACGACGACCAGCAGCGGCACTGTGCCGGCCAGCCCGGGATCGTCGCCCTTCAGTGCTTTCACGCATTGGGCAACCAAGGCCGGCCCGCTGACCATCAACCATCAGGGCCAATTTCCTGTCACCACGCTCTCGTTCAACCTCGCGCCCGGCGCCTCGATGAGCGATGCCGTCAAAGCCATCGATCAGGCCCGCAAAGACCTCAACATGCCGCCCAGCATTCAGACCGCCTATCAGGGTGCGACCGCGGCGTTCCAAGCCTCCCTGACCAGCGAGCCGCTGCTGATTCTGGCCGCGATGGTCACGGTCTACATCATCCTCGGCGTTTTGTATGAAAGCTTCATCCATCCGATCACCATCCTCTCCACCTTGCCCTCGGCCGGCGTCGGCGCGCTGCTCGCCCTCATGTTGTTCCACAACGACCTGAACGTCATCGCGCTTATCGGCATCATCCTGCTCATCGGCATTGTGCAGAAAAACGCGATCATGATGGTCGACTTCGCCCTTGAGCAGGAACGCGAGCACGGCCTGCCACCTGTCGAAGCGATTTACCAGGCCTGCCTGCTGCGCTTTCGCCCCATCCTCATGACCACGCTCGCCGCGATGTTCGGCGGCTTGCCGCTGGCCCTCGGCTCCGGCGTTGGCTCGGAACTGCGCCGCCCGCTCGGCATCGCCATCGTCGGCGGATTGATCCTGAGCCAGATCCTCACCCTCTATACCACTCCGGTGATTTATCTCGGGTTTGACCGCCTCGGAAGATGGATCTTCGGCACGCACCCCGCGCGCA
>Ga0302320_10014008_pt1 | contig 16637 bp, 14 predicted proteins | sample Bog_T0_3_FD_202130 | JGI IMG/M metagenome (GOLD analysis project Ga0302320, IMG submission 202130) | Peat permafrost microbial communities from Stordalen Mire near Abisko, Sweden - Bog_T0_3 | ecosystem: Environmental > Terrestrial > Soil > Wetlands > Peat | place: Sweden: Abisko, Stordalen Mire... | reverse complement strand
CAGACAGCCCTGGGAGACGCCCAGGCGGCATCAGGCGACAAAAACAGCGCACGTGCCGCCTATGAATTGGCGCTGGCGGCGGCGCATCGATTGGAAGCCGACGCCCAGCCGCTGTTTGTGCCCGACTTGGAGCAGAAGCTGCATCCATGACATCGTCATAACATAAGCCGGGTGCCCCAACCATTTCACAGTCTCACCGTGAAATGGATGGGAAACCACGCCCCCGTGCGAGCCTCCCGCGAGCGTCCCCCACCGCAAGGTGACAGGTGCTTGCAGAGAATTATCCCCTCCGGGCGCACCATGGAAATGGGAGGAGCGCAAAGCTCTGCCCGGAGAACCCATCGTGATGCAGGACAGCCTCTATACCGCCAAGGTCTATCTGGAAGAAGAATCCAATCCCTCCCTTCAAATCCCCGCAGTCATCCACTGCGTCCAGGCATGGAAGACAGCCCAGACCTCCTCCCTCGCCAGCGGCAGGAGCGCGTATCGCTCCGGAGCCGACGGCGTCAGCGCCTACTGCGCCGCCATGCCTCCGCTCTCCGGCTATCAAAATATCTGCGACTTCATCGTATGCGTCGGCTACGCTCTCACCGCCCGCTTGATCCCGGAAGACATCTCCACCAAGTACCTCTACGCGGCCCAGGTCGCCCTCTCCACCATCCCCGCCCGAGACAAAAAAACAGGAAAGTGCAAAATACCCCCCTCCCCCCTTTTGCCACAACCGGCTGAAAATAAGCGAATTAAGCCCATCAATACGCAAAAAGACCCATCGAACTAAAGGGTTTACGCTCAGCGCACATTTACCTGCTCTCCGGAAACAAAGCACTTACGGTCCAGCGCGCCCCCACCATTCCGCGTCTCTTGCGGAATGGTGGGGCACCACGACCCCATGCGAGCGAAGAGCGATCGTCCCACCACCGCAGATGGACGCAGGTTGTGGCTATTGGTGGTAGTTCGGATACGCCGGCCGCTCCACCTTCTTCGCCTGCTCCTTCGCCAAATCCTCCAGCGCCAGAGACACCGCCTTTTCCAACTGCGGATCGTGCCCTTCGCTCACCGCCTTCGGGTCCTGATCGACAACATAATCGGGATCGACCCCATGGTTCTCCACGTCCCACTCGCCCTTGGGCGAGAAGAACGCCACGCTCGGCGACGTAACCTGCCCGCCGTCCATCAGCACAGGAATGTTGGCGATCCCCACCAGCCCGCCCCACGTCCGTTTGCCCACCAGCGGACCCAGCCTGGCCTGCTTGAACAGCCACGGCAGCGCGTCGCCGCCGGAGCCCGAAAATTCATTGGCGATCATCACCTTGGGCCCGTAGATGCCGGCGTTGGGCGTGTGCTCAATCGCCCCATAGCGCGGCGCCCAATACGACTCAATGTGCCGCGCCATCACCTCCACAAAGTAGTCGGCCACCTGCCCGCCGCCGTTGAACCGCTCGTCGATAATCGCGCCCTGCTTCTCGGTCTGCGCCATATAGTAGCGATTGAAATTGGTAAAGCCGCCGCCCGCCGTGTCCGGCAGGTAAACATACGCAAGCTTGCCGCCCGAGAGCGCATCCACCTTCTTCTGGTTGCCTTCAATCCAGTCGATGTTGCGCAGCCCGGCCTCGCTCGCCACCGGAATCACCTGAATATCCCGCGCGCCCTTGCCGTCGGCCGGGCCCACGCGCAGGCTGGTCACAAGCCCAGCCGTGCCTTCCAGCGGCTGCTGAATATCGACCGCCGCAGTCAGTTCCTGGCCGTTGATGGCCAATATGCAATCGCCCACTTTGACATTGAGCCCCGGCTGCGCCAGCGGCGCTTTGAACTGCGGATTGAACTCGCCGCCGGTGTAGATTTTCGCCACGCAGTAACGGTCATCCCTGATCTCGTAGTCAGCGCCGAGCAGGCCTCCGGGTACCTTGCTCGCCTCTGGAATGTGGCCGCCAAACCCGCGCAGATGCCCCACGGAAAACGCGCCCAGCATCTCCTGGAAAATGTAGTTCAAGTCCGTGCGGGACGCGATCGACGCAACGTACGGCTCAAACTTCCTCTCGTCGGCCACGGTGTTGGTTCCGTGAAAATGCGGATCGTAGAAGAACGCGCGCTCGATGCGCCACACCTCGTGGTACATCTGCGCCCACTCGGCTTTGGGCTCCACGCGGACTTTCAAGTCGCTGAAGTTGAGTTCGCCGTCGCCCGGCTTCACCGGCGCATCGGCCGGCACAATCACCCACTGCGGCGTGCCACCGCCATCCGGGCCGCCGGGGGCAATCGACAGCAGCATCTTATTGCCGTCCGCGGAGATCTCAAAACTCTGCACTCCCTCGGCCAGCTTTTCCGTCTTGCGATCCTCCTCCGTCCACCGGCTCAGCGTTGCGCCGTGTCCCGCAAACCGGCCCGACTGCGCCATCTCCATCACGTACACGCTGCCCTTCAGCCCGGTGTCGAGCCCCACATAGTTCGCCGCCGGCAGCGGCAGAGCCACGATCCGGCTCTCGATTCCATCGAGGTCGATCTTCACCGGCTTCGGCGTCTTCTCGCCGTCCTTGTCGGACTTATCCTTATCCGCACTCTTTTCATCGCTATCTTTTGCCGCGGTCTTCGAATCGCCCTTGCCCGCGTCTTTCTTGTCGGACTCTTTCTTGTCGCCGTCGTTCTTCTCGTCCCCCTTCTTCTCGTCCCTGGCCTTCTCATCACCCAGCTCCGGCGCAATCGGCGAGGCCTCCGTAGCGGCAAGCACCGCCGCGTACACACTCGACGTGGTCTGGTAAAGGTCGCTCGTCATGTCCAGCCCGTCCGACACCGCGCCCGCGTTCGAACTCGCCGTAAAGTAGAGATACTTGCCATCGCGGTCGAACGCCGGCAAGTCAGCCTCAACCATCTGGCTCGTCACCTGCGTCGACTTTCCTGTCTCAATCGAGTAAAGAAAAATCGCGTGCAGATGATTGGCCATGGAGCGCTCATACGCCAGCCACTTCGAATCCGGCGACCACGCAAATTCGTAATTCTGCCCTGAAAATCCGCCAAACTCATTCTGATCCGTGATCAGGTCCAGCTTCCCGGTCGCCGTGTCCAGCACCCACACCTTCAGCCGGTTGTCGTTGAACACAATCCGCTTCGAATCCGGCGACCACTTCGGGTTGAAGTAGTACGCCGCCGCCTTGGCCAGCGGAAATCTCCTCACCGCCGCAGCGCCTGCCAACGCATTGCCCGTCTGCGGCGCCACGTCCAGTTCATAGAGGCCGCTCTGATCGGAGAAGTACGCGATCGACTGTCCATCCGGCGACCAAACCGGCGAGCGTTCCATCACTCCGGGCGTATTGGTAATGTCGCGCGTCGGCCCGTGCTTGGCGGCCACGGTCAAAATCTCACCATGCGCCTCAACCGCCGCGCGCACGCCACTCGGCGAAATCGTCACCGTCTGAATCTCGTCCTCAACGCCTTGAATCCGCGGCCGCACTTCCGGCAGGTCTGCGTCCACGTCAATCTGCACCGCGTTGCTCTTGCCCGTCGCCGTGTCGTAGAGGTAGATCTCGCCCATCTGGTCGTACACCAGCGTTGTTCCATCTCCAGCCAGCGTGCGCAGGTCGGCGCCTGTGTTCTCGAGCGCGCGCGTCACCTTCTTCGCCGCCGCATCGTATTTGAAAATGGTCACCGCACCCGCGCGTCCAGAGAGAAAATACACCTGCCCGCCGGCATAAACCGGATCGAAATCCGAAGAAGTCTCGTGCGGAATCTCGATTGAATCAAGCCCCGGCAGAGTCGTGATCCAGATCGTGCTGGCCCGGCCGCCATGGTAGTTGCCCCACGACACATACGACGTGTAGTTGAACCCGAACGCCGGCGGCAGCGGCGAGTAGGCAATCGCACCGCTGTCGGGCGCATACTGGCCCTCGTAGGCCATCGGCAGCGGCAGCGGCTTCGCAATCCCACCGCGCGCGGGAACCGTAAACAGCTGCGTATAGCGGCTGGCCGCCGAGCGGTCGGAGCGGAACAGAATCTCCTTGCCATCCGGGCTCCAGCCCACCACCGCATCGAGCGCCGGATGATACGTCACGCGAAACGGTACGCCGCCATTTGCGGGAATGGTGAACACGTCGGTGTTGCCGTCGTACTCGCCCGTGAAGGCGATCGTCTGGCCGTCCGGAGAAAACGCCGGGCTCGTCTCGATGCCCACGCCGACTGTGAGCCGCGTGGCGCGTCCGCCCGCGCGCGGCACCGTCCACAGGTCGCCCGCATAGCCAAACGCAATCAGATCCCTGCTCAGCGCCGGCCGCTGATAAATGTGTGGCCCCGCGGCCTGTGCAGCGGTTGGCATCAGCGCAACCAGACAGGCAAGCACGGCAGTAAGAACCGCGGCAACACAAGACTTTCGCACACCATGCATAACGGCCTCCGGGAATCGAGCTGTAGATGGAGAAATCTTACACGCTGGACCGCGCAACAGTGTGAGCACAGTCTCGCGAACCCTGTGGTATCCTGCGCCTGTGTCAGGCATCAATCCGCCGTTCAATCCCGGCACGCCCCGCCACTCCGCCGTGGTGCGCCTCACCCACTGGCTCACGGTGATCGCCTTCTTTGCGCTGCTCGTCAGCGGCGTTGAGATCGTAATCTCGCATCCGCGCTTCTATTGGGGCGAGAGCGGCAACGTGATGACAACGCCGCTGTTCTCGCTGCACATTCCCTCCTCGCGCGACACCGTGCCCACTGGCTACGGCTACGTGATGCCCGACCAGAACGGCTGGAGCCGCGCGCTGCATTTTCAATCCGCGTGGGCGCTACTATTGACCGGCCTGGTCTACTGCCTCTTCATTCTGGGTACAGGCCATCTGCGCCGCAACCTGCTCCCTGCGCCAGGCCAGCGATCCGCGCGCGCTTTCTGGAACGTGATCGCACAGTATCTTCATCGCGCGCCGGCAGATGAAAGCGAACCCCACTCCTACAACGCCCTACAGCGCGCCGCCTATCTCGGCGTGCTCTTCATCCTCTTTCCGCTGGTCATCTGGACGGGCCTGGCCATGTCGCCGGCATTCGACGCCGCAGTCCCGGCAGCCGTCAACATGCTCGGCGGCCGGCAATCGGCGCGCACGCTGCACTTTTTCGTCTCGGGCGCACTGGTGCTATTTCTGCTCGCCCACGTCACCATGGTCTATCTTGCGGGTTTCAGAAGCCGCATGCGGGCCATGATCACCGGCCGCGCTGCGCTGCCACCGGAGTTGCCATGAGCCAGATCTCGCGACGCAAACTGATCACCACCGGCGTTGCCGCCACCGCAGGCATTGGCAGCCTCGCCGTTGCCGCGCGCCTGGCCCGCCGTTACGGCCTCATCCCTCCTGACGACGGCGGCCTCTACGGCGCAGGCGAGACGCTCAACTACGCCGCTCAGCGGCTGCTCTCCTCGCGCTCGCTAGCCCGCGAGTTTTCCCGCGGCATGATCTCCAAAGCACCCTTCGCCAACGCGGTCGCCCCGCCCGATGATCACTTCAAGCGCCTCCAGGCCGGCGGATTCTCCGGCTGGCGGCTCGCTGTGAGTGGATTGGTCGCGCGCCCTGGCCTGCTCTCGCTGTCTGACCTGAAGAGCCTGCCCGCCCGCACCCAGATCACTGAAGTTGTGTGCGAAGAAGGATGGTCCTACATCGCCGAGTGGATCGGAACGCCCCTGGCCGATGTGCTCAACGAGGTCGGCGTGCTGCCCCAGGCACGGTACGTCGCCTACTACTCCGCCGACCGCAATTGGTGGGACAGCGTCGACCTGGCCGAAGCCCGGCATCCGCAATCGCTGCTCACCTGGGGCATGAATGACGGCGATCTTCCCGTCGGCTTCGGCGGCCCACTGCGCATGCGCGTCCCTCGGCAGCTCGGCTATAAAAGCGTGAAGTACATCACCAGCCTCACGGTCACCGACTCACTCAAGAACCTGGGCAATGGTCTCGGGGCTCCGGGAGCGGAGTTCGGCTACTCCTGGTACGCCGGCATCTAAATCGGCAGCCTGTCCCCGTCGCGTCGCGGACGCTCAGGAGGTGCCACAAATGTTCTGGCGCGCAAGCGCTCCGCCGCGGCGGACCCCACCGCAGGTGACTACTGGTCTTTCAGCGTGACCGTAATCTTGCGCGCATCGCCGCCCGTGGAACTGATGGCGATCTCGCCGGTGGCCTTCTTGCGGATGCTCTTGAACTTCTCGCCCCACTCCACCAGCACCAGCGCGTTCGCAGTCAGCAGCTCGTCCAGGCCCAGCGTCTCCAGCTGCCGTTCGCCTTCCAGGCGATACACGTCCAGGTGGTAGAGCTTGATCGGCTTGCCTTCGCGGGTGCCGTCGTACTCGTGGATCAGCGTGAAGGTCGGGCTGGTGACCTCGTCCGCCTCAGCCGCGTCCAGAGCCTGGGCAATACCCTTCACCAGCGTGGTCTTGCCCGTGCCCAGGTCGCCGCGCAGAATCAGCAGTTGCGGTGGCTTCAGCAGCTTGGCCAGCTTGCGGCCCACCTCGATGGTGTCCGCGCCGCTCTTGGTAGTGAACTCGTGTACCCGGCCTGCTGCGGTCACTGCGGCTTCGGTCATTCCCCATACCTCACTTCGGTCATTCCCCACAACAAAGGGCTGTCGCATGCAATGCCTGCTGCATGCAATGCACCCTGCAACCAAACATAACCGTTCTCCCCGCGCCATTGAAAGCGAAAAGCCCGAGAAAATTGCCGCAGGCTGTCGGTGGCCAGCAAAGTGTGCTCATCCTGGGTGGCATGGGGGCCGCGAACGGCTAAATCCGCAGCCAGTCCGTGCAGACAGACGGCCGCTTCCACCGCGCGCCCGGCCTCGCCCGGATGCTGCGCCAGCAACCCAGCCACCAGCCCCGTCAGCAGGTCTCCGCTGCCGCCCTTGGCCATGCCCGGATTGCCGGTCGTGTTCATGGCCACGCGTCCATCAGGATGTGCAATGAGCGTACGCGCACCCTTGAGCACCAGCGTCACGCCGAACCGCTGCGCAAACCCGCGCGCCACTTCCAGCCGGTTCGCCTGCACCTCGGGCACTGTGATTCCGGCCAGCCTCGCCATCTCACCCGGGTGCGGAGTCATCACCACCGTCCGCCCCTTGGCCAGCTTGCTCAGCAAAACCGGCTTGGCGGCAAGAATATTCAACGCATCGGCGTCGATCACCGCAGGGATCTTCGTCGCCGCCAGCAGGCCGGTGACAAACTTCACCGCTTCCGGACTCTGGCCGATACCGGGACCAATGGCCAGCACGGTCTTGCCGGCCATCAAGGCATCGAGCGCCTCAGGAGCCAGGGCGTCAGCAGAGATGCCGCCCGCGGCTCCAGCCGCCAACGGCCACGTCATCAACTCCGGCGTCACCGCAGCCACCATCGGCAGCACCGCCGCCGGAACCGCGGCGGTAACCAGTCCCGCCCCCGAGCGCAGCGCCCCCAGAGCACTCATGGCCGGCGCGCCCGCGCGAACGCCAGTAGCCGAATACGAGCCGCCCACCACCAGCACATGACCAAAGTTCCCCTTGTTCGCGGCGACCGCGCGCGGCGCCTGGGCGAGCGCAAGCGACGAGCCGGCCCAATCCAGCTTCAGCGTCGACACCACCACCTCGTCCGGTGAGCCGATCGGCGCAACCACCACCGGCTGGTCCCAGCGACGGGTCAGCTGCGCAAACACATGCGCCGGCTTGGGCGCAGTGAAGGTAATAACCGCATCGGAGCGAAGCACCCGCCCGCTGGGCGCAGCGGACGTGGTGTCGGCCGCCCAGCCCGAGGGCAGATCGATGGACAGGATGGGCGCGGTGCACTGCCCGATCCACTCCAGGGCCGCGAGCGCCAGCCCCTTGAGCGGCGGCTTGAATCCTGTGCCCACAATCGCGTCAATCAGCAGATCGGCGGCCAGCGCTTCCCTGTGCCCCGCAAGTTGCTCGGCGGTCTCAATCACCCGCACCGATCCCGTTCGGGCGCTGGCCAGCAATGCACCCCACGCGGCGACAACATCCGCGCCCAGCCCCTCTGGAACACCCAGCAGCAGCGTAGTGACCTCGACTCCCGCCTCGGCCAGCCGCCGCGCAGTCATCATGCCGTCGCCGCCGTTGTTGCCACGCCCGCAGAGCACGGTCACCCGGCGCGCGCGTGGAAACTGGGACCGCGCAAACGCGGCCACGGCGCCGGCCGCGGCCCGCATCAGGTCAATCGACGCGACGCCAAACCGCTCGGTGGTCGCCCGGTCGCAGGCCTGCATTTCGGCTGCTGAAAGAACGCGCATGGCAACCATGGTAGCCGGTTTGCCAGGCTCCCGGTGAGCGATCCAGATCGTCTTTGCGATCGGCTACATTGGATAGGGGAGCCCGAATCATGACGCAACCCAGTATTTCCTCAAGTCCGCGCGGCGATTCCAGCGCAACTGCCACATTCGATTTGCACGCTCTTGCCGGCGCATTTCCCGACAGCGCTGAAACCATGCTCCTCGATGCACGCCTGACCGACGAGCCAGCGGCCAGTTCCCGCCTGTTCCGCATCTACCGCCCCGTGCCCGCGCATTACCACGCGACATGCGACGAATATCTGCAGGTCGTTCTCGGGCGGGGCAAGTTCACAGTCGGCAGTAACGACCCGATTGAGCTGGGCCCGGGCCAGCTTCTCTTCTTCAAACGCAACACCGTGCACAGCATTCCAGAGATCGTTGCAGCACCGCTCGTTCTGCTCGCCGTCGATACACCGCGCAGAGACCCCGCCGACGTCACTTTCGTCGAGCCGGACGCGGGATCAGCGGCAACCTTCATTCGCTCCGTCGCGCTCTCGCCAAGGCAATACTGACAGACGCCCCGCGCGCCCTGAGTACCCGCATCAAAACAATGAGGCCGTCACGTTGACACAAATCGAAAAAGCACAAGCCTTTCGCGCGCTCCACGCAGGCGCCGATGCGTTCATCATCCCCAACCCGTGGGACGCTGGCTCGGCGCGGCTGCTGGCGAACCTGGGCTTTCAGGCGCTGGCCACAACCAGTGCCGGCTTTGCCTTTTCGCTGGGTCGGTCCGATGGTGCAGTCAGCCGTGACGAGGTCATGGCCCACATTGCCGCGCTTGCCGCGGCCACTGACCTGCCCGTCAGCGCCGATCTTGAAAACGGCTTTGGGCACGCCCCGGAAGTTGCAGCCCGGGCGATCACGCTTGCCTCCGCCGCAGGGGCCGTAGGCGGATCGATTGAAGACGCAACCGGCCAGCCGAACCAGCCCATCTATGAGATTGAGGCCGCTGTCGACCGCGTGCGCGCAGCCGTCGAAGCGGCGCGTGCGCTCTCGTTTCCCTTCACGCTCACCGCGCGCTGTGAGAACTACCTCGTGGGACGCAATGACATCGCAGACACCATCCGGCGTTTGCAGGCCTACCAGGAAGCAGGCGCAGACGTGCTCTACGCGCCAGGCGTCGCCACCGTCGTCACCTCCGTTGATCGCCCGCTCAATGTGCTGATGGGATTGCAAGGCGTGCAATTGAGCCGCACCGAACTCGCCGAATTGGGAGTCAGGCGCATCAGCGTGGGTGGCTCGCTGGCTCGCGCTGCACTGGGCGCACTGCTGCGCGCCGGCCGCGAGATGCGCGAGCAGGGCACGTTTACTTTCGCGCAGGAAGCGGCCAGCTTTCGCGAGATCAGCGACATGTTCGCAATCTGAGGTGCAATTCGGAACAGCGGGATGCGCGCGTCCAACCGTACAATCGCGATTGACCAACGCAGCATCGCGAGGGGGTTGGACCCAATGCCCGACATGGAATTCCGCACCATTGAGCCAAAGATTCTTTACTTCGGAACACCAGTCGCTCTGATCAGCTCGCTCAATCAAGACGGCACCACCAACCTGGCGCCCATGTCGTCGTTCTGGGCGCTGGGCTGGACGCTGATGCTGGGACTGCTGGATGAGACCCAGACCGCGGAGAACCTGGAGCGCCATGCGGAGTGCGTCGTGAACCTGCCCGCGCCTGAGCTGTGGAAGAACGTCGAGGCCCTGGCGCCATTGACCGGCAAGAATCCGGTTCCACAGATCAAGGCGGCGCAGTTTCGCTTTGAGGCAAATAAGTTCGCAGCCGCCGGACTTACCCCGCTGGCCAGCGAGCTGGTCAAGCCGGCGCGCGCCCGCGAATGCTCAGTGCAAATGGAGGCGCGCGTAATCCGTCTGCATCGATTGGCAGGAGACAAGCTCCAGAAACTCGGCGGAGGCGTTGCCGCCGAGGTGGAGATTGTGCGCCTGCATGCAGCCAGCGATCTGGTCCTGGGCCAGAATTACATTGACCCGCAAAAATGGTCGCCCCTGCTCTACAATTTCCGCCACTACTTTCGCCTGGCGGACAAAGAACTGGGGAAAACCTTTCGGGCGGAGAAGTAAAACACTCACCGGCGAACGAACGTTGCCCACTGCATCCAGAGCAGCATCAGTGCAGCATCAGTACCAGGAACCACAGGTTGAGCCCTGCAATCAGCACGGCCACAAGCCACGCCAGCGCCTGCATCGCCCGGCCATTCACAAACTCGCCCATGGTTTTCCGGCTGCCGGTGAAGATGACCAGCGGCACCACCGCAAAGCTGAGTTGAAGGCTGAGGATCACCTGGCTGAGCAACAGCAGCTTCTCCGTGCCGCGCTCTCCCGTAAACCACACCACGATGATCGTCGGGATGATGGCTATCGACCGGGTAATCATGCGCCTCAGCCACGGCTGCAGCTTGATGTGGATGAAACCCTCCATCACCACCTGCCCAGCCAGCGTGCCGGTGATCGATGAGTTCTGCCCGCTCGCCAGCAGCGCTATTGCGAACAGCGTGCTGGCGCCGGCAACGCCCACCAGCGGGCTCAGCAGCTTGTACGCGTCTTCAATGGCCGCAACCTCAAAATGGCCGCTTCGATGGAACACCGCCGCCGCCACAATGAGAATGGCTGCATTCACGAACAGCGCCACCGTGAGCGCCAGCGCGGAGTCGATATTGGCCATCAAAATCGCTTCGCGCTTGCCACGCGGCGTGCGCTCGTAACGGCGGCTCTGCACGATCGACGAATGCAGGTAGAGATTATGCGGCATCACCGTTGCGCCCAGCATGCCGATCGCAATGTAGAGCATGGTGGGATTGGTGACGATCTTGATCGATGGGACGAACAGACTGAACATCGCCAGCCCATATTCCGGTCGGGATACAAACAGCTGCACGCCAAACAGCGCAATGATGGTGCCGATCAAAGTGATCACCAGCGCTTCAACAACGCGGAATCCCCACCGCTGCAAAAGCAGGATCAGCAGCACATCAAGGCCGGTAATCAGCACGCCATAAAAGAGCGGGATGTGAAACAGCAAATTCAGCGCGATGGCCGAGCCGATCACCTCAGCCAGGTCGCAGGCGGCAATCGCAATCTCCGCACCCACCCACAGGGCAAAGCTCACCCCGCGGCCGTAGCGCTCCCGGCAAAGCTGGGCCAGGTCGCGCTCCGTGGCCACGCCGAGTTTGAGGCTCAGGCTCTGCAGCAGAATCGCCATCAGGTTGGACACCATGATGACCGACAGCAGCGTGTAGCCAAACTGCGACCCGCCGGCGATGTCCGTGGCCCAGTTCCCGGGGTCCATATAGCCGACGGAGATGAGAAAGCCCGGCCCCAGAAACCCCAGCACACGCCGCCAGCCGATGGCCGAGCCAGAGATGGCTCACCTGCGGGATGGAGGGGGTTGAGTTCGGTGGCCATAGGAGAGGCAGAGCGGATCGGAGCGGCTTCAACTCCAGTATGCCACAAAAAGTTAATCGTGGTTAATGATTTTAATTATATGAAATTACCGTGAAGACTCCGGACGCAGCCAAACCGCCTCCGCAGCTGGTCTTCCCAGGATAGAGTTTCCTGTATTCATCTCAATCGAAACCGTTTGATCGTAATTTTGGCCGAGCACGCGCAGACTCTGCCCAGGCCCGATGCCGGTCTTGTGCAGAAAAAGCAGCAGTTTCGGGTCGCGCTCCTGCAGGCTGGTAACGGTATAGCGACGCCCCTCAGCGGCTTCAGACAGCGGCGTCTCGCCCCGCTTCTTGCGCTCTGCCGGGCTCACCGGCAGCACCGCGTTGCCGTGTGGACAGGCCCCGCCCTCCCCCAGCTTTTCCTTCAGTTTTAGCTCGAAGGCCGGCGAAACCGCATGCTCCAGCCGCTCGGCCTCCTCGTGGATCTCGTACCACTCCATGCCGAAGACCTCGCTCAGCATGCGCTCAATCAGGTGATGGCGCAGCGCGGTGCGATAGGCGGTCTCGCGGCCGGCCTCGGTCAGGCGCACAATGCCGTCCGCGCCCACCTCCACAAAGCCGTCACGCTTCAGGCGTTTGAGCGCCATGGTCACGGCCGGAGCCGAAACCTCAAGCCAGTGCGCCAGCATGGCCGGAATCACCTGGTGGCCTTCGGCCTCGGCTTCGAGGACCGCCTTGAGGTAATTTTCCTTTGAAACGTGGATGGAGTCTTTCATGGCTGCGTTCAATTCAGTCTATAGCGGTTCGGCAGGCTAACCCCGCGTGTTTTACCATGAAGATGCCCCCGGCACGCAAGAAGGAATGACTCACGAATGATCGAAATGACTCCCCGCGCTTCCCTCTCCGCCAACGTGTTTCGCCTTCTTCCTCTTTCCGCGCTGTTGCTGGCCGGCCCCTTGTGTGCGCAGGCTCCTCAGCCGGACGCAACGCCCTGGCAGCCCAGGATCCACTTCTCCGCGCCGCCCCACTGGATCAACGATCCCAACGGCCCCATCCTGCTCAATGGCCAGTACCAGCTCTTCTTCCAGACCAACACGTTCGGCGATCAGGACCAGCACATGAGCTGGGGCCACGCTACCTCGCCGGACCTGGTGCACTGGAAGCAGCTTCCCACCGCCATCCCGGAAGAAAACGGCATTTCCATCTACTCGGGCTCGACCGTCGAAGATCGCAATAACTCGAGCGGCCTTTGCGGCGCGGCGGGGGAAAAGACGCCCGGCTGCCTGGTTGCGATCTACACCGGAGCCTCGGCTGACAAGCAGGACCAGAACCTGGCCGTGAGCCGCGACGGCGGTACAACCTGGACAAAATACTCCCAGAATCCCGTCCTCGATCTAGGCATGAAGGACTTCCGCGACCCCAAGGTCTTCTGGTACACGCCCGGCCAGACTTGGGTGATGGTCGTGGCCCTGCCCGAGCAGCACAAGGTGCGCTTTTACCGGTCGAAGAACCTCCGGCAGTGGGACCAGACAGGCGAGTTTGGCCCTTCCGGCGCTCAAGGTGGCGCGTGGGAATGCCCGGACCTGATGGAGCTCAACGTGCGCGAGCAGGCTGGCAAGCACGACGCCGTCGGCAAGGTGGTCGATCATCGCTGGGTACTCAGCGTCAACGTGAACCCCGGCGGACCGCAGGGCGGCTCTGCGGACCAATACTTCGTTGGCCGTTTCGATGGTGCCCATTTTATTGAGGACCATCCTGGCTCCGGCCCCCACTGGGCCGACATGGGCAAGGACTTCTACGCTTCCACGTCCTTTGCCAGCATTCCCGTCGGGCAGGACCGGCTGTGGGTTGCGTGGATGGACAACTGGCAGTACGCCGGCAAGCTGCCCGCACTGCCCGGCCGCGGCCAGATGACGGTGCCGCGCAGCCTGTTCCTGGTTGAGCCTCCGCCACACAGCGGGACTTCTGGGGCCCTGGAGCCGCTGCTCCTGGTCCAGCGGCCTGTCCTCTCCACGCCTTCCTACAAGCCCTCGCGCGCCCTGTTTGAGGCCCCGCCTTACCAGACGATTGGCGAGGCCAACGAGCGCATTGCCAAGGAAAAGCTCAGCGGCAGCACTTATCTGCTGCGCCTCACGCTCGATCCCGGCGACGCGGCCGAGGCCGGCCTGCGGCTCCGCAGGAGCACCACCGATCCTGACCAGCCGGCGAGCGAAGAGACCGTCGTGGGCATCAACACCGCAACTGGGCGCATCTTCGTGGACCGCACTCACTCAGGCAAAACCGACTGGGCGCCGGAGTTTCCCGTGCGCGTCTCGGCGCCGCTCAAGTATCCGCAGGCCAACTCCATCCGTCTGGAAATCGTGGTCGACCACAACTCCATCGAGGTGTTTGCCGAAGACGGAATCACGGTCCTGAGCGACCTTGTTTATCCGGCGGAGACGAGCGCAGGGCTGAGCTTTTATTCAACAGCCACACCTCCCGGAGTCGGCCCGGCGCTGGTCCGCGGCCTGGAGTTCATTCCGCTGGATTAGCTCGGCCTCGCCTCGTGATCGGGCGGTCCCAGCTTTCGTCCCGAGGCGGATGAGAATAGAGCGGGGGGATTTTATTGACTTCGCTTGGGGGGATACATGGCGACTGTGGAGGAGAATCCGCCGGGAGTATTGACTCCTTCCGACGGCCCGCGCTCTGGCGGCTCAGGAAGATCGTCGACCTCCTTGGTTAGAAGCCCAGCCGTTCTCTTCTGTCTTGCCTTTCTGCTGAGCGCCCTCGGTAAGATGTCGGCGCTGCATTCGCGGGAACTGTGGCTGGACGAGACCTACTCAGCTTACATTGCGAATCTGCCGTTTTCCGAGCTCATCCACCGTACAGCCGGAGACGTTCACCCGCCTTTGTTCTATATGCTCCTGTGGGGATGGGTCCGCATCGCCGGCGATGCTCAGGCCCAACTTAGACTTTTCAGCGTCGTCCTGAGTCTGTGCGCCACGTTGGCGATGCTCGCTTTGGGCCGTCGCGTGCTGGGGGGGGAGCGGAGCGTTGGCCGGGGCACTGTTCGCCTTTTCGCCAATGCTGTTTGTCTACTCGCTGGAAGTGCGGATGTACATGCTCCTGATCCTGGTTTTCGTCTGCCTTCTTGTTGTGCACTGGGCCGTCGCTGTCGAGCATCGCGAGGAGAAGCGCCTCGTCGCCACCTATGCCATGCTGGCGGCGCTGTTGTTCTATGTCCATTACATCGCGGTCTTCCTTCTGCTGGGCGTCTTCGTTCACTGGGCAACGACGACGCATCTGGCGAGGGCCCGCATCACCAGACTCTGCGCCGCCGCAACCCTGACACTGCTCCTGATTTCGCCGGGCGTTCTTACACTCGTCCGACAGCACGCCGGAAAAAACCAGCTGAGCCTCGCCCTGAAGCGGAGCCAGCAAAACCCCAGCGCCCTATCCTTCGCCAATCCCGAAGACCCCACGGAGAGCCCCGGTGGCGCAGGCAGCCTGGTGAAAAGCGCCTCCGCAATGGCTGGCTTCTATCCTGCCACGCCACGGCCGCTCCTGTTGCTGTGCGCGTTTCCGCTTGCGGCGGCTTTGGCGGTTGCCGGTTATCTTGCGCTGGCAAGGGGCGACGAGATTTGCCGGCTCTTCCTGTTGACCGCTTCCGCAACCTGCGTTGGCGCATTGGTACTCCACTCGTCCAAGACTCGTTTTCTGCTGCCGCTCGTCCCCCTTCTCGCTCTCGCTGTCGTGCGCGCCGTTCAGTTCGGCTGGTCGAAACCCCGTTGGCGAAGCGTCAGCGTGACGATTGGCGCTCTCATGCTCTGCATCTACGCGGCAGGTTTTCTGCGGCAGATGTCCATGCCCCGCGGGCGTCCATGGCAAAGCCTCGTGAGCACCCTGCAACAGGACTCCGGGCCGGAAGATACGGTCGTTTTTGACGCCTCGTACGCGCAGGTGCCATTCGACTATTTTGCCCGGCATGCGCAGTTTCAACCGCAGGAAGAAGGATTCCCACTCTCAATCTACGATTGGTGGAATCAACAGGGCTTCAAGGGTTGGGGCGGCCCCGTGATCCTGCAATCGGATCTCGGCAGGTTTGCCTCGGCGCTCTCCACGTCAACGCCGAAGACCCTGTGGCTGGTCCGCTACGAGACCAATTACTACGATCCGCACGACGCGCTTCTCGCCAGGCTCCGCCAACTCGGACAGGTCACCGAAGTGCGCCTGCCTCCGGACCCGGGCGCTACCGATCCGCAGGAAGCCCTGCGGCTGTTCCGCGTTTCCCTGGGCAACGACAGCCGCGCCTCTCAATGAAGGATCGTGGTGTAAGCGCGCCAGGGACCAACGGCGTCCCGATACTCCACCGCCATGGTCTTCACGATCTGCGCAATGTGCCCCAGGTCGTGGACGGCCCACGTGGCCAGCAGGTTGCCCAGCGTGACCGCGCCCAGGTCCGGATGGCGGCCGGGTAGCGCCAGTTCGGCATCGCCGATCCTCAACGCGCGCAGGGTGTCAAGGCTCTCCCCGCGCAGAGCAGCAAACTCTGCCAACAAAGCGTCGATACTCTTGCCCGCGATCAGCGCCTGGAAGGCGAAGCGGTCGAAGGGCTCGAAGGAGCGCGTGTCCCGGTACTCAAGGATGAAGCGCACGCGCGGAATCCAGTCCGTGCGCTCCGCATGCATCAGGTGCCCCAGAACGTCGATCGCGCTGAAAGCCTGTTGAGATTTGCGCGCATGGAGCCACGCCGCGGACTTTTCGCTGACCAGAGCGCTCAGCACCGCTCGTGTTCCGGCCAGCACTTCCATTGCTTGGTCGATGCAAAACTCCATCCGCAATCTCCTGACTTTCCAGTCCAGCTGCTTCAACGTGCACAAAAGCGCGGCGCGGAAAAACCAAGCCCCCAACCCTGATTCCAGGGCCGGGGGCAAACAACGCTTTTCTTCCTGGATCAACTCACTTCTTGACGCGAACCTTGGGCTCCACTGAGAGC
>Ga0302320_10014006_pt1 | contig 16640 bp, 14 predicted proteins | sample Bog_T0_3_FD_202130 | JGI IMG/M metagenome (GOLD analysis project Ga0302320, IMG submission 202130) | Peat permafrost microbial communities from Stordalen Mire near Abisko, Sweden - Bog_T0_3 | ecosystem: Environmental > Terrestrial > Soil > Wetlands > Peat | place: Sweden: Abisko, Stordalen Mire... | reverse complement strand
CATGTGACGACGTATGGGGTCCGGGCAGTTGACGTGTTCTATGTCAAAGACGTGTTCGGCCTAAAAGTGGAGAATGAGCGGAAACTGGCCCAGTTGCGGGACGCACTGCTGCAAGCGCTCGTTAATCCTGACGATGTCACGCCGCCCGCCGCTGTTCCGCCAATGCGAAAGCTCAAGCGAACTTCGGCCGGATGAGAATCCAAAGCTGTCAGCCTGAAATGACAGGCAGGGTTGAGATCTGCATCGTGTTCTGCCACTGCACGGTTCCAACGCTTCCACATGTCCCGCACTTTGGCTGCCACGCCGGGTAGTCCACGCGGCAGTTCGTGCATTGCCAGCGGGGGTCAGGTTCCGCTGTTGCAGCCCGACGGAGCGCGTCGCGTTGAGCGAGGCGTCCAGCCTCGGTATCGCCGCGCTCCTGTTCCTCGATCTCAGCAAGAAGCAGGCACAGACGACGTTGTTTTATTCCTTCACTCTCGGCAACCTCAACTTGATGTCGGGCTTCGCTGGTCAGTCCGGCGTCAAGGGCAACCCGAGCGAGAAGGAGCCGGCTCTCGATGTGCGTTGGGTTCCGCGCCACGAGGCGCTTGGCCGCGGCCGTCCGTGCCAGCTTATCCGGCTCCAAAGCGAGCGCGAACGCTGCGAGATCGGGATGTGGCGCACGCTTCCATGCGTCCGCGATGCACGACTGAGCGCGCTTTTCCTTGCCGGCCGCTCGAAGCCGGCCCGCGTAGGCAAGTACGGCTGGAGGGAATGCGGGATCTTGCTTCCAAGCCTGCTTCGCATAGCTAAGGGCTCGGGGAGGGTCGGATTCGGCATCCGCGGCGGCGACATAATAGGTTGGCCGACGGGGATCGGGACCAATTAATTCAATTGCCTCAGCCCAGTTCTCGGTTTGCAACGCTAACTCAGCACGCTGCTGACGAAGCCATACGGTGCCCGGATGAGCGGCTTCGGCCTGCTTCGCGATTACGAGTGCCCCTGGCCAGTCGCGGCGGTCGACAGCCTGACGGAGCAACCCACGGAGACCAAGAAATCTGGCATCCTTTTGTTTTGTCAGGGCTCGGAACGCTTCCTCCGCCTCATCCTCCCGTCCCGAGAGCCGCCCCGCTTCGGCCACGAGCAGCAACGTCTGCGGTGAGTCTCCTAGCAGGTTCCTGGCTCGCCGGGCTTCCTTGCGGGCTGTCCCCTGCTCCCCGGCCGCCAATGCGACAAGCACGCGGGTGACGGCTCTTTCGCCCGAATCATGGCGGCGACGCCGACGCCAGACCGCGCTTCCGCGGGGTATGCCAATGACGCCGCGAACGACGCGCAGGACTATCAGGATCGCTACCATCAGAGCGGCCAGCATCAGAATCGCGACTGGTGTCGAGGTTTCGATCGTGAATGTCCCGATCGAGGCGGCAACATGACCGGATATGCCGGCCAGTTGCCACGCCGCCGCGACGATTACAAAGCCGACGAGGATAAAGAGTATTACCTTCAGCATCATACCTGATTAGCCATGTTAGCCAGCGCGGCACGTGCCGCCAGAAGCGCCTTTGCATCTGAAAGCCACTTTGCCAGTGCCTGGGCGGGTTGTCCTGTCAATGATTCGACCGCGTTTACAGCTCCGGCGACATCATCGACATCGAGTGCCGCATGCGCATGGCTCAAGACAATAGCGGCAGTATTACCCACCACGACATCGTCCCCTCGCCGGATAGTGATCAGCCCTTGGGCCCGGTCCAGCACGCGGCCAATGAACGGAGCATTGCTGTCGTCGGGTTGGAGAGCAACCAGTGCAGCTTTCTCGTCTCGCGAAAATCGGAGGCGGAGCTGCTCAATGGTCGGTGGCGCAACATGCGCATAGCGCGCCAGTGGTTCAGGGGCGCCGGTTATATCACCGATCGGCTGGCCGGCAGCGAGTGCGAAGGACGCTTGCTGCAGCTTGGCGATTCGGTTCATCCGTTTGGTAACGGCATCAAGGCTGCTCGCGCTCGACTCGACGGCTGCGATCCGGTTCGTGACTGCATCAAGCTGCTGCTTGGCAGCGTCGACACCAGTTTGCTCGCGGCCCGCAAGAGATTCGATTCGTCCCGATAGTGTGTCCAGTCGGGTTGCAAGCTGCGTTTGATCAAGCACTCGCTCATCGAGGAAATCCAAGCGAGCATTGATTTTCCCTAGATCAACATTCGGTCGCTGCTCCAGGCGGGTCAGTCGAGCATCGATATCTGCGACGCGCTGCTGAACCGTATGAATCGCTGAAGCATTCTCGGCCGTCTCAGCCGCCGTCCTTGGGTCTTGCCAAACATAGTAGATTGCGCCGGCTAGAATCAGGAAACCCAGGCCATAAAGCCATGGAGCGAGATCGCGTCGGGCGGGGCTGGGGACCGGGACAACGTGCTCGGGCGTATCGTCGACCGGCGGAGAAGGAGGGTGGTCAGACATTCAGTAGCACCAACATTGCGTCCTGGTTCGGCTTCGCGGCGACGCTGATACGCCGCCATGGAAGAAGTCTTAGTGCCACGGCCGCTCGCTCGCTGATAGACACCGCTTCGACATCGCGGACAGTGTCGATCAATCCGGCGGCCCGGAGAAGACGCACGAAGTGGCGGGAGGTTTCGCCAGAAAAGAACATCGCGGCCGACAACTTGGCCTCCCGCAGGTGGGTTGCAGCAGCTTCGGGAAGCACCGGCACGCGAGCAGACGCGTACGCGACCCGCCGGATAACGTGAAAGCCATGCCGCCGGAGCGACGCAGCGAGATCCGTTCCCTGCCCCTCCCCGGTCGGCAGGAACAAACCGCCATCCCGGGGTGAAAGTCTGTCGGCCACCAAGTTCGCAAGCGCCTTGGCGTCTCCGTCCGCATCGTACACCTGACGAAATCCCGCCTCGGCAGCGCGGGCGGCGGTTGCGGAGCCGACGGCGAAGACCGGGCGGCCGTGCAGGAAGGGGGGACAGGCGGGTACGGCATTTCGGCTGGTCAGAAGGGTCGCGGCGACTCGACTGGGGGGACTAACCTCTCTTAAGACGACCGAAAGGATCGGCGCGACGATCGGGAAGAGGCCGAGCGCCAGGACACGGGCTGCGGTTTGGGTCGCGCCGGGCTCTGGCCTAGTGATCAGAACACGGTTCAAAAGGCTACCCTTTGTCAAAGAGCCCCCTTACCGATGACATGTAACGCGAGCTGGATGGGTATTGTAACTTCCCGATGGAGAGATGGAAACAGGTCGCTGTGTGCCGGGTCCAGGATGTCGGCCGGGAAAGTCTGGTGAAACCGGTTCTGGGTATCGAAACATCCTGCGATGAAACAGCTGTTGCGGTGCTTGATGGATACGGCCAAATCTTGGCTGAATCCGTGCATAGTCAATTTTCGGAGCATTCGCCGTTTGGCGGCGTGGTTCCGGAGATTGCCGCCAGGACACATCTGCGTTACCTCACAGATCAGACTCGTGAAACAATGCTCAGTGCTGGCGTGGGGTTTCCTGACCTGGAAGGAGTCGCGGCAACATCGGGTCCAGGCTTGATAGGCGGGTTGATGGTCGGGTGCCAGTTCGGCAAAGGCATCGCGATCGCCAATGGCCTTCCATTTGTTGCCGTAAACCACCTTGAAGCGCACGCTCTTACCGCCCGTCTGCCTGGGTTGAATGTCTCAGGGGCGCCGTTTCCATTCCTGGTTTTCTTACTTTCCGGGGGTCATTCTCAATGCACCGCGGTCACAGATGTCGGGCAGCATGTCTGGCTGGGCGGGACCGTCGATGACGCGGTTGGTGAGGCCTTCGACAAGGTTGCGAAGCTACTGGGACTCGGTTGGCCAGGTGGGCCCGCTGTTGAGCGGATAGCCGCGCAAGGTGACCCGGCCAGCCACCCGTTCCCACGCCCCATGATACGACGGCCGGGATGCGAACTCAGTTTCTCAGGTCTGAAGACCGCGGTAGCCCAGACCGTGTTGCGGCTTGGTCCAAACCTCAGCCGACGGGGACGTGCGGACGTCGCGGCGAGCTTTCAACAGGCCGTCGTCGACGTTCTCTCCGATCGGGCTGAGCATGCGATGGATATGATGCGAGGCCGCTTTCCGGACGCGAACTTGCTGGTGGTTGCCGGCGGCGTGGCGTCGAACACTGCCGTGCGCGTTGGCTTAGCCGCAGCCGCTCGGGGCCGGGGGTTCTGTTTGATTGCGCCACCGGTGAGGCTTTGTTCCGACAACGCGGTCATGGTTGCCTGGGTCGGCATCGAGCGGTTGCGGCGTGGCTGGAGCAGCGGCCTTGATGCCGTGGCCTATCCACGATGGCCGCTTGAATCGCTGGAAGCGGTTCCGTCATGAATTATCGCCACGCTTACCACGCTGGAAACTTTGCCGACTGCTTCAAGCACGCCTTGCTGGTCGCATTGCTCGATTCGTTCGGACGCAAGCCGTCACCATATTTTGTACTCGACACCCATGCTGGGGCGGGTCGGTACGACCTCGAAGGCGAGGCAGCGCGACGCACGGCCGAGGCTGACACTGGTATACGGCTTTTGCTTCAAAGGCCTGCTCCAGCTTTGCAGCGTTATCTGGCGCTGGTGGAGCGTCTCGGTCTCTATCCGGGCTCTCCCACCTTCGTGCGGGCAGTCATGCGCGGGACTGACCGGGAAGCCTGCTGCGAAATTCACCCGGATGACGCGTCTACATTGCGGCGGCTTTTTCGCCTCGACCCGCAGGTGGAGGTTCATGAGCGGTCGGGGTGGGAGGCCCTTGGTGCACTGCTGCCGCCGCGGGAAAGGCGGGGCCTGGTTTTCATCGATCCGCCGTTCGAGTCGGGAGACGAGTTCCGCATGCTTGCGGATGGTCTTCGTCATGGTCATAGCCGGTTCGGCCATGGGGTGTTTGCGGCCTGGTACCCGATCAAGCAAATGGCTTCGGTTCGAGGCTTCTATGCCAGACTGAGGTCATCCGGCATCCGCGACATCGTCGGTGCGGAGCTCCATGTCGGGGATGCAACAAGTCCCAACCGACTGAATGGATGCGGTCTGATTGTGATCAATCCGCCCTACGAATTTGAAGATCAGTCGAAATCGATTGCCGAGGCTATTCTGGCAGGGCTAAGCGATAACGGGATCGGAACCGGAACGGCTGTATTCAGATTGGCCCATGAGTAAGCTGGCAATCGTTGGTGCGGGCGCGTGGGGCACTGCACTGGCGCTGCAGGGCGTGCGAGCGGGTCATCTTGTCGCGCTGGTTGCACGGGACTCTTCTACCGCCCGCGCTATCGCTAGAAGGCGGGAAAATATTCACCTCCCAGGCGCGAACCTCCCAGACGAGATTGAACTGTGTCACAATATCCCTGCGGGCATCGACCTATTGCTATGGGCTGTTCCGACACAGCAACTCCGCTCGTCAATTTTGAGCCTCGGGTCAATTGGGCGACCAATTGTCGTCTGCGCGAAGGGCGTCGAAGCGAAGACGCATCTACTTCCGCTGGAGGTAGTGGCCGATGTGTCCCCGGGCCAGCCACTCGCCGTCTTAACCGGACCCAACTTCGCTCATGAGGTAGCGAGGGGTCTCCCGGCCGCCGCTGTCGTGGCCAGCACAGACCCAGGGTTTCGGGAGCAGGTTCTTCGGATACTGGCCACGAACAACTTTCGGTTGTATGGCAACGACGACGCGATCGGCGCCCAGCTTGGTGGCGCCTCGAAAAACGTCATCGCGATCGCCGCAGGCGCGGTAATCGGTGCCGGATTGGGTGAAAATGCGCGAGCGGCCCTGGTGACCCGCGGTTTGAGCGAGGTGCGGCGTCTTGCCATCGCGCTCGGCGGACGGGCGGAAACGGTCATAGGCCTATCGGGTCTGGGAGACCTGCTGCTGACCTGTACTGGACCTTCCAGCCGTAATTTCAGCCTTGGTCACGCGCTTGGTCGGGGTGAAAGCTTGTCAAACATTCTCGCCAGCCGGACCGCGGTGACGGAGGGAGTGACGACCGCAGCCGCGTTGGTCGCCCGCGCGGGAGACGTCGAGCTGCCGATCTGCAGCGCCGTGGCCGACCTGTTGGCCGGGATGAAAACGTTGGATCAGGCCATTGCGCAGCTTCTATCCCGCCCTCAACGGGATGAGTAAGGACGAGATGACTGGACCGGATCAGACATGCTGAGGGGCATCCTGACGGTTGGCGGATGGACGCTCATTAGCCGAATCCTTGGTTTTGCGCGGGACATGTTGATTGCGGCACTCATCGGGACGGGCACGATCGCTGATGCGTTCTTCGTTGCTTTAAAGCTCCCGAACCTCTTCCGGCGCCTGTTTGGCGAAGGTGCGTTCAATGCCGCGTTCATCCCAGCTTTCTCCGGGCTGCTGCACACGGAAGGCATTGGGGCCGCGAAACAGTTCGCCCAGGAAGCATTCGCGGTGATGGCGTTCTGGCTTGGCATCATGACGATACTTGGCGAAATCTTCATGCCTGAGCTCATGGCTGTGCTGGCACCTGGTTTCGCTGAGGATCCGGGCAAGTTTGCCCTCGCCGTCAGCCTCTCCAGAATTACTTTTCCCTACCTCGTCCTGATCTGTCTCGCCGCATTGGTGTCGGGCGTTCTGAACGGGCTGGAGAAATTCACCGCAGCATCCGCGTCTTACGTGTTGTTCAACATCGTCTCGATCGCATGCATGATCTGGATGACGCCGTATGTGCCCACTGTTGGGCACGCGCTGTCGTGGGGCGTGACGATTTCCGGGGTCGCGCAACTGGGGCTGCTGATGATGGCGGTTGGGCGCGGGGGGATGGCGCTCAAGATCCCCCGGCCCAGGATGACGCCACAGATGTTTCTTCTCATGCGACGTATGGCACCCGGTCTTGTTGGGGCGGGCGTGACCCAACTCAACCTGACCGTCGATGTGATCATTGCCAGCCTCTTGCCGCCCGGCACTGTGTCGATCCTCTATTTCGCGGACCGGGTGCAGCAATTACCGTTGGGGGTGATCGGCACCGCGGTTGGAACGGCGTTGCTGCCGCTCCTTTCCCGGCAGGTCCGAGCTGGCGAGGGTGCCCTGGCTATCGGCACGCTAAACCGGGCGATTGAATACGGACTTTTTCTAACCCTACCGGCCGCGCTAGCGCTGATCGTCTGCGCACAACCAATCATGCTCGTCCTGTTTGGCCGGGGGGCGTTCGATCTGGAGAGCGTACGGCTTTCTTCGCAATCGCTCGCCGCCTACGCACTGGGGTTGCCGGCCTTCGTGTTAGTGAAAGTCTTTGCGCCAGCATTCTTCGCGCGAGGCGACACCAGCATGCCGGTCAAGATCGGGGTTGGCAGCGTGGCACTGAATCTGGCTCTGAACCTCGCGTTCATGGTGCCCCTCGCTCACATAGGTCCGGCGCTGGCGACCAGCTTGGCCGCTATCTGCAATGTTGCTGGCTTGGCGTTCGTCCTGAAGCGGCGGGAGCATTTCATGGCGGATCGCCAACTTCGCCGCAGATGCACCGGCATGGTTGGTGCGTCAGCGGCGATGGCCGGTGTTCTGTGGGGGATGCGTATCGTGTTGTTTCAGGTGCCGCCGCACGGATGGCTCCGCGCGGCGTCCCTCGCGGGTTTGGTTGGGGCCGGAATGCTGACGTATGCGGTCGCGGCCTCCGTGTTTGGGGCGTACGACCTTCGGGATGTCGGTCGCATGATGTCGCGTCGTCGCTTGCGCCGCGAGGGCGGATCAGCCATCAGTTCGGCCCCAACGACAGAGACTTGAACGGTATGCAACGCGTCTTCTCAGGCATTCAGCCGTCTGGCATTCCCACGCTTGGGAATTTCCTCGGTGCGATCCGCAACTGGGTCAAGCTGCAGGACGACCACGACTGCATCTGGTGCGTGGTTGATCTGCACGCCATCACGACCTGGCAGGATCCGGCAGCTTTGCGTCAGCAATCACTCGAAATGGCGGCGGTTCTTTTGGCCTGCGGCGTCGATCCACAGAATCACATCCTATTCCTGCAATCGAGCGTACGTGCCCATGCCCAGCTTGCCTGGATCTTCAATTGCGTCGCCCGGCTTGGCTGGCTCAACCGCATGACCCAATTCAAGGACAAGGCGGGAAAGGACCGCGAGAACGCCTCGTCCGGCCTGTATGTTTACCCGAACCTGATGGCCGCGGACATTCACGCTTATCGGGCAACCCGTGTGCCGGTGGGTGATGACCAGCGTCAACATCTCGAACTTGCCAATGATATTGCACAGAAATTCAACCACGATTTTGGTGTTGATTTCTTTCCAAATATCGAGCCGTTGATCCTTGGTCCTGCCGCACGGGTCATGAGCTTGCGGGATGGCACCAAGAAGATGTCGAAGTCTGATCCATCGGATCAGAGCCGCATCAATCTGAACGACGACGCGGAAACGATCGCCCTGAAGATCCGGCGCGCAAAGACCGACCCGATGCCGCTACCGCTTGGGGTCGAAGAACTGGCAGATCGGCCTGAGGCCCGAAATTTAGTTGGGATCTACGCGGCACTAACCGACACGGATCACGCTGCGGTGCTAAAGGATCATGGCGGTCAGGGGTTTGGTCAATTCAAGACTTCCCTGACGGAATTGCTCGTGGTGAAATTGGCCCCGATCGCTGCGGAAACAAGCCGGCTGCTCGGCGACGAGGGGGCACTTATCGATGTCCTCAGGTCCGGCGCCGACCGGGCTGCCGCCATCGCAGATCCAATCGTCAACGAGGTTGAGCGACTGGTCGGGTTCGTAGGTCTCGGCAGAAGCTGACCTTTGGTTCACCGCATCACAAGCCCGGCGCCTCGGGGGACTGCGGTGCGGGATCGATAAGTTCGGGACCCGCCCGTTCTATCCTGTATACTGCCAGACCGCGCTTTACCTGACCATCAGGCATTAAAGTGAACCAGCCGTCGGTTCCAACGAACCCCCCAGGCTGCGTGAGGACCGCAATATCGCTTCCTTGCGGACCAAGGATTACCTTGGCGACCGAAGCCGAATCATAAGCTAGGTCCGCTAACGGAGGGGGAGGAACACCGTATTTTGCCGTGTAGTCGCGTTCGAGATTGCTCCGCGTGCTGTTATCGGGGGCAGCGTACCATGCACCTTGAACCGCTGCCGACCCGCTCGCCGGGTCCGACCAAAGTGCGGGGCCTATGATTTGAACCGTCGAACGATCGACGTCGTAATACGGCAGGACGGCGGCAATCTCCTGCAACTCGTCGCCGGTGTCTGCCAGGAGGAGGACGTTGAAGGACGGAGGCGGAATGGGGGTTTTCAGAAGCTCCTGCGCTTCGCGACGCCCATCCGGGGTTCCGAGAGCCCGAGCTTCCTTGACTTTCTCGTCAATTGGCCCCCGTCGGTTTGCATAGTCAGACAGGCCGCGGACGGTAGCGGTTACGGACGCCATTCCAGGCGGATGCATTCTCACGTCAGCTGTTTGCAAACCGGAGGCCTGCATCGCCTTCGTGAGCGCCATGGCCATCGCTCGACCGAAATCGGAGTCCGGGAGCAGCCCGGCGAACACCGTCTTCCCTTGGGCCTGAGCCGCAACAACCAACCGCCGGATTTGCTGATCTGGCGAAATGCCAAGTGGCCAAACGCCGGGCTGGGACTGGGAGGGGTCGTTGGTGAACGCCAGCACGGGGACACCAGCCCGGCGGGCGACCGGGGCGACCGACGCGGTTTCGGACGACGTCAGCGGTCCGAGGATCAGGCTGTCTCCATTGGAGATGGCCGCTTGAGCCGCTGCGGCTGCGCGCGTTGCACTTCCGCCCGTATCCAGGACATCCAGCGAAAGACCACTACTGTCCCGAAAGGCAAGTTGGGCAGCTTGTAGCAGAACCTGGCCAAGGTCCGCTCGTGGGCCAGTCAACGGAAGCAGAATTGCCACCGCCTGCCTCGCCTGCCCCGGCACAGGCGTATTCGCGCCTAGCCGCGTCGAAGCATTTGATCCAAACTGATAGCCTACTCCGTACCGTCCGGAGAATTGCCCCGAGCAGCCCGAAAAGGTCAGGGCGCAGATGAGGAGAAGAAATGCCCGTTGCCGCATCGGCTGGGTCTCCGGATGACCCGCGAGACGGCCCGTCCGCCTCGCTGGGTGGCCTTGTGCTTGTTTCCACTCCAATCGGCAACCTCGGGGACATTTCACTTCGCGCACGGTCCGTCTTGGACACCTGCGATCTGATCCTGTGCGAAGATACCCGGCGGACCGGACGGCTACTGACGGCTTTGGATATCCGCAGCCGTACCGAGACACTCCACGACCATAATGAGGATGCCAGGATCGCGTCGGTTCTAGAAAGATTGCGGGCGAACCAGACAATTGCGTTGGTTTCCGACGCTGGGACACCCCTTGTATCCGACCCAGGCTATCGACTCGTTCGGGCGGCCATAGAGGCCGATCTGATGGTGACCGCGATCCCGGGTCCAAACGCCGCGATAACAGCCTTGATTCTCTCCGGATTACCGCCATTGCCTTTCATGTTTCTTGGCTTTCCACCTGCCAAGCAGGGCGCCCGACGGGCTGCTTTCAGCGGCTTGAGGGCAGCCGAGCGTGCGGGGCTGTCGACGACGTTCGTCTGGCACGAGGCGCCCCATCGGCTCCTCGAAACTTTTGCGGACTTGTTAGCAGTGTTCGGAGATCGAAGCGCCGCAGTGGCTCGTGAACTCACCAAACGGTTTGAAACGATTGAGCGTGGGAAACTGAGTTACCTTGCGGATCTGTTTGCCCGCGAACCGCCACGTGGTGAGATCACTTTGCTGATCGGGCCACCGGAGACCGATGATCCCGAAGACCTCGATGGGCGGCTGCGGGCTGCGTTGGAGACACAGACGGTGAAGGACGCGGCAGCACTTGTAAGTACGGCAACGGGATTGCCGCGGAAGGTGGTTTATGCCCGTGCGCTGGAGATTCATGAGGAGAACTGATCCAGACGACTTAAAGCCCAGCCAGCGGCTTCGGCAACGACTGGATCGGGATCGTCTACTAATGCGTGCGCGGAAACCTTTAGTGACGGATCGTTGGAATTGCCTATCGCGATCAGGACATTTCGAACGAAGCGATTTCGTCCTATACGCTTGACGGGCGAGCCAGAAAACATCGCCCGGAATTGGGTTTCGTCTAATGCCGCGAGTTCGGCCAGGAGTGGGCCGGTAAGAGCGTCCCGGCCCATTAGTTGCTCGTGTGTTGTCGGGCGGGCGAACTTGTTCCACGGGCAAACCGCGAGGCAGTCGTCACAGCCGTAAATTCTGTTACCTATCGCTGTTCGAAGGTGATGGGGGATCGGTCCTTTGTGTTCGATGGTGAGGTAGGAGATACATCGCGTTGCGTCGAGTTGGTAGGGTGCAGGAAATGCCTTGGTTGGGCAAACACCGAGGCATCTGGAGCACGAGCCGCAATGATCGCCGGTCATTTCGAGCGCGGCTAGTTCTAGCGTTGTGTAGATTTCTCCAAGCAACAACCAAGAGCCGAACGCACGCGATACGAGATTGGTATGCTTCCCTAGCCATCCTAGCCCGCTGCTCTGTGCAAGGGGCTTTTCCATGACCGGAGCCGTATCAACGAACACCTTCACTTCGCATCCAAAACGTGAGACCAAGAACTGCGCCAAGTGTTTCAGCTTACCTTTGACGATTTCGTGGTAGTCGCGGTTCCGCGCATAAACTGATATCGCGCCTTTCGATGGTTGGGTTGTGATCGCGAGAGGATCATCCTTTGGCGCGTATGAGAGCCCGACGATGATAACGCTCCGCGCCTCTGGCCACAGCGATTGTGGATGACTTCTTTGCTCGACTTTAGCGGCAAGCCACGCCATGTCGCCATGGTAGCCGGCCTGGATGAAGTCGGTCAGTCGCTCGCGTGCTTCTGCGCCGAGACTTGCTGGACCGAATCCAACCGCATCAAAACCGATCCGCAATGCTTGGTCTCGGATTTGGCTTCTTGGCTCAGACGCGCGCCTTTCGGCCGGCGCGGTGCCGGTTGGCGGCCTGGGATCACTCATTTAAATTCAGATCCCGATACCTTCTCACCCGCGCCCGCGATGATGGGGCACGTCCTGGTGGGGCACCCAAACGGTGGTGGGCGGAACATCCGTTTGCCAAAAGACATCAATTGGAATTCCGCCTCTCGGGTACCAATAGGCGCCTATGCGCAGCCAGACGGGATCGAGGAAGCCGACCAATTTGCTGGCGATCTCCATGGCGCACGCTTCTTGGAAAGCCGGGTGGTTGCGATAGGACCCCATGAGAAGTTTGAAGGACTTGCTCTCGACGATCCAGTCCCTGGGAATATAGTCTATCATCATATGCGCAAAGTCCGCCTGACCGGTCACAGGGCAGAGCGACGTGAATTCCGGGCAGGTCAACCGCACGATGTAATGCTTGCCGGTAGCAGGGTTCGACACGCGCTCCAGAATGGCATCGGATGGGTTAACCGGTTGGACAGCATGGTGCCCGAGCAGCGTAAGATGGCCGAATGACGGCGGCTCAGTCATTGGAATGCCTCCGGTTTCACCAAACCCGCGCGCAAGCGGCAGGCAAGCTTCGAAAATTGCCGAGCTTTGATCGCGGAGCGGATGCTTCGCATGAGAGACTGATAGTAGGTTAAATTGTGCCAGGTGAGGAGCATCGGTCCAAGCATCTCTCCAGCCCTAAAGAGATGGTGGAGGTATGCCCGACTATGTCTGGTGCAAGCTGGACAGCCGCATTCGCTATCGAGCGGGGCGCCATCGTCGGCGAAGCGTGCGTTCCGAAGGTTATGGATGCCGGTGGAGGTATAGGCCCGAGCGGTCCGACCCGCTCGGGTTGGGATTACGCAATCGAACATATCGATGCCTCGCTCGACAGCTTGTAGAATATCGTCTGGGGTTCCAACGCCCATGAGATAGCGAGGCGCCGTTTCGGGCAGATGAGGGACGGTCGCATCGAGTGTCTCCAGCATGACCGCCTGCCCTTCTCCGACCGCTAGTCCGCCGACGGCGTAACCATCGAATCCAATATTTTTCAATGCATTGACGGATTGCAGACGCAGGTCCTTGTAAATGCCCCCCTGGACAATCCCGAACAGGGAGTATCCGGGGCGTGGACTGAACGCCTGCTTTGACAGGTCTGCCCACCGCATCGACATCTCCATCGATGTCGCCGACTCATTATATGTCGCCGGGAATGCGGTGCATTCGTCCAGCACCATGGTGATCGTAGAATCGAATTCATTTTGGAGATCCATGCATACGGATGGCGTCAAGCGATGGCTGCTACCGTCGATATGGGATCGGAAGGTCACTCCGTCGCGGTCAATCTTCCGCAGAGAGGCCAGCGACATGACCTGAAAGCCTCCGGAGTCGGTGAGGATAGGACCTGGCCAATCGATGAAGCGATGGAGGCCTCCTTGAGCGGCCACACGGTTGGCACCGGGACGCAACATTAGGTGATACGTATTACCAAGGACGCACTGACATCCGGTCGTCCGAACCGCACCGGCCGTCATCGCCTTGACGGACCCCACGGTGCCAACAGCCATGAATGCAGGTGTTTCGAGCGGACCGTGCGCAGTGTGGAAGACGCCGGCGCGCGCCAGGGCATCGGTGGCGACGATCTGAAAGCCATATTCCGCATTCGTGGTCGGCAGTATGTTCATGGGAGGCACGTAAAGCGGCTCGACCGGATCTGACAAGGACATATGTTGAATGCGACCGATCGCACCGCTGGACCGCTTTGTCCGCGGAGCGCTACGTCAAACGACGTCCGCAGATAGGAAAAAAAGACTTGACCAAACACCCCAAAATAGTGTAGGGTTCACCTTATGATCGACCTTTGACGACACGGACCATCCTGTGGTGCGCGATGTCGATAAAAGCCCGTGATTCGTGTAGGCGTACCGGAAATTCCCGAGAATGACAGTTATCCCATCGAACAAACACTTTTTTTAAGAAGCCAAATACGGGGCACACTTCGATCCTGGGCAGAAGAAGTGCTTAATGATACAAGTTATCGACCGGCTGCCCACCACCTTTATCTGATGTCAGAGCTTGAGCGGCTATCAGGCGGCGAATATGACAGACTAATGATCCTGATGCCGCCGGGATCCGCAAAGTCGACCTATGCGTCTATAATTTTTCCAGCGTGGTGGTTTACACAGCACCCGGGCTCGTCGTTAATCAGTGCCTCACATTCGCTTAGCTTAGCGAAACACTTCAGCCGACGCGTTCGCTCGCTTATACTGGATAAACACCGACGTCTGGGATTTTGTGTCGCACGGGATCAACGCGCGGTAGAGGCATGGACGACAAGTTGCGGTGGTGAATATCTCTCGGTTGGCGTCCACGGAGCCATAACGGGCAGAAGAGCCGACCTTGTCATAATCGATGACCCAATAAAATCGCAGGCTGACGCCGAAAGTCGGCGGCAGCGCGAGCATATCTGGGACTGGTATAAGTCAGATGTCACAACACGTCTGAAGCCGGGCGGCAAAGTGATATTGATCATGACGCGCTGGCACCCTGACGATCTGGGCGGGCAGCTTTTAGACAAGTCCAAAGGAGAATGGCATGTGGTGCGTCTGCCTGCTCTCGCAGAATCAGACGACCCACTGGGCCGCCCTGTGGGATCTCCGTTATGGCCGGACTGGGAAGATTATGATGCGTTGACAAGGAAGAGGGAGCTTATAGGGGAGCGCGCCTGGTCGGCGCTATTCCAACAAAATCCTTTGCCTTCCAGCGACAGGCTGTTTTCGATCGATAGAATCTCGGTCGTACAACCTGATCTTGACTCAGAAGCCACTGTTCGAGCCTGGGATCTAGCTGCGACCGGACAAACCGGCCGCAACGATCCTGACTGGACCGTCGGCATCAAATTATCGCGCCAGAAGACCGGACGCTATCTCATTTTGGATGTCGCCCGCATCCGCGGTACGCCACACCAAGTTGAGGAATTGATCGTCAATACCGCACATAAGGACGGAAAAAAAGTCATTGTAGCGATTCCCGAGGATCCCGGCCAGGCAGGGAAAAGTCAATCGGCGTACTTAACACGGCAATTGGCCGGTTTTCACGTGATCTCGTCTCGGGAGACCGGATCCAAGGCAACACGGGCGATGCCGCTTGCGTCTCAAGTGGAGGCCGGAAACGTGGCAATCATTCGCGCTGATTGGAGCCGCACTCTTATTGATGAAATGCGAGATTTTCCCTGGGGCAAGAAGGACGATCAGGTAGATGCCTTGGTGCGCGCGTTTGCTACGCTGACCACGCGCCCACGCTCGCCGACCTCGATAACGGTATCTCTCCTCGGCCGCTGACAAACTGCCGAAGCCGAAGTTTGGAACATTATGTTTGATACACTTTGCGATTTGGTCCCCCGTGACAATGACTACCCTCAGCGTGTCCGCAAGTTAACGATCCTCAATCGCGTCATGGACGGAACGCTCTATGACACACTTCCGTTTCACTTTCATGAAGAGAGAAGCCCAACCGGCGAATACATCCCTCTACGCCAGCGCCGCCCGAGTGTCAGATATCCGCTTTGCCGCATTGTCGTTGAAGACAGCGTGTCACTGTTGTTCAGTGAGGGCCACTTTCCTACCATCGACAGTCCCGATCCGAAAGTGCGTGGCGCGTTCGCCAATATCGCCAAAGAAACTCGCCTCAATCTCACGATGACCGAAGCCGCGATGAACGGCGCTACCGGTTCTGTTGCACTACTGCTACGCGTGCTCAAGGGTCGGCTGTTCATTGATGTCCTGGATACAATGTACCTTACGCCGACTTGGGACCCTTCGGAACCTGATATGCTGGCCAGGGTCGATGAGCGATACAAAGTCACCGGCGCGGATCTCCTGCGTAATGGCTATGCTATCGACGATCCGGATGAACAATATTGGTTCGCACGACGCTGGGACGCCAGAAGTGAGACCTGGTTTCAGCCGACGCCTGTCGGAAAGTCGCTTCCCGCCGTTGTCGATACTACCCGGTCCGTATCTCACCAACTCGGCGCTGTGCCGATCGTTTGGATCAAGAACTTGCCCGGAACGCCCACGACTGGCGACAGCGTCGATGGTGCATGCACGTTTGCAGCAGCGATGCATACCCAGGTTGAGATCGACTATCAGCTCAGTCAAGTGGGCCGTGGGTTAAAATATAGCAGCGACCCGACCTTGCTGTTGAAAGAACCTGCACTTCCAGACGGTGAATTCATAAAGGGGGCAGGAAACGCTCTTATCGTTTCTGAGAAGGGCGACGCCCGTCTCCTGGAGATCGGGGGAACAGCATCGGCTGCGGTCATTGAATATGTCCGTACTTTACGCGAGCTCGCGCTAGAGAGCATCCACGGAAATCGGGCCAGTCCTGAGCGCATCACCGCTGCGCAGTCCGGCCGCGCCCTGGAGCTTCTCAATCAGGGTCTAATCTGGCTGGCTGATCGACTCCGGATCAGCTACGGGGAAACTGGTCTTTTGCAGCTCGCCCGCCTCATCGTCAGTGCGTCACAGAGGTACAACCTCGTCGTTCTGGGCGAGGTGATTGAACCCTTGGATCCGGGTGCGCCACTGAGTCTCAAATGGCCGAGATGGTACCCCACGACGGCAGATGACCGTCAAAAAGACGTTCAGTCACTGACATCCTTGGTAGCTGCTGGATGCATCGGCCGGGAGACCGCCCTGAAGGCAATTGCAGCTTGTTACGATATGGAATACCTCGACGCCGGACCAGCCTCTAC
>Ga0302320_10014001_pt1 | contig 16644 bp, 8 predicted proteins | sample Bog_T0_3_FD_202130 | JGI IMG/M metagenome (GOLD analysis project Ga0302320, IMG submission 202130) | Peat permafrost microbial communities from Stordalen Mire near Abisko, Sweden - Bog_T0_3 | ecosystem: Environmental > Terrestrial > Soil > Wetlands > Peat | place: Sweden: Abisko, Stordalen Mire... | reverse complement strand
TTGCCAGGAATAAATGCGATCACCATCGCCGCGCAAATCAGCAGCAGCAGTCCGCTCAACACGATTTTCTTGAACGGCCCTTCAGTTTGCAGAAATCGAATCATTTTCTTTATTCACTCCGGAAGTGTAAGCAGAATCACCAATTATAAACCAACTAAACTCTATTCAAACTCCGCGATCCTATCGGGTGGTGGGTCAATCTGAAAATCTTCAACGTTGCACCCCTCCGGCGTCATCCCGAAGTCCCGCGTTTTCACCAGCGGGACGAGAGCCTGCCCTGAGCGAAGTCGAAAAGGATCTCCCGTGCGCACACAGCCGCCCCGGCAACGCGTTTTCTGGTAGTCCCATCTTTCTAGCTTCCCACCGCTGGCGCCCCTCCCCTGGTCACCCGCCAAAATCCGCTATTGAATCGTATCAATAGACGTGTTATCCCTTTTTAGTTCGGGTCCCGGACCCAAGTCTTTAGAGGTACATCTGCATCCACGTCCAGCCCGGCACGCAAGGAGCAACATGAACTCCACAAGAACCACAAAATCACAGCCAGCTTTCTCCACTCGCCTCCTGGCGCAGTTCTTCCTAATCTCATTCCTCGCTTCGCGCCTGCTCCTCGCCGCCGACAGCCCAGCTTCCAAGCCATCCAGCCCGCAATCCGAGAAACTGGTTCTCCGCGATCATTGGGCCCTGCAATCCTCCGCCAAGTTTGAGTCCAAGGGCGAGATCATTTCCACCCCCGCCTTCGTTCCAAGAGGATGGCACGACGTCACCGTCCCCACCACGGTGGTCGCGGCGCTCGTGAAAGACAAAACCCTCCCCGATCCCTTTTTCGCCATGAACCTGCGCCAGTTCCCCGGCGTCACGTATCCCATCGGCGGCAATTTCTCCGACATCGCCATGCAGACCGACAGCCCCTACGCCGTCTCTTGGTGGTATCGCAAAGCGTTCACCGTGCCCGCTTCCTACACTGGAAAAACCGTCTGGCTCAATTTCAAAGGCATCAACTACCGCGCCAACCTCTGGCTCAACGGAAAACAGATCGCCAATTCCAACGACGTCGCCGGCGCCTGGCGCACCTACGAATTCAACGTCACCAGCGCCCTGAAGCCCGGCGCGGAAAATATTCTCGCGGTCCAGGTTTTCGCCCCCACCGAGAACGATCTCGCCATCACCTTTGTCGACTGGAACCCCGCTCCTCCCGATAAAGAGATGGGCCTGTGGCGCGAAGTCTTCCTCACCACCAGCGGCCCCGTCGCGCTACGCTATCCCACGGTCCTGTCGAAGCTGAACCTGCGGACCAATGAGTCCGCGCAACTCACCGTCACGGCGCAACTGAAGAACGCCACTGACCAGCCGGTAAAAGGCAAACTGAAAGGGCAAATCGAAGCCGTCGCCTTCGAGCAGGAAGTCGAACTCGCCGCCAATCAAACCAAAGACGTCACCTTCACTGCCGACCAATTTCCCCAACTCGTCTTCTCCAATCCGCGCCTCTGGTGGCCGGCGCAAATGGGCAAGCCAAATTTGTATCCCCTCACCATGGAATTCGAGGTCAACGGCAAGGTCAGCGATCATTCCCAAACCCAGTTCGGCATTCGCGAAGTCACTTCCGAGATCAACGCCAGCGGCGGACGCGTCTTCCACGTCAACGGCAAGAATATCCTCATCCGCGGCGGCGGCTGGACCAACGACATGATGCTGCGCGAGAACTCGCAGCGCCTGCACGACGAATTTCGTTATGTCAGCGATATGGGCCTCAACACCATCCGCCTCGAAGGCAAGCTCGAAACCCAGGAGTTCTTCGACATCGCCGACCACGAGGGAATTCTGGTCATGGCGGGCTGGTGCTGCTGCGATTTCTGGGAGCGCTGGACCCGCTGGAAGCCGCAGGATTTCGAAATCGCCCAGCAATCCCTCCGCGATCAGATCTACCGCCTCCGCAGCCATCCCAGCCTGCTCCTGTGGGCCAACGGCAGCGACAACCCGCCCCCGCCCGACGTTGAACAGATGTATCTCGACATCGAAAAGCAGCTCCTGTGGCCGAATCCCGTAATCTCATCCGCCACCGGACGGAAAACTTCCGTCAGCGGAGACAGCGGCGTCAAGATGACCGGCCCCTATGAATATATAGCTCCAAGCTATTGGGAACTGGACACCCCCGCGGGACAGCCCAACCGCAAGGCATGCAACCCCGGCGGTTGCGGTGGCGCCTACGGCTTCAATACCGAGACCAGCATGGGCCCCGCCGTTCCGCCCATCGAAAGCATTCGCGCCATGGTCGGCAAAGACCATCTATGGCCGATCGACGACGTATGGAACTATCACGCCGGCGGTGGAGAATTCAAAACCATTCAGGTCTTCAGCACCGCGCTTGCGAATCGCTACGGCAAGTCCGGCAACGCGGAAGACTTCGCCGCTAAGTCGCAAATGCAAACTTACGAAGGCGTGCGCGCCATGTACGAGGCCTACAGCCGCAACAAATACCAGGCGACCGGCGTGATCCAGTGGATGCTCAACAACGCCTGGCCCTCCATGATCTGGCATCTCTACGACTACTACCTGCGCCCCGGCGGCGGATACTTCGGCGCCAAGCGCTCCATGGAAGCGCTCCACCCTCTCTACGGCTACGACGACCACTCCATCTGGCTGGTCAGCAGCCAGTATGAAGACGTCAAAGGCCTGAAACTCACCACCAAAATCTACAACCTTGACATGACCGAGAAATTCTCCCACGAGGATGCTCTCAACGCCGATGCCGACAGCACTGCCAAAATATTTACCCTGCCCGCGGTCGATGGCCTCAGTCCCGTCTACTTCGTCGCCCTGCGCCTCACCGACTCAACCGGCAAACTGGTCGGCTCCAACTTCTACTGGCTCTCCACCAAGCCCGAAACCCTCGACTGGGCCAAGACCAACTGGTGGATGACCCCGACCGATTCCTTCGCCGACTTCACCGCCCTGGCACAGCTTCCCAAGCTAAAGCTTAAAGTTATCGACCGCACCGACCGCAAAGGCGAAGACTCCGTCACCCACGTGACCATAGAAAATCCAAACAAGAGTCTGGCATTCTTCGTGCGCCTGAAAGTAAACAAAGGCGTCAAGGGCGAAGAGATCCTGCCGGTTGTCTGGGAGGACAACTACATCTCTCTGCTTCCCGGCGAGAAGCGCGAAATCACCGCCACCTACCGCACCAGCGAATTAGGAACGGCTAAGCCGGCGGTAGAAGTCACCGGCTGGAACGTGGAGTAAAGCAATTTGGTATTGGGTAATTAGCTTAATTGTCATTCCGAGCAAGCGCTCTTTGCGCAGCGAGGAATCTGGGCGAGCCCCGCGAAGCGTCGCGGCCTCCCCTGAGAAAGCGAACGCGACCGAAGGGTTCTTTGCGACGCAACAGTCGCGCGTTTGGCTCGCTTCCTTATCAAGCTTAGCCACCACCGAATTACCCGATTACCAAATTACAAAATTGCAGTCATTTTTTTCCACAGCTTATTTCCCTCGCATGTGACGAACAACCTTGCCTTCGACAAAACGCTTTGTTTAACTCGAAGATGTAAGGCCTGGATGTTGTGCCGCGCGATTCTAGATCAACGCCCGGCCCCCACAACCTTCCCATGCGAGTAAGGGACAGGGGGACATCTTAATCAGGGCGCTCAGATAGGCTACCCTGGATAGCCCAGGGCTCGGTGCCCGGTGTTGGTGGTGATCACTACCATTAAATCCACTAAGGCGATTTTGTAATTGAGTAATTTGGAAATTTAGCAATTTGAAAGGGGAAAACTGCCAGCTATAAGGGTTTCGGGCTCTTAAATTACCAAATTACCCGATTACCAAATTACCAAATGCTGTCATCCGTGCTGTGACACCGACAAAACGTTACCGTCGGGATCCTTGAACCACGCCACCTTGTCTCCGGTCGGCGCGGTCCATATCCCCAGCTCGTCCTGCTCGAAAAACCCAAATCGCTCAAAGTGGACGCCCTTCCCCTTCAGTCCCGCCACCATCTTCTCGATCTCGCTCACCTGCCATCCCAGAATCGTAAACGGCGCCGGCTTATACTCCGGGGCCACCTTCGCTACTCGCACCATGATCCCATTCGCATCCAGCACCAGCGCGAATCCGTCATCCTTCACAAACCGCAGTCCCAACACGCCTTCATAAAAAGCTCGCGCCCTCTCCGGATCCTTCGTCGGCACAAAAGCCACAATGTCAACCGAACCAAGCATTCATCCCCCCGCGAGAAACATCCGAACCCCGAAGATTCGGGACCTTCAAATTACCAAATTACCCGATTACCAAATTACCAAATGCTCTTCTTACTCTTCCGGCGGCAAGTCGAAGTCGACCAGGTTGCCTCGAAAGCCCTTGGTCTTCCACGCGCCTACGGCGATTCCCACTGCCATCCAGATCGCCCCAAACACCAGCGCTTTCGGGCTCAAGCTGATCCACAGAAAGAAACAGATTACGAAGCCCAGAACCGGTGGCAGCAGATTACCCAACTTCTTTTCCGGTTCATGCAAGTAATAGCGAACAAACGCCGCCGCATTCACGCCCATGAAGGCGATCAGCGCGCCGAAATTAAGCAGGTTCGCACCCAGATCATAGCCAGTAGTCGCCCCGGCCAGCGCCGGAAGCAGAAATGCACCCGCTAACGCGAGCGCGCCTACAAACAGGACGTTGTTGCGCGGAACATGCCGCTTGGGATCGACTGCGCCAAAGAAAGACTTGGGCAAAGCGTTGCTGCGTCCCATGCCATACAGCAGGCGCGCCGCGCCCAGTTGCGCGCCCATGCCGGAGCCAAAGTTAGCCACCACCAGCGTGAACCCGACTATCGCAAACAGCGGCGCCCAGGCGCGTCCCGCCACGAAAGTGAATGCCGTGTCCGTGTTCGGATACGGCTCCGAGGCCGGCCAAATCAACTGAGCCGCATACACCTGAAAGGCCGACAGAATGCCGATCACTACACACACCAGCACCGTCGCCAGCAAAATGTTTCTCCGCGGATTCTCGGCTTCTTCCGAGAGCGTCGAGATGCCATCAAAACCAATGTAGGTGAGCACCGCAACCGAGGTGCCACCCAGCACCGCTCTCGTATTCCAACTCGCGGGATCGTAAAAGGGACGCGTAAAGAATTCCGAACCATCGTGAGGGTGGCCAAAAATATAGCGTGCCGCCGCCACAAAAAATATCGCAATCACCACTCCCATTCCCGCAGCCAGCGCCGTATTCACTCGCGCCGAAGTTTTCACGCCCTGCACATTCAAGCCCGTGAACATCAACGCGAAAATAACCGCCCACGCGGCATACGAAACACCCGGTGCGAACACATGCGCCTGCTGGCTGATCCAGATAATGCAGATCATCGGATTAAGCAGGTAATCCATGACCATGCTCCAGCCCGTGACATAACCGAGCGCGGGGTTGATCTCCTGCCCAACATATGTAAAAGCCGAACCCGCGCTGGGATATGCCCGCGCCATCTTGCCATAGCTGATCGCCGTGAACAGCATCGCCACCATTGCGATCAAGATCGTGGTGACCACGTGTCCGTGCCCGCGATTGCTGAGCACTCCGAATACCGACATGGGCGCGACCGGCTGAATCACGATCACACCGTAGAGGATCAAGTCCCAAAGCGTGAGCGTGCGGCGCAGCCGCGGCGCGGACGACACAGAGACAGCGGAAGGAGTTTCCATGAGTGCGCCTATTGGATTATGCGGAGGGTAAAAATGTCAATATTAAAACGATTTTATATGGGACATTTTTGCAGCGCTTGGTGAAATCTCGGACTACTTCGAAGATCCGTAGTCGAACCAGTACCCGCGCTGCTCGTTGCCGGACATATGCCGCGTGTTGTATTCCAGAAGATAGTTCACGTGCGCGTCGTCGAGCGGAAACGACTCGCCCGGCTCATAAGGATAGTCGCCCATCCTCAGGAAAGGCAGCGGCGCCACGAAGTCGCCTTCGGCGGCGTAGAAGTCCATGTCTTTCTCATAGCCGTTGGCCGCGAAGAAGTAATCGCGCACCCAACCCTCAGGCAGCGCGGGCAATTTCGCTGGATCGAAATCAAGACGCACTTCATCACCCGATCCAAATACGACCAGGCGATCGTCCAGCTCCGTCAGCAACGGCAACACATCGCCGTAGCGTGTGTAGGTTCCCGCCGGACGCGTGTAGGGCCCGGTCGCGCTCACCTTTTCGTAGATGTACTGCACGTTTCCCGGAGGCGTGCCCTCGATCTTCAGGGGAAATCCGTGGAAGCCAAGATCGGCGCGAACCAGCGGAACGGCGGTCATATGGAAGTGCGGGCTTATGTGGAGAGGGAGATCCTTTGCTCCGCCTGAAGAACGGCTGCGCTCAGGATTACGCCTTCCCGCCGAAGAACTATCGGCGCTGGCCCAATTATCGACTGCGTCATCCCGAAGCCCCGCGCTTTCACCAGCGGGGCGAGGGATCTCCCGCGCAACGTCTTGCGCGGTCCGGCTCACCAGAATGCTGTCCCAATAAACCTGCAGATTGGTCGTGATGCGAATCTTCCGCGTCCCCTGCGGCAGCTTGCCCGTGAGGTTGGCGGTCATGGTGCGCGGACCGCCGGCGGGGAAACCCATGTCGTCGATCACCCGCACCCACTTGCCCGCTGCATCCTTTTCATCTCCAACCAGCGCTTCCACATAAGGAGAGATCGCCTGCACGCCCGCTTGCGATGCGGCGTACATGCTGTTCGCCGAAAAGTACTCGACCTCGCCATGCAGCAGCAGCCACAACGGCCCGCCGCGATAAGCCTCGCCCAGGTCGAGCGTGAGGTTGTGTGGTTTAGCGAATCCCTGAAACTGGGTCAACGCGAAATCGCCGAAGTAACGATGCGCCAGCAGATCGGGCAACACGTCGTGGCCGTGCTCATCCCATGCACCCGCCGGCGGACGCGCATCTTTACTCTTGCTCACCACCACCTTGAACTCCGGATACGGCGGGTTCGACGCGAAATACTCGTTCGGATAAACCTCGAGATCCGCCGGATGATCGACCGCGAGCACGCGAACCTGATCAAGGTAAACGGCTTCCTCCAGCGGCTCCATAAAGCGGAAACTGAGAATGGGGTGCCCCATTTCTCGCGCACTTTGCGAGAAGTGGGGCTCTTCCTTCTCCCGAATCATGCTTCGATCGATCTTGATGTACTCAACCGGACGCGGAACGTCACGCTGGCCGGGGCCAATCCAGTGTCCCACCACGCCCGCACCCAGCATGTCGGCGACGAATTCGTAGCGCTCGCCATTCCACACAAACAGCGTGGGACAGGAACTGCCGCGCCGGTCCATCTCGGTAAAGTTCTGCTGCCGGTCGCCGGCGACATTGATTTCGTCTTGCAACACGCCCGTCGGCCACGTCATGCGCACGATGTCGGCTTCTTTCGAATCGCCCAGGCCGACCACAATGTCGGTTGAGTTCTGCCCCAGGTATCCGTTCGAGCCGGCAATCTCAAACTTCTGCCGGTTGCCGCCCGCGAACACTTCCACCTTGGTTCCGATGGCACTCTTGTTGTCGTTCAATCCCTTGAGCGAAAGGCGCAGCCAGTGATTCTGGTTGCCGCCTTCATTGCGCAGCAGCACGGCGGGACCGTGATTCTGCGTGATCAGCAGATCGGTCGCACCGTCGCCATCGTAATCGCCAGTGATGATCGCGCGCGGCTCGTTGAGTTGAATCTTGTCGAGACCAACATCGGCGGTAACGTCCTTGAAACCATCGGCTCCAAGATTGCGGAACAGCTTGATCTCACCTTTGCCCTCTTTGGTTTCGCCGACTGCAACGAGATCGACCCAGCCGTCATTGTCGTAGTCGATGGCGGCGACGCCGTAACCGCGAACCCAATTGGTTTCGGGCAGAGGAACGCGATCGAAAGTCTTGCCGTGGTTGTTGCGCCAGAGAGTGAGACCAGGAGCATTTGTGTGCGTAAAGGCGAGATCCATCCAGTCATCATGATTGAAATCAAGAACGGCAACGCCGACGGCTGGGTTCGCGGGGATTGGGTGGATTGCATCGTGGCGAACAAATCGTCCCTCTCTCGGATTAGGAAAAAGGGTCGTTGAACTCGGCGAGCCTATGCCAACACCCCCGGCGGCCACGACGAGATCGACCGCCCGGTCATTGTTATAGTCTGTGCCGACTGCACCGTAACCGCCGATGACTCCGTCGCTTAATCCGGTCTCACGCGTAACGTTGGTGAAGGTCCCATTTCCGTTGTTACGCCACATGTTATTAGCCGTACCGACGGACTGGCACAAAGCAGGAGAGCATGTCGTGAAGAGATCCAGGTCGCCATCGTGGTCATAGTCGATGAAAGTTAAGGCGCTCGCCCTTGTGTCGAAAGAGCGACCCATGATCTCACCCATCGTATCAATCGCCGAAAGCCCGACGGTCGCGGTGACATCCTTAAACGTGCCATTCTTTTCATTATGGAAGAGTCTAACCTGTGCGTTGACCGTGACTGCAATGTCCGTAAAGCCATCATTATCGTAATCCCCGGTCGTGCAACCTCCTCCCGGCATCGTGGGACTCAACCCGGCCTGCTCGGTCACATCTTCAAACTTTCCGTTTCCTAGATTGTGGTACAGCGACACGCCCCCGTGTGCCCCGTTGTCGGACAGAAAGAGATCGATCTTACCGTCGTTGTCATAGTCGAGGAAGCAGGCTCCCGCTTCTGCGGCATTCGTGGGATCACTAACAGACTTGGAGATCAGTCCCGCCTCCCGCGTCACATCCACAAAGCGCACCTTGATCTGCGCAGGCGCCTTCAACACCCCCGAAGGCGACTCGACTGCGCGCGAGTACTGGCCCTGCTCGCCGTAGGCCAGGCTCATGGGCGCGCCGAGTTTGTCTTGTGTGATGTACTGAAATTTCTTCAGGTGCTCGCGGGCGTGGTCAACGTCTGTCGATTGCTGGTAGGCGCGCGACAATCCGAACTCGGCGGAGGCGTGCAGCGGATTGAGTTGCAGCGCGTGTTGGAAGGCTTCGATGGCTTGCGGAAACTGCTTCGACTGCACATAGGCCGTGCCCAGGAAATACCAGGTGTCGGCGTCGTTCGCATCGAGCTCCACCACGTGGTGAAACGCGTCAATCGCGGCTTGAACATCGCCCGTGTTCTTCGCCAGCAGACCCAGGTTGTACCAAGCGTTTGGGTTCTTAGGGTCTTGCTTGAGCGCGTCCTGCAACGCGGCTTTCGCCTCGTCGATCTTCTGCAGGTTCAGGAGGGCGATGCCTTCATTCAGCCGCGCCATCGTCAGCTTCGGATCGAGCTCGGCCGCTTGCTGGAATGACTTGAGTGCTTTCTCGAAAAGCTGCTGGTTCATGTAAGCTGCGCCGAGGTTGTTCAGGCGCGCGGCCTCCACCGGATTCGCCTTCGATGGAGTTTGCGGGGCGGACGCGAACAGGCCAAACGCTGCCAGAAGTATGCCGGCGAGAGCAACTGAAATTCGAGGACTCATTCGACTACGATTTAACCACAGCGGGCACAGGGAACACAGGGTAAAGCGAAAACCACTTTCGCGGCGCAGCCAACAGCAGATTCCTCGTCGCATTCGCTCCTCGGAATGGCAAACTTATTTTTTGGATGCTGCAACCGACTCGCTGTAGGGCCGGTTCCCGACCGCGCCCTGTCCTTCCTCGACCGTCACGGTCTGTCCGGCGTTGATGTTGGAAAGCTTGTCGACCTGGCCGCTGGGCCATTGAATCTCAACGCTGTCGGCTTTTGTTTGCGCGCCCAGGCCAAAGGTGAGCACCAGTTCGCTTTGCGAAAGATAACTTGACCCGGAGCGCAGCATTTTCGACTGCTTGTCGTTGCCTGACGTAACCCGCACCACCGCGCCGATGCCGTCGCGATTCGATTTTGTGCCGACCAGTTTCAGGCGCAGGCTGTGATTCGAGCCGCCCTCGTTGTGGAACAGGAAAGCTGGGCCGGAATTCGTCGTGACGAGAACGTCCAGAAAGCCGTCGTTATCGATATCGGCGTAAGCCGCGCCCCGCGCCACTCTCGGCGCGGTAAAGGCCGGCCCCATCTGCGCCGTCACTTCCTGGAACTTGCCTCCGCCCAGGTTGTGGAAGAGATGCGAAGGCTCGGCGTAGGTCACGCGCTTCTGCACGCGCTCGATCGCGTCTTCGATGTGGCCGTCGGCGACGAAAATGTCCGGCCAGCCGTCGTTGTCGTAATCGAAAAAGAAGCAGCCGAAGCCCAGCGTGACCAGCGTGGCGCGGCCCACTTCGGATTGCGGAGCCTCGTCCACGAACAAGCCGTTGCCTTCGTTGTGATAGAGCGAGGCCATCTGATTGGCGAAGTTGGTGATGAGAACGCTGGGGTGCCCGCTGCGGTCGTAGTCGGCGGCATCGACGCCCATGCCGGCACGCGCCACGCCATCTTCACTGAAGCCGATTCCAGCGGCCACGCCGCGCTCTTCGAAGGTGCCATCTTTCTTGTTGAGATAAAGTTTGTTGGGCTGAGTGTCGTTGGCGATCAGAATGTCAGGCCAGCCGTCGGCGTTGTAATCGAGGATGGCGATGCCGAGGCTTTTTGAAGTTGGATCGCCGAGGCCGGCTTTCTGCGTAGCGTCTTCAAACTTGCCGCCGCCCAGGTTATGCCACAAGCGCACCGAGGTTCCTTTATACGATTCCGGCGTGCAATAGGATTTGTGCGCGCCGTCGAGTGTGCAGTAGAGGTCGGTCTGCTCGGTCCACTGCACGTAGTTCGCGACGACGAGATCGAGTTTGCCGTCGCGGTCGTAATCCACCCACGCGGCGCTGGTGGAAAACTCGCTTGGGCCGAGCAGGCCGGCGATTTTGGTAACGTCGGTGAAGGTGCCGTTTCCATTGTTGTGAAAGAGATGGCTTTGGCCGAGAGCGGTGATGAAGATGTCGTCAAAGCCGTCGTTGTCATAGTCGCCGACCGCTACTCCCATGCCGAACATGGGGACTGCCAATCCCGCCTTGCGGGTTACATCGGTAAAGGTTCCATCGCGGTTGTTATGGTATAGCTTTGGAGTCGTCACCCCGCCGTGAACGTGCCCGGGAAAATCTTCGCCGTTGACCAGGAGAATGTCGGGATAGCCGTCGTTATCGTAATCGATGAAAGCGCAGCCGGGACCCATAGTTTCAGGAAGCCACTTTTTTCCGAAAGCGCCATTATTGTGCGTGAAACGGATTCCTGACCTCGCGGTGACGTCGCGGAAGTGGATTTGCTGGGCGTGGGCGGTGACCGCCAGAGATAGAACCCACCACAGAGACACAGCGATACGGAGGAGGCTTAGGCAAGGACGCGTCATCGGGAGCCTCCGGCAGCCGTTGCGGCTGTTCCCACATGGTTCGTGACAAGACCTGGCAGCGGAACGGAGACGTGTTCGTGGACCGCTTGCCGCTCGTTGTTGTCTTCGGGATGCAACTGGCGATACGGTCCGGTGATCGCTTGCGAAGACTCGTCGGCCTTGAATCGCAAGTAGCGCGCCTGGTGCTCCTTCGCGAGCTTGTCGTTCCCCAGGCCTCCATAGCATAGCATTAAGTTATAGTGTGCCTGCAAATCTTCGGGGTCGATCGCCAGCACGGATTCGAGGACCTTCACGGCATCCGCGTACTTGCGCTGCAGGAAAAGAATGCGTCCCAGATCGTTGATCGCAACGCGGTCGCGCGGATATTGAGTCAGAACGATGTGTAAACGTGCGGCGGCGCCATCGTAGTTTCCGTCCGCGCGCAGCACGCGGGCGTAGAAGAAGTTGGCTCGCGCCAAGTTAGGAGACAGGGCCAGCGCTTTCTCGAGCACAGCGCGGGCGCGTTCCATGTCGCCTTCCTGCACGGCGCAACGGCCAATGTTGACCCAGCCGTCGGGATTGTTTGGATCCGCCTCCGTCACCTTTTGGAATGCGGCGGCCGCGCCTTTCAGGTCGCCCTGCAGGAACAGACCGATTCCGTAATCGTTCCAACGCTGCCATTCCTCTTTGAGAGCGATTGTCTTCGGCAGGGGAGCAGGCGCGTTATGCGCAACCACGGGGAGGGTCACTTCGTTTTCCGCCACAGTCTCGATAGGCAGGTCGGGAATCTTCTCCTGCTTCGCCGAAACGCCGCTCAGCGATGCCGTAAACACCGTTGGACGATCGTCGTAATCGGGGGAAACGGGGTTCTGCGACGCCGGGTCGGGCTGCCCGGCGAAAGCTTCGTGGGTGCCGTACCACGAAAACTTCCTGTAGCACAGGCGTGCGTGCAACGTGATCTTGTTGCCGGCGTTTTCAGGAATCGACATTCTGTAGTGCACAGTGTCTGCCGCGCCCGGCGGGATGAGCCGCACATACACGACGGCTCGCGTGGCCCAGGCGTTGCGCTTGTTGATGGGATTGCCGTGCGCGTCGATCTGCAGCGAGCGATAGAAATGCGCGCCTTTTTCCACCGGACCTTTGCCATCGCCTTCCACCATGCCGCTCCAGAAGATGGTCTGGCCTTTGTCGTCCGTGCCCTTCAGTTCGAGCCAGGTGTCGTAGGCATCGACGGTGCCGCCGGGGAAAAAGTGTCCAACCTTCTTGGTGCGTACGACAACATCCACGCGAACGGTATCGCCGCGGCGCAGGGCGGGCTGCACGCGGTTCAACGGAGCGGTAACCGGGGCAACTTCTCCACCTGTTTCCGGAGTGATCTTGGTTTCCGCTTCTTCGCCAACCGCGAATGTGGTGGCCAGGTCCGATGGACTCGCCGCGCCGGTCTTCCCCTGTACCTGCGCCCGCGCGGGAGATAGCGCAAAGATATCCACCGTAAGGGCGCCGCTCTTGAGGAAGGCCTCGGTGAGTTTCAGTTGAGCGGCATCTTCATTTGCGGTGGGCAGCGCGGTGTTGGCGCCGGGGAAGCGATGCGAGTGTACGACCCCGTTGATGTTGCCCGCGTCTTTCGAAGACTCCATGGGCATGTGGCAATCGGCGCACTGCTGGGGCTTGGGCGGATAGTAGAACGAGCGCGCACCTTGGCCAGAGACTCCGCTGGCCTGCCAGTTGTCATATTCGTTGAAGCCGCGGAACCAGCGGTAATGGTTCACTGGCACGTCGAGGTGCACCTTGTGGCAGGTAGAGCAGAACTCCGCGGTCTGCGTTTTCATGAAGGGCTTGAGGAATACGCGGCGATGCGGTTCTGGGTTCAAACGGATCAGGAAATCGTGCAGGGCGCGCGCCACGGGATTCTGCGTGGCGGCGAGTTCGTGAAGCTTGGGATACTCCAGATAAAAATCCGCCTGGCCCATGGTGCTCTTCACGTCGGCGATGGAGTGGCACATCATGCAACCGAGGCCGGCTTGCGATTCCGGACGATGCACGATCTGCTTGATCGGAGTATCCATGAGCCCGCTGTAGAGGAGCGCCGGGTCGTGGCACCCACCGCACCACTTCGAAGGCTTGGTGCCAACCGTATCCTGCATGTACTCGATCGACTTGCGGTACCACTGATTGTTGAACGAAGAAAAATGATGCGCGGAACTGAACCACTGGTTGTAGATATCTTCGTGGCAGCGCTTGCAGGAGTCGGACTCCATGAAAAACTTGCTGGGAATTTTCTGCTTACCGTAGACCTGCGCGGAACTGGGGAAAAACGAGCCTTCGGGCCCATCACCTTCGCCGTTCATGTTGTCGGGCGGCATGGAGGGATTCCGGATGCGGGAGCGGGTCTGCCAACCTTCGCGCAGGTAGCGCGCGCCGTAGCCGATGCCGGCCAGCACGACCAGGCAGATTGCCATGCGAAGAGCGGATGTCGCGGCATTCGAGGCTAACCATCCACGCTCTCCCAGCTTGTCGGCGATCAGAAGGCCGACTCCGAGGAGCGAGATCACGATATGGAGATAAAGCCATTTCCATTCCGTGCGGGGCGTGCCGGTCTTGATGAGAATAAGTCCCAGGACAGCGCCTGCGGCCACCAGCAACCAGCCGACGCGCGCAAAGAAGCTCCCATTCCGCAGCAGGCGAAAGAGTGCGGGGATCAGCAGAATCGCAGCAATCATGCCGGTCAGCGCATGCAACAGCACCACTCCGGCATAGAAGATGTTGGGCTGCGGGAAGGTGTACAAGTACGCCGCGGAGATTACAAGAAACGGGAGCAGCCAGGACAAGGCCCGGCCAACAAACCCTTTGGATCGTGAGTTTTCTGTCATCGGAATCAGGCTTAGGCAACTAACCGCAGCGGACTCAGTCCCACAGTGACTGAAACCGCGTGACATTCAACTTACCTAGGTGAGTGCGAGCGGGGAATAATGCAAAAATACTATTGGAAAGATTCCGTGGTTACGAATTCGGCGGGATCTTCCACGCGCCGCACTGCTTCTCCAGCGCGGCGGCGACGGACAACACCTGCTCTTCTTCCCACGGGCGTCCGACGATCTGCACGCCGATGGGCAGGCCTTCCGGCGAGCGGCCCAGGGGAACCACCGCAGCAGGATTGCCCAACAGGTTGAAGAATTCGGTATAGCTCCAAGCATCGAGATATTTGACGGTTTTGCCTTCGACCTGCCAACTGCGCTCGCCGTGCCGGAAGGCAGGGACGGCCGCCGGCGGGCATAACAGAATGGGATAGCGCTGCATCTGCGCGAAGAATTGGGCGCGCGCGGCATCGCGGCGAACCCAGGCGTCGAGCAAGGTCTCGCCGGTGAGTGCGGGCTCAGCGGCTGACCAGTCCAGAAACTGCTTCAGGATCGGGCTGAGGTCGGCTTCCCTCCCCTTGAACATCGGGCGCAGCAACATTCCTCCGGCAGTCACGAAGAACTTGTGCCACAGGCGGCGCGCTTCTTCGAGTCCCGGTGGCCGAAAGGGTTCCACCTGAAATCCAGCGCGGAGCAGGGCTTCTGCCGCAGTGCGAACAGCGGCACGAATTTCCGGAGTGACCGGGGTGCGGCCGTCGTCTTCGAAATAGCCGATTCTCAGTTTCGTGATGTCGTCGCCACTCGGCCAGCGCACGGGCACCGGCGCTGAGCAAGTGTCGGCGACGTCGGGGCCTTGCATCACTTCAAAGAGAACTTTCAGGTCGGCAACGGTGCGTGCCATGGGGCCGACGACGCCGATCAGTGCAAACGGCCCCGCGGATACGGGAAAGTGTCCGGTCGCGGGGATTCGTCCTGGGGTCGGCTTCAAGCCGCAGATGCCGCTGAAGTGAGCGGGCACGCGAATGGAACCTCCGCCGTCGCTGCCCACGCCCCCCGCGGACATGCCTGCGGCAATCGCTGCCGCCTCGCCCCCGCTGGAGCCGCCGGGCGTGCGTTCCAAGTCCCATGGGCTGTTGGTGCGGCCATAGAGCAGGTTATCGGTTTCCCAAGCCATGAGAAGTTCAGGGGTGTTGGTAACACCCAGAACGATTGCGCCGGCATTCTTCAGGCGCGCCACCAGCGGCGCATCCTGTTGCGCCACAAATCCGGCGCGCAGGCGAGTTCCGGCTTCACAACGCAGACCAGCCACGCTGATGGAACTCTTGATGCTGATGGGAACGCCGTGCAGAGGGCCGAGGGGTTTGTGCTGCGTCTTCTCGTGGATGACAGCACTCTCGGCGTCGCGAGCGGCACGGCGCGCCCGCTCGGCATCGAGTTGCACAAATGCGTTTAGCTTAGGATTCAGTTTTTCGATCTGCGCCAAATGGGCTTCTACGAGTTCGACCGGAGAAATCTTTCCTTTCCGGATTTGCCCGGCCATGGAAACCGCTGGGAGAAAGGTGAGGCCGCTCATGAATTTCCTCGCAGCGCGCGATCGAGGCTGCGCTTCTCATCGGCGGTGAGGGAACGATGAGCGCCCTTCGCGAGATTACCTAGCTGTAGCGGGCCAATGGCGACGCGCAGCAATCGCAACACTTCGACGCCCAGGCTCTCCATCATGCGCCGGATCTGGCGGTTCTTGCCTTCGTCGAGAACAATCTCGAGCCAGCAGTTTTTCTGGCCTGCGCGCAGGCAGCGCGCCTGCTTCGCCCGCAACATTTCTCCATCGTTCGATTGCACGCCGTTAAGCAGCGCCCGGACCAACTTCTCATCGGCGACGGTCCCGACCTGGACATGATAAGTTTTGTCCAAATGCGTTTCTGGAGAGGCGATGCGCGCGCCCCACGCGGAGTCGTTGGTCAGCAAGAGCAAGCCTTCGCTGGCTTTGTCGAGGCGGCCGACGGGGGCGACCCACGGCGTGTTTTCTGCGGGCAGTGGCATTCTCCCTGTTGAACGTGTGTTCAGTATGGTGTACACCGTGGAGCGGTCTTTTTCGTCCGATGCCGTGGTCACGATGCCGCGCGGCTTATTCATCATGAGATAGATTTTGTCTTGTGCCGTAACCAGTTTCCCATCTACGGCAATTTGATTCTGCTTCCCAGGCACGGGCGTCTCCGGATCGCGCCGGATTTTTCCGTTGAGGCTCACGCGCCCGGTGCGAATCAGCTCCTCCGCGTGAGAACGCGAGCAGTAGCCTAGCTTCGATAAAGCGCGTGCCAGGCCGATCTTGCGGGGAGCTTCGTTCTTTCTCACTTGTTCATGCTAAATGAGAAGGCGGAATTCGGGCTTCCGGCTTCCGGCTTCGGGCTTCGGGCTTCGGGCTTCGGGCTTCGGGCTTCGGGCTTCGGGCTTTGGGCTTCAGGCGCTGAACTTCGCAGGATGACGCAAGAACATAAAACGGACTCCGCCAGACTTTC
>Ga0302320_10013997_pt1 | contig 16647 bp, 13 predicted proteins | sample Bog_T0_3_FD_202130 | JGI IMG/M metagenome (GOLD analysis project Ga0302320, IMG submission 202130) | Peat permafrost microbial communities from Stordalen Mire near Abisko, Sweden - Bog_T0_3 | ecosystem: Environmental > Terrestrial > Soil > Wetlands > Peat | place: Sweden: Abisko, Stordalen Mire... | reverse complement strand
CGCTTACTTCACCGACCCGCTGCCGCTTCCCCAGGGAGAAGAGCATCGGACCGATACGCTCCTGCGCCTGCTCAAACCGCTGGGCATGGTCAGACCGACCAGCATGAGCGTCGACTTGAACCTGAACGTCCCCAACGCGGCCAAGGCGTTCGCCACCGCGGTTTTAAGCAAGCCGCCCTTCAGCGAGTCGAAGCACTACCTCCTGATCAACCTCACCCGCACGCCGGGGCTCAAGTTTCGCGAGGAGGATTTCATTGCGTTGATCGGACGCCTGCTCAACTCGACCCAGTTTGTCGTCGCCCTGGTGGCGGAACCAGCCGATCAGCCCCTGGCTTTTGAAGTCGCCGCCGTCATGGCTTCCGACCGGATCACGGCCGTGGAAACACCGGAGATGCTCGATCTGGCCGCGCTGCTGGAGCACGCCACCTGCCTGGTCACGCCCGAAGGCGATATCGCGCACCTCGCCGCCGCGATCAACATACCGGCGCTGGTTCTTTGGCACGGGGACCATTTCCAACGGCGGCACGCACGGGCCCGGCGGCTCGCCTTTGTTCGCGCCGAAGCGGGCGAGGCTAATATCCCGTTGGAACGCGTCTGGCAGGCTCTGCTACCATTTCTCGGCTCGCATCGGGAAGGCATCGACCGGAAAATGACCGACCTGCTGGACCTGCCGCCCTTGTCCGACTTTACTTAAGAAAAAAATGGCCTCCCTCATCAGCCGACTTTCCGCCTCGGGATACGAAATGATTTTTCGCGCGCTGGCGCGGCGCCGTCCGCCGCAAGCCCGGCCCATCGAACTGGGGCCGTACGCGCGCGTCCTCTGCTTCACCTGCGCCGGGATCGGCGACACGCTGACCGATTCGGTTGTCTTCAAGGCGCTGCGCGAAACCTTCCCCGAGGCGCACCTCGCCGCCGTGGTCCATCGCCGCCGCCGCCTGTTGCTGGAGCACAATCCCTGCGTGGACCAGATCTTTCATTTTCAGAAAGGGCCGGGCGCATTCTGGCGCTTGCAGAAGGAATTACGCGCGGCGGGGCCGTGGGACGCGATCCTGCAATTGCGCGGAAACGATCCCGAGCCGCGTTGCCTGAGTTACCTGGTCGATCCCGACGTGACGGTCAGCGTGCCGAACATGACGCGGCTCGGTTATCTCTGCGGTCACACGGTCGAGCAACCCGACTGGGACGCGACCCACGGCGTCGAGCAGACGCTGCGCATCGCGCGATACGTCGGCGCGCACACCAACGAGCCTCATCTGGTCTATGCCGTGCGTGATGAGGAGCGGGCGCGGATGGAGGAAACGCTGCGCCGGATGCTGGTCGGGAAAGGCGACCGACTCGTGCTGCAACTCGGCGGCGGACGGCGCGCGGCGTGGCGCGACTGGCCGGTCGAGCGGTACGCGGAGCTGATCCGGCGTTGCGCGCAGGGGCTGTACCCGCACATTTTCGTCCTTGGCGGCGAGGACCAGGCGGAACGTCTCGCCGAGCTCGACCGTTTTTTTGGCAACGACGCGAAACCTTATCACAACATGGTGGGCAAACTTTCGCTCGCTGAGTCGGCTGCGCTGCTGGCCGGCGCCCAGGCCCTGGTCTCAACCGACACGGGCATCATGCATCTCGGATTCGCCGTCGGCACGCGGGTGGTGGCGCTCATCCATTGCAACAATCCGGCGAACCGCGTCGGCCCCTATTGCTACGGAAACCGCCATCGCGTGGTGCAACTTCAGCGACCGGTGAATTATCAAACGCCGGCCGATGCGGACATGGCCGACATTTCGGCCGAAACCGTTTACTTGCGGCTGAAGGAATTCAGGTTCTAGATTCTCGGGCAAGCAAAAGACGTGAGCGATGAACTTTCCCGGCCTCGATCCCACCTACTCGTTCGCTTATCATGCGGCGCGCGCGCTGCAACTGGTCAAGACGTGGTCGATCGCGGAATCGCGCGTGGCGCTGGACCAGGGGGGAAAGGTGCTGGTCGTGGCCACGACCGCCCTGGGCGATTCGCTGCTGACTCTGCCGCTGGTGGAAACGCTCTCGAACCGGATTGGCGCCAACCGCGTTTCGCTGCTGGTGAAGACGCCCTACGCCGATCTTTACCAGGGCGATCCGCGCCTGCACCGGGTCTTTTCTGTCCGCGGCAAATATCGCTGGGGCGGCCTGCGGGAAAAGCTCCGCGCCGATCCGCATCGCGTTGCGCTGTTTGCCAACATGACCGAGCCGGACCTCGTTCCCTTCCTTTGGCGCTGCGGCGTGCGGGGCTTCCTGCGCTATCGCACGCGCTGGAGCCGCTATCCGCACTGGATGGCGAACGAGTCGATGATGCGCCGGCCCAGTTCGCCCGAGTATGCGACCGGCCACGCGATCGAGAACAATCTCGCCATGGCGTGGACGCTCGGGATCGAACCGACGACCCGGCTGCTCTCGCTTCCTCATTTGCAGCCCGAGGCCCCGCCCGCGCGCGAAAATCTCATTCTCATTCACCCCGGCGCTTCCCGCGAAATCAAGCGCTGGCCGGTGGAAAACTGGGCGGCGCTGGCCGACGCGCTGGCGACGCGCTTCAATTGCGCCATCGCGCTGACCGGCGACCGCAGCGAGCACTCGCTCTGCGCCCACGTCGCCGCGACCATGAAGACCCGCGCGCAGGTCATGGCCGGCAAATTCTCGCTGAGCGAACTGGCGAAAGTGCAGTCGTACTCGCTCGCGTTTCTGTCCGGCGACACCGGGCCCTACCATCTCGCACTGGCGGTCGGTTGCCCGACGGTGACACTTTTCGCACCGACCGACCGCGGTTCGTCGACGGAAGCGTGCGGCCCGCATCAGGCCCCGGGCGAGCTTCATCGCGCGTTGCAAACCGCAAAGATTGGCGACTCGATCCAGACCATCGCCCTTGATCGCGTCATGGCTGAAGCCATTGCGGTCGTCGAGGCGGCACTGAACCTGAAAGTCGCCGCGCCGTCGGCCTGAATGCCATGCGCGTGATCTATCTTCATCCCGAAGAATGGACGGGCCGGCTTGGCCGTGAGGTGCATGTGCTTTCGACCTGCGTGGCGCTGGCCGAGAGCGGCATCGACGTCACGCTGGTCACGGCGGGAGGCGAATCGGAATTGCACGGCCATCTTCTCGACGTGGCCGATGCGGCGGAGTTGCCGGGGCTTCATCCCGTCGCGCTCTCGCGCACGCTCGGGCCGCTCCAGAGCACATCCATTTTCTCCCGCGACTTTTCGCATTGGCTGCAGACGCAGAAGCCTTTCGACCTGGCGGTGATCACGCAATTAAAGGCCGGGCCGCTCCTCACCCAGGAGCGCATTCCCTATGTCTACGAGGCGCATGAGATTTACACGCAGGCGACGGAAGGTCACAGCCGACAGCGCGCGATGCACAAGCTCGAGGGGCAGGTACTGAACGGCGCGGCGCTGCATGTCGCGACGAGCGCGCCGCTGGCCGTGGCTTTGACCACGTGGTTTGGCCTGTCGAGGGAGTTCTCCATCGTGCCGAGCGGAGGCCGGTCGCCCTTGGGAGAAAGCATCAGCACAGCGGACGGCCCGTTCGTTTATTGCGGCGCGATCGGTGACGGGAGCGAACTCACCGGCTTGATTCAGGCCGCGCAAGACACGAAGTTGCCGTTGAAAATCGTCGGCGGCACCGAGGAGGAATGGGACCTCGTCGCCCGTAAACTCGACGTCGGCGGGATCGAGTGGCAGCCGCGCGTGCACCTGCACGAAATCCCGGAAGCGCTTTCCTGCGCGCGCGCGGGCCTGATTCCCACCAACGCCGCGGCGCCCTTGCTGGAATATTCGTGTCCGATGAAATTCTTCGAGTATGCGCGCTGCGGCCTGCCGATTCTCACCACGCCCCTGGCCGCGCTGCAAAGCCTCGATATCGGCCCGTGGTGCACCGAAATTCCCAGTTCCTCGCGCTTCGCGTGGAAGGAGGCGCTGAAGGGTTTTCGTTACGAACGGGCGCAAGCCGACGCCGCCCGCGCCTGGGCCGGCGAACATACCTGGGCCCGGCGCGCGGAACTGATGAAACATGTGTTTGGGTGTTAGCGGCGGTTAAGTTGGCGTGAATGCGATGATGCCGGCGCTCTTTCGCCGCTCATTTGCGATCTGCTCGTCACCCATATCTGCATTGACTGCAAATGCTTCCAAGTGTATTTAAGCAGCGTGTTATCTGGTCGGACTCTTGCCTATTGGACCAGTCTTTTCGCTATCACCCTGATAGCGGGCAGCCGCTTTTTGTACGCCGATGACACCACGGCCACCGCTTCCGACCATTACAAAACCGTCGAGGTCAATGTGGGCGGCAAAAGCGTCCCTATCCGCGTCGAGCAGCAGACCGATCCCTTAAAAAACGTCAAGATGACGGACGACCTCGATTCTCATCGCGCCTTCAGCGCCAGAAACGACATGGCCGACAAAAAGTTTTCCATGCCCGCCGATGTCGGCGCTCAGGGGACTTCCGCATTCAAAGGGCGCGACCAGGAAACCTTCATCACCAAATCGTACGTGCCCGATGCCTCTTCTTCGGTTCCGAATCTCAATACCAAGATGAAATTCGCCTCGGTTTCGGGCTACAACCGCAGCGCCGCGGGATTCGATAAGAATTATGCCGGCTCGGCAACCGCCACGGAACAGACCCGGGCCGCTGTCCTGGGTGCCTCGGAAACCGCAGACGAGCAGGGGCGCACGGCCATTCTGGGTGGCTCGGAGCATGGGGAAGTCCTCGCCGCCAATTCCATGGCCAACAAGCAGTACCTTGGTCCCGGCGCGCAGAAAGTGCCGGAGGGCGTCGTCGTACCCGAGAATCTCGTGATCACGCACATCACCGATCTGCCGAATCGTCCATTGAGCATCGATGAAGTCCGCGATCTGATCAATCACGGGACCAAGCCCGATCTGGACGAAAAGCCGGACGAGCCGAGCAAGCCGATGAACGATCCCGATTACAAGCCGCAGCCCCTGCGTGACAACCCGTCGCCCGACAGCGCGGACGACAAGACCGATGCCGTGCCGCCGCCCGGCACGATCGCCAATCCCCAGGCCGCGCCGGAAAATGCCGAGCCACTCCCGCAGCCGTAGTTGTCCCGTCCGCAACTTCCAACACCAAAATCTTTACCTATGAACCATATCCACCTGGGCCGCTCCGGCCTGCTCGTCTCACCGCTCTGTCTGGGCACCATGAACTTCGGCCCGTTCACCACCGAAAAGGAGAGCTATGCCATCATGGACCGCGCGCTCGAACTCGGCGTTAATTTTTTTGACACCGCGGACGTCTACGGCTGGAAACAGGGCGAAGGCGTTACGGAAAATATTTTGGGCCGCTGGTTCAAATTGGGCGAATCGCGCCGCGAACGCGTCGTGCTTGCCACCAAGGTCTTTGGCCCCATGGAACCGCGCGCCGGTTTCGATCCCAACCTGACGCGCGGCCTTTCCGCCCGCAAGATCATCCGCGGCTGCGAAGAGAGCCTGCGCCGGATGCAAACCGAATTCATCGACCTCTACCAGATGCACCATGTCGACCGGAGCTGTCCGTTCGACGAGATTTGGCAGGCCATGGAAACGCTCATTGCGCAGGGCAAGATTCTCTACGCCGGCTCGAGCAATTTTGCCGGCTGGGACATCGCCACCGCGCAGCAGACTGCGTCGCATCGCCACTTCATCGGGCTCATCAGCGAGCAGAGCGTCTACAGCCTGGAAAACCGGATGATTGAGCTGGAAGTCGTGCCCGCCCTGCGCCATTACGGCCTCGGTTTGATCCCTTGGAGCCCGCTGGCCGGAGGGCTGCTCGCGGGTGCCCTGCGCAAACAAAGCGAAGGCCGCCGCGCCCACGCCGATTTCGAAAAGCGGGTGGCCGCCAAGCGCGAAAAGCTCGAGGCCTACGAAGCGTTTTGCGCCAAGCTCGGCGAAGACCCGGCCCACGTCGGTCTGGCCTGGCTGCTCCACCAACCGGGCGTGACTGCGCCGATCATCGGCCCGCGCACCATGGAACATCTCACCGGATCGCTGCGCGCCCTGGAAATCAAGCTCACCGCGGAAGATCTTGCGGCGCTCGATAAAATCTGGCCCGGCCCGGGACAGGCCCCCCAGGCCTATTCGTGGTAGTTGACCGCGCCGACGGCCTTACGGTTGCACCGTCAGCATCGCCTCGGCGTGCATATTCGGATAATTCGCCATCACGGCCTGCACCTTGTAGGCCCCCGGCGCCAGCGGTTGCGACAAGTCGTCGAAATCGACCGACTCGGTGTAGACCAGCTTATCGTCGTTGTTCACCATCGATGAACCGACCGTCTGCTCAAACTGGCAATTGTCCGAGTAGACATAGATCGCCGTACCGGACGCGCTCAGGATGCGGAAATCCCACCGCTGCGCCGTCGGAAACGAGAGCGTGTAGGTTTTCTTGGCGTGGTTATGCACGGAAAACACGATCTTGATGCTGGGGTTCGGCGCGATCGCCTTCAGCGCCCTGAGCGAGAGCGGATTGGGCGTGAGATCGAGCTTGGTGTCGAACGATTTCGGATCGACCTCGTTGGCGCGCTGAATCCGTTTCGGATCGCCGTTGAAAATGCTGAAGTGGTTGCCGCTGTCCTGCCAGAAATTGGGCTGCTGGTTGTCCTTGCTGGGATTGATATCAATGGCCGGCGCGGTGGCAAACACCGCCATGCCGAGCCAGGCAACCAGGGTAAGAGGGATCCGTCGCATAGCCGATCATGCTAGAGCCTCTGGAACTGAGGGCAAGACTTAGGTGGCTCCCCCGGCGGACGGTGGTCGCGGGCAGCGCCTCAAGAGTCCCCGTTCATTTCGAGCCGCCGGCTCAGGTAGCGCTCGGCCCGCATGATGGCGCGGAACTTGGTCAGGTCCTCCTCCATCGAGCCGCTCAGGATCGTGTACTTATACAGCCGCCACAGCTTCGACTCCTCGTGCCCCGTCGTAAGCCGCTGGCGCAATTGCTCCTCCGTCTCCGTCCCGCGCTTGCGCAACCGGCGCTCCAGCTCCTCCAGCGTCGGCGGCATGATGAAGACATCGACCAGCGAATCGCGCAGCTTCACGTCGTCGGTCTTGCGGATGGTCGTGGCACCCTGGACGTCGATGTCGAGCAACACATCCGTGCCCTGCTCCAGCGCGTCCTTCACCGTCTCCTTCAGCGTCCCGTAATAATGCCCGTGGACGAGCGCGTACTCGAGCATCTCCCCGTCGTCGATCAGCCCGACGAAGCGTTCCTTCGTCAAAAAATGGTAGTCGACCCCGTCCTCCTCGCCGGGCCGCGGGGGGCGCGTGGTGCACGAAACCGAGTAGATGAAATCCGGCGTCGCGCGAAGGTTCTCGCACAGCGTCGTCTTGCCAGTGCCCGACGGGGCGGAGATGACGAAAAGGATTCCCTGACGCCTGAAGACCGGTGGATTCATTCGATATTCTGCACTTGCTCCCGCAATTTTTCCAACTCTGTTTTCATGCCCACGATGACCTGGCTGATGGCCAGAAAGTTCGCCTTGTTGCCGATGGTGTTGGTCTCGCGGAACATTTCCTGGAGCAAAAAGTCGAGGGTGCGCCCGACCGGCTCGTCCTTGGAGAGTTGATCGAAGAACTGGTCAAGGTGGCTCCGCAATCGCGTCAGCTCCTCGGAAATATCGCTGCGGTCGGCGAAGAAAACGAGCTCCTTCACCAGCCGCTCGTCGTCGCCGTCGATGCCGAGGCCCGCCTTCAACGCGCGCTCCAGCAGCGTCGAGCGATAATGCTCCATCACCTTCGGTGCCAGCACGCTGATGGTCTTCACGTTCTTTTGGACGGCCAGCACGCGCTTGCGCAAATCGGCCGCGAGCGCATCGCCCTCGCGCTTGCGCATCTTGACGAACTGGTCCAGCGCGGCCTTCAGCGCCTTTTGCAATGCAGGCCACGCCCGGTCGGTTTCGACCTCGGCCTCCTCCGATTCCAACACGCCATTTCCGCGCAAAACCTGATCGAGGGTGATTTCGCCGCCGAGTTTCAGCATCGTCCGCAGCGCTTCAAGCTCCTCGCGATAGGCCCGCGCCGCCGCCACATTGATGCCGCCCTTGTGCGCGCTGTTCTTGGTATGCAGCCCGACGGCGACCGTGAGGCGACCGCGCGAAAGATGCGCATTGATCTCATCGCGCATCCGAGGTTCGAGCTCGAGCAGGACCCGCGGCAACGAGAGAGAAATCTCCGATTGCTTCCGGTTTACCGAACTCAATTCCACGGCCACCTGCCGTCCATCAAACGACGCCGTACCCCGGCCATAACCAGTCATGCTGCGCATACGGTTATCTTTGACGGAATTGAGGGAATTCCAACCAAATTAACAGGCTTCCCTTGGCAGGGACGCGAGTCCCCTCGCGTCCCATTTATGCCACGGATGGCAGAGGACGCCGTCCCTACCCGACGATCACTGCGCTCGCGGCGCCGTATTCGGCGGTGTGGGAGAGGCTGACGTGGACCGCCTGCACGCCGCGCGTTTGGGCGTGGGCCTCAGCCTTGCCGTGCAGCACCACACGGGGCGCGCCGCTCGGTTCGCGGACGATTTCGAGGTCGCGCCAGCCCATTTCGTGACCGATGCCGGTGCCGAAGGCCTTGCTGATTGCCTCCTTCGCGGCGAAACGCGCGGCAAGGTGAAGATGCGGAAATTTCATCGTGTTGGCATAAGCCACTTCGCCCTCGAGAAAGACGCGATGAAGAAAACGGTCGCCGAAGCGCTCGATCGATTCGGCGATCCGCTTCGTTTCGACGATGTCCATGCCGACCCCGAGAATCGTCATGGCGTTACCGGCACCTCAGCCGGGGCGCCCGCCACGGCCTGTGCGGCCAGCCGGCGACACTCGCGCAAATCGAGCTTGCCCGTGGCCGTGATCGGGATGGCCCCGACCCGTTTGATCACCTTGGGAATCCAGAGATTCGGCAGTCCGAGCGCGACCAGCTTTCGGCGCAAATCCGCCTGTTCGACGGGGACAACGGTCAGCAGGACGAGACTCTCGCCGCGTTTCTCATCCGGCATACCCACGATGGCGACGGGCGGGCCTTCCCCGTGCGCCGGATGCAGGTCAAGCGCTTCGACGATGCGCTGCTCGACGGTCAGGTGCGGCACCATCTCGCCTGCGATCTTGGAGAAACGGGTCACTCGTCCCTCGATGAAAAGAAAACCGTCCTCGTCGAGCCGCCCGACGTCACCGGTCTTGTACCAGCCGTCCCGCAAGACAGCCGTGGTCTGGTCAGTCTCCTTGAAGTAACCCTCGAAAATATTCGCGCCGCGCAGCCAAAGCATGCCCGATTGGAAAAGATCGAGATCCTCGTCCGTTTCCGGATCGCGGATTCGCGCCGAGATACCCGGCACCATCCGGCCCACGCTGCCGATCCGGCGACCAAGGACGCCGTCGGGATTCATGAGCGAGGGCGCTTCGTCAAACAGGTTGACCGCGACGACCGGCGATGCCTCTGTCATGCCGTAGCCTTCACTGACCTGGACGCCGAACTTCGACTCAAATTCGCTCAGGAGATCGAGCGGCAATTTCTCCGCGCCGGTGACGACCAGCTTCAGCGAGCGCAACTGCTCCCGGCTCGCCTTGCGCAGGAAGGCGCGCAGGAAAGTCGGCGTGGTGATGAACAGCTCCAACTTGTGACGCTCGATGGTCTCGATGAGTTTTTGCGTATCCAGCGGGTTGGGATAAGTGACCACTTTCGGCCCGCCCATGAGCGGCCACCAGAAGGTGACCGTGAAACCGAAGCTGTGGAAAACCGGCAGCGAGCCGAGGATCGACTGGAGATGAATCCCGCTCAGGATCGCGCCAATCTGCGCCGTGTTGGCGAGGATGTTGCGATGGGTCAACACGACTGCCTTGGGTTCGCCCGCGCTGCCGCTGGTGAAGAGGAGGGCGGCTTCGTCGCGGTCGCCGATCTTCGGCAGGTCGAGCCAGCGGCGCAGGACAGGCAGCGGTGCCAGCCACGCGATGGCACCCCACCGTTTGAGGGATGACGGAGAGAAGCTCTTGCACAGCGCGGCGATGTCGATGCGGTCGTCCAGCCAGGGAAAATCCTCGATTTTCTCGACCAGGATGGGAGCGGTGATCAGGCGGTGGATGCCGGCGCGCGCGATGGCCGCTTCGTTGGCGGCGCGACCGGCGCTGAAATTCAGGTTCACGGGAGTCTTGCCCGCGAGGATCACGCCTAGGTTGGCGATGGTCGCGCCGAGGCCCGGCGGGAGCACGACGCCGATTCGCTTTTCCGGCACGTTCTTGCGCAGCCAGAATGAGAGAGCGAGGCCCATGGTGAGCAACTCGCCCCCGGTCAGCGCCCGGTTGCCCGCATGGGCATCGACGAGCACGGTGGTGAAAAAACGTTTGCGCAAGCCACGCACGCTTTCGTAGCCGACGTGGGATTTCAATTCAGGCCGCTCCTGGAAGGCGGCGGCGGACATGTCGTAAAGGGAGCGCCGCACCACCTCGGGCAGGGCCTCGGCCGCCGGGATGGGCTTGCCGAAGTAGAGCCAGACGCGCAGCGGAACGACCCGGGGCAGCTTCCAGAAAAAATTCCCGCCGTAGTAGGAAAAGATCGAGCCCCACACATTCTCCAGCCAGACGGGCATGACCGGCACGCGGGCCTTGCGCGCAATCAGCTCGTAGCCGCGGTTGAGCTTTTGCAGCGTCGCGGTCCGGGTGAGCGCGCCTTCGGGGAAAAGGCACACGACCTCACCGCGGGCCAGCGCGTTCACGGCCGTTTCGATGGCGGTGCGGGCGATCTTCGGGCTGATCGGGATCGCCCCGAGCAGGCGCAGGCCCCAGTGGAGAAAACGGGTGCGGTAAATATGCTCGTAAACGAGAAACCGGATCGGGCGCGGGCAGGCCAATTGCAGAATGACCGCGTCGACATAGGAAATGTGATTGGGCAACAGCAGAACGCCGCCGGTGGCCGGCATCGCCTCCAATCCGACCGGCGTGACGCGGTAGAAGCTGCGTCCGATCAGGCCGAGCGCGAGGCGCAGCAGGCCCTCCGGCGTGAGAAAGATGATGAAGCCGGTGAGGACCGCGGTCGGCACGGCGTAGAGCAAAAGCTGGTGGCGGGGCGAGACATCGAACCAGACCGATACGACGTATTGGGTCATGACGGCCACGATGCCGAAAAGATTCACGATCAGGTTATTGGCGCTGAGGATTCGCCCACGCCGCTCCGGCTCGACCTGCTCCTGCAAGTGGGCGTTGAGCGGCACGACAAAGAGCGCGCCGGCCAGCCCCATGGTGAAGAGGGCAAGGAGAAACCATCCGGTCCACGGCTTGACTTCCCCGGCCAGGAGGGCGCCGCAAATCAATCCGCCCGAGCCGATCGGAATGAGCCCGATTTCGACCTGATGGGTGGTCATGCGCGTCACGAGAAAACTGCCGCAGATGATGCCGAGCCCAAGCGTGGCCGCATAGAGACCGGTGTGCGACGCGGTACCGACCTGATTGGCGTGAAGCGAGTTGGAAACCTCGAACAAGGTGAGGTAGAGCGCGCCGGCCAGCCCGTAAAAATAAGCGATGCCGAGCACACACAAGCGGACGGGCGGATCGCGCCAGACATCGCGCACCTGCCCGAAATGCTCCCACAGCAATCCGGCGCGGAAGGGCTGATTCGTGTGCGCCGGGGTCTGCTTGATTTGGTAACCGGCAACCAACGAGAAGAGCGCGAGGCAGCTCAAAACCGACATCGTCGCCACGGATGCATCCCAGGAAATACCCAGGTGGATCAGGCAGAAATCGTAAAGCGCGCCGCCCGCGAGACCGCCGATCAACATGCTGGCGATGGCCGTCACCTCCACGATACCGACGGCCGAGCTGATCTTGGTCGCGGTGACGATTTCCTTGATGATGCCCTGCTTGGCCGGCGAGAAGAACGCGCATTGCACCCCCAGCAGGAAGAGGCCGAAGATCGACATCGAGAGATTATGATAATAAAGCGCCAGGCTGATCGTCCCCATGATAAAGAACTGGGCCCAGAGACTGGTGACGATCACGTTGCGCTTGGAAAAACGGTCGGAAATCCAGCCGGCCGTCGGGGCGAAGAGAATGAACGGCAGGATGATGATCGCCGCCAGGATCGTCTTGGTCTGCTTGGCGATGATCGCGGCGTACTCGGGATGATGCATGAACAGCTTCGGCGACAGCAATTCCGGCGCGACCGCGGCACCGAGCGTGATGAGCATAAGCTTGGCGGCATTATCATTCAGCAAAACCTGAATTTGCACCGCAACGAGTGACCAAAACGAACGCTTCATGCAGAAGCGCCCATTTTGGAGCCGCTTGCCCTTGATTCCAAGCTTCTATTTGAAGGAGCGCCTGGAGTTGCCGCGTTGTAACGACCGCCTTTGCTCTGTTGAGACTCCCGGCACAAAAAAGCACTTGTCGCTTTCCTACGGACGGAAGATGATTTCGCCCTTATGGCCGACTCCCCTTCCCAAAGCATTGACGTTACCTATGTCGCCGACCTCGCGCGGCTGCGCCTCTCCCCGGAGGAGATTTCCACTTTCCAAAAGCAGCTGGGCGATGTGCTCGGCTACGTCAGCCAACTGGCTGAAGTCGACGTGTCGCAGATTTCGCTGCTCGGCGAAGCGGACTTGAAAAACCGGCTGCGCGTCGACGAGGTCGGACCGAGCCTGACGCCGACCGAGGCGCTGGCCAACGCGCCGAAGCAGGACAACAACCTTTTCGTCGTACCCCGGATCATCGAATAATTTTTCTCCCTATGACCAGCCTGACCATTCCTGAGTTGCGCGAAAAACTGCGCAGCGGCGCGTTGAAATCACGCGAAATTGTCGATCAACTCGCCAGGCGCGTCGAGGCGGTCGATCCGAAACTGAAGGCCTATAATTACGTCGATGCGGACAAGTCGCGGGCCGAGGCGGACAAGGCGGATGTCGCGAAGCCGCTCGGCGGCGTGCCCATCGCGATCAAGGACGTGATTAACGTGAAGGGCGATCCGTGCACCTGCGCGTCGAAGATTTTGCAGGGCTACGTCGCGCCGTATGACGCGACCGTGATCACGAAGCTGCGCGAGGCGGGTGCGGTGCTTTTCGGGCGCACCAACATGGACGAGTTCGCGATGGGTTCCTCGACGGAAAATTCGTCCTGGGGCGTGACACGCAATCCGTGGGACCTCGACCGCATTCCCGGCGGCAGCAGCGGCGGCTCGGCGGCGGCGGTGGGCGGGCACGAGGCCTTTGCGGCGCTGGGTACGGACACCGGCGGCTCGATCCGGCAACCGGCGGCGCTGTGCAGTTGCGTCGGGCTGAAGCCGACTTACGGCCGCGTTTCGCGCTACGGATTGGTCGCGTTCGCCTCGAGCCTCGACCAGATTGGGACCTTTACGAAGACGACGGAGGAAGCGGCGCTTCTTTTGGAAATCATCGCCGGATTCGACCCGCGCGACAACACGAGCGTCGACCGCTTCGTGCCGAAGTACACTCAATCGCTGCACCAGGGCGTGAAGGGCCTGCGGCTCGGTGTGCCGAAGGAATATTTCGTCGAGGGCATGGACCCCGAAGTCGAGAAGGCCGTGCGCGCGGCGATTGACGAGTACAAGCGGCAGGGCGCGGAGATCGTCGAGGTGTCGCTGCCGCACACCAAGTACGCGGTCGCGGTTTACTATATTATTGCGACGGCGGAATGCTCGGCGAACCTGGCGCGGTTCGACGGCGTGCGCTACGGCAAGCGCGCGGCGAATCCGAAGGACATTCTCGATATGTACGGCCGCACGCGCGCGGAGGGTTTCGGCGCGGAAGTGAAGCGGCGCATCATTCTCGGCACCTACGTCCTGAGCTCCGGCTACTACGACGCCTATTATAACAGGGCGCAGAAAGTGCGGCACATGATCGCGGAGGATTTCCGGCTCGCGTTCGGCAAGTGCGACGCGCTCCTGACGCCAACTTCACCCACCGCCGCCTTCAAAATCGGCGAGCGCACCCAGGACCCGCTCCAGATGTATCTCGCCGACATCTTCACCATTGCGGTGAACCTCGCGGGCATCTGCGGCGTCTCGATCCCATGCGGTTTCACCTCCAGCAAGCTCCCCATCGGCCTCCAAATCATCGGCCCCAAGTGGGGCGAAGAAACCATGCTCCGCGTCGCCCACGCCTACGAGCAAGCCACCCCCTGGCACAAAGAGAAACCAGTGATTTAAGGACGTGCTCTTTCCTCGTTCCCAAACTCCATCACACGCGTGTGTTTGGGAACGCCCCTGCCCGCGCAACTCCGTTGCCTCCCCTCTTCGGCCCTCTTCAGCCCTCCGCGCGAAATTTCCCCTTCGCCCTCGACACCAATAAGGATGGATTATAAAGTTCCTTCGATGACCCTCGCCGCCGTCAAAAAACTCGCGATTAAGCTTCCCCTGCGGCAGCGGATGAAATTGGCGAACACGCTACTCGAATCGATTCCTCCCATGCGCGAGCCTGTCACTTTGGCCGAACTGGAACAGCGGGCCGACGAAGTCGAGGCAGGCACGGCCAAAACGATCTCCTATCGCACCTTCGCAGCGGACCTCGCGAAAATGAGGAAGTCCATTGGTCAGAGACGACCGGGCCATCGGGGTTGAAGCCCCGGTCCGGCAAACTCAAGAACTACGGGAACTCCGTCGCTCCGGATAAAGTAGAAAACCTACATGCGGAATCTGGGAAGCTGCACGCGGCGAACTCGCCGACTACCTGGCGCAAAACTCCACGTTTGAGGATTGCGGCTGATTTGGGCCAGGGCCTCGTCCACTTCAGAAACGAGCTTGTCGAGAGTCTCGTCGCCGGCGTGGGACTGTTGCAAATAGTGAAACTGCCTTTGGAGATCGGCCCGTGCCGCCGCGCGAATTCTAGTCTTCATAAATCGGAGCCAGATCGGAAGCCTGCAATAAACAAGAGCGTGCAACAAGAACGGGACGAGCAAACGAAATATTTCCCCTTTTCCCTCGTTCCCAAACTCCAATTTGGGAACGCACTTGCTGAGGCAATTCCATTGCCGATCTCGACGCGGCAAAACAAGATGGCCGACACAACTAAAGTGGCATAACTCCTTGCCTCTCCTCTTCGGCCCTCTTCATCCGCCTCTTCAGTCCTCTGTGCGAAAATTCCCCCTTCCGTTCATCCCCTAATTCCGCCAAGATTCTCCCCAGCAAGCACCAATAAAGTAAACATATTGATTCTTTTTGTTGACTATATTCGCATATTCCACTAAATTCCACTCATGACAGCAATAGCCACCACCCTCACCGCCGCCGATTACGAAGCCGTTATTGGGCTTGAAGTCCACGTCCAACTCAAGACGAACACGAAGATGTTCTGTTCGTGCCTCAACGAATTTGGCGGGGCGACCAACTCGCATGTCTGCCCGGTTTGCCTCGGCCTGCCCGGCGTACTGCCCGTGCCGAACGAGGAGGCGATCGTCAAGACGCTGCTCACGGGCGAGATGCTCGGCTGCCGGATCGCCACGCGCTGCAAGTTCGACCGGAAGAATTATTTCTACCCGGACATGCCGAAGAATTACCAGATATCCCAATACGACGAGCCGCTCTGCGCCGGCGGCGCGGTCACGCTCGACCTTCTGGCCTATCCGAAGGACGCGCAGAAGGAAACGACGACCGTCGCCGACAAGCCGGTGCGGCTGGTGCGCATTCACCTCGAGGAAGACGTCGCCAAATCGTTCCACTTCGAGGACGGCACGAGCGGCATCGACTTCAACCGCGCCGGAACGCCGCTGATGGAAATCGTCAGCGAGGCCGACATGACGACGCCCGAGGAGGCCTTCGCCTATCTCTCCGCGCTCAAGCAAATCCTGATCTACGGCGGCGTCAGCGATGCCGACATGGAAAAGGGCCAGATGCGTTGCGACGTGAATGTCTCCGTGCGGCCGAAAGGGCAGCAGGAATTCGGCACGAAGTGCGAGCTGAAGAATCTAAACAGCATCAGCGGCGTGCGGCGCTCGCTCAAGTACGAGATCGCGCGGCAGATCGACGTGGTCACATCCGGCGGCACGATCGAGCAGCAGACGCGACGCTGGGACGACGACAAGGGCGAGACGACGCTGATGCGCACAAAGGAAAAGGCGCACGATTACCGTTATTTCCCCGATCCCGACATCCAACCGGTGCGCACCGATCACGGCCTCTACGAAACGGCGGCGAAGCGGATGCCCGAACTGCCGAAAGCGAAGAAGCTGCGGCTGGTCGACACCTACGGCGTGAGCGCCTACCAGGCGGGCGTGCTGGCGTCCGACGCGGCGCTGGCCAATTACTTCGAGGAGGCGGCCAAGGGCAAACCGGCCAACGGCGCGGCGGTCGCGAACTTTTTACTCAACGACTTTCTCGCCACGGCGACCAGCGAGGAGCCGCTGCCGAAGGTCGCACCCGGCTTTTTCGCCGAGCTGGCCGAGTTGGCCTCCTCGGGCCAGATCAACGGCAAGCAGGCGAAGGAAGTTTTCTCCAAAATGATCGCGGACAACAAATCGCCCGTCCTGCTCGTCAAGGAACTAGGCCTCTCGCAAGTCAGCGATGTAGGCGCGCTCGAAGCCTTCTGCGATCAGGCCATCGCCGCCAATCCGAAAAGCGTCGCCGATTTCAAGGCCGGCAAACAAAACGCCGTCAACGCCCTCAAAGGCCAGGTCATGAAGCTCTCCAAAGGCACCGCCAACCCGCAACT
>Ga0302320_10013996_pt1 | contig 16650 bp, 10 predicted proteins | sample Bog_T0_3_FD_202130 | JGI IMG/M metagenome (GOLD analysis project Ga0302320, IMG submission 202130) | Peat permafrost microbial communities from Stordalen Mire near Abisko, Sweden - Bog_T0_3 | ecosystem: Environmental > Terrestrial > Soil > Wetlands > Peat | place: Sweden: Abisko, Stordalen Mire... | reverse complement strand
CTGAAAGTTTCGGTCGTTTTGATTTGGCCATTCCCAGAGCATAGAAAAATGGAACGGGGATGTCCCGCAAAAAGCGCTAAACCCCTCCACTGCAACGGCGCTCCGGTCTCAAAAGCCGCGCCCTATGACTGCGGACACGGGGCGGAAAAAGGGAGGGCGGAGATTGAAAACGCAGGAATGGTTGGATGGATTCCTACCGCTACAGCGTGGTTATTTGAGCACGGCCAAACCGCGGCCTTGCACATTGGTCAGGGTGAGAAATGCGCCCTGGTAGCCGGTGACGTGAAGGTTCCTCAAGAGCGCGCGTGCAACGTTTTGCAGGAAAATGCCTTTGGCGCAGGTGCCGGTGATGTTTATGAGGACCAGTCCGTCGAGCGGTTTCTCGGCGGAAATCTGGCTGACATCGGCCAGGGTCGTGCAAGCCACGCGGATGTTCGAGAAGCGGAAGTTCCGGCCCTGGGGATAACCCGCAAGCCCTTCAACCGGGTCGTCGTAGGTGTTGCGATTGCCAACGCTGATCAAATTCACGTGCAGAAATCCGCCAGCCAGGATGTCGAGGTCGTCACCGTAAATGTTCTCAATGACGCCGGCGCGGCCGATGCGGGACTTCACATAGATGGCATAGGAGTGGCTTTTGAACCGGCAATGTTCGATCCGCACATTGCGAATGCCGCCGGACGTTTCGCTGCCGATGCCGATACACGCGAAGCGGCTGCAGCGCAAATTGCAACCGGCGATAAGGACGTTCTCCGTCGGCCGGCCAATGCGCGCGCCGTCCAGACCGCGGCCCGATTTGAGACTGATGGAATCGTCGCCGGTGTCAATGTCGCAGCCTTCGAGGCGGACATTCTGGCAGGAATCCACATCAATGCCATCGCGCCGGCCATTGATGGTCACGTTTTTGACCAGCACCTCGCAACAGTACACCGGATGCGTCGCCCAGTTGCCGCCCTGGGTCACGGTGAAGTTTTCCCAGCGGACATCGCGGCAGGAGGCGGCCTCCAGCACGACTGCTCCGCGCGGATTTTGCGGTGCGGCGACCGCTGGATTCCCTTCCACGCGCCCTGGCCCGATGATGCCCGTGTGATCCACATTGGCGGCGTAGATGAGCGCGCGGCGGCCCGGTTGCCAGCGCCCCTCCCAGCGGACGTCCAGCATGGGATAATCGTTGGTATCGGCGCTGCCCACCAAGACGCCATCCTTCCCAAGTCTCAAGACGGTTCGGTTGCCGAGTTGCACGCTGCCGATGAGATAATTGCCGGCCGGCACGAGCACTTCGCCGCCACCGGCAACGGCACACGCATCGAGCGTTTTTTGGAAAGCGACAGTGTCTTTGTTCGTACCGTCGCCAAGCGCGCCAAAGTCGCGGACATTGAACGACGCCAGGGCAGCACTGCCTCCCGGGCTGGAGCAGATCAACGAAAAGAAAACGACAGAAATAAGGGATGGTTTCATGGCGAGACAAATGCAAATGGATTCCAGGCAGGTTGCGCGGTACCAGTGTGAAGTAAAGACAATTTCCCGCAGGCCCATCCGCGCGCCGGGGATTAGTACCTTCCGGGCTCCGAGGGAGTAGATTGATTTCAAGCGTCGCTCTGTGACGAAGAACTCTATGGGTTTTCGATTCCTTGGGTTGAAACCCCCGGCTACCAGCATAGAGTCGCTCCGCGACGGGGTTCGGTTTGGCTTGCATGGTGTACGCGGCGCGAACAGACTCCGAGGATGTCCATCACAAAGTCCATCTGCCGGCTCCGCCGGATTTGTGCATGGACAAGGTTGAGCCTGGGTTGCCTGCCAATGCTTTTCGCCCTGGCGGTTGAGGCAGCCGACCTTAGTCCGCCACATTATTTCCTGCGCTCCTGGAAAACGGACGCTGGCCTGCCGGACAACGCGGTGACCGCGGTGGTGCAAACGCGCGACGGTTATCTCTGGCTGGGGACTTACGCCGGGCTGGCCCGTTTCGACGGCGCGAGATTTGTGGCATTCAACAGCGCGCAAGAACCGGGATTGCAAAGCGACCGCATCACCAGCCTGTCCGAAGGTGTGGACGGGGCGTTATGGATCGGGCACGAGCGCGGCGATTTGACGTGTTATCGCGACGGGAAGTTTGAACCGCAGTCGGTGCGCGGAACCGGGGTGCGACGGAAGATCTCCGCCAGCGCGACCGACGCGGCGGACGAGGTGTGGATGTTGAACGAGGAAGGCACGCTGGTGCGTGTGCGGGATGGCATAACGTGCGCGCTGCCGAACCAGGACGGCGTGGTGCAGTTGGCGCGCGACCGGGCCGGGAGATTGTGGATTGCCAGCAGCGGCCGGCTGGGCACGCTCACGCACGGACGGCTACAGACGAATGATCCGGCGGTATTCGGGAGCTTCATCCAAGGCCTGTGCAGCAGCCACGACGGCGGCGTATGGGTCCTGAGCGACGGAGAGGTCAGAAAATGGAGTGGCGGCGCGGTGACCGAGGATCGCGGCACCAATCCGTGCAGCGTGGTGGTGACAGCGATGTTGGAAACACGCTCCGGCTGCCTGGCGATGGGCACCAGCAGCGAGGGATTGTATCTCCTGTTCACGAACCGCGCGGTGCTTCATTTGAACCATGCGAACGGTTTTCCCAGCGACTGGATCCGCTGCCTGTGCGAGGACCGGGAGGGCACATTGTGGGCTGGTGCCGGCAGCGAAGGCTTGACGGCGTTGCGGCCGGGTATGACCCAGACTCTGGAAGCCGATGACCACTGGCGGGGCCGGATCATTTTGTCCACGACGGTTTCCCGTGACGGCGCAATCTGGGTGGGCAGCGAAGGCGCAGGGATTTATCGCTTTCTCGATAACGAATGGAAGATATTCGGGGAGAGTACCGGCTTGTCCAACTTGTATGTGTGGAGCGTGTCGCAGGACGCACGGGGCTGCATGTGGGCGGCGACTTGGGGCGGCGGAGTTTTTGTGCAAGCAGGCGGCCACTTTGTCCGGCCACCAGGCTTGGAAAACGTGACCGCACCCATGGCCGCAACCTTGCAGGCGGCGGATGGTACCACCTGGATAGGCACCTCCAGTGGATTGATCCGGTACCAGGATGGCCGGGTAAAATCGTATGGCGAAAAGGAGGGTTTGAAATTGCCGGATGTGCGCGCCATTGCCGAGGCGCCGGACGGCACCATCTGGTTTGGGATGCTGGGCGGCGGCCTTGGCAAGCTGCACCACGGCGTCCTGAGCCAGTTTCAGAAGAGCAGCGGTCTGGCCAGCGATTATGTCCAATGCCTGAAGCTGGCGCCCGACGGCACGTTGTGGATTGGCACCTACGGCAGCGGGCTGATCCGTTTGAAAAACGGCAAGTTTTCGCGGATCAGCACGGCGGAAGGTTTGCCCAACAATTTCATTTGCGCGGTGCAGGATGACGAACGCGGGGACTTCTGGATCAGTTCGCACAACGGCATTTTCCGGGTGGCCGAAAAATTGCTCAATGACTGTGCGGACGGACAAACCAACCGGGTGACCTGCCTTTCGCTCGGCATCGGCGACGGCCTGCCTTCCGTGGAATGTTCCGGCGGACTACAGCCGGCGGCGTGCAAACTGGCCGACGGACGAATTTGCTTTCCCACCAGCAAGGGCCTGGTGATGCTCGATGTCGGCGACCGAGAGATCAATGAATTGCCGCCGCCGGTGGTCATCGAGGACATTCTGGCCTCCGACCGACTGCTGGCGGATAACCCCGGCACGGATGCGCGGTTGAAGATCCAGCCCGGCCAACACCGGTTCGAATTTCATTTCACCGGCTTGAGTTTTGTCACGCCCGAAAAAATGTGTTTCCAGTACCAGTTGGTCCCTTGGGACGGCGACTGGGTAAACGCCGCGAAAGGCAAGCGCGTGGCGGAATACAGCTACATTCCGCCGGGCAGTTACACCTTCCGCGTGCGGGCCTGCAACAGCGACGGGGTGTGGAACCAGGAAGGCGCGTCCGTGGCGCTCGTGGTGCTGCCGCATTTCTGGCAGACGTGGTGGTTTTATTCGCTGGAGACGCTCGCGGCCGCGGGCATGGTGGCCAGCGTGGTCTGGTATGTGTCCCGACGCCGGATGCACCGCAAGCTTGAAGCCGCGCAACGCCAACAGGCTATCGAGCGCGAGCGCACCCGCATAGCGAAGGACATCCACGATCACCTCGGCGCCAATCTCACGCGGATCTCGCTGTTGAGCCAGTCCGCCCACGGCGAACTGGAAAATCCCGCCCAGGCCGCCACGCAGCTTGACCGGATTTACGAAACCTCGCGCGAACTGACCCGTGCGATGGATGAAATAGTATGGGCGGTCAATCCGCAGCACGACACGCTGGACAGCCTGGCCAGTTATCTGGGGAATTTCGCCCAGGATTATCTCGGCTCCATCGGCTTGCGCTGCCGCCTGGAGGTGCCGCTGCAATTGCCGCACTGGCCGATCACCGCCGAAATGCGCCACAATGTCTTTCTCGCCTTCAAGGAGGCCCTGCACAATATTGTGAAGCATTCTGGCGCAACCGAAGTCACTGTGGTCCTGGTGACCGATGAACACGGCTTCCAGCTGGCGGCGCGCGACAATGGCCGGGGTTTTGACTCCGCCGCCGTGGCTACGCGCCCCCGGCGCGGCAACGGCTTGAAAAACATGCAGCACCGGCTGGAAAAACTCGGCGGACGCTGCGAAATCCACACCGCTCCCGGCGCGGGCACGGAGATCGCTTTCTTGATTTCGTTGTCCCTTTCCGCCCACCAGAATTTGCCAGCGGGGAACCCTGTCATCAATTAAGGTGACAAGACTTGGCGGAGATCCGAGATTACACTATGACCAATCGTAAAAAGTCATTGAGCATTGCTGTTGCCATAGTTGAAGACGACGTGCCCGCGCGGGAAATCCTCGCGGGATGGATCCGTGATGCCGAGGGGTTCCGGCTGGCCGGGGAATATGACGACGCCGAAACCGCAATAGCCAGATTGCCGCAGGAAAAACCGTCGGTCGTCCTGTTCGACATCAATTTGCCGGGCATGAGCGGCATCGAATGCGTACGCCGCCTCAAGCCGGCCCTGCCGGAGACCCAATTTGTGATGGTCACGGTTTATGAGGATGCCAACCACATTTTCAACGCGCTGTCCGCCGGCGCTTCGGGTTATCTCTTGAAGCAAATGCGGCGCAATGATCTGCTGGATGCGCTAAAAGATGTCCATGCCGGCGGCTCGCCCATGAGCAGCCAGATCGCGCGCAAAGTGGTCCAGAACTTTTATCGCAACGACACTCAGGAAGGCGGAGAATCCATGGAACTGTCCGGACGCGAACGCGAGGTGCTCGAACTGCTCGCGCGCGGCTACCTCTACAAGGAAATCGCGGAACTGCTCAAAATCAGCGGGCCAACCGTCAACACTTATATCCGCCGGGTGTACGAGAAGCTGCATGTGCGCTCCCGCGCCCAAGCCGTTGCCAAGTATGCGCATCTGCCCATGGGGTCGCCACATTAAGGGCGGTGTCGGCGCAGTCCACTGCTGGCAAGCGGCTGCGGGGGCGAGTTGGATTTTGCTGGGTCTTGGCGCAATGACGAATGCCTAAACCCGAATGACGAATGAATGACCAATCCCAAATGCCGAATGCCATGACGCTGATATCGGGCATTGCGTCATCAAGGCATTCACTCGTCATTCGGAATGGGGCACTCGTCATTTTCACCAAGTTCTTCAAAAGTTGGCGCCGGAGGTTCATCTGTTCGTGCCAAAATGTGAGCTGCGCTCCTTTTCTGGTTGCTGCGCTTATCGCACTGTCGGGGTGCGCCACCTTGCAAACCTCTGGCAGCATAGACGGGCCGCAGCCGCTCAAAGTGGTGGGGACTAAAATTGTGAACGACCACGGCCAAAGGGTCTGGTTGCGCGGCGTCAATGCGGCCAGCCTGGAGTGGACGAGCGATGGCCAGGGGCGCGTTCTCAACACCGTCAACACTGCCATTCACGACTGGCACGCCAACATCATCCGTCTGCCGCTGGCGCAAGACCGCTGGTTTGGCAAGGCGCCGGAGCAGAACGACGGTGGCAGATCTTATCGCGACCTGGTGCGGCAGGTCGTGGACCTGTGTGCGACCAACCACTGTTACATCATCCTGGATTTGCACTGGTCGGATTGCAACCAGTGGGGCGTAAACATCGGTCAGCATTCCATGCCCGATCTCAACAGCGTGGCCTTCTGGAAGGACGTTGCCCCGGCCTATGCCAACCAGCCGGCCGTGCTGTTCGATCTGTACAACGAACCGCACGACGTTTCCTGGGAAGTCTGGCTGCACGGCGGCAGCGTGAAGGACAAGCCAATCATCCGGCGGGCCCTCACGAACCCGCGCACCTACCAAGCCGTCGGGATGCAGCAACTGCTCGACACCGTGCGTGCCACTGGCGCAAATAATGTGGTGGTGGCCGGCGGCCTTGATTGGGCTTACGACTTTTCCGGCATCTTGGCGGGCCGGCGGCTTTCCGATCCGCACGGTCGCGGGGTGATTTACGCCAACCATTGCTACGACAACAAGAACGAAAGCGTGGACACATGGATTGCCAAAATGGAGGCGGCCTCCGCCAAACTGCCGGTGATCGTCAGTGAATTCGGCGGCAACGCCGGACCCAGCCACATCGTTCCTTCGGACAACTGGTTGCTTCACGTCATGCAGGCGCTGAACGACCATCATTGGTCGTGGACCGCCTGGGATTTGCACACCAGCGCGCGGCCGAATTTGATAACCGACTGGGATTACACTCCGTCGCCGCATTTCGGGGTTTATGTAAAACAGGCGCTATTGCGGTAGCCAGACGGCGCGCCAGAACTTTGGCGGGGTCAGCAAGTTGGTGCTCAGGTTCCAGGTGCTGCCCGTCAGGGTGTTGGTGGCCACGGATGACCATGACAGCAGATTCGTGGAAGCTTGCAGCACATAGCGCACATTCGGCTGGCCTTGCAACTGCAAATTGAACTGGCCGCCGGAAGGTGGCAGGACCGCGAGCCTGGGCGCGGTCGGAGAAATGGTGAGCAAGGTGACGGAATACGGGGGGAACGTGGTCGGGAAATTCGTACCGGCGATGGCAAGATTGTTGGTGGCGATATCCTGCGCGCCCGGTACGGTCGAATTGGTTCGCGTTGCTTCATCCTGGGTAATTCCGAACGAACGGACCAGCGCGTTGGTCCAGGGGATGAAATTCGTCAGCGCGAGTTGCGCGGTGAACGTGGTGTAGCGATCCTTGTTGATGATCAGCAGGGCGAGCGAGCCGTCAGCCTTGCGCGAGGCATAAGTCGTCAGCAGCGCATAATCCGTGGTGGGATTCAGCACCGTGTCGCCGGGCTGCGCGAAGAACTGCATGAGCTTGAATGTATAAAACACGGGATGGCAGGTGCTCAATCCGTTGATGACGCCAAGGTCGCCGTAGGTGCGCCAGCCGTAAAGTGAAGCATCGAAATCTCCGGTGGTATCCGTGCCATTCCGCAAATCCCACCAGATGAAACCGTTGAACTCCGTTTTCATCAACTGCGCCAGGCTGTCGGCCAGATAAAGACCGTTGACGATGCCGGTGGATTGCTTGCCCTGATTGCCGGCATCGGAATTGTTCTCCGTGCAAATCAACTCAATGTTGGTGCCGCCGCTGCCGAAATAGTCGGAAATCTGCTGGCGCAAATCGGCCGCGTCACCCGGCCAGTTGCCGGAGTCCAGCAGCAGCGCCTGGTCATCATCCACGCCATATTCGGGATAAACGTGATGAATAAGAAAATCCGGCCTGACGCCCAGCGATTTCAGGGTGGAGAGCAGGATAGGCGTCCAGCCGTAATTGGTGGCGCCGGTGCGCGGATTCACCGCAAAATGGGTCGCGTTATTGGAATAGCTGTTTTCACCGGGCGCGGCCACCACGCCGACTTCGATGTTCGAGTAAGCGGCTTTCATCAGCGCGAGGTAGCCGCAGGCGCGCACGGCATAGGTGTAGGGATCATTCGGGAGGTTGTTCGAGTCTGTTTCCCAGGTGCCGTAGCATTCGTTCCCGATTTCCCAATACTTGAACCCGAGATTATTCGTGACATCGGCCGATTTCACCCAGGCGGCCGCCTCGTTGCTGGTCCCCATGCCATAGTTGACGGTGATCATGGTCTGCGCGCCAATATTGGTGGCGACGTGGATTAGGCTGCTAAACGATGTTGTCCACTTTACCCAGGTATGGTGCTGGGCATCCCAGCTTGAATTGGTTGACCAATGATATGTATCCGACAACGAACCGCCTGGAAAGCGAAGAATGTGTGTCCCCAATTGGGCGAGGTCGCTGGAGGTCGTGGGCGTGTCAAAACTATCGTCCCAAACCGCGGTATTCAACCCGAACCAGCGGGCGTCCGCCTGGCGCAGCGACTGGCTGGCATCAATTCTGAGATGAACCGGGGAAGGCGGAACGGCGGTAAGATTTAAATCGTCGAGGTAAAAAGGATAAACCGTGCCGTAGGGGGTGAGCTGAAAACTGATGCGATTGAGGTTGGTCACGCCCACGACGTTCAAAGCGCTGAACGGAAGGATGTATTGATACCAATTCGTCGTCGCGGGCAAGGCGGGGAGTTGATACCCGGTGGCGGAGTTTGTGCCGTATTGCACATAGATTTGGATGATCTGGCCACCCGTGCCGCCGCTGTTGACCCAGAAATTCAAATTGGTGTATGGCGCGGGATTGAAGTCAGAATGCCAGACAGAAATGGCTTCCCAGGCCCCACCGGTAAAAGCAATCGAATCACTGCCGGAATGGACCGGCGATGCATTCGCAAAATTGTTGTCACCACCATTCCAGCTCCAATTTTGAAAACCGTTGTCCAGCTCATCGGAATAGATGGAAAAATTGGTCTGGGCGCAAGCCGCGTTGCCGCCATAAACGCACAGAAGCAAAAAAAAACCCACTTTCCCGGAAATAACACGGTGCAACATGCATCTAATTTCGTGTATAAACAACAATTGTCCAGTCTGAACCCAGCCTCCGAAGCGGTTATTTTGGCAGGACAAAAAAGTGCCGGCCTCAAAGGAGGCCGGCACTTGGAAACCAGCGAACTTCACAACTTCACAAGCACCGCGGCTATGGGTTCGACAACCGGAAGAAGCCCGCGCCGTTGGAAGGCAGCATGGGACGCGTGATAAACGAACCGCGGTTGGTATTGATCGTTATCGTAGCCGGAGGCTGAGGCGTCGAATTGATGATTTGAACATTATCAATATAAATGAGTTCCGGCCCGTTGATGTCCCCGTCGTTCGCGTCCTGAAAAGTGAGCGCGCGAACACTGGAATCAGCGCCCGTTCCCAGCGGGATGCTGACGTGCGCCCACTGGCCGACGGCGCCGCCGGCGGCGGTTAACAGACCCTCGTAGAAACTTGTGCCGTTCCAATTGTAGTTTTGATCACGAGTGGCCACGCCAAAAGCGCCATAATCACCGTTGGTGCCTGCCGTCGAGGAGGGATCTATCATGATATCGAAGGACAAAGTGGCTCCGGAGAAGCTCTGTCCGGAAGGCAGAATATCGAACGTGAAAGCCTCATTGCCGCTCCCGCCAGCAAATGCCCAACCCAGGGATATGGAGCCTGAAGCGGCATTCCCGTGCGCATCGTAGGTCGGACCCGCTGCCCAGGCAATCGTGGGGGAGGAATCATCGCCAGAATCATAGCCCGCACCCATTGGAGGCGGGTTATAATTGCGGCCGCTGGCAATCGCGCCGGACGTGTCGAAGGTGTTTACGTAATTGGTGGTGGGCGTATATGAGCCTATGACCGCGGTCCAAGGCCCGCCCAGACTCGAAGCGCTTTTGAGCCCAAAACTGACATCCGGCAAAGTCCACTGGAGCCAATACGCGGCATTGACCGGGGTGCCAAAAACGAGTGCACTCTTGCTGGCGTCAACCACCAGCTTGGTTGGGTCAAGCGGCTGCGTCAGGTCCGCATTCAGAGTATTGGCCGAACCGGTGATGGAAACGCTTTTCAATACCATGTCTTGGAAGTAACCTCCCGTATCCGGCTGCGTGCCCCAGAAAACGCTCAAGGGCGCGGCAAACACGACATCGTCACCTGAAGGAAACGCAGCGGTGTTGGTTTGGCTGGGGCACACCAGCGTAATGTTGCCACTGCCGTCAATTTTGATGCTCCAAGTACCGACGAAACCGTTGGCATTGGTCACCGAGCATAAAAGCCCACCATAGCCGGGCACAATTGTGTTTGTGAGAGGTTGGCTCGGGTTTGGCCCGAAAACATTGGTGTCTGAGCCATACAAATAGCTGTTATTGACCGCGTTATTGAGTTTATAGCGCAACTGTCCGATCACGCCGTTAGTCTGTTGTTGCATGAAAAGAACCAGCGCATTGGCTTCATTCCAATCCGGCGCGGTTTCGGTTATGTTAGTCCCCGGGAAGAGCATGATTTGGGCTTGGTAGCCCTTGTAGCTGGCGGCGGGGGCTTGCGCGAAGTTGACGGAATAAGTCACCGGATTAGCACTGCCAATCCAGGAATAATTGTAATCCGACCCCGTGTTGGTGACCACGGTGGCGATATCTTGGCGGTCGCCGGCGTTGCCATCATCGTATATGTTCAAGCCTTGGTTGCTCGCCGGCGCCAGCTTGCTCAAGGTGGGAGGCGGCGGCGGTGCACCCGGCGATTCCGCTTGAATGTCGTCGATCCAAAAAGCGAACACTCCAGTCGTAATTGGGTTCGTGGTGTTGGACCATTTCCAAAACGACAAACCCACTGCCTCATTTGGATTGGGAATGACGCCGACGCCGATGGGAACGTTGACTTGCACCCAGCCGTTGCTTGCCGACAAGGGGAGCTGCACCGTGCCAATAGGTGTTCCCTGTCCGCCTGGGCTTTGCGTCTCAATTCCCACCGTAACTCCATGATCGCCGTAGCCGGGCGGATTCGCGTAATCCTGGTCGTTGAAGGAGTTTATACCGAGGGTGGAATCAGTTGTGTCCCACATGACCCAAAAGGAAATATTGGTGGCGGTGCTCAGATCTATATTCCACTGCGGACTGCCTGCCCAGTAGGGATTGCCACCCCAGGTATTGAAAATTTGCACCCCGTTGTCCCTCGATACGTCCTGATACCAAAATAACGATCCTCCACTATTGCCAGTGTGGTCCTCCGAGGAATCCCAGTAGCCCTCATATTCCGATTGCCAGGAGGCCCAAGTCCCCGCGGACGTATCAAAAGTGAACAGGTTGGTGGTCACTTGTGCGCGAGCGGTCCCGCACGTCAAAGCCAGCGCCACGCCAAGACTGGCGAGGCAGGCGGATTTTTTTATGATGTTTTTCATGTTTTGTCTTTTGGTTGTGGTTGCGCGTTTAATCATCGGCTCATTATCACGGTCAGTCTTTCTGGGGGTTTGCTAAAACAATTCAAATCACTTTAACCGCTTCATTTTGCCAAACAAGGCTTGTAGGGGCATGTACAGGCAATCAGTCACCCGGTGTCACCGTCCACATGCCTTTTGGGTTCTCAAGTTTGACCTGTGCCGGTCCGGAGGCGGAACCGACCGTTTCCTCAATTTTCAGCGATTCAACATGGCCGTCGTGAAATTCGTAATCAAAGCGGTTGCGATGAGCTTTGTAGAGCAACGTCCCTTCGCTATAAACCCCTTCGGCCAGGGTGCCTGGGGAAGTGGGCGCCGCAAGATCAATTTGATAGAGATTGCCCCAGCCTTCGCTCACACCATCGCTAGTTTCCGGCCCCAGACAGCAGCACGGCCATACATTGCCGGCCACCTGGCCGCTGCTGGATTCTTCCGCCAGCAGGATGGTTCCTGACGGATCCCGCACGACACTCGTCTTGTAACCGCGTGCATTCCAGTCCGGAGTGCTGCCGCTATCGGCCCAGTAAATGCCGACCCCGTGCGCGTTGACAGCAGATAAATCCGGCAACGGGTAAGTGCGGTTTGCGTCGTTCACCTGCACTTGCGTGCCATAGGTCGTCCCGGCGCTGTTCATGGCATACGAGCGCTTGGCAAAAAATGGCGGACCCAGAGCCCAGCCTCCCATGGTGAAAATATCCGCTGGACAAATCAACAACTTGGGCGCGATCGGCACCCCCACCGAGCCGGCTTCCGGATCATCCGGCGGGGCAAACACACCTCCAGCCATGTTGGCGGTCTGGCCATTCCCCCCAATATAATTGTTGAGCCAGCAGTCCCACGTGATTTGGAAACTCCCTCCCAGTCCTGCTGGCGGATACATCTCGGCGTTGTCCACGGTGAAGAGGCTCATCCCCGTGCCCAACTGGCGCATTTGCGACGTGCAACTGATTCGATTCGCCTTGGCCTTGGCGCTAGCCAGGGCAGGCAAAAGCATGGCGGCCAAAATCGCAATGATCGCAATGACCACCAAGAGTTCAATCAGTGTAAAACCCACTCGGACGCTTTTGAAAAGCCGCCTGCGGCGTATGGAATCAGGTGTGGTCAAAGTGGTTTTCATGTATCAAAGGTTACTGGCTGACGAGGGCGATATAGCCGCGTTTATCAATGATGAATTTCTTGCCGGCCGGCGGAGGGGCAATTTGAACCCCGGACGCGGCGACAAATTCCTCGTAGGTCTTGGCGTGCCTATGTGTTTGCATGATCCATCCGATGTAGGCGTGATTGATTTGCGCCAGGTTTGGCTCCCCGGGCGTTGCCGGCACTGCGATGGGCGCGGCCGGAGGCTGGTACACTGGCCTGCTCGAGGTCACTGGGTCGGTCTGGTCCTGGGTTGCCGGCACCGGTGGCGGCGGCGCGGCTGCCACCGGCGCTTTTTTGCCGCATCCCTCCACCGTCATCACCATTCCCAGAAGCAAGGCCAGCAGGCCCGGATTCAAGCGCCAAAGACGTCCCGGCAGAACCAAATCAAGGCAGGCTTTCCCGGCTCGGCTCAAGAAGTTATGTGGTCGTTGGCTAATCATGGCTTGGGCTGTTGGTGATACCTTAAACCAATTGACGCCGGTTGTAATGTCATCAAAAGTAGGGACAGGCGGATTTCAAAGATTTGTCCATCATTTACTTGGATTCAATCCAAAAATGAAGTTTCTGTCATCCGAATGATCTTGGTTTCATGCGCCAAGCGGATATTTTTGCCAAAACATCGAACCACTGTTAACTCCTGACCCACCAAAATGAACCACCTCAAATTGACTGCCACCGGAATCCTCCTTGCCAACACCCTCATGAGCCACGGCACACCCATGTTCTCCCAGAACGAAAAGCAAGCGGACGCCCTTTTGGCGCAGATGACGCTGGATGAAAAAATTGGGCAGATGGTCCAGGCGGATTCGTCCGCCTTGAAGGACAAAGCCGACGTGCGAAAATACTTTCTCGGGTCTGTCCTGAGCGGCGGCAATTCCGATCCAGACGCCGGCAATACCGCCCAGGACTGGCTGGCCTTCGCGAACGGGTTTCAAAGTCAGGCCCTGCAAACGCGGCTGAGGATTCCGCTGCTTTACGGCATTGACGCCGTGCATGGACATAACAACATTGACGGAGCCACGGTGTTTCCCCATCACATTGGGATGGGCGCGACGCGCGATCCAAAACTGGTTGAGCGCGCCGAACGGGTCACCGCCGCGGAAATGGCCGGCACAGGCATTCGGTGGGCGTTCGCGCCCTGCGTGACAGTGCCGCAGGATGCGCGTTGGGGCCGCACTTACGAGGGTTATAGCGACGATCCCGCCCTGGTGGCCGAACTGGGCGCGGCGTCCGTTCGCGGTTTCCAGGGGCGGCGGCTTTCCTCCGACCCCACTTCCGTGCTGGCGTGCGCGAAACATTTCATTGGCGACGGCGGCACCACCAACGGCATTGATCAGGGCAACACCGTCTGCGACGAGGCGACTTTGCGGAGGCTTTACCTGCCGCCTTACGTCGCCGCCATAAAAGCCGGCGTCGGCTCGATCATGGTTTCGTACAGCAGTTGGAACGGGTTAAAAGTCCACGGGAACAAACATCTGCTCACCGACGTATTGAAAAATGAACTAGGCTTCCGTGGCTTCCTGGTTTCCGACTGGGCCGCGATTGACCAGATTTCGCCCGGCTACAAGCACGACGTCGAACAGTCCGTGAATGCCGGTCTGGACATGGTCATGATCCCAAATGGCCCGGACAAAACGAACAACTACGTGGAATTCATCACCGACCTGAAGGCGCTCGTGACGGAGGGAAAAGTGCCGGCAGCGAGGATTGACGACGCGGTGCGGCGGATTCTGCGGATCAAATTCCAGATGGGATTGTTTGCCGGCACCACCACGGACCCCGCCCTGACCGCCGCCGTGGGATCGCCGGCCCACCGCGCCGTCGCCCGCCAGTGCGTGCGCGAGTCGCTGGTGCTGCTGAAAAATGAAAAACATATCCTGCCTCTTCCGAAAACCATCAAGCATCTGGCCGTGGTGGGTGCCGGGGCGGACGATTTGGGCATGCAGTGCGGCGGCTGGACGGTGGACTGGCAGGGTGGACATGGCAATGTGACACATGGCGGCACCACGCTGCTGGCGGCCATCCGTGAGACGGTCTCGCCAGGAACGGAAGTGACCTTCTCGCCGGACGCCAGCAATTTGAATCATGCCGATGCCATCATCGCCGTTGTGGGTGAACCGCCGTACGCGGAAATGATGGGCGACCGCGCCAACCTGGTTTTGTCCGAGGAAGACGTCGCGTTGGTGGCCCGGGCGAAAGCCAATGGCGCGCCTGTGGTGACGATGGTATTTTCCGGCCGGCCTTTGGTTTGGGATCCGGCACTGGCCAACAGCCGTGCATTTGTGGCCGCGTGGTTGCCTGGCTCGGAAGGCCGAGGCCTGACGGACGTGCTGTTCGGGGATTATAAATTCACCGGGAAGATGCCCCGGCGCCAATAAGCACACAGGCATGGCCTCGCTCCCCATGGCCGCGGAATTGATCCGTCCGCTCGAATCATGCTTCAAGGCAGTCGGGTATTGCTGACAAAGGCGAGGCGGCGGCTGTCCGGAGACCACGACGGCACATTCATAGTCCCCTGCCCGCCATATACATAAGCGATCACTTTGGGACGGCCACCCTCGATGGGCATCAGCCGCAAGTACACGTGTTTGTAGTACGGATGATCGTCCGGTTTCACGTCGGCGCCGAAGCTTACAAAGGCAATCCATTTTCCATCCGGCGAAATGTGCGGAAACCAGTTATTGAACCCGTCATTGGTGACAGGTTCCTGGCCCGAGCCGTCAGGTTTCATCCGCCAGAGTTGCATTTTGCCAGTCCGGCTGGAATTGAAGTAGATGAACTTCCCGTCCGGCGAAAACTCCGGGCCGTCGTTCAAACCCGGCGCGTCGGTCAGCCGGATTTCCTCGCCGCCGCCGGCGGGAATCCTGTAGATGTCAAACTTGTTGCTGCGAGCGCCGGTAAAAACGAGCCATTTTCCGTCCGGCGACCAGCCGTGCAGATACGATGGCGCGAGCGGGGTGATCTGTTTTGGCGTACCGCCGGCGGCCGGCAGCGTGAAAACCTGCGAGGGCCCGCCGTGGCTGGCGCTGATGCCGAGCATCGTGCCGTCAAAGGACAAAACGTGATCGTTGTTGCAGTGGAGCCCCGAACCAGTATCGAGGATGGAAGCTTGCTTCGTCGCCAAATCGAAACGCAACAACCGTCCCCAGCCCCCGGCGCGACCGCTGACATTGTAAATGAGCGATTTGCCATCCGGAGTCCAATTGGGCGCCTCGAATGGCTCCGCCGAAGCCTGAATCTTTTCCAGCCGCCCACTTTGGACGTCGAGGATTTCCAAAACGCTGCCAAGATATTCCTGGTATGGCTTAAAGTCCGGTTTGGCCGGCAGCACGATGCTTACTTCGCGGAAAACCGCCTGCTCCACGGCGTCCGCGGAATGGGAACACACAAACAGGCCGGCCAGAACTTCATCTCCCAAATCCAGATTCGTCAGTTCGCAACTGACGAACGGCTCACCCTGGCGCGCCGCCGAAAAAACAAAACTTCCACCTCGCCGTTCGAATTGCAGCACGTCGGCGTTGGTAATGGACAACACCAGTTCTTCGGTGTTTGCCCCCTTGGTCCGGCGAAATTGCAGTGACGTCAGCCCGCTGCCATGTTCCGCGCAATCCGCATAAGGCGCATCCGGCTCCAGGTTCGGGCGCACCAGCCAGCCTGCTTTGCGATGCGTGACCACGCCCGGGCCGAGGAATTCCACCCGGGTCCGCAATAGAAAGTCGCCCTGCATTCGCTTCCAGGCGAAGTGGCACTGGTCCGCGCCGAACCACATATTGGTCCCTGCGCCAGCGATGTTGTAGGACTGGTCCGCCGAATCATAGCTCGCTGAACCCGCAAGTTTTGGCGTCCCAATGTCGCCATGAGCTTCAAAATCGCCGAGGGGATTCGCGTGCAAGACTGCGCTGGAGAAAATGGTGGACATGATGATGAATGTGCGAAGGTGATGTTTCATGCGCGCGGGTATTTAGCCACGAAGGTCGCAAATAATCACGCAAGAAATTCGCAGGGTCCAATTTGAGGCCATTCACAGCGGCGGCCAGTGAATTTGATTAGCCTAACTTCCTGAAGCCGAAACGAAAAGCCCAATAAAACCGAGGTATTCTCGATTTTGTCGGGCTACGCGCCTAAGTTTTGGGCGGGGCGGCAAACAGTGCCGTCAGCTTTAATTTTTGCAATTGCT
>Ga0302320_10013993_pt1 | contig 16652 bp, 10 predicted proteins | sample Bog_T0_3_FD_202130 | JGI IMG/M metagenome (GOLD analysis project Ga0302320, IMG submission 202130) | Peat permafrost microbial communities from Stordalen Mire near Abisko, Sweden - Bog_T0_3 | ecosystem: Environmental > Terrestrial > Soil > Wetlands > Peat | place: Sweden: Abisko, Stordalen Mire... | reverse complement strand
GCTCATAACAAATACTGAATCACAAAAGCAGCCGTCGTGGGAGCGATAACAGCAAAATTTTATGGCGTCGCTGGCTTCTCTGGACACGGATACGTCTCGTGAATCGCTTCTATGACGCCTGCGATTTCCAGATCATCTAGCAGTTTGGGGTGTTTGCCCATATAGGCCACATACACGCGAATGATTGTGCCGAGACGGGTACCAGCGAGGCACACTCCAGCCGATCCATAAACCTGAACGGTATCCTCGAATCCTTGGAAATACCCGCGGCAATAGGCCGACTCCGTTACGTCTTCCGTGGTCACCTTATCTGGCCCTAAATCAAGAAGACGAATCGTATGCTGGCACGATTCAAAGAGCGTGGTGCCATCTGATCTTGTCGATTGGGAACGCGCACTAGGCACGCAAAGCCACGCCAGCGCCAAGACTCCCAGCGGCCAAGTTTGTCTCATTGGATACCCATCGCGCCTGTCTCCTATAGAGGGTATGTCCCCGATAGGGTACAGCCATGCTTGCAGAATGGCAAAGGACATTTGCGCCCTCGTGGGGAGGCGCATCAGGGAGTTGCGGATCGCGCGAGGATGGACGCAAACCTACCTGTCAGTCCATGCCGGAGTGGGGCGAAATTACATTTCAGATGTAGAGTTGGGAAAGAAAGAAATCGGCCTGCGAAACCTGCAACTGCTGGGCCGAAAGCCTCGGCGTCAAGACCGCAGACCTGCTGGTCGGACTCGACTAGCCTGATGAGCCAAGTATGTTTTTGCCATGCGATAAACCAAACCGTTTCTTATATTTACCAAAACTGACCCCCCAGGGGGGGGTGGGGCCGGACAACAAGGAGGAAGGCGCGAACTTACCAGAAGTGCCCCTAAGGCGTCGACGCCTGCTGCGGCTGCGCAGCCACCGGAGGCACCGTTGTGACCGGCGTGGGAACACCGCCCGCCTTGTCCGGCGGAGGCGTGGAGCTCGTCACCGGATACTGTACCCGCTGCGAGGCGCCCGGCGCCGTCTCGCCCGGTTTCAGGATCGTCGGCGGCTGGCCCGCGGCTGCCGCCGAGTCACCCTCGCGATCGCCCGGCTTGCCGTCTCCCATGGCGATCTCATGCGTGTCTTCGGGGTCGAGATACCCCTGCATCTCATCCTGATCGTGGATGGCGATGGGCTGACCCATCGCGGCGATGCGCACCTGCGTCACCCGGTCGCCCTCGAAGCGCACAAAGCGGACCGTCTGCGGCATCTGCCCGTAGATCCACTCTTCATAGTGCCGGTCCGTGCTGCCGGCAACCAGCTCGCGGATCTTGCTCTGCGGCGCGCCCATCGCCGCCAGCACCATCTTCCGGTCCATGCCCACCAGCACATCGTGCTGGGCAATGGCGTCCTTGAGAAAAGCCGGCAGAGTGTCCGCATACGCCTCGCCCGAGCTCTTCACCCCGAAGTCGATCACCGGATCGAGCAGCGCCTTCACCTCCGGCGCGCTGATCTCCGGGATCCCGCCTTCAAACAACAGCGTCAGCCGGAAGCCCGTCACCTTGGCGCCATCGTCCGCAACAATCGGAGTGTCGTCCAGCTCGATATGGCGGAGGATGCGGTGCTTCAGGTATGGCCCGCCATTGATGTCGAAGACGATGCGGTCGGCCTTCACCGTGACCGTCGTTATGGCAACGCGGTCCCCCGCCGCCGCCGACTGCCCCTTCTTGTACAGCATCTCTTTGTAAGCGTCGCCGCCGGGCGTCAGGTTGCCGTTGGCCACCAGCGTGATCTCCTCACCCAGCGGCAGGGCGCGATGCGCAAAGCCCTGCTCGGCCTCCAGATCGCGCACCAGCTCCCGTCGCCCGCGCTCGTCGATCGGCGTCGAAGACAGCTCGACCCGCGTTGGATGGAAGTCGGTCGAGACATCCGCCATCGCCGTCTTCTCCCCCACCACAAACACCTGCGCGCACGCCACCGGCACAGCAGCCAGAGCAGCGCCCATGCACAGTGAGCAGGCTGTCAGAGAGTGAGTTATCGGACGAAAGGCCATGGCAGGCACCTCGTGTAACCAAATCTTCCGCCTTCTCCCGGAGATTTACAAGCGAAGGTTTGCGCTGCGTACTCGCGCTGGATACTGAGATGCCAAACAGGGAAAGAACCGCACGCGCCTACTCCGGCATTCCCGGCCTTGTCGGAGCTGGCGGCGCTGCGGGCAGTATCTGCACCAGAGACGCTGGCTGCACCGCCTGCGCCTGCTCCATCGCCACATGTGCTGCAGGCGGCGGAATGGTCACGTCATATCCGGCGGGAATAATCGGCGGGTGAGTGTAGTTCCACGCATAGTCGCTGCTGGCCCGCACCAGAACCGCAATAGCCGCCAGGAGGAACACAATCGACAGCATCGCCCCCGACGGCCCATAGTTCCCGCCGGTCAGCCACATCGGCCCGATAGCCCGCGTGTCCACAATCGATGAGAATGAAGTATCGCCCCCCAGCGGCAAGCCGAACAGCACGCCCGTCGATGCCGCCCACGCGAAGTGCAGCCCCCACAGCAGCCAAACCGCCTGCGTGCGCAGCCAGCACAGCGACAGCAGAATGCTCGACAACACACTGACCACGATTGCCGCCGGCGTTGCAGCCGGATTCATCCCCGTATAAACCGCCGCGAAGATGGCCATCAGGATCGTCGCGCGCACCGGCCCGATGGCGTCAATCAGTCGCTGAAAGGCATAGCCGTGGACTCCCACATCCTTCGCCAGCGTCGCCACAGCCAGCGTCGCAAGACTGGTCCCGAAGAGCAGATAAGCCCGCGGCGAACTCCAGAGTTGGACGTTCAGCGCGCCAGTCACCGCCATCGGAAGAATCGACGCCACCGCCAATCCCCAGCCAATGGCCGCACCCGTCGCCCACTCCTCGCGCGAAGTCCTTCGCCGCGGAAGGCCCAGCGCCAAACGCAACGGCGCGCGCCGCCGCTCGATGCCACGCAGGATCGCCAGCCCCACCACGACCAGCGAGAGCAGCAGTACCGTCTCAATCAACGGCTGAAAATCTCCGAGATCGAACCGATACCCCAGCCCATCCACCACACTCGTCGCCAGCGCTCGCGCGCAAAAATACCACGAACTGGCCGCAATGAATAACGCAATCAGTAACGACCGGGACCGCCGACGCGGGCGCGCATGTCCCGGCGGCGGCGGAGGAGGAGCTACAGCGGTAGTCGGGGTGTCGGACGCCTGCAAGTTCGGCTGCCTTCTGCTCACATCTGCGAGCATCAGTGTTGTCTGGGCCGCTACTGGGCGGTGGTGTAGAACTGGGCGATGTTGCGGAACTTCCGGTAGCGCTCCTCGACCAACTGGTCGATTGGCTTGGCGTCAAGTTGCGCCAGGTGGTAACGCAGCTTCTCATCGACCATCGCCATCGCGCAGGCCGGGTCGTTGTGCGTGCCGCCCTCCGGCTCACTCAGCACGTCATCGACGCAGCCCAGCGCCTGCACGCTGAACGCCGTATACTTCAGCGCGTCGGCGGCCAACTGCTTCTTGCCGGCGTCCTTCCACATAATGGCGGCGCAGGATTCAGGCGCGATCACGGAATACATCGCGTTCTCCAGCATCAGGACCCGATCGGCCACGGCGAGCGCCAGCGCGCCTCCCGATCCCCCCTCGCCCGTAATGGTCGCAATCGTCGGGACGCGCAGCCGAGACATCTCCAGCAAGTTGCGCGCGATTGCCTCGCCCTGGCCGCGCTCCTCTGCGGACATGCCCGGGTAAGCCCCCGTGAGGTCGATAAAGGTAAAGACGGGCCGCCCAAACTTCTCCGCAATCTTCATCACGCGCAGCGCCTTGCGGTAGCCTTCGGGGTCCGGCATGCCGAACTTGCGCGCCATGCGCTCTTTGGTTGTTCGGCCCTTCAGGTTGGCGATCACCATCACCGGAGTGCCATGGAAGCGCGCCATCCCAGCGGTCATGGCCGCATCGTCGCCGAAGGCGCGGTCGCCGTGGATCTCGCTGAAGTCGGTGAAGAGAGCTTCGATAAAGTCCATGGGATAGGGGCGGTCGGGATGCCGCGCCAGCTCTGTCCTGCGCCAGGCTTCGGGTATGGGCGCTTCTGCCGCCTGCACCTGCTCGAGCTTGCCTGCCTCTTGTTCTGCCATCCGGATTATTGTATCGGAGTACTGCTGTTGGTAGAGGCATTGACATCCAATGGAGTTGCTTGGCAAAGGGTTGCCTTTGCGTTTCGCACTTCCAGAAAAGTACCATCGCGCTGGGAATCTTGCGCCGCTATCGAATCTGGCCCATGAAACCGGGGTTGAATCCTAAAGGAGATGTGCCGATGCGATTCAAAGGGACGGTTCTAGTGGCCGGCATGGCCTTGCTTGGAGCATTCGTCGCCACGAGCCTATCGAATGCGCAACAGAACTCGGCTACCACTGACTCCGGCACGACCACTCTCCAGGTCTACTCCCGCCTCACCATCGTCGATGTCACCGCAACCGACGCCACCGGCCAGGCCGTCCATGGACTAACCCAATCCGACTTCACCATCCTCGAAGACGGCAAGCCCCAGCCCATTCGCAACTTTGAGGAGGTAGGCGAGCGCCTAATCATGCCCACGCGGCAGTTGCCTCCCAACGTCTACACCAACCTGCAACCGCCGCCGCCCAGCAGCGCAGTCAACATCATCCTTCTCGACTTCGCCAACGAGGCGCCAATGGACAGCACAAAGCTGCCTCAGGTCGCGCGGTCGCTGCAGCTGCAGAATGAGGTCAAGAAGCAGGCAATCGCCGCCCTCGACCAAATGCCGGCAGGCACGAGGGTCGCGGTCATCTCCATGACCAACACCCTGCACATCATGCAGGGCTTCACCTCCGACCCGGCGATCCTCAAGGCAGCCATCAACGCCGCGCCGCTCGACCTGGACGGCAACGGCAACCGGCAGGGCGTAGAGGCAGACATGCGCAATCGCATGGTGCTCGAGGCCTTCAACCAGATCGCCGCTGACACCGCCTCGCTCAAGGGCCGCAAGAACCTCATCTGGTTCTCCATGGGAAATCCAGCCCTCACCGATCCGAACCACGGCGGCTTGCTGCCCGACTACTCCAAACCACTGAGCCTGGCTTACGACGCGCTGACCGCTTCTCAGGTCTCCATCTACCCCATAGCCGCACAGGGCATAGGCCGCCTGGGAGCGGCACAACTCTCGCTGGAGCAATTTGCTCAGGCCACCGGTGGCGTCGCCTACTCCGAGACCAACGACATGGCAACCTCTGTGCTCAAGGCCATCGACAACGGCGCCAACTACTACTCCATCGCCTACATTCCCCCCGATCCGAAGTACGACGGCGTGTTTCACAAGATCGATGTAAGAGTGGACCAGCCCGGCGTCCGGCTCGACTTCCGCACCGGCTACTACGCCGACGACCTCTCCAAGAACAAGATGCCTATCGGGCTTACGCTCTCCACGACTGCGCCCAGCGCCATCGGCGGCAACATGAAGGCCCCCATGAGCCGCAGTATGCCGACTTCCACCCAGATACTCTTCGACGTTGGCGTCGACCCCAGCAACGCGCAACCCAAGCCCGCGGACACCCAGATTCTTGGATTGCTTGCTCCGAACCTTAAGGGCAAGCGCCTCACCCGCTACACCTTCCAGTACGTCATTCCCTCACAGCAGATCGTCTTTGCCGACGGGCCCAATAAGACCCACAGGGCCTCAGTCGACTTCGACATCGCCGTCTATGACCCCAACGACAAACTGCTCACCGCCCTCAGCCAGACCATCAAAACTAACCTCAGCGACACCACCTACCGCGCGCAGCTAGAGAACCACTCACCCATCCACTTCCAGCAACAGATCGACCTGCCCCCCGGCCAGCTCTTCATCCGCGTCGGCGTCCTCGACCACGCCAACAACCAAACCGGCACGCTCGAACTTCCGCTCAAAGTGGGCAAGAAGTAGCCTTTGCGCGTCGAGCCAGTCCCCTGCACCCGCTCTTAGGAGTTGCCAGCCAGTTGCCGCTCCGAAGACGGTCCCTGTGGCTGAACTTCCCGGCGCTTCCGCGCCCGGCCACGAGATCCTTCACCGGTGCGATTAGCGCGCGAGACAGCGATCATCTCCTTAGCGACATCAGATCGATGATCAAACCACCACTGAGCTTCTTCAGCCTCTGTAGCGAATTGTGGAATCTTCTTAGTCGCCATGGCTCACTTGCCTCTATCGTACTCCTCCACCAGTTCCATCGGTGCGTCATATGCAGTCACAACGCGCAAGCGCGGCCCACGCCAAGTGGTCACCACCAGGAGATATCTACCCTGCGCCGTCACTCCCACCTCAGCGAATCTCTCTTCATCGAACCAATCCTGGAAGTCGACATCCAAGGTGACTCCATTCAGGACGAACTCGGCCTCCTCCACGGTGATGTCATGCTTCGCAATATGTTGGATATTCGCGCGGTCCCAATCGAACTCTATCAACCAAGCCTCCGAAGAATCTCTGCTGACGCTCTAGTCGATCACCCGCACCCCACCCCGTCCCACCAGTTCCTCCACGCGATCGATAAACAGCCGGTCCGCATTCACACCCACGTCCTGCGGCTCCAGCACTGCGCAGAACTCGCCCGGCTCCTCCAGATCGAGCAGAAGCCTGCCCTTGCCCGGCGCCGCGACAAAGACCGCATGAAGCTTCTCCAGCAGCGCCGCGTCGGGATTATGCAGCGGCACCTTGATGCGCAGCGCATCCGGCAATTTCAGCTTCACATCCTCCAAAGCCTGAATGTTCGAGACCGAGAGCTTCGGCGCCGACTCCTCTTCGCCGCGCAGCACACCGCGTACCAGCACCGGCACATCGATCTTCAGCTTCTCCGCCAGCTTCGCGTAGGCCTGCGCAAAGGCAATTAGCTCGATCTTCCCCACCGTGTCTTCCAGCGTCGCCTGCGCGTACATCTCGCCCGAGCGCTTCGACTTCGCCACCTTCAACCCCGTGATCACCCCCGCAATCTGTATCTCATTCGGTTGCTCATTCGCGCCCCGCCGGAAAACCTGCGGCTCGGGCTTCATCTCAATCGCCGTCGCCGTGTCCACAACCTTCAAATTCCGCAGCTTCTCGCGATACTTGTCCAGGGGATGTCCCGAGACGAAGAAGCCCAGTACCTCCTTCTCATTCTGCAACCGCGTGTGCTCATCCCAGTCGGGTGCCGACGGCAGTGCCTCGCTCTCGGGCCGCGCTGCGGGCAGATCGTCCCCGTCAAATATCCCACCGAATAATCCATGCTGCCCCGCCGCCGCGTCCTTCTGCGACTTCTGCGCGCGCTCAATCGCCTTGTCCAGAGCAGCCATCACCTGCCCGCGCCGCCCGAACCCATCCATCGCACCCGCCTTGATCAGCGACTCCAGCACCCGCTTGTTCAACAGCCGTAAATCAACCGTTTCGCAAAACTCCCACAGGCTCGCAAACCCCGGCTTGCCCGCCGCCTGCAACGCCGCGCGTGCCTCCATGATCGAGACAATCGCGTTGTGTCCGACGTTCTTGATCGCCGCCAACCCGAATCCAATCGCCTCGCCGGTCCGTATACGGACCGGCGTAAAGTTCGCGTCCGACCGTTGTACATCCGGAGGCACCACCGGAATGTTCATCTCGCGGCACTCGGAGATGTACTTCACCACATTGTCCGGCTTCGAGGTCTCGCTGGTCAGCAGCGCCGCCATAAACTCCACCGGATAGTGCGTCTTCAGCCACGCCGTGTGGTACGCCAGCAGCGCATACGCCGCCGAGTGCGACTTGTTGAAGCCGTATCCGGCAAACTTCTCCATCAGGTCGAAGAGGTCGCCCGCCTTGTCCTTGTTTATCTTGTTGGCCGAGGCGCCGGACATAAACCGCTCGCGCTGCTTCGCCATCTCGGCGGGGTCCTTCTTGCCCATTGCGCGCCGCAGCAGGTCAGCCTCGCCAAGCGAGTAACCCGCAACAGTCGCCGCGATCTGCATCACCTGTTCCTGATACACAATCACGCCCAGCGTCTCACGCAACAGCGGCTCCAACACAGGCAGCATGTACTCGACCGCCCGCCGCCCCCACTTGCGCTCGATGAAGTCGTTGATCATTCCACCCTCTATCGGCCCCGGCCGGTAGAGCGCATTCAACGCCGTCAGGTCCTCCACGCTGGTCGGCTTATACCGCCGCAGCACATCGCGCATCCCGCTTGACTCAAACTGAAAGACGCCCGAGGTCAGCGCGCGATGGAAGACCTGCTCAAACGTCTTCGCATCGTCCAGCGCGATCATCGCAAGGTCGAGATCAATCCCCTTCGTAGTCCGGATCAACTTCAGCGTATCGTCGATCACCGTCAGGGTCGTCAGCCCGAGGAAGTCCATCTTCAGCAGGCCCATCTTCTCGATGGAGGTCATATCGTACGAGGTCACAATCGCCTCGTCCTTCGTCCGAGTCACCGGCACCAGCTCGGTCAGCGGCTTCGGAGCAATCACCACCCCCGCGGCGTGCACACCCGCGCCGCGCACGAGCCCCTCCAGCCGCATCGCCGTGTCGATCAGCTCACGCACTTTGGGATCGTCGTACGCCGCGGCCAACGGAGGCGAGTCCTTCAGCGCGCGCTCAATCGTGATGCCGATGGTCGCCGGAATCAGCTTCGCGATCCGGTCGACCTCGCCGTAGGGCATGTCCAGCGCGCGCCCCACATCTTTGATCGCTGCCTTCGCCGCCATTGTGTTGAACGTGATGATCTGCGCGACCTGGTCCTCACCGTACTTCTGCTGCACGTACTTGATCACCTCGCCGCGCCGGTTCATGCAGAAGTCGATATCGATGTCCGGCATCGAGACGCGCTCCGGATTCAGGAACCGCTCAAACAGCAGCTCGTTCTGCAGCGGATCGATGTCCGTGATCTCCATGCAGTACGCGACCAGCGATCCCGCCGCCGAGCCGCGCCCCGGCCCCACCGGGATATTTTGCTCGCGCGCATAGCGGATAAAGTCCCAGACAATCATGAAGTAGCCGGGAAACTTCATCTGCTGAATGCATTCGATCTCCCGCTCCAGCCGTGCCTGATACTCCGGGATCGTCTTCTTCAGCAGCCCGTTCGCCCGCAGATGCTCCACCGACGTCGCCAGCCGCTTCTGTAACCCCTCGTGACACACGCGCTCAAAGTAGCTGTCCAGCGTCTCGCCTTCCGGCACCGGGAACGCCGGAAACGGATTGTCGATCTTCGTCAGCTTCAGGTTGCAGCGCTCCGGAAACTGCATCGTCCCGCTCACCACATGCGGCGCGTGCGCGAACAGCCGCGTCATCTCCTCGGCCGACTTGATGTAGAACTCATTGGTATCGAACTTGAACCGCTTCGGGTCGTTCATCGATCCCGCCGTCTGCACGCACAGCAGGATCTCGTGCGCGCGGCTGTCGTCGCTCGCGATGTAGTGCGAGTCGTTGGTCGCAATCAGCGGGATGTCGAGGTCCTTCTCCATCCGGAACATCGCCTCGCCCACCTGCTTGTCCGGCCCAAGGTGGTGGTCCTGGATCTCCAGAAAATAATTCCCGCGCCCAAAGATCTCCTGGTACTGTCCGGCAGTCGCCTTCGCCTTCTCGTAGCTGCCCTCCATCACATGCTGCGCAACCTCGCCCGCCAGGCACCCTGAGAAGCCAATCAGCCCCGCCGCATGCTTCGCCAGAAACGCCTTGCTCACCCGCGGCTTGCGGTAGAACCCGTGCAGCGCAGCCTCGCTCGTTAGCCGCACCAGATTGCGATAGCCCACCTCGTTCTCCGCCAGCACCAGCAGATGGTTGTACTTCAGGTCTGGGTCAGGCTTGGCGCGATGGTCGTCCTCTTTGCAGATATACAGCTCGCACCCCAGGATCGGCTTGATCCCCTGCTCCTTCGCTGCATTGAAAAAATGTACCGCCCCATAGATGTTGCCGTGGTCCGTCATCGCGACCGCCGTCTGCCCGAGCGAGTGGACACGCTTCACCAGCTTGTCCACATCGCAAGCGCCATCCAGAAGCGAGTAGTCGGTATGCAGATGTAGATGGGTAAACTCAGCCGTCATACCTCCAGTTTAGTTCCGCCGGCCACGTTGGAAAACGAGGCAGAAACCCCCACCCCGCCCCATTCACGCGAACGATAGAATGAACCTCTACACCCCAAGGACTCCGCCGGATGGCCTCAGCTTCACTCTTTTCGATCCTCCCAAACAATCCGGACAATCCGCAGCGCGCCCGCCTCCATCCCCACGAGAGCTTCTCCGCCACACGCCAGCTCGAGGCCCGCCTCAAAGCCACCATCCGCGGCGAAGTCCGCTTCGACGACGCCTCTCGCGCGCTCTACGCCACCGACGCCTCAAACTACCGCCAGGTCCCCATCGGCCTTGTCCTGCCCCTCGACACCGCCGACGTCATTGCCACCATCGCCGCATGCCGCGAGTTCGGCGCGCCCGTCCTCTCGCGTGGCGGCGGCACCAGCCTCGCCGGCCAGTGCTGCAACGTCGCCGTCGTCATCGATTTCTCCCGCTACATGCACTCGATCCTCGACCTTGATCCCGCCGCGCGCCTCGCCCGCGTCCAGCCTGGCCTCGTCCTCGACGCCCTCCGCCACGAATCCGAGAAGCACGAGCTCACCTTCGCCCCCGACCCTGCAACCCACAGCCGCTGCACCCTCGGCGGCATGATCGGCAACAACTCCTGCGGCGTCCACGGCCTGCTCGGCGGCAAGACGGTCGACAACATCGAGTCGCTCGACATCCTCCTCTACGACGGCACGCGCATGACCGTCGGCCGCACATCGGAAGAAGAACTCGCCTCCATCATCGCCGCAGGCGGCCGTCGCGGCGAAATCTACGCCGGCCTGCGCCGCCTGCGCGACACTTGCGCCGGCCTCATCCGCGAGCGATTCCCCGACATCCCGCGCCGCGTCTCCGGCTACAACCTCGACCAGCTCCTGCCGGAGAACGGCTTCCACGTCGCGCGCGCGCTGGTGGGCACCGAGGGCACCTGCGTCACCATCCTCGAAGCCACCTGCGAACTGCGCCAGAGCCCGCAGCACCGCCGCCTCATCGCCCTCGGCTTCGACGACCCCTTCATCGCTGCCGACCACGTCCCCGCCGTCCTCGCCTTCATGCCTATCGGCCTCGAAGGCTTCGACGGACTGCTCGTCGACTTTATGCTGCGCAAGAACCTCGCCGTCGACGACGTCAAGCTCCTCCCCGCCGGCCGCGGCTTCCTGCTTGTAGAGTTCGGTGCCGACTCACCCGCCGACGCCGACCGCATGGCCGCCGCCCTCGTCGAAGCCGCGCCCCACTTCGATCGCCCTCCCTCCGTCGCCTCCTACTCCGCGGAGCAGGCCGCTCGCGTCTGGCACGTCCGCGAGTCCGCTCTCGGCGCCACCGTCTTCGTCCCCGGCGAGCAGAGCGGCTGGGAGGGATGGGAGGACTCAGCCGTACCACCGCATCTGCTCGGCAAATACCTGCGCGATCTCTTTCAGCTCATCAAGAGCTACGGCTACCGCTCACCGATGTACGGCCACTTCGGCCAGGGCTGCGTGCACGGCCGCATCACCTTCGACTTCAAGACCGCAGAGGGCCTCGCCAAGTACCGCCGCTTCCTCGATGAGGCCGCCGACCTCGTCCTCAAGTACGGCGGCTCGTTCTCCGGCGAACACGGCGATGGCCAGGCTCGCGCCGCACTCTTGCCCAAGATGTTCGGCCCCGAACTGATGCAGGCCTTCGCCGAGTTCAAGGCCCTCTGGGACCCGACCAATCGCATGAACCCCGGCAAGCTCATCGACCCCATCGCAGTCTACGACCCCACCGAGAACCAGCGCATCGGAGTCGGCTACCAATCCGCGCAGGTGAAGACATGGTTCCAATATGCCGCGGACGATGGCTCCTTCAGCGAAGCCACCACGCGCTGCGTCGGCGTCGGCGCCTGCCGCAAGGAGGACCACGGCACCATGTGCCCCAGCTACATGGCCACGCGCGAGGAGAAGCACTCGACCCGTGGCCGCGCCCATCTGCTGTGGGAGATGCTGCAAGGCAACGTCCTGCGCGGCGGCTGGCAGAACCTCGAAGTCAAAGAAGCCCTCGACCTCTGCCTCTCCTGCAAGGCCTGCAAGACCGAGTGTCCCGTCAACGTCGATATGGCCACATGGAAGGCCGAGTTCCTTGCCCACCACTACGAGGGCCGCCGCCATCCGGTGCACCACTACGCCTTCGGCTTTATGGACCGCTGGGCGCACTTCGCGTCCTTCGCTCCATCTCTGGCCAACCTTCCCATGCAGATGCCGGGCGTCTCTTCTCTGCTCAAGTCCGCGCTCGGCATCGCGCCGCAGCGCACCCTCCCGCGATTCACCGCGAAGAACTTCCGCGCGCAGTTCAACCCCATGCGGCCGTCACCCACCGCGCAGCCCGTCCTCCTTTGGCCCGACACCTGGAACAACTACTTCCACCCGCAGGCGCTCTCCGCCGCGGCAAATCTCCTCACCGCCGCCGGCTCCAGCGTGCAAATCCGTCGCAAGCACATCTGCTGCGGTCGCCCGCTCTACGACTTCGGCTTCCTCAATCAAGCCCGCAGCTACCTCCTTCGCATCCTCGACGAACTCGCCCCGCAGATCGACGCCGGCGTCCCCGTCGTCATGCTCGAACCCAGTTGCGCCAGCGTATTCACGGACGAGCTCCTCAACTTCTTCCCCCGCGACCCTCGCGCCCTTCGCCTCAGCCAACAGACCTTCCTGCTCAGCGCACACCTCGCGCGCAGCCAGGGCAATTGGCAGCCACCCCAGCTCCCCGGCCGCCGCATCCTCGTCCACGGCCACTGCCACCAGAAGGCCCTGATGACCATGAACGACGACCTCGCCCTCCTCCGCGCCACGGGTGCCCACGTCGAGCTGCTCGACTCCGGCTGCTGCGGCATGGCCGGCCCCTTCGGCTTCGAGAAGGACAAGTTCGCCGTCTCGCAGACCCTCGCCGAGCGCGTTCTCCTACCCACCGTCCGCGCCGCCGCCCCGGACGACCTCCTCGTCAGCAATGGCTTCAGTTGCCGCGAGCAGATCAGCCAGAACACCCCACGCCACGCCGTCCACCTCGCCGAGGTCCTCGCCGGCGACTGCTGAAATCCTGCGTGTGAATTAGCATATCCATGGCGCACAGTCCGCTTTCGCGGTACGCCGAATTTGAAGCTTGCGAACAAGGGGACCTGTGAACAAGATCGATCTGAACCACCGTCACGCCGTCATTACTGGAGGGGCCCAGGGCATCGGCTACTCCATCGCCTCGCGCCTGCTCGCCTCCGGCGCCTCCGTCGCCCTCTGGGACCGCGACGCCGACACGTTGGCAACCGCGCAGAAGGACCTCAGCGGCAAAGGCACCGTCACCACCGAGGTCGTCGACGTCTCCGACTCCGACAGCGTCGATGCGGCCACCGAAGCTTCCGCCGAAAAGCACGGAGCGATCGACATCCTGGTGACCAGCGCGGGCATCGCCGGCCCCAACCACAAGTCGTGGGAGTACCCCATCGACGCGTGGAGGCAGATCATCGACATCAACCTCACCGGCATCTTTCTCTGCTGCCGCTCCATCGTCCCCTACATGCTGCGCCAGGACTACGGCCGCATCGTCAACATCGCCTCCATCGCCGGCAAAGAGGGCAACCCCAACGCCTCCGCCTACTCCGCCTCCAAGGCCGGCGTCATCGGCTTCACGAAGTCCCTCGGAAAGGAGACCGCCAACAAAAATATCGCGGTCAACTGCATCACGCCCGCCGCCGCGCGCACCCGCATCTTCGACCAGATGGCCCAGGAGCACATCGACTTCATGCTCTCGCGTATCCCGCGCGGCCGCTTCCTGGAGGTCGCCGAGGTCGCCTCCATGGTTGCTTGGCTCGTCTCGGAGGAGAACTCCTTCACCACCGGCGCCGTCTTCGACATCAGCGGCGGCCGCGCAACATACTAGGCAGCTAGTCTCAACTTCGTTCAACAGAACATCAAAGGCCCCATGGACACTCACCTTCTCTTTGCGGACCCCGGCGCAGTCTCGACACCCATGCTCGCCGTCTTCGCGGTCGACCTCGCCACCGGCAAACATGCCGCACCTCAACCCGCGTTGCTCACAGCATCGCCCGCAATCGTCGCCGCTGCCGCTCCCATACTCGCCTCGGGCGAGTTCAAGGCCGCCCTCGGCGAGTCCCTACTGTTGCACGCCCCCGTCGGCCTCGCCGCCCAACGCCTTCTCCTCGTCGGCCTCGGCAAGGCGACCGATCTTACTCCGGACAAGCTGCGCAAAGGCGCAGGCGCCGCCGTCCGCGCCGCCAAGCCGCGCGCGATTCGCGAGATGGCCATCGCCTTTCCGGAGGCCGCTGCCCTGCCTGCCACACTCGCCGCCCGCGCCATCGTCGAGGGCGCCCAGCTCGGCGATATGGACTACGACACCTACCGCAGCGACCGCAAGGACCTCGCCGTCAACTCTCTCACCCTCATCGCCAGCCAGCCCGACGCTGCCGCGCAGCAGCTGCTGCGCACCGGCTTCGACGAGGGCCTCATCGTCGCCGCCGCACAAAACTTCGCCCGTTTCCTCGTCAACGAGCCCGGCAACGTCCTCACCCCCACCGTACTCGGCGCGCGCGCCAAAGCTATGTGCGACGAGGCTGGCCTGAAGTGCGAGGTCTTCTCGTCGGAGAAGATTCAGGAACTCAAGATGGACGCCTTCTGGGCCGTCGCCAAGGGCTCCGCCGAACCGCCCGCGCTCATCGTCATGACCTACGAGCCCACTACCCCACCAGCAGCCAACTCACCCGTACTCGGCCTCGTCGGCAAAGGCATCACCTTCGACACCGGTGGCATCTCCATCAAGCCCGCCGAGGGCATGGAAAAGATGAAGTACGACATGGCCGGCGCCGCCGCGATGGTCGGCGCCATGCACGCCATCGCCCGCCTCAAGCCCGCCGTCAAGGTCATCGCCATCCTCTGCTCCGCCGAAAACATGCCCGACGGCAAGGCATTCAAGCCAGGCGATGTTGTCACCGCAATGTCGGGGACAACGGTCGAGATTGTGAACACCGACGCCGAGGGCCGTCTCGTCCTTGCCGACGGCCTGCACTACGCCAAGACCCTCGGCTGCACCCATCTAATCGACGCCGCAACCCTCACCGGCGCCTGCGTCGTCGCCCTCGGTACCCTCAACTTCGGCGTCTTCTCCAACGACGAGCCCGCCTTCGAGGCCTTCATGGCCGGCCTCGCCATCTCCGGCGAGAAGGGCTGGCGGCTGCCCTGCACCGACGACTATCGCGACCACATCAAGAGCGAGATCGCAGACATCATGAACACCGGCAAGAACCGCTACGGCGGCGCCATCTCCGCCGCCATGTTCCTCAAGGAGTTCGCCGGCGACACGCCCTGGATCCACCTCGACATCGCGGGCACCGCGTGGCACGAGGAGAAGAAGCCCTGGATCGCCTACGGCCCCTCCGGCGTCGCCGTCCGTTCCATTTTGGAATGGGTGCGGAGTTATTCACGCTGATTGAACGGCGCAATCTCCCGTCACTCTCTACACTACCTAAGCGACCTGTGCCACTCCGGGGAGCCACGGTCGTCGCAATGCTTCAATCAGTGGGATTGCCGCAAGGCTTCTGCTTTCTCTGGAACACGCAGTTAGTGTGGCTGCACATCCTCTCCGATTCATCGATCGCTCTCGCCTGTTTTCTTGCCCCCATCGCATTGGTCCGCATCGGCATCGGACGGAAGGACTTCCTCTTTAATGGAATATTTTTCTGCACTGCCGCCTTCTTTGTGGCCTGCGGCCTGATCCACGCAATGGATGTGGTGACCCTGTGGCGTCCCATCTACTGGGCGAGCGGAGCGCTGAAGGCGGCAACAGCCGCCATCTCGATTGGCACGCTCGCAATCCTGTGGCGCATGGAGCCGCTGACCGTCGCGGTCCCCGGCAAGGGCAAACGTCGCATGATGGCGCGAGCCAACCGGCGGATGGCCTCGGTACTGGAGAGTACCACCATCTGCGTGATGGCGATGGACAGCCAGTGGAAGGTGATCTATGTAAACGGCAACGCAAGAAAGCTGCTCAACGTGCAGGGAGACATGCTGGGAATGACCTTATGGGAGGCACTTCCGGTCGACGAGCCGGCCACCCGCGACGTGCTCCTGAAGGTGATGGAGACCCGACAACCCGCCGCGTATGAGAAGTACTATGAGCCGCTAAACCTCTCGGTAACCGTGCAGGCGCATCCCTGGGACGAGGGTGGTGTGGCCATTTTCTTCAGCGACACCAGCCGTCAGAAGAGGATCGAGTTGGAACTGGACCTGGAACGGGCGCAACGCGACCAAAGGACTGAGGTGCTGGCGCGGCTCTCTAGTGGGCTGGCGCACGAGATCAAGAACCCGCTGGCCATTATTCACGCACGCGCCAGCGACCTGGCAGATCTGATCGCCGATGGCGAGATCCCATCCTCCACTCAAGTCGCAAAGACCTGCGCCAGCATCGTACAAACCTCGGACCGCGCAATCCGCATCCTGCGCGGGGTAGCTGCCATGGCGCGCGTGGCAACCCACGACCCAATGTTGCCCGCCGACGTGAACGCCATCATCGAGCAGGCAGTCGACCTGGTGCGGGGGCGATACAAGACCCATGGCGTCGTCCTTGAGACCAACGTACCGTCTGGTCTGCCGATGGTGGACTGTCGCG
>Ga0302320_10013992_pt1 | contig 16652 bp, 15 predicted proteins | sample Bog_T0_3_FD_202130 | JGI IMG/M metagenome (GOLD analysis project Ga0302320, IMG submission 202130) | Peat permafrost microbial communities from Stordalen Mire near Abisko, Sweden - Bog_T0_3 | ecosystem: Environmental > Terrestrial > Soil > Wetlands > Peat | place: Sweden: Abisko, Stordalen Mire... | reverse complement strand
CGTCACTCAACGAGGAGTGCGGCAGACGGCTCAAGTTTTACTCGCCGCCTCGCGACTGGCGTTCAGCGATCCGAACAGGGTCGTTGCAGCGGGACATCGGTCCCAGTCCGCACGAAAGTCCCAGACTCCTATGAGGGTTAATAGGTCAAGCGTTAAGTTCAGATTCTGTTCGTTGACGGCACGCGAGCCGCAGCGAAGCGGAGGTGAGTCGCTCGCGTGAGCGCTGTTGACCACCAGCCGCTCAGGTTGTTCTGCTTTCAAATGAGCAATAGCATAGTCTTTCCTTTAAAGTTTGTTTACTGAGGCGTTGAACGTCTCCATCCGCTGTGCGTTCAGGGCTAGCCCGAAGCTCTTACTCCTATCCGTGCGTCAACTCACTGGTTGAGCACCACAAAACTTATGCGATCGTTTCAGCGGACAGAGCGAGCCGGCTCATTCTAACCAGCGGAAGGATTTAATCTCCCAAGTCTGGAACCGAGCGCGGCACCGCTCCGCCAAAATAGTTTACCGGGCAAAGAGTTTTTTTATCATGTTTTTTAAGCCCCCATTTTCAGACCGAGTTTCTCCGGCGTGGTTTGTCCGGTGCAAATGCGCCACCAGTCGACGCCGAAGCCGCGCGCCAACGCCACCAGCGCTTGCTTGCGCCGACCCACGGTCGTGTATGGGTCCATTAATCTCGTTTTCCACTTCTTGGTTAGCCGATACTCGGGTTGAAAGCGGATTAATCGCCAGGCCATCTCCGCCAGCGCCCAGCGTAAGCGTGGGTTGCCACACTTGGTCACATGCCCCTGCTGGTGTCGCTGCCCTGAGCTATGCTCACTGGGACACAATCCGAGATAGCTCGATACTTGCCGCCGATTTTTAAAGCGATGCCAGTCACCCACTTCGCGTTCGATGAGTTGTTCGGTCAAACCGCCCATGCCTTTTGGGCGGGGGCGTTGGCTGGCCGTTTCGATCTGGGCCGTCAACCGTTTGATTTGGTCATGCAAAAATGCAGCGCTATCATGCAACGGCGTGATCAGCGTAATGAACCAAGCGGGCAACTGCTGTTGCCATTGCAGCCACTTTCTGCGCCCATACCAATGTCCCTTTAAACTGAGGCCATATTGTAAGGCCAAGCCGCGGGCGCGTCCGGCAATCACTTTTAAATCGCGCACGAGCGATTGCCGGAGCCGGGACTGCGTCCGCTGACGTTCCTGAGCCTCAGTCGGCACCCTGACCAAAGCGAGTGCTTTTTGGTTGCCAGCCACGAACCGATCCAGCGCATTTAACATCGAGAGTGCGTCGGTGCGGTCGGTCTTAATGCGGGTATGCTGGTCGTCCCAGTTACGGGGCCGGATCACGTAGTTGGTTACGCCCAGCGCGGTGAGCTGACGATGCAGCCCATATCCAAAAGGGCCAGCCTCGTAACAGGTGATGATGTTATAGCCCACGGCACGCTTTTGTTGAATCCACTTAAGAAAGTCTGCTGGTTTGAAACGTTGCGGCGGTTTGGGGTTAGTGCCTTCTTCCTGCACTGCCATGACATGCCAGGAAAGGTGCACGTCCAGGGCAATCTTCAAAAGGGGTTTGGGTTGAGGGCGGTTGGGGTCGGGTGTGTTTGATTTTTGTGTGTTCATATGGGCATTCAGTTTATCAAAGCGCTTTCACGCTTACTATGCCACCATGTTTTCTAACACATCAAATGGCCCGAAAAAGCGAAGTCACGTCACAACATAAATGAATTCACACCGGCTGGAGTCCGCAGCATATTTGCCTCTGGATTGTATAATATTACTGCCTTGACGTTTGATGTTGCCGGCAATCTATTTGTGGCGGCAGGCAACAACGGCAGCATTTTGGAATACACGCCAAGTGGAGCACAGAGCACCTTTACCACAGGGTTGATTGGTCCGACTGGACTGGCGTTTGACAGCGCAGGTAATTTATTTGAAGCAGATCTAGGACTCGAAGGCAATATCTATGAATTCGCACCGACCGGTGCTCGAAGCACTTTTGCCGGCATGCTATATAGCGCAACCGGACTGGCCTTTGATAACGCGGATAATCTCTTTGTGTTGGATGGTTACGGTGGATTCATCTATAAATTTACCCCTGATGGGAAAGAAACCACCTTTGCTTCCGGGTTAAGTGACGCCTATGGAATTGCGATCGATAGTGAGAACGACTTGTTCGTAGCCCAAATTGACTATGTCCAGGAAATATTGCCCGACGGAACCGAGAGCATTTTCGCGTCCACCTCTGGAAACAGACTTGCCTTCTCGCCCACGCCGGAACCTTCATCCGCGTGGTTGATGGTTTTTGGCACAATCGCGCTTTTCATTCCCATTGTCCCATGGCAAAAGCGCCAGCCGCGCTTAAAGGATTCAGCTAATGCGGTGGGCAAATGGGAAAGCGTGGCGGATTTGTTTGCGGAAGATCGGAATGTGGACCTTGGGTTTAACAGTGTTAATAATCGGTCTGAGCAGCGTGCATAACCAAACTGACTCATGGACAGCCGACATAAAACCCAAGCCATCTGCGGCATTGTAATATGGTTTTCTTCAATTCCATTCGCGTTCATCGCCGGACAAGTCGGGAATCCCAAAACGCAAACGCTGGGACCGCGATTAAAATATGCGGCGGAGTAGTGGCAGCCAGTTGGGTGGAGGGCTCATCATCCCAGCAGATCGTCCCAGTGGCACCCCAGCGCCTTTTTCAATCGCTGCGCTGGCACTGGATATTTTCGACGTCCATTTCTGATGACTTGCTGAACGCGCCGACCTTTATCACACAGAGTTTGAGCGCTTCACCGGGCTTGCCGCGGAGGCTGTCTTTGGGTCGAGGATTTAGCTGGACGCTTGGTATAACTAAAAAACCACGCCGCTCAATAAATTGAAACGCAGGCCGGAGACATGAAATCGATCCCAGATCGGCGCGCAAGGTTTCGCTAAGGCAGAACACTAATAACTCACTCGGTAAAACATAGCTCTAGTTACCGGCTGATTGGTCAGGGTCATCGTCGTATTTGTGCTCGTGGCAGTGAACGCCAGATAATTTGACCAAGTCGTCAGATTGGTGCTGCTCTGGATGGTATAAGGCAGTGTGGGATAAAGATTGGAGGCTTTGAGGGTAAAATTGGTGCCGCTGCGCCCCATCGTCAGTTCGGCCGCAACGGCGTCGAACGCGGCGGTTGCAGTCAACGCGTTCAATTTGGTCGTCGGATGCAGCACGTCCCAGAACACATAGTTTGCCCCGGGACCGTTGAAACTCTTGTCCGCAAGGCCGGGGTCGTCCAAGGCACCTTGCATGGTCACGGTGAAACCGTATGCCGCCGGCGCACTCAACACGTTACTCAATCCGGCATTGTCATCCAGCAGGTAAAGCCGCAATCCGGCGTATTGCAGCATTTCATTGGTAACCGCGGCATACAGCAATTGGTTGAACAAATTCACCTTTGAGACCACCAGATTTGAATAAGTTCCCGCATCATCTTGGATGAATATGGGCGTTTGTGCGAGGTTGGCCAGGTTACCCACGACGATGTGGCGCGCGCCGTTGGTGTAAAGATTCCCAATCGCATTCGTCAAATTGTCAACCGTGTTGGTGATGAAAATGCCCCAAGTGGTGTTGTTGACGAGTCCCGTTGAAGTGTTGGCGATAAAATCATTGCCGCCGGAGATGAGCGTGAACAGCGCGGTTTGCAGCCCCGTGGCCCCTTTCAAACCGGCAATTTGCGCCGGAAGATTCGTGGTCGTGCTCCCGGACACGGCAAAATTGTTGGAGGGATTGTAAGGTATCCCCAAATCCACAGACAGATACTCCACCCAGAGCGGGCCGTTGGAGTAACGACCTTCATAATAGTTAGTCCCCGCTGGCGCTGGATTGCGTCCGGTATCAGACAGGCTGTCGCCGAATACATACAGCGCCGTGAAGGAATGGCCTGTCGTGTTCAACAGCAACAGCGCCATCAAAAAAATTGGAAAAATCAATCGCCTGGCTTCAATGTGCTTGGTCAGGCACTTTGTCAATGTCCGGTGAAGGTTCATGCTCTGATTCTACACTTTTCACCAGGCAAAAGCCAGTGCCGGCGAAATGGTTTTTGCCGACCAGCCGGCTCAAAATGAATGGTCACGCCGCGGAAGGTAGCGTGACAGATTTGTGATGAACAAACGATTGACCGCATTGCCGAACCGCTCAATTTCAAAAACTGAACCATTTTACTTGCCCGCTCCCGCTGCACCCGCGGATGTGGCCTCCCGACGCCGGCGCACGGCGCGCAGCGCATAGCCACCGATGATAACAATGACCGCCATCAATTGCCATTGATGCCACGTCATAAACTGATACCACTTGAGTTCTTGCAAAACATAGGTGTGGCGTTCAAAGAGCCCAAAGGGATTGCCCGAGGCCGGGTGAAATACCAGCGCCGGGTTCAGCTGGCCGGCCTTGGTTAAATCCGCGATCGCGCCCTCATCACCAAGGAAGAGTTTTGCCTGGCCGCGCGCATAGAACACCTCCGCAAAATTAGTGGGTTTTCTTCTTGTAGCACCGCGAATCAACTCCGGCTTGCGTCAGCTCGGTTGATTGGTGAACACTTTGCGCCGTGCAAATAAATTTGAATTTGTTGATCGCGCTGGGGCTCTGCCTCTTGCCAGTCGTTTTGGCTGTGTTGATTATTTTCAGGAAGCGAACAGAACATCGCGCATTTAATTACGCGCCGTTCAAAGAACTGCAACGTCGCCCCGCCGGTGAAGCGCTCCGCATCAAGCTTGAAGCATTGGAAGAGAAACTGACCGAGCAAACCTACGGTTTGGTTATGTTTCCAAGTCTGCTGACGGTCGTTTTATTGGTTTCGCATCCCAAGGACGCCACCCTCCCAATATTCTTCTTTGTCATTTCAGCCAGTTCGTCGGCTTATTTTGGCATGCAAATTTACAGTCTGGTCCGCATGAGAGCCAATTACCGGCTTGGTTACGAAGGTGAGCGGCTCGTCGGCGAGGAATTGTCCCGGCTGATTTTACTGGGCTTTGAAATCTACCACGATGTTCCCTTTGATGGTTTCAACATTGATCACGTCCTGGTCGGCCCGCGCGGTGTCTTCGTGGTGGAAACCAAAACCCGGCGAAAGCCTTTGAATCAGGATGGTAAAAAAGAATACCGGGTGCAATTTGACGGGAAATCCCTGCTTTGGCCAAACTGGAAACCCGACAGTTACGGCATTGACCAAGCCAAAAACAACGCGAAAACCTTGGCCGCCTGGTTGGGCAAAACCACCGGAGAAAATGTTTGGGCCACGGCAATTCTGACCTTGCCGGGTTGGATGGTGGATCTCAAGGTGCCTTGCGACTCATTTTACGTTTTAAATCCGAAGCAGATTTTTCAGGTGTGTGCGGCGCAACCTGAAAAGATCTTGGAACCGCAGGTCCGACGCATTTGTCACCAACTGGATCAAAAATGCCGGATTGAGGTGCGCTGAAATCGCCAAGCCACCAGGAAGAATGTCTCATCCCGCCCGCTTCGATGCGGTGTGCGTCAATCTGAAGCCGATTTCCTTGCGCCGGTCGCGTTTCAATTATAGTCAGCCAAGTCATCCAAAAAATGACCAACACCCATCACTTGGGCCGGTAACATTGGTTTACCGAATTTGACAAGGCGAGACAAGGGTTTGATTCCCTTAACCCGCTCCATTGATAATCAATGACTTACGAATCAGTGCAGTAAATTGGTCCAAAAACTGGCGTTGTTCAATGGCCTCACGTTTTGAACATGATTTACGTTTGAAAAAAGTCGGTGGATTAACCGTCACCGCCAAGCTTCAGACCCAAAGCCCGATGGCACGGCGAAGACGGCTATTAAGCGGCTGACCAAACCAATTTTCGGCTTGAGACTCGTCTCACGGCGGTCTAGGCAGACTCGAGCGATGCCAACTGGCGTTTGGTTCAAAGTAATCCTTCCGAAGTTCCATCTTCAGCCTTGGTTTTAAGACTTTCCCCGGATTCAACCCGATCGGGGTGCTACCCGCAAACCAGGTTCAAAGTATTGAATTTTTCGGGTGAATTCACCCAATTTGGAATATTTAGTTGTTAAGAATTTTTTTTAACAAATTGTGGGGCTGAATCTTATGATTAATTAATTTGCATGGCATACGTGATGCTTTTTAACGACGCGTGGCTGTTTGCCATAAAAATCTGGATGGTAAGTTTGCCCGGCGAGCCATCTGATTATCTAACAGCGTCCAGCCGGGCGTGAACAGAAACCACAACATGAACACAAAAAAAAGTATTGTCCTTGGATTGGCGGCCGTTGCCGCCCTCGTAATCACCGCCGGCACCGCTCGAGCCGCAGACACCAACACTGTCAAAACCTTTCGCACCACGGGGTATTTTGTCGGATTGACGCAGGGAATAAATCCTGTGACTGGCAAACCGGTCTACGATAACTTCAGTTTCGCAGGCCACAACTTGGTTAATCTTGCGATGGGCCGGAGCCTATCCATGAATAATTCCAATCAGGTGCTTGCGATGAACTTTGAATGTGATCTGAGTTCGGCCAGCTTAGTAGTGTATGACTTGGCCTCATCTAATGTCATTACCACCATCGGAACGACGACCATGATAGACTCGGTGAAACAGCAGGGGGCAAGTCTGGCCGGTCCGAGTCACGCGCACTTTGTCGCCGTAATGCAAATCGGTGCCAATGGTAACTCGACTAACGGACTATTAAGTGGTTACTTTACCATTGCGGGGAGAATAAACCTCAATCCGGAAACCGGCTGTCCGCAGCCGGTGCTGGTGGTGCTTGATCGTGACAGCCTCGACAAGGTGGTGGATGATGAGGAACTGCCTTCCAGTCTTGATCCCGATGTTGTTCCGCTCACGGAGCGGACAGGTTTGGCCCATCTTATCGGGGTGCTGGATACGGTTAATAACGGTTCCACCAATACCGTTCTGGTGCCTTACGCTGGTTTGAGCATCCGCCGAGACCTTTCAAATCCGCCCGTAACCGTCACTACCCCTTGATTCACCAGGAGCGGCCTTGCAAACTTTAAGTTAAACAAAAGTTTGATAACTAATCGTGGTTGTTCCGCAAAAAAACAGTTCAAATGCTGCCAATGGGTCCTTTTACCTCGGATTCATTGGCAGCAACGTTTTCAGTAGCTGTCATATCAGGCCAGATGACGATGTTCGGACGAATCGCAAAATTCAAATGATCAGACTGCCATGAATCAATTCCGTTTTGGTCGCTGGTATCTTATTAAATTGGTCGTTGCGGCTGCTTGCCTTTCCAGCCATGCTCAAAATTGGGTGCTCACCAGTGCCAATACAAATTACGACTGGCAGGGCGTCGCCTGTTCCACCAATGCCGCCAAAATTGTCGCCGTATCCTATGATGATGGTTATGGGAATGGCGGCGTGGTGAGCACTTCCACCAACATGGGTGGCAACTGGTTTCAGTCCGGCGCGCCCACCAATTATTCTTGGCAGGCGGTGGCTTGTTCAGCCGATGGCAATAAACTAATAGCGGTCGCGAACGAGGATCTAAACGGCAATGCGGGGCCGATTTACTCCTCCACCAATGCGGGCAAAACCTGGAGGCTGACCACGGCCCCGACTAATTACTGGCTCGCCGTCGCATCTTCAGCCAACGGCGCGAAACTCTATGCGGTGGATTCCGGCAGCGGCGATGGGCTCATCTACACCTCCACAAATTCCGGAACCAACTGGGCTGCGACCAGCGCGCCGATGGATTACTGGGCAGGAATCTCTGTTTCAGCCGATGGTTCAGAAGCGGTCGCGGTTGACTCCGGGTTTGGCGATGGTTCAATTTATATCTGCACAAACTCTGGCCTCACTTGGAATGTCACCGCGGCACCCAACAATCCATGGACGTGCGCTTCTATGTCATCAAACGGCGTCGTGATGGCGGCTGCTAACTCCGGGTTTGGCGACGGCTTGGTGTATGTCTCAACGAACGCGGGAGTTGCTTGGAATGCTACCAGTGCGCCACCCGACCAGTGGGCAAGTGTCGTCGTGTCCGCAAACGGCGGCGTCATCGTCGCTGCGGATTCAGGCTACGGCGACGGTTTGATTTATATTTCTACCAATACGGGGGTTTCGTGGACCGCCGGTGGCACCCTTGGTTTTTGGAATTCAGTCGCCGCCTCGGCGGACGGCAGCGTGTTATCGGCCGTGGCCTATCCGGGCGGTATCTATTTGTGGGAGGGCGCGCCGGAGTTAGGCATTGCGCGGTCCGGCACAAACTTGCTTTTATCCTGGCAAAATTTTGTTTCCGCCAGCGGGTTTGCGCCGCAACAAAATACCAACCTGGCCAGCGCCAACTGGGTGAATGTCACGAATCAATCCTTGCTGACTAATGGCCTAAGCTTAGTGACGCTGCCCATGGCGTCAGCCGGCAATCATTTCTACCGTCTTAAAAAGTAATAAAAAGGCCGATCAAGGGACCGGCGTGCACCGGTAAAATTGAAGGAGCGGGGCATTCGTTGCCAAACCTTGGTAGAAATCCAGCGTGCCGTCCCCGTAGAACAAATTAAATTCCGGACCGGAAACCCAAGTCGTCAGGTTGGTGCTCGAGTCCAAAGTGAACATCTCGTCGACCGTGCCCGCGACCGAAAAAATATTGTATTTGTCCACTAGTTGATAGTTGTATATGTAAATGGGCGATGTCACCGGTTCAATCTGGCTGCGAAGAATGGTTCCCTCAAAGCCAACGGCCACAAGTTGGCCATTTTGTGACGCCACTCCTTCGAGTGATTTGGCCGTAATTGTGCCAGCGCTGCTCCAAGTGGTAAGATTGGTGCTGGTCAAAACCACACCTCCATTGCCAATGACATACCAGGAGTTGCTTACCATTATGCAGTCTGTCAGCCAGTTGGTTGCTCCACAGTTTGGCTTAGACCAGTTGATTCCATTGGTGCTGGAGAGCAACGTTCCGTTTTCGCCGGTGATGAGTAAAACTCCATTTAGACAACGCGCTCGCAACAGGCCGTTGGTGGTGCCGGAAGTCCGCACCGTCCAATTGATTCCATTGGAGCTGGTCAGGATGCTTCCGGCGTCCCCGCAGGCAACCAGCAGGCCATTGGTCACGTAAGCGTTGGTCAGGACACAGATGCCGGCGAGATCACTCGTCACGGGGGTGCTGGCCTTGGTCCAGTTTTGGCCGCCAATCAAGGGGTTGACGTTAGTAGCATTCAGGCACGCGAAGTTGGTGCAAGTCAGGCTGAAAATTAATCCGTCGTCGGATGTGAGAAAAAACTGGTTGCTGAAGACACAGATCCCGCCCAAATCGTTTGTGGTTGCGGCCGGCGCGGACAAGGAATACCAGATGACGCCCAGCGCACTGGCATTGTTGGTGCTAAAACTGCCATCAAGATTAGTTTCAACGATGGGAACGCTGGTATTGAGGCTGGCCGCGAGACTGCCTTGGGAACCGGCTGCCAAGAGTAGATTAGTGTTGCCACCGACACAAAGAAAAACTGTGTTGGTGCCGGTTATCGAATTGGTTAAATTGACTTCTTCCACATCCCAATCGGCCCCATCGCCACTGGTCATGATGCGAGCATTGTCGCCAACGGCAACATATAGGCCGCCAACTGCGGTCACCTGCCATAACCAGTCGCGAACTGAATCATAAGCTGTGTTCCAATTGTAGCTGCCGCCCGCAAGGTAACTTTGCACCAGCATTCCGTCATCACCAGCCAGTTCATAAAGGCCATTCGATTGTGATATTCCGGCAAAATAAGTCCAGGGCGGTGCATTGGTAAGGGCGACGCCGGTCTGTTCGGACCAAAGAATCTGGCCAGAGTTAGCTGAACCGAGCCGAGCCTCGGAGTTTCCACTCAGCATCGCCGTCGTTTTGTCCGTGGCAACTGAATAGAGAACATTGGACGAGGGAATGGTGAAATTAAACAAACTCCAGCTTACCCCGTTATTGGTGCTGTAGAGTGCATAGCTGTTAGAGGCTTTACCATAGTTGTCACCTACCGTCCAAAAACCCGGGTAAGGGAAATTGGTCCGCGATCCGGAGGAGTTCACCCAGGCCACATTCTCCAAATCGCCGACATTAGTTTCAGTGAACAGGGCGGTGGGAGTTTGGTTGGTCCAATGGATGCCGTCACCGCTATTGGCAATATAACTGATTCCTCCCGGATAACCCGTGTCCCCGGTGGTGACAAAAACACCGTTGCCGTAGGTGATGCTGGTTAGCCAGGAATCGCCAAGGCCGGGCGGTGCGCTTTGCAAGGTCCAATTGGCGCCATTGGTGCTCGTGTAAACAGCGCCATTGTCCCCGACAGCCACCACTTTGGTGGCAGACGCAGCCACGGACACTAGCCAATTGGCCGTGTTCGCCGAGCAATTGCTGAAATTTATGCCGTCATCAGAATAAGCAATGGCACCATTGGCGCCGGTGATGATGATGCGGCTGCCAAAAAAAGTTACGGCCTGTAGATCGTTGGTCAGCGCGCTGTTTTGGGGAAACCAGTCGGTCAGATTAGGGCTGGTATAGACCTGGCCCAGTTCGCACACCTGCACGCCGAGCGAACCGTTCCAGGCCAGGCCCACGATGTCGTTCCCGTGCGGCTGGGGATTGGACCAGTGCCATAAGAGTTTCTGCGCGAGGCTCGGCCGGCTGAGACCGGTAACGCAGAAGACCAGCAACATGATGGCTTTCCGATAACACATGGCGATGACAAATCACTTTACCCGAGTTTATTCAATATGAAAAGTCGTGCGTTGAAGCGGAGTCTTTGGGTTTGGCTCTTGAGGCTGTTGCTTGAAGCGGAGCTGGAAAATGCAACCGGAGGCATTGCTTGCGGCAAGTTTCAATGTGGCATTCAAAGAAATGGCCAGTTGCCGGCAAATAGCCAAACCGATGCCACCGCCCCCTTTTTTAGCGGAGTTGCAAGGCATGAACAGTTGCGACTCCATTCCGGGTGGCAAACCGTGGCCCTGGTCGCGGACTTCGAAGATAAAAGCTTCGGCGTCACGTTCCACGGTTAGTGTTACCTCGCCGCCCGGCGGAGTCGCTTCAATTCCGTTCTGCAGCAGATTTTCCAGAATCAGCAAGATGAGATCCGCCTCGCGATTGGAGAACCTGCCTTCGGCCAAAATGCCCTGCGCCAGCCGAACGTCCGCCGTGTCGGCCAGCGGCTGCGCTTTTTGTAGCAACAGGTTGACCGTTTCCGCGAGGGAAAGTTCATACTCCACGCCCGACTGTTGTTCCTGCAGCACGCGCACGACACGATTGATCAATTCTTCCATGCGCTGCGTGGTGCGCCTGGCGGCCTGCCAGTCGGAATCATCCGGGACAGCGGAGTTGTGGGCGTGAACGAAATGCCGCAGTCCACTCAGGGGATTTTTCAAACCATGGATCAAGTGTGAGGCAACCGCGCCGACGGCGGAAGTGCGCGCGGCGAGCGCGAGTTCGCGGTTGGCCTGCAACAGATTTTTTGTCCGTTCGGCGAGTTTTTGGTTTGCCCGTTGAACTCGGTTCAAGGCGAAGACCAGAACGGCGATCAAAATGCTGCCGCCCATCAGGAAAATTGCGGCAAATTTCAAGGCAAGGTTTCGGTCCAACGCCGCGTATTGGCGGGCAATGCTGCCGCCGTCCATGATGAATTGAATGACGCCGGCGAGTCGCGGTTGTCCGGCGGTCCGCAACGGAACTTCAACGAACAACAAGGCCGCCGTGGGGCTATTGGTCTCGGCGAGCATATCCTGTTCGTCCATCCGGGCGCGGGCGGAAAAAAGGCTGGCGGGATGCAGTTGCTGCAACGCCTCGAGGGCGGAAGCCGGCAGCGCCGCATCGGTAATGTAAGCGGGAAAGGCGTTGACGAATTTTCCGTCGGCAGCGTAGAGCCGCACGCCGAGCACGTTGCGCAACTTGGAAACTTTAAGCGCGAGCTGAAATTGTTCGCCGGGGTCCTCCAACGTGGCGAGCGTCCGGCCTTCCGCCTGATCGTTGAGATGCTGCATGAGCGTCACGGCGTCGAGAATCTCGGCGTCGCCCTGGACAATTTGCGACTGAATCCGTTCGCGCAAATCCAGCGCCGCCCATGCCAGCGCCCCGCCCAGCACGACCAGTGCGAGGCCGACGGCCAGCAGCGGCAGCCAACGGAAACGCGGGGCGGCGGAGGCGATGGGAGCGGCAACATTCATCAATTTTTCAACTAGAACTTATATGCGAACAGGCGGTGGAAGGTTACTCCACGGCCGCCGGTTTTTAAAATTCATATCGCAAGCCGCCGGAAACCGTGGCGGAATGGTAGTTGCCCGCGCCGAGAATCTCATTGGAAAGCGCCCGCTGATAATCAAGTTGCGCATAGGTTTTCAAGTTCTTATAAATCCGCCGCTCGGCTTCCAGCGATAAATCCAGGGTGTTGCGATAAAGGGTTTGTGAACCATGCTGCACGCTGGTCTGCACGGGATAATCTTCATACGCCAGGAGTCCGCTGACCTGGATTTGCCAATTGTCCGTGCGCCACCGGAAATCTTCCACCACTTCATATTCGTCATAGTTGAAAAAGCCGCCGCCGTTGTCCTGCTTTTCCGGATAAATCAGGCGTGTCGAGGTGTGCCAGTGCTGGGAGGCATCCCAGGATTGATCCCACGCCAGTTCGATTTTCTGGATCTGAATCTCTAATCGTTGCGGCAATGGTCCGCCGTAGGCATCCAGCGCCAGCCAAGCATCGTGCGGCTGATCGGTGTATGAATAACTCATGCTGATTTCGGTGCTGGTTTTGACGGACCATGCGGCCGTGAGCACTGGCCCCAGCTCGCTGTAGTTGTCCAATGGAGATTCAAAATTCCAACTGGCGATCGGAAGTTCCACTTTCAGCGACACGCCGGCCGGCAGAATTTTTTTTAAAGTGGGTTGAACGGTGAAGCCTTCCCCTTCAACCAACGCGGTCGCGGGGGTTCCCTGGCTGGTGGAGATGTCCAGCACCTGATCCTCATATTGGCCTCGCAATTCCAGCCCCGCCTGCCAGCCGCCGGGCAGTTCTCGCTCCACGCGGCCGCTCGCGTGCAACAAATCTTCCCGCCGCGCGCCGGCATCATTCCAAAAATGCGTGTCGCTGCCGACCACGGAACCGACGATTTGCCAGCCGTCGAGCGGCAAGCGCGTCGTCATGAAATCAAGTCCGTTGACGAAAAAGCCACTGCCCTGCGGATGAAACGGACTCAAGAGAATGTTGTCACGATAACCGATGCCCGAAGTGATTTCCGCTGCCTCGCTCCACAGCATCGATTCCGTCCACAGACGCGTGTCTTTAGAAATCAAATTGGGGGCCGCGCTTGAAAAATCCTCGGCCGGCAGAATCGGAACCATGGCAAAAAAAATTCCGCTGAGGAGCTGGCGTTGCCGCCGCCGTTTTCGGGAAGCGGCGCGACAAGACTGGCAGCCTGCAAAGGCCACCCATTTGAAACTTTGGCTGGTCGGAAGCGGCGGCAAAAATTGGCGGCGTTCAATGACCGCGGTGGTGATCCGGGCCGCCTTCAGCGGCGGCGCTTTGGGCGGCGTCAATGATCCGTAAAAATTCTGCGTGATTGAGTTTTAGTTTCAACGCCGCCAGATTGTCCTTCAACTGTCCGCGAAATAATTTTAGCTGCGCGAGGAAGGCGGTGCGGTTGGCTTGCAATTGTTCGCGGATAGCGGCGCGCTCGGCGGTCGTGGTCGCCGTGCCCAACGCGGCCTGCAACAATTCCTGTTTGGCGAGAAACGCATCGCGCGTGGAATCAAAATTTGCGATCAAAGATTTGATTCCCGCCGGCACCCCCGCCAGATTTCCGTCGTGAGGCACCACCACGGCGGCTGGCGCACTCGACGGCGCTGCTGTTGCCTGCGCGCGAACCGCCTGCGGTTCGCCCACGCTGGCCAGACCGGCCATTGCCAAAACGAGAAGTTGAAGTGCTTTCATTTTTAAGATCCGGCAGTGCCGGTTCCATTAATATTCAACAGCAACACACATGCCAGAATGACTTAACTGAGAAAAGCCTCAAAAACATTGGCTTTCATTAATTAAGTTGTCAATGACTGTTGTCGTCGGCCAGTTTAAAACGGGTGACCACACCCAATTCACCCCAGCACTGTCCGCCGCGACAGATCTCATTTTCCCGCCGGCGGCGGATGATTGCCCGCGAGGCGATAGCGCAAAAAATCGCGTGACACGCCCAGGAGCCGGGCCGCGGCCGACACATTATTTTCGGTCTGCTGCAACGCGCGGCGGATCAACACCCCCATCGCGTCCTCCAGCACGAAACCTTCCGGCGGAAAAGAAAAATTTGGATTCAACCAGTCTGGATTTGCCGCCGGACCCGGCGCGGCAATCGGCACGGTTAGTTGTTCGAGGGTCAAATCCGCGTCGCCGTCAAACACCAGCGCACGTTCCAGTTCATGTTTCAGTTCGCGGACATTGCCGGGCCAGCGGCAGGCGAGCAGCCGCGTTTTGCCCGCACCGGTGATGTGCCGGAGCGGCAGCCGGTGTTTTTTGCACAACTGGCCGAGCAAACTTTCCGCCAGCATTACGATGTCGGCGCCGCGCTCGCGGAGCGGCGGGATTTGGACGCGATAGAGGTCCAGCCGGTGAAACAAATCTTCCCGGAACTGTCCGGCGGCGACGAGTGCCCGCAGATCACGATTCGTAGCGGCGATCACCCGCGTATCCACCATGATTTCCCGCGTGCCGCCGAGCCGCCGAATGCGGTTTTCCTCGATGGCCTTCAAAATTTTTGCCTGCAATCCCGCCGACAAACTCGGCAGTTCGTCCAGAAATAAAGTTCCGCCGCTCGCCGCCTCAAACAACCCCATCCGCGCTGTCCGCGCATCGGTGAAGGCGCCGCGTTCGTGGCCGAACAATTCCGATTCGGCGAGCGAATCCGGCAGGGCGGAACAGTTCACTTCCACGAATGGTTGCGCGGCGCGCGGCCCGCTTTGGTGCAACCAGCGGGCGATCGTGGTTTTGCCGGTTCCAGTCTCACCCTGCACCAGCACCGGCGGCAGTTGCTCCAGCATCCGTGTGTCGGCGCGGATGATTTTTTCAAGCTGCGCCTCGACGCCGGCCAATGATTTGCCAAAAACGAATACGCGCGCGGCGGTCTCAATCTCGCCGGATTTTTTTTCCTCGATGCGCGACCGGCTGCGCGTTTGCCGTGCGCGCGCGATTACCAACGGCAATTCCTGCGGGTCAAACGGTTTGGCGAGAAAATCCACCGCGCCAAGCCGCATGGCCTCCACGGCACCCGCCACGCCGCCTTGGGCGGTCATTACAATCACCGAGGTGGCGGCCGGAAAAGCTTTTTCCCGAAGCAGGTCAAAACCGAGGCCATCCGGCAGGTTCACATCCAGCAACACAAAATCAAAATTGGCGTCGCGCAGCCATTGGCGCGTGGCGGCCAGCGACTCCGCCCCAGTGACCTCGGCCCCCTGACGTTCGAGGTGCGCCAGGAGCTGCCGCCGGAGCAGCGGTTCATCCTCCACCACGAGCAGGCTGATGCCGTTTAGTCTGGTTGTGTTCACGAGCTTTAGGAACAGATCGAAAGTTCGCTGCCAGTCATAATGATTTTATTTCTTGAAGCAACAACAATGTCACCCCCGGGTAAAGTTTCTGGCGTTGGACTTCCCGCAGAAAAGCCCAAGGTGTTTGGATTGGAACTTTTGGAATTGCAGAAGGGTTGAAGTGTTCGCAAAAATAGTCCGCTAGCTGTAGAAAGGATGTGTCCGTAGTGTCCGAGAACCGATTTCGCCGCGCCGGATGATCGAACCGGAAAACACGGCGTCGCCGGATTTCCGCGAGGCGGGCAACGATTCGCCGGTCAACGCGGATTGATCCACCGACACCTCGTCACCGGCCAGCAAACGCGCGTCTGCCGGAATGACATCGCCCAACCGACCGGCTAATTTCAACTTCCTGCCGGACCTTCTCCTTTACCGCGTCGATTTCCGCCCATGTGGGCGCAACCAGCAGCGCGGACTTATTTTCCGCCAACGCTTTTAAATACGATTGCCACGCTGAAAGCGAGCGGCAGGTTGTGTTGGACGGCAGGGAAAACCGCGCTTGGACAGCCTATGTCCAACCCTGTGCGCAATACTCGGAAGATTGAAGGCTTGGCCGTTGGAGGCAGTAGCGCAAATCACCAGTTGCAAGTCTTTGAAATTAGCTTAATAATGGGCCGACTGAGAACATCCGATGCTGCGGCCAAGGATCGCTATTTGAGCAGTTCAACGCTGGAATGTTTCCATCACAGACACAAAGTCGAACCGGGTTCGAAGCTCTTTGAAGTCTATCCAATTTGTTTCATTCAGTAGTCCTCCGGCAACAGCACGGTTGTAACCGACCGGTCGCATTCGGTGATGATCCAAAACTTTACGTTTCGGCTTGAGCGATAAGAGGAAAAAAGACCGCCACCGGACTGCAAAGCGCGGTCGTTGGCCTGCACATCTTCCGCGTCGAGAGGTCGCCGGATTGAAAGCGGCGATTCGCTGGCTGCAATCGGTGGACGAGCATCGGTTGCCGCAACGAATTCACCGCCAAAAATCATGAGCTTGGAAATCCACACTGGCAAACCCGCGTATCCCGCTGAAGGATTGCGTTTGGGTTGAGTCACTGGAGGATGTGAGAACCGCTTACGGCACCAGCGGCTGCACGGGCTGGA
>Ga0302320_10013989_pt1 | contig 16653 bp, 11 predicted proteins | sample Bog_T0_3_FD_202130 | JGI IMG/M metagenome (GOLD analysis project Ga0302320, IMG submission 202130) | Peat permafrost microbial communities from Stordalen Mire near Abisko, Sweden - Bog_T0_3 | ecosystem: Environmental > Terrestrial > Soil > Wetlands > Peat | place: Sweden: Abisko, Stordalen Mire... | reverse complement strand
GGAAGCAGTTCGGAAATCGCCGGTAAAGAAGGAACAGGAAGCCAGAAGCTGCAATTGATCGCTGGCCATCGTGCCGAAGGCGGACTTGAGCAAATCATTGCATCGGGCATATTGACCGGATGAATCAAGCTTCTTGGAATTTCCCTGCACCTGCGCCCGATCATTTGAAGATGAGGCCACATTACTGAACTCCTGTTGCGCCGGCGCATCCTCCGACACAAACACATTTTCAACAGTTGACCCAATCGCAGCTGAAGCGAGGTTGTCTTTCGGTTGCGCTCCAACGAGATCGATCAGCGACTTTGCCTGGTCAGCGGAAACAGCATCCCGAAAGAGTTGCAGATTCGACTCGACGAAGCCAGGGTCGGCCGTGGCAAGAGCAATCAACTTCGTGAATGCAACGTCCGGATGTCCTTCAGTAAGCTGGGCAACCGCCAAACCGAGAGCTGCCAGTTCGCAGTGAGTTTCAGTCTTCATTTCCAGTTCGAATTGCTCACGCGCTTCGGGCACGTTCTTCTTGCGAAGAAGCACGATACCGAATTCCGCGTGGGTGCAAGGCGCCGGCAATGCAGATGCGATCGCAGACTTGAAGGAGGTCTCCGATTGAACCAGCTTGCCTTCCTCCGCAAAGGCTTCCGCAGTCCGCAGGCTGACATAGGCCGAATGGGGGTACGTCGAAGTCATGAGGCGGGCGTCAGACTCCACCTGCTGCAAATATGCCATCCCAAGACTGAGCCAGGCATTCCCGTCATTTGGCGCCAGACGAGTTGCAATCGAATAGGCGTCAGCGGCACGATCGGCATGTTCTAACAATGTGTATGCCTTTCCGAGATTCAGTGCAGCCTGCAAGTCATCAGGATTGAGCTTCTCAGCAATTTCGAGGAATGGAATGGCAGCCGCAGGGTTTTTGGATTCAAGGTATTCGAGACCCAGGAACAATTGAGGCACAAACAGCGACGATTTGAGCTTTATCGCCTCTTTGAAGCTCCGAATTGCTTCATCATGCTTCCCGGCCTCGTGTTGCATCAATCCCAGATTCGCCCAAAGTTCCGGTACGGAGGGTTCGAGTGCGACGGCCTTGCGATAGGAATCAGCCGCGGCAGCAAAATCCCCTCTTGCCTGCTCTGCGCGGGCTTCGGCCAGAAGGGGTTGAATGGTTTTCGCTGGTGCTTGGCCAACGACGGTCGCGTCCACGTATAAATTTGTGAACGCGACCGTCAGGCAGAATGCAAGGACAGTTCGCTGCATAGCGGCCTCTAATAGGTGATCTTCAGCACACCCTGCATTTGTCTCGCTCCCTGAGTGCCCGAGCTCTCACCAAGGTTGACGCTCCCGATGCCGGCAGCGGGTATGTCAAAATTGGCGTGGTTGAAAGCGTTGAACATCTGGACAGCGAACTGCAAGCGAAGCCTCTCCTTGAGGCTGAACCACTTTCCGATCGTCAGATCCTGGTTCACGTATCCGGGAGCCCTCAGGTTGGAAAAGTAGCGAGGCGCAGTGCCGAAGGTGAAGTCAGGTGTCGGCCCAAAGGCCCCCGGCCCGTTGTTTCCGCCTGTGGCGGGCTGTCCGTTGAAGAAGCAACGGGGACCATTTTTCGATCCGACAGGGTAAAACGGGGTGAGGCCACCGTTGGGCGAAGGAAGGCCGCCGCACCCGTTGGCTTTAGGACCGGCCCCCGTCAGAACTGCGTGCTGGTTTCCGCCAAACACGCTCCCGGAGTTTCCGCTGGCGCCGATCGACATTGGGAAGCCGCTCTGCGCGGTGGTAATTCCCGACACTTGCCAGCCGCCCACGATCTCATCCGCTATCGCGTTCATGCCGCTGCCGAATTTCTTGCCCCGGCCAACCGGCAGGTCATACACATAGTTCAAAACCAGGGAATGAGGGATATCGTCACCGTCTACCGACCAATCCGCTTTCAGGTTGTAGAAGTTGCGGATTCCCGAACCTCCCTGGTCGCCATTGATGGAACCCCATTCTTCCGGGCCACCAGTATCGGAGAGGAATTTCGAGAAGGTGTAGGAGGCCGTAAAAACCAGGCCCTGGCCAAAACGGTGCTTGAAGCTCGCCTGCAAGGAGTTGTAGTTGGTGAGTCCTACCGGTTCGTCCTGGGCTGTGACACCGCCGCAGAACTCTGGGTACGGCATTAAAGATTGCGCCAGCGTGTACGGGCAACTTGGGGCGGGAAGTCCCAGGGCGTTCAATGCGTTGGCATACGGATTGCTTGCCATCGCGTTGTTCAGCGCTGACCCCATTGAAAGATAGCTCGGGTTCAGTTGTCCATAGTTCATGCCCCCAAGCGTAATGCGCCTTCCGCGGCTCCCTACGTAGTTGACATCGATTGCATCGTTGGGAGTGAAGGCGTACTGGAATCCAAAACTGAACTGCTGGAGCAACGGATCGGGACGGTTCGGATTCACCACGCTGGGGCTCTGGCCCACGTTGGTCAGCCCTCCCAGGGAGTTCCCGGTAACCGGCACAAGTCCCGATTGAAATGCCTGCGAGAGGGGTGTTGTAATGTGGATCCCATCGGCCGATGAAGTCCACACCGACGATGTGGAATATCCAGGGTCCGGTCCATTGCCGCCATCGAAGTTCCTTGAATAATAGATGCCATAACCGCCCCGCAAAACCAGCTTCGGCACAGCGGCGTAGGAGAAGCCAATGCGGGGCGCCAGGTCAACCAGGTTGGGGTTGTACAGAAAGCGATTCCCCGGGTTGTTGTAGACGATCTGCCCATACACCGGAATCCCCGTCGTCACGCTGATCGGATTGAGGGCGTGGAGATCGAAGTATGCCTGCTGGTTATGCCGTGCTGTCGGAGGCATCTGGATGTCATAGCGGAAGCCGAGGTTCAAGGTGAGATTGTGCCTCGCCTTCCAATCGTCCTGAACGTACATCCCATGCATGTAGTATGTTGGTGCCGGAAATGCGGTAAACCCTGTGGAGCCGCCCGCTCCGACTCCGGAAACGCCGGCGCCCGCGATGAAGGCAGCGAGCGCGTCCCCCGTGCCGCTCGTCAAGTTAGACGGGTCAGGCCCTGCCGTCATGCCGTTCGAAAAATGGAAGACCGTCGGAGTGAGTCGGCCGCCGTCGTCTGTTTGCCAAACGCCCATATACCCAGCCGAGATGGAATGCGTTTTGAGGGTTTTGTTCACGTCTACGGTCAGGCTACCGTTATTCTGCGGGAAGTTGGCTTCGCCGGAGTTTTGTGTCGCTCCCAGAGGCGCATAGTATCCCGACCCGCCAAAGGTATTCCCAAACTCAACCTGTGGGAACTGTGGAGTCCACGAATCGAGGATGCCCGGCAGCCCCAGCGAGGAAGGCTGAAACGGGTAGCCCTGGACAACATTCCCCCCTGGATTGCGAATGAAGAAAAGCTCGCTGGTCATGATAAAAGTCGGTGTGAAAACGTGGGAATAGCCCAAAACACCGAACATGCGGTTGTTCGGGTCGAAAACATAGGGCCCCGCGACATCATTTCCGTAAAAGGCCGACGTTTGGACCTTCCCCTCATGCTTATTCGAGAATTGACCGTAGATTCGATCATTCGGGCCAATGTTATGGTCGATGCGAATTCCCCACTCATTCGAAGTCGTCTGTGCACTCGCTGAGGTGTTGAAGTTGAAGTTGCTGGTTGGATTCTTTGGCGCCGGCCAGTAGTTGCCGGTGGCAAATTTGCTCGCCAGAGCATCGATCGCTCCTGGCCCGGAAGTGGGTATTGTATTTCCCGGATAAGGATTTCGGACTGCGCTTCCGTTCGGGCAGGTAGAAAGCGAATAAGGATTGTAGATTGCACCCTGATAGATGTTCCGGCCCAGGCAATCCGTTCCCAGGATAGTGCTCGTGAGCTGCGCCGAGAAGTCGCCCGTCAACTGCGCGGAGGTGGGTACCTGGGCGCTGTAGCTGCCGGAGCCGTTGAGCCGCAATCCCTCATAGTTGGCGAAAAAGAAGGTCTTGTCCCGATGTCTGTAGATGCCGGGGATATACAACGGCCCGCCACCGGCGATTCCAAACTGATTGCGATGGTCGTCAGGCTTGGGCACGCCGTTCAGATTGTTGAAGTAAAGGTTGGCGTCCAGCTTCGGATTGCGTATGAACTCGTCGGCAACGAGGTGGTACTGGCTGGTGCCGGCCTTGGTGGTTAGGCTGACCACATTGCCGGTGCTGAATCCGTATTGGGCGGAGAACGAGTAACTCGCTATCTTCACCTGTTCCGTGTCCTCCGGGGCGGGAACATACAGGATTCCTCCCCAGCCCTGGGCCACGTCGTAGCCGCCGTTCAAAAGGAAAAGGTTGGTCCCGAAGTAGCCGCCTCCAAAATTAAGAAAGGAGTAATCCTGGTCGGCCGTATCTTCACTGCCGCCCGCCGCCAGCAACTGCCGGTCGCCCTGCACATTCACTGAGGAGTCCAGGGTCGCAAAGGAAAGCACATTTCTCAGATTGAGCGGAAGTTCCTCAATTTGCTTGCTATCGAGCTCGGTGCTGATGTTCGCGTCCTGCGTTTGAAACAGGGGCCCAGTCGCGTTGACCGCGACTTGCTCGGTAGTGCCGATCGTCAATGTCACATTCTCCGCGACCGTATCTCCCGCAGCGAGAACGACCCCGGTTTGCCGCGTCGTCTTGAATCCCGAGGCGCTGACTTCAAGGGTATAGGTGCCCTCTACAAGAAGTGCGAAGGAAAACTCCCCCGACCCACTCGTGGTTCCGGTTCGAATGATTCCAAGCTCTGGGTTCGTGAGCTTCACAGTCGCTTTCGGGACTCTGGCTCCGGACGGGTCGGTAACGGTACCCGACAGGGATGCCGTCGTACTTTTAGACTGCGCGAGGAGCGCAGAACAGAATGATAGTCCAACGGCTACGACGGCCATTGAGACGGCCAAAAGCACCAAACGCGATCTGGTCATTTTGCCTCCTGAAATTCATCTCTGTTGATTCCGCTTTCCTTTGGCCGGGCGCCATCGAACGGCGAGTGGGAATCCCCGGCCCGCACTGGCTGATGAACTCGCCGGATATTCCGAAGTCCACCTGGCTGGCCATCCTGAACACGCACAAGAGAACGAGTTCAAATGGAAGGATGGCAACGTACTGTACGGTGCTGTTCGGTGCAGTTTCGATCAAAATGCATCCATTCAGCCCTTGTCACAGCCAACGTTGCGGGAGTACAGTACTGGGAAAGTTAGCGATAACTGCGGAGTGTCGCATGGGGATTAGCGCTCAGATCATCGATTCCAGGGGCCGGACGGCCGCCGAGCGGGAGGCGCTCGCGATTCAGGTCAATCAGGCTCTTTCGGAAATCCTCAAGAGCACTCCCTTTCGAACCAGCAAGCAGTCGCAACAATTGCTGCACTACATCGTCGACCAGACTCTGGCCGGACACCTTGAGCTTCTAAAGGAGCGCATCATCGGTGCGGAAGTCTTCGGGCGCCCTGCAGACTACGACACAAATGAAGACCCGATCGTCCGAGGACGCGCCGCCGAGGTCCGAAAGCGGCTCGCGCAATACTATGTTGACGAGGGCCAGGGAAGTTCCATTCGGATTGAAATCAGCCCAGGGTCCTACCATGCCTCGTTCTCCGATCAGTCCAGTCTGCAAGCGAAAGACCTGGCGGCACCAGGGTTCAATCCAGTTCGTCATCCGGGGCCAGTTCCCGCCTCGCAAATTGAACTCTCGGTTCCAGTCCCAGCCTTGAGAGTCCTCAACCTGCGTTCAAGAGCGTGGCGGCTTCTGGGGATAGTTGCCGCAGTGGTGCTGCTTGGCGCAGTGGCGTACACCTTTCAACCCAAAAGCCCCATCCGGCAGTTTTGGTCGCCGCTACTGGCATCTTCAAAGCCTGTCTTGATTTACACCGGTGCAAACCCTGTATATATGCCGAGCGATGCGCTAATTCAAAGATACAGAGCCACCCACCAACTCAGCGATTTGGACACCGGGGGACACGAATTCCTGATTCCAGTCACTTCAGATCAGAAGCTCGGGCCTGGCGATCTGCTCGAAATGAAGAATGCATTCGTGACGCTCGGAGACGTATCCGCCAACGTGAATGTCGCCTCCCTCCTGACCAAATTCAACCGCAACTTCGACCTCCGATCAGGGGAGGACGTGGCGTTTGGCGATCTGCGCCAATCCACCGTCATTTTGATCGGGGGATTCAACAATGTTTGGACCCTTCAAATGACCGGTGACCTCCCATTCGTATTTGGCAGCGGCCTCACAATTAAGGACAAATCCGACCCTGCCCATCAATGGAATCCAGTCAATTCCTCGGAGGGAAATGTCCAGTTGGATTTTGCGCTGGTTGCACGCCTTCCTCGTGCGAAAACCGGCGAACCCCTCATCGCAATCGCAGGCGTAACCCAGTTTGGCACTCGAGCAGCCGCAGAGTTCATTACTTCTCCGCAGGCGCTCAAGGATCTGCTCCAAACCGCGCCTAACGGCTGGGCTGCGAAGAACATGGAATTCGTGCTTCAGACGAAGGTAGTCAATGACGTCCCAACCAATCCTACGGTCGTCGCCGTCCGCTATTGGTAGGCGGGGTTTAGGCCCAAGAGCCCACTTCCAATTCTCAATCCATCCTGTATCGATTGAGACACCCTCAAGTGCCAATTTCCCCTCAACAACAACACATTCCAATGGATCAACGGCTTTCCATACGATCTGAGAGCTGCGCAACAGCCCATCGTATCCTCTTTTCCAGAGCGAGTTCCGGAACAGCGCCTTGCCTCAAAGCTCGTTATGCGCATGGGAAATGCGGCAGGCAAACCCGGTGCTGATTGTCAGGACCGTTGCGTGAGCCGCATCGATTTCCCGACCAGTTCGATATTCCATGAACACCCAGCAAACGGGCTGGCGCGACGAAACGCCGATCGACGCTCTCAAGCGAGGCACGTTTTTGCCGAAGAAGCATTGAGAAGGGCTTTTCGGGCGGTCTTCGGAATGACTACTTCAGGACCAGGCGCGATGGGGAGGGCGATGCGGACACGCCAGGACGTGCCCACGCGGGACGCCCGCGTCGACCAGCGCTTCGACCTCAAAGGAGCCAAGGGCGTTCTCATCTACAAATATGAGAGCCTTCCCTGCGAGTTCATCGATATCAGCTTGAGTGGTTGCTGTGTGCGCACCAGGGATTACTTTGAGCCGGGCGCACTCACCGCGGTTGAGGTCGCGCTGCCTCTCCTTGGGATTCAGGTCAAGCTCAGTGGAGTTACGCAATGGGTTGGCCGGAATCGGCTGATTGGCGTGCGTTTCCGTCACCCCAATCAGCGGGCGAAGAATGAGCTTGCCGGCCTCCTGAGCGGCCTCGTCGACCCGTCGGCCGCGGCGGTCGTCAAAGATGCCGTTTCCAAGTCACCGGATATCAAAGCTCGCGGCCTGGCCCTCTCCAAGGGAATGCTGCTATTGCCCCAACAAGCCCCGCCACCGAAAGCACCCGAACTGCCGGAACCGGACCAGAAGATTGAGGACGAGTGGCAAGCGACATACAAGCGCTGGGCAGAACAGGATCGGCTGGAAGGGCTTGGTTCGCAAGTGGATCACGCGCCTGCGACGGAACTGCAGCCAACGGAAGCGCGCCCCGATATGCTGGATCCGACCGCGGACACGACCTCCTCGGTACTTGAGCCTCAGGCCCGCGAAGCTCCTTCGACACCTGCGCCAGACCGCCCAGTTCCCTGCACCGGTCCCGCGGGCTCGGCAATGGACGGACGGCTCCAGAACACAAGTCCGAACGCCTGGAACGCAACCGTGAGATTCCTGGCGAACGATAAGCAAGTATCCGGGGTGCTGGCGGATTTGGGCCTTGCAGGATGCATCTTCAACATGATCGGCTCCTACCCGGGGCAAGTGGCTTCCAGTGTTGAGGTCGAGTTTCAATTGCGCGGGCTGCACTTCCGCATGGCCGGAGTCACCACCGGCTTAGTCAACGCGGATACGGCGCAGATCACCTTCTCTGAGATCAGCCGGCGCAGACGCGAAGAGCTGCTCCAAGTGCTGGATGAATTGAGAGATCAGAACGAGCCAAGCTGAACGGCTGCGTCAACACTGCCTGCAATCTGCTTTCCTGGCCTGGCAGTTCTTGAAGTCCACCTCAAAGACGTAGAATCAGGTTTTCGGGAGCCAGACTGCATGCCCACCAAGACCATCATCGAGCCATTCCGCATCAAGAGCGTTGAACCCATCCGCTGGACAACCCGCGCCCAGCGGGAGCAGCTTCTTCGTGCCGCGCATCACAACCTCTTCCTGCTTGAGGCCGACGATGTGCTCATCGACCTGCTTACCGACTCCGGCACCGGCGCCATGTCCACGCATCAGTGGGCCGGCATCATGGAAGGCGACGAGAGCTACGCCGGAAGCAAGAGCTTTCACCACTTCAAGCATTCTGTGCAGGATATTACCGGCTATGCCCACGTAATCCCCACGCACCAGGGCCGCGCCGCCGAGCGCATCCTCTTCAACGTCATGTGCACGAAGGGTGACGTTGTCCCCAACAACACACACTTCGACACTACCCGCGCCAATGTCGAATTTGTTGGCGCCGAAGCTGTTGATCTGCTCTATCCCGAAGCTCGCCAGCCCGAAACGGTCCTGCCATTCAAGGGCAACATGGACGTTGGCGCTCTCGACGAACTCATCCAGAGAGTCGGCCGCGAGCGCGTTCCGCTGGTCATGCTCACCGTAACCAACAACTCCGGCGGCGGACAGCCCGTGTCTATGGAAAACGCGAAGGCCGTCGCAGCCGTCTGTAAGCGCCACAACATTCCGCTCTACTTTGACGCCTGCCGCTTTGCGGAGAACGCATGGTTCATCAAGCAACGCGAGCCGGCCTACGCCGACCGCACGCCGAAGGAAATCGCGCAAGAGATGTTTGCTCTGGGTGACGGCTGCACCATGTCCGCCAAAAAAGATGGCATGGCCAACATTGGCGGATTCCTCTGCACCAATGACGATATTCTGGCACGCCAAGAGAAGGATCTGCTGATCCTCACCGAGGGTTATCCAACTTATGGCGGGCTCGCCGGGCGCGACCTTGAAGCAGTCGCAATCGGCCTGCAGGAGTCGCTCGACGAAGACTATCTCCGCTACCGCATCGCTTCCACGGCGTATCTCGGCGACCATATTGCCCAGGCCGGCGTGCCTATTGTGCAGCCTCCCGGCGGCCACGCCATTTATCTCGACGCCAAGGCGTTTCTGGCCCACGTCCCGGTTGAGCAGTTCCCCGGTGTGGCGCTAGCGGCAGAGTTATATCTCGAAGGCGGGATAAGGTCCGTAGAGATCGGCAGCCTGATGTTCGCTGCGGCGGCAAAGATGGAGTTAGTGCGGCTGGCGATTCCGCGGCGCGTTTACACGCAGAGCCACATTGACTATGTGGTGGAGATCATCCTGGATGTCTTCGCCCGCCGCGAACAGATCAAGGGGTTGAGGCTGACCTATGAGGCGCCATTCCTGCGGCACTTCACGGCGCGCTTGGAACCCGTCGAGTAAACTCCCCGAGGGAGCGCGGGATAATTGCCCGGCATGAAATGCTGGGTAAACCCCAAGCAGACGCCAGCGCCGGCGTGAAGCGTTCAACCCAAGAGAGCGTGCCCGATTCTTCTTCCCGACGACCGCCACCTTCTGACAATCTCGTAGACAATCACCGTTGCATAGGTCACGGCGATCCAAACGCAAACTTCTTCAATCGGGAGGCGGTCCCATGCCGTAATGCGCAGCCCGATCATTGCGCTGTCCTGGAAACCCCACCATCCATACGGCAGAGCCAGCGTTACCTCCCAGAGCAGGCTGATCAGCAGAAGGATGAAGACCGTGAAACTGAGTGCGCGCCAATTGATCACCGGCTTCGCGGCAGGGAGCAGCGCCGCCGATGGACCAAGAGCGCCGAGCACAAGGAACGTGAAGTATCCCGGAAAACCCGGATCCTGCACGAAGATCTTTCTGTAGACGATGGCCGCGGCAATCAGGACCACAGCCCACACGAGTGAAGCGGGGTGGAAGCGCAGCAGGCGGTCAAACTGCGCTCTCTCTTTCGCATCCGTGCGGACCCCGTATGCTGCGAGCCAATACTCATCCAACCAGATGTAGATGAGCAGCACCGCCACGAATCCTGTGAAGTAGAAGACGTACTCTTCAACCGGAACACCGCCGCCCAGCGCGGGAGCAGAGATTCGCAAAGTAGCGCCAGGATTCGGATACGTGAAGAACGAGCGCGCGAAGAAGTAGTCCAGACCAGCGCCCACGGGAAAAAGGATGGCAACGGTGCAAATGAAGGAGTCTTTTGATACTTTGACACCTTCCGACGGCAAAAACCAGAGACCAATTACGAGGATTGGCACAACAAACAGAAGCAGACTGACGGTATATCCATAAGGAGATGAGTCAGCCGCCAATACATTGAGTGGCGGCGCAGTGCGCACTGTTCGAAGGGTCAAAACGGCGGGAATAGCGATCATCCCCAGCATGGCCAGAACCAGGCGAAAGCTGGTGTCCGGCGAAGGGGGACGCGGTGAATCTTCTTTGAATGGCGTCATCAAAGTCTCGCTCTGAACAAGTTCGGATCAACAGGAGGAGAGTTTTGACGGTGCTTACGCCCTGCCCGCGAACTCCCCCGACTCTGTAAACACCTTCACCCGCTCGCCTTCCTGGATGTACAAAGGAGCCTTGATCTCCAACCCCGTCTCCAGCCTAGCCAGCTTGGTCACTTTGCCGCTGGTGTCGCCCTGCGCGCCCGCCTCGGTGTAGGTCACTTCGAGCTCCACCTTATCCGGTAGCTCCAGCCCGATCGGGTTGCCGTTGAACTTGTTCAACTTGATCACCGCGCCTTCGACCAGGTAGTCCAACGCGTTCCCGATCATGCCTTCCGACAGGCGGAGCGTGTCAAACGTCTCCTGGTCAAGAAAGTATGAGCCTTCGCTGTCACTGTAGAGATAGCTTGCCTCCACCGTCTCCAGGTCCGGCTCCTTGAACTTGTCCTGCGCCTTGAATGTCTTGTCGAACACCGCCTGGGTGAGCAGGTTGCGCATCTTCAGCCGCACCAGCGTCTGCCCGCCGCGCGCGGTCGGCGTGGAAACCTCCGCATCAATGCAATAGTAGGGTGCGTTTTCGAACTCAAAATACATCTTGCGCTTCACAGTGATTGCTTCGAGCAGTGCGGCCATGGAATCCTCAACGATAGGGCTTGGAAAGAGAAGAGTACCAATGAGCACTCTTCCGCTTCCCAACCATTATAGGAGGCTGAACAGGTTGACAGCCCGCATCGAAGGCAGGGCAATTGCATTCACGGTTGGAGTAGTTCTCAGGGGCCGGAGATCAGTGGACATTCGTCAGTAAGCGGTGGTCAGCGGCCGGGTTGCGAGAACAAATTTGCGATTTAAAGTGCTCCATTTTTGGGGCAAAAGGTGGGTTTTCCGCTCGACCCCCTCCCGTAAGCTCTTTGTTTTCAACGCGCATTTTCGTAAGTGTTTTATTTTCAATAAATCGGCAGGGGGGGTAGGGGGGTGCATCAAAAAAGGGGTACAAATCGGGTGCACGGCTACCATGCCCTGAGGGATAGGTTTGTTCCATTCCATCGCCGTCATGATTTGATTGTGGACTTTTCTGTGAAATAAACTGCAAACTCGAAAAAATAAATTTCGGAGACGGATGCGATTGCCTGGCATCGACGGACCGGTCGGGCCTAACGTGACACTGGGGCGAACGGACTGAACGCCTAGCGTGATCTGTGTCACTTGCCACATCCACCTTCGAATGGCGATACTCCCTACAGTCCACCTTTTGGGCTTCATTCTTCCTTGAAGCGAGAACCGCCTTGGCACGGGAAACCTATACCGCACGTCTTGAAAAGAAAGTCCTGATCTCTGAAACCGCGCAGTGCTACCACTTCGAGTTCGTTCTGGACCAACTCGAGAGCTTCCCGTTCGCCTCCGGCCAGTTCATCTCCGCCGTGGCCACGGACCAGAACGGCAAGCAGCAGACGCGCGCCTATTCGATTGCATCGGCTGCGAACGGAAATCGCTTCGACCTGTGCGTCAACCGGGTTGAAGGCGGCTTTTTCTCCAACCACCTCGCCGACCTCACCGATCTGGAACCCGGCGCCAGCATCCAGATTCACGGCCCGCACGGACACTTCATCCTGGAAGAGCCGGTCACCGACTCCATCCTGATCGCCACCGGAACCGGCATCGCGCCCATGCGCGGTTTTGCGCAATGGCTGTTTCCAGAGGGTGGGCCCGACCGCAGCAACGGGAAAGACATCTGGCTGGTCTACGGCACGCGGCATGAGTCCGAACTCTACTACCACCACGAGTTCACCGCCCTTGCCGCCCGCCATCCCAACTTCCACTATCTGGTCACGCTCAGCCGCGCCGAGCCCGACTGGACCGGCCTCCGCGGCTACGTCCAGACATACGTCGCCAAGATCGTGGAAGAGCGCGCTGAACGGCTGGGCCTGCCGCTCATCCAGCCTGAGGTTGATCCGAATATCCCGAAGTCCGAGCTCAAGTTCGACATCTACTCTTATATCTGCGGCCTCAACAACATGGTTGCCGGCGTCCGCGACAAGCTGGCCGGGTATGGGTGGCATCGCAAGCAGATTGTGTTTGAGAGGTACGACTAAAGCAATTCCGGCCGTCTACAGATTGAACAGTTCCCGCAGCCGCTTGGTCTGGGCACGGCTCACCGGAATCTCCGTCTGCTTCTTGTCGTTCATGCGCAGCTGGTAGCTGGACTTGAACCACGGCACTACCTCGCGAATGTGGTTGATATTCACCACAAATCCGCGATGCGCGCGCCAGAATAGCGCCGGATCCAGCAAGTCCAGCAGCTCTTCGAGCGTGCGGCACTTCGAGTGGCCCTCAAAGCCCTGCGTCACCACGCGAATCACGCCCTCGTCAATGGCCGCGTAGCAGATCTCCGCCTGGTCAATCAGCAGCATCCTGCTCTGCGCCTGAACAATCAGTTTCGACGGCAGCCTGGGCGGCTGGGGAACGCGCGACGCTCCCTGCGGCAGGTTCAGCAGCCGAAGCAGCGCATCAAGCTGCGAGTCGATGGGAGCCTCAGCACCCGCCCCTCCCGCAGCGACCGGCGCGCCAACGGCGATCCGGCTGCGCACCCGCTCCACCGCCTGCTGCACGCGCGTCTGATCAAACGGCTTCAACAGGTAATCCACCGCATTCACGTCAAATGCGCGGACCGCGTACTGGTCGTACGCCGTCGCAAACACGATCTGCGGCATCGGCTCCGGCTCCTTGCCCGCGATCACTCTCTTCCGGTTGAGGTCCATGAGCCGCTGAATTACCTGAAAGCCGTCCAGCCCCGGCATCTGCACGTCGAGGAACACCAGCTCCGGGCGGTATTCCTCAATAAGTTCCACGGCCTCGATGCCGTTGGTGCCCTGAGCCACCACTTCCACTCCGCCCACCGTGTCAAGCAGGTAGCTGAGCTCCTCACGGGCCAGTTGTTCATCATCGATGATCAGCGCGGAGATGGGCATAGTGAGCGAAACCTCGATTGTAGAAAGGCAGCGTCCAGCGGTCAATGAGGCCTGGTGCTTGACAGGTTGCGAAGAAGGGATTGAGTTCAACGTGAGTCGGATGAGAACATCCCTCAGGGGCTAAAGCCCAGCCTTATTTTCAGCATCTAGCGGCACGACTGAAGTCGTGCCCTTTCAAACCTATGCCTTCGATCGAGTTTTTTCGCGGCCTGCTAATCTCCGAGCGCCCGCAACCGCGCCGGCATGTGATCGTCTGCCAGTTCATGCCCGCATTGCGTGCAAAACTGGTCGGAAGCCCGTACCGTGCGGAAGCAATTCCCGCAGCTCGCCGTGAGCCGGTAGTCGCATTGCGGGCAGAAGTGGAAATCGTTTTGCACATGCGTTGAGCAGGCCGGGCAACGCGAAACCACCGGCGCGCGCAGCAGGAAGTAAAGCACCGCACCAATGCCGCCGGGCATCACGAAGCAAATGACGATCCAGAACCGCGAACTCATTGCCCGGCGCGGCGCATCCTTGCTCACATACCCCACCATCAGGAAGTAAAGCGCAGCCAGCAAGCCCCAGGAGAGATCGAAGTAGGTCTTGAGCGCCAGCGGCATGGGGTGCTTGCCGTCCGGCAGCACAAACCAGAAGTAGTACTCCACCAGGCCGAAGGCTCCGATGGCCGCAACGATTGACCAGACGGGGATCAGCCGTTCATCTTCATTGACGGTAATCGATTGGGGTTCACGCATAAATAGATTCATGGCAACAGATCTTAGGGGGGATTAACGCAATCTTAACCCCACAATGGATGGACGCGAAATGGGAAAGGGAAGTTGCGCCCTAAATTCCCAAAGTGAGGATTGTCAGAGATTACTGGTGGATTGAGCCTGTACTGGGTCAGGGCCGGTTCCGCACCCACCCCGCCAGCAGTGCAGAAGCCACCAGCGCGGGACACAGAATGCAGACCCACAATGCAAACTGGCTTGTGGCGTCGCTCAGGTGCTCACCCGCAACCAGGCTATCCACCGCCCAGAAGACCAAAGGCCCAATACCGAGCACCACCAGCACAATTGCCGCCAGGGCAACCGCGCGTATGCGCTTGCGCCCGGCCTTCTGTTCCTGCATCAGCCCATGGGAAGCAATCACGACCCGCCGAGTTCGCCATGCAACCTGGCATTCCCGATTTGCTTGTGTTCCAGTCAACGCAGCCAGAAGGTCGCGGTCTGGCCCAATACCGGGATTCCTGCCGGAATTGGTGTCAGATCCTGCGTTCAAATCACCCTTCACACCGTCTCCTGGCGTCGTGCCGCAGCGCGCTCAAGCTTCGGTTTGATGGCTGCCATGCCACGGTAAAGTCTTGATTTCACAGTAGAAAGCGGTGCTCGCGTAACCTTGGCGATCTCCTCGAGCGACAGTTCCTCGTGGAATCGCAACACCAGCACCTCGCGATGCAGTGTATCAAGTTCCAGCAGGCCCTGCGCTATCCGTTCACGGTCTTCAAGGTTTGAGAAACGATCAAACGGGGTGGGCTCGCCATCGGCCACTTCAAAACTCATCGGACGATCGTCTTCGCTGCGCCCCTCAAACAGTTCATCCAGGCTGCTCATGGTCCGCTTGCGCCGCTGGTCGATGACCAGGTTGCGTGCAATGGTGAACAGCCAGGTGTCAAACCGCGCCTGCCCGTTAAACTGCGCGCCGCGCACCAATACCCGCATCCAGACTTCCTGAAACAGGTCCTCTGCCATCTCCCGATTGCTGGTCAAATAAAGGAGATAGCGCAACAGGCGGTGCTGATAGCGGACAATCAGCTCGTCCAGCAGACCGGCGTCCTGGCGCTTCAATCCCTGGGCTACAGCCAGGCTTTCCTCCCGCACTAACTCGGCAGCAGCGGTGGAAGAGCATTGACCAAAGTGGGGGAGAACAGATGCAGCAGTGCTCATCGTGTTTATTTAGACGCCAAAAAGACTCCGCAAGTCGCTAAAAAATGGATTTATCTGCAAGATTTGGTTCCACAGGAGCACTTTGATAGCGCGTTCGCGCAGCATAGGGGTCGCAAACCGCAAGCAGGCGGGGGGTCTGCGAGCTTGCCAGCGACCTTGGATTTCTTTGAATTCACATTCACTCCAAAGAGGTTGCCCCACGCGCGCCCCGGGCGGAAAGTGGCTTGGCGAGCAGGACTTGCAAAATTCACCGAAATTCACCGAAGATTTTCCCAGGAGGACGGGTTAACTTAAGTAGAACCTCAGAAATGTACCTTGTCCTGACTTCTGCACGGATTCCCGAAGCTGAAGTTGATACGGCGGACACGTGAGGAACTGGAGGCAATTGTTATGCATTTCACTCGCTCTCTCCGTTCGATCCTGCTGGCGTTAATGGTCTGCGGCATCGTTGCTCAACTTGCAAGTGCTCAAATCCCGACGGGCACCACCCGAACCGGAACCTTCGTTTGGGACGGCGAACGTTGGATCCCCGCGGAAGAAGCTCCCCAGCCCCCTCCGCCCCCGCCCCCTCAACCTTCAGGTTTCCAGGCCTCATTTGGTTTCGGTGGAGTGGAAATCACAGTCGATGATCCGCCGCCGCCGATGCCGGTCTATGAACAGCCACCTTGCCCCGAGCCTGACCTGATCTGGACTCCCGGCTACTGGCACCACGGTCTATTTGGCTACTACTGGGTCCCCGGCGCATGGGTTCCTGCTCCTTACGAGGGTGCGCTCTGGACTCCCGGATACTGGGGCTTTGGAGGCGGCCACTTCGGATGGCATGGCGGATACTGGGGTCCGCACGTCGGCTTCTACGGCGGCGTAAACTACGGCGGCGGCTACGGGGGCATCGGGTTTGCCGGCGGCAACTGGAATGGCGGCCACTTTGCCTATAACACTGCTGTCATCAATGTGAACCCCACGCGTGTGACTAACGTCTATGTGAACAAGACCATTGTTCAGCAGACCACCATCATCAACGTCACCAACGTCTCTTACAACGGCGGACCCAACGGCGTTCAGCACTCACCAACGCCCGAAGAACAGGTTGCACTTCACGAAACTCACACAGCGCCGACGACCTTCCAGGTCCAGCATCGGACCGAGGCCGCGCAGAACAAGGGCAACCTTGCTTCTGCAAACGGCGGGCACCCGGCGGTTTTGGCCTCTACCAAGCCGCTGCAGGTCGAGACTCATGCAGCGCC
>Ga0302320_10013988_pt1 | contig 16653 bp, 14 predicted proteins | sample Bog_T0_3_FD_202130 | JGI IMG/M metagenome (GOLD analysis project Ga0302320, IMG submission 202130) | Peat permafrost microbial communities from Stordalen Mire near Abisko, Sweden - Bog_T0_3 | ecosystem: Environmental > Terrestrial > Soil > Wetlands > Peat | place: Sweden: Abisko, Stordalen Mire... | reverse complement strand
GGCTGGGGAGCCTTGGGCTGCGGCTGCGGGGCCCTGGCCTGCTGCGGCTGGGGAGCCTTGGGCTGCGGCTGCGGGGCCCTGGCCTGCTGCTGCGGAGCCTTGGGCTGCGGCTGCGGGGCCCTGGCCTGCTGCTGGGGAGCCTTGGCCTGCTCCCGCGGAGCCTTGGCTTGCTGCTGCGGGGCCTTGGCCTGCTCCTGCGGAGCCTTGGCCTGCTGCTGGGGTGCCTTGGCCTGCTGCTGGGGTGCCTTGGCCTGCTGCTGCGGGGCGCGGCCCGCGGGCGGCATGGCGCGCGGGGTGGCCTTCAGGGCGGCTTCCGCGACCTTGCCGCCGGCGGCCTTGGCCGGCATGACGTGGCCCGCGGAGAAATCGCCGGGCTTCCCGGTGGCGGCCACGGCGGGTTTGCCGCGGTTGACGGAGGCGAGCAGCTGTTTGTCCTGGCCGGCGCTCCGGAGATGCTGGGCCTGCTGCGCGGTGGGCGGCACATGGTGGTCCTGCTCGGCGGCCCTTTCCCGAGCGTTCGGCGTGGCGCTCACGCCGCCCTGGCCGCCATTGTAGGAGACGCGGGTGTTGTTGCTGACGGTGACCGTCTGGTTGTAGACGTTGGTGACGTGGGTACTGCCCATGTTGGTGACCGCGGTGTTGTAGTAGTAGTTCTGGCCCTGCCAGTGTCCGCCTTCGTAGCCGGAGCCGCCGTAGCCGAAGCCGTAGTTGATGCCGCCGTAGAAGCCCACCTGCGGACCCCAGTAGCCCGTATGGAAAATGACGCCGGAGCCGCCCCAGCCCCAGTAGCCGGGGGTCCAGAGCAGGCCGACCGCGGGAATGGTCACCCAGGTGCCGGGCACCCAGAAGTAGCCTTGGTCGCCCCAGGCCCAGTACCCGGGCGCCCAGGTGTAGCCGGTGTCGGGACAGGCGGGCTGGTCGTAGACCGGGATCGGCGGGGGCCCCACCGTGATGGAGAGGCTGATGTCCGCGCGCAGGAAGGAGGGTGCGGCCAGGGCCAGGATGATGCACGCGAGCGGAGGGCTGAAGGGAGGATGGCGCATGGTCTTGTTCTCCGGAAATGGCTCGAGCTAAGCCGAAGGTCATTAGCAGGTATCATTCCATTCATTTATCTCTAATATTTTAAACACTTACCTGGCATTCACGGCTTCCCGCCGAAACCCCGCCCTATCAAAACGACGCGTCTGCTCATTCGATTCGACCAGATCCCCATGACCCCAGGCAGGCGCCCCACCAGGGCGCTCCCGGCCATGGCGTGGCCAGCGCAGGCAGGGTGCGGTTCGGGGCGGAAACGGGCTCGCCCAGCGGGTGTTTCATGTGCCGATCCCTCCCTGGCCGGCCTTGGCGGCGGCCGCACTGGTCAGGGGCCCCTTGGCTTCATCCAGCGCGGCCAGCACCCTGTCCGGATCCATCGGCTGCTGCAGCGAGGCCGAAGCGGGATCGTGGCGTTTCTTGACGTTGGGCAGGTCCCGCCGCAGTTCTTCCAGCAGATCGATGAGCTTGGCGGCCTTCTGCTCGGTCAGCAAGGTGACTTTCAGGTCCAGGTGGGCCCGCTGTTCTTCCAGCCGGTCCAGACGGCTCTGCCTGGTCAGGACCACGGTCGCGGTGAGCAGGGCGCCCAGACTGACGATCCCCTGCAGCCAGGGGAAAGGCGCCCGGTCGAAGGAGGCCAGGCCCAGCCGGCCGAGGGCGGTGTTGACCAGGATCCACAGGGTGACGAAGAAAAGAATGAATCCGAGATAGACCGGCTTGCCCACGAAGGTGCTGAGCCGTTCGAGCAGCCGTTGCGGGTGACTGATCCCCTCCCCTTCCCGGACGTAGAAGTCCGTCACTGCCTCGATGTTCTGGTTGATCTGGGCGCGGTCGGATCCGGGCTGGAGGTCCGGCGTGGCCGCAGGGCCGGGCTTCCCGCTCAAAGGAGGGACCTCAGGGCCGCATTGAACGCGCTTGGTTGTTCGAAGGCGACCAGGTGGCCTGCCCGGGGGATGAGCTGCAGGCGGGCGCCGGGGATGGCCTTGGCCAGGCTCTCGGCATCACCCGGCGGCATGATGGCGTCGTCGGCGCCGGCGACCACCAGCGTCGGCACCCGGATCTCCCCCAGCCAGGCCGTGGCATCGGGCCGTTCAGCCATGCCCAGCAGCGCGGCCATGACGCCCTCGGGCCTGGACCGCGCCATGAGGCTCCGCACGGCGGTGGCCATGGCCGCGTCGGTGTTGCCGGGCGAGAGCATCTTGGCGGCCATGGCTTCCAGCACCACCGAGCAGCCCTCCTTGCGCACCTGCTCCGCGGAGGCCCGGCGCGCAGCGGCCGCCGCGGGCGTGTCGGCTCCCGCCTTGGTGCCCACCAGCACCAGGGCCTGGAGCGTCCTGGGAAAGGCCTTGGCGAAGGCCAGGGCCACATAGCCGCCCATGGAATGCCCCACGAGGATGACCGGCCCGGCGCCCAGCTTCAGCACCAGGGCCTGGAGGTCCTCGGCGTAGCGGCTCATGGCGACCGGGCCCACGGTGCCCTCGCTCTCGCCCAGGCCGCGCAGATCAGGCGCGATCACCCGGTGATCCAGCTGGAAGGCGGCGACCTGGTGGGACCAGGCGCGGCGGTCCAGGGGAAAGCCGTGGACCAGGAGAAGCGCCCTACCCGCTCCCTGGTCGGTATATTCCATTCCAAGGCCGTTGACATTGGTACGCATGGATCCCCCGGTTCCGGCTGCCGCCCGGAAGGGTTATGCAATTCCCGATCCAGCATGGAAATCCGCTGCCCGCCCCGGCCTTTGGAACCCCTGCCGGGACCTTCATTCATTTTGAACTGGAATCTCCATCAATTCGGTGGGAACGGGCCGGGCCCTATTCGCAGCAGGAGGCCAGGGCCCGCTTGAGCGCGTCCATGAACTCATCGACCTTGATGGGCTTGGTGATGTAGCTGGCGAAACCGGCGTCCAGCCCCCGCTCGATATCGCTTGGCATGGCGTTGGCGCTCAGGGCGATGACCGGGATGCGCGCCGTGGCCGGATCCGCCCGGAGCTGTTCCAGGGCCTCGAAACCGCTGATGCCGGGCAGGTTGATATCCATCAAAATGACCATCGGCTGCTCGGTCCGCGCCAGCGCGATGCCGCTGGGCCCATCCAGGGCGGTCACCAGGCGGATGTCCGGGTGGCGGGCGATGATCAGCTCGACCAGCCTCAGGTTGGCCGGATTGTCCTCCACGTAGAGCACCTTGCTGCCCGGGACGCCAGCCGGCGCCGGCGCCTGCGCCGGCGTCCCCGCTCCATCCTCCGCCAGGGCCGGGGCCGCGGCGGCGGGCAGCTCGAACCAGAACTGGCTGCCCGCGCCAACGGCGCTTTCCACCCCGATGGCGCCCGCCATCAGCTCCACCAGCCGCTTGGCCACCACCAGGCCGATGCCGGTGCCCTCCTCCATGCCGGCCTCCTGGCCGAGCCGGTTGAACGGCTGGAACAGCTGGGCCACCTGTTCGGGGTCCAGTCCCGGGCCCTCGTCCCGGATGGTCACCCGGACCCGCCCCGGCCCGCTCTCGAAGCAGCCCACCTGGACCGTGCCCTGCCTGACATTGTACTTGACCGCGTTGGAGAGCAGGTTGATCAGGACTTGCTTCAGCCGGGTCCGGTCGGCCAGGACGAAGCCGGAAAGGCCGCACGGGGGAAAGCTCAGCGAGAGGCCCCGCCCGCTGGCCTGGGGCTCGATCATGGCCTGGCATTCGGCCAGGACCTCGTCCAGCGCCACCGGCTCCAGCGACATGGGCACCTGCCCGGACTCCACCTTGGCCAGGTCCAGGATCTCGTTGATCAAGGTCAGCAGGTGCCAGCCCGCCTTGAGGATATGGTCGATGCTGCCCTTCTGGGCGGGCCGCGGCGGGGGCGAATCGGACTCCAGCAGCTGGGCGAAGCCCAGGATGGCGTTGAGCGGGCTGCGCAGTTCATGGCTCATGCTGGCCAGGAAATTCGATTTGGCCAGATTGGCCCTTTCCGCCAGGATCCGGGCGTCCAGGAGCACCCCTTCCACCCTCCGGCGCTCGGTCAGGTCCTGGGTCAGCTTGGCGAAGCCCCGCAGCACGCCATCCTGATCGCGGATGGCGGTGAGGATGACGCTGGCCCAGAACAGCGAACCGTCCTTGCGTTTGCGCCAGCCCTCGGTTTCGAACCGGCCGCGGGCGGCCGCGGCGTCCAGGGCCAGCTGGGGGGTACCGTTGTCGGCCTCCCCGGGCGCATAGAACCGGGAAAACGGCTGGCCCAGGATCTCTTCCGCGCTGAACCCCTTGATCCGCTGGGCTCCCGTGTTCCAGGTGAGCACGCGCCCGTCCCGGTCCAGCATGACGATGGCGCAGTCCACCACGCTCTCCACCATCAGGCGGAAGCTCTCCTCGGTCCAGCGCAGCTTCACCTGGGTGTCATTCAAGGCCCGCTGCGCCGCGTATTCCCGGGTCACGTCGCGGAACACCATGATCGCGCCCACCACCCGGCCGTCGCGGTCCCGGATCGGGGCGCAGCTGTCGGCGATGGCATATTCGCTCCCGTCCCGCGCGACCAGGATGGTGTGGTTGGCCAGGCCGTGGATGGTGCCCTGCTCCAGCGCGGCCTTGACCGGAATCGTGGCCGGCAGGCGGGTTTCCTGGCTGATGATGCGGAGCACCCCGGCCACCGGACGCCCCATAGCCTCCGCCTGGGTCCACCCGGTGAGGTGCTCGGCCACGCCGTTCAGCCCGGTGAGGCACCCGTCGGCATCCGTGGTCAGCACGCCGTCGCCGATGGAGTGGAAGGTCAGGGCGAGCTTCTCCTCGCTTTCCTGCAGGGTGGCGTTGGTCCGCTGCAGCGCCAGGTTCAGCGCCACCTCGCGGTCGAGCAATCGCCTGGTCTCCACCAGGACCAGGTCCTTGAGCCGGCTCTGGGTTTCCCGGTAGAAAAGCCAGGCGAACAGGAGCGCCAGGACCAGGGTCGACAGGCTGGTGGCGCAGATGAGGCCGAGCAGGGTGCGCATCCGACCCTGGAACGCAGCGTCGTCGCGGGTCAGTTCGGCTTCCTCGATCCGGGTGAATTCCTTCAGCTCGGCGCGGATCCGGTCCATCCAGAGCTTGCCCTGGCCGATCTCGAGCTCCATGGCCGCCGGGGTGAGGCTGGAGCGGCGGCGCAGATCGATGTTCCGCTCCATCTCGGCCATGCTGACCGCCACCAGCGGCGCGACGGCATCCAGATGCGTCCTGGCGGCCGCGCTCAGGGTGGGCTGGCGCAACAGCGCCAGACCGCCGCCGAGGGTGTCGCGGACCATCAGGTAGGGTTGCAGGAAGGCCTCGTCCCGGGTGAGCAGGTAGCCGCGGTACCCCGTTTCGGCGTCCTTGAGCGCCGACAGGTACCTGCCCGCGCCGTTCAGCTCCAGGTAGGTCTGCTGCCTGGTCACGCCGGTCTGCTGGATCTGGCTGAAGGCCCGGAGCGAGAAGGTCACGCCCACCATGACAAACAAGATCATTCCAGCCAGGCAGACCAGTATTTTCGCATTCGCTCTCATGGCGCTGGTCTTTCGGGTGACAAGAATGCCTTTCCCGGGAGGAGGTTCCCCTGGGGTCCATCAGACCACCTTTCCCTGGATCGGCCGGTTTTATTTCCAGACGCCGGCCGGATCCCGCGGCCCGTCCCGGGACCTTTCCAGCTGTGCCGGAAACGGCACATGTTCGGATGCGCGAACGGTCCGGAATTGATCCTTCGTATTTAAACATTGTTATTAAATTACTTATATTTACATGAGCATTGGCACGGACCGTGCTCTTAAGGTAGGCATCCGATCGGAGGTAACCATGTCCACATTGGAAGTCGAAAACCTGCAGGACACGTTCATGGCAGGGCTCAAGGTGCGGGCCGCCGTCCATGGCTGGACCCTGAAGCAGGAAGTGAAGGCGATCCTGGAGGCTGCCGCCTCCCAGGTCCCCGTCCCCCAGCCAGTCCAAGGCGGGCCGTCCCTGGCCCGGAATCCTGACGAGGGCTTCCTGGATTCCCTTGATCTGCTGGAGCGGTCCCTGGAAAATGGCTCGGACCAGCCCTGGGTGCTGACCTTCCAGCCGCAAACCGAGGCCGCCGCCCCCCGCCCGGCCCTGGCCCGGAATCCCGAGGAAGGCTTCCTGGACTCCCTCGATCTGCTGGAGCGGTCCCTGGAAAACGGATCGGACCAGCCCTGGGTGCTGGCCAGCTAACCTTTCGGTTGGATCCGGCTGAGGCGCTGGTACAGCGTCGTGCGGCCGATGCCCAGCCGGCGCGCCGCCCGGGCCTTGTTGCCGCCGCAGGCGGCCAGGGCCGCTTCCAGGGCCCGGGTCTCGGCCTCCTCCACGGCGCCGGCGAGGGTCGCAAGCTCCGGGCCAGGGTCATCCGTGACCGCCGCGAGGCCGGCGAAATCGGCGGCGTCCAGGGTATGCGCCTCGGAGTTCAGCATGGCCTGCTCCAGCACATTCTCCAGTTCGCGCACGTTGCCGGGCCAGGCGTGCCGCCGGATCCGGTCCAGGGCCTCCGGAGCCAGTTCCCGGACCATGGTGCCGTTCTGGCGACCGATCTTCTCCAGCAGGTGCTCGCAGAGCATGTCCAGGTCGCTCCTGCGTTCCCGCAGGGGCGGGAGCGGGATGCTCAGCACATTGAGCCGGTAGAAGAGGTCCCGGCGGAAGCGGCCATCCCGGACCATCGCCTCCAGATCGCAGCTGGTGGCGGCGATGACCCGGATATCCACCCGCAGCACCCGGTTCGAGCCCAGGGACTCGAATTCCTGATCCTGCAGGACCCGGAGCAGCTTGGACTGGATCGAGAGGGGCATGTCGCCGATCTCGTCCAGGAAGAGGGTGCCGCCGTCGGCCAGTTCCAGCTTGCCCGGGCGGTGCTTGCGCTCGGCGCCGGTGTAGGCGCCCGGCGCCACCCCGAAGAATTCCGCCTCCAGGAGCGTTTCCGGAATGGCCGCCACGTTCACCGACACGAACGGGTGCTCGGCCCGGGTCCCTCCGGCGTGGATGGCGTGGGCCAGCAGTTCCTTGCCGGTGCCGGTCTCGCCGCGCAGCAGCACCGGCGCCGGCATGAGCGCGGCGCGCCGGGCGAGCCGCTTGGCCTCCATGGCCTTGGGGCTGTTGCCGATGAAGGAGGAGAAGGTGTACTTGGACCGCCTGGCCTCCGCCAGCCGGCGCTGGGCGTGGGCCAGTTCCGCCTGCAGCTGGGAGAACCGCTCCACCAGGGGTTTCAACGGTTCCAGATCACTGTAGAGAGCGAAGGCCATGGCCCCCACCACGGTCCCGTCCTCGCCCTTGAGCGGCATCCGGGTCACCACCAGTGCATGGCCGCCCGTCTCGAAGATCTCCAGCAGGATGGGCTTGCCCGTCACCACCACCTGGCGCATGAGGCTGTGGGGAAGGAAAGTCTCGATCTCCTTGCCCAGGACATCGGCCGGATCCACCCCCAGGTTGGCCGCGTAGCGTTCGCTGATCATCACCACCCGCACATCCTGGTCCACCACCAGGCAGCCCTCGGCCAGCTCATCGAAGCATTCGAACACCGACCGGGTGGCCTTCTGCTTGAGAAGCGCGAAATCCTGGAAGATCTGAGGCGCTTTGGACACGTTGGGCTGCCGCTGGAATGACGCCATCATACCACCGGGCCCTGGCTGAACCCGGGTCCGAGGACCAGGCTTGCAGGTCCGGTGGGGTGGAACGGATCTGGTTTATTGATATTTCAAATTGATTGAACTCAGCATGAAACATGGCAGATGGTTCTCTGCTCTGAATGGAAGTCTGAAATACAAGGAAAAGTCACAAAAAAGACATAACATTTCTGACGTTTGAACCGATACTTGTGAAGCCAAACCGTTTATTCAATGGAGGTGAGATGCAAACCTCGGCGGTTGTTGGATACGTTCCGGTGAACCCCGAGATCCCTGAAGGATTTCGATCCACTCCACTGGAAAAGCGGCCACCTCAGCAACGTGCCGCAATGGGACCGCCATGGCACGAGGCTCCCTGCGACATGGCTGGGGTTGCAGGAAGGATTCCTTATGGCTCAAGGCAACATGAAGTGGATCGCTGAGCAGGTGCTGGAAGGCAAGAGCCTGCTCAACATCGATTTCGGGGAAACCGGGCTGAACTCTGACCAGAAGCTGGCTCTGATCGACTTGGCCTTGAAACAATTCCCCAGCCTTCCTTCGAAGCCAGAGTCTGGTGCGGCGTCCGCACAAGGGCTGGACAGGACTCCCTGCGCCAGCTCCGCACCCGGCATTGCGCGCCTGATCATTCAACCCCCCGCGCTGAAACAAGACTTGTTCCCTCCCCTTGAATCCAAGGCTTGCCCGGATCCCGGAGGATCACTCCGGAGGGCCTTGCGCGTTTCCCTTCGCGCGAGGCGAGCGATCCAAGGGAACCGGCCCGGCGCAGCCGAAGCCTTGCGCCGGGGCTGGAAGATCTCCCTGGCCCTGGCCCTCCGGCAAGCATAGGGGCCCCGCCGAGGCCTTTCCGGTGCTGACGCAGGAGGCAGGGACCGGCGCTTTCCCATGGGGTGTGGGTCGGCTCAGAAGCGCTTGGGAGAATGGGCGGCCGATTCCAGGTTTGCTGGAGTACCCCCGAGAGGCAGGGCATTTTTATCGAGGCACGCCACCACCATCTTTTCCCATGATTCGCCAATCCATTCCATGTCCCTATCGTCATACGGCTGCACGCGGTGCGCGGCCCAGCCTGCCCCTTCCAGTTCCGTGACCATCTCGGGCGCGGCTGTCAAATTGGTGGAGTGGACGATGACGGGAGCCACCGGCGCATGGCGGGCAAGAACATGGACGACGTCCTGGCCAGTTCCCGGCTCAAATACCTGGCCATCCCGCTTCTGGTTCGGTCCCAGATCGTGATCCAGGGAAAAGAGCGCGACCTTCGTCAGGTTCTCCCCCAGCCAGGCGATCATGTCGGGTGCCGTCTCCCAGAAGACCACCTGATGCGAGGGATACAGGCGGGTGAGGATTTCCTTCATGCGTTCGATCCTGCGGGCCTCGTCCTCAAGAATCGCAATCATCTCCATGGCCCCCCCGGAAGTGGCAAGAACCCCTTGTGAACCCGACCATCAAAGGGCAAAGCGAAGATAAAGGTGCGATTCGTGGCGCCTCAGGCTGGCGAGTTCCATCGTGACCCCGCCCAGGTCGACCCCCTCCACCAGTGATTTGCGCTGGTCTCCGGGGTACCGCCCAAAGAGTCTGGGCGACGCGGTGAGGAACAACTCCTCGATCAATCCCTCCTGGAACAGTTGGCCCGCGAGGGTAGGGCCGCCCTCGACGAGGATGGACTGCAGCCCCTGGGCGTGAAGAAAATCCACCATCTCCCGCCCACCGATCCGCTGCTCGCCCAGCACAGCGAGCCGGGCTCCATCCGGGAGGGTCCCCCGGAGCCGTCTTTCGCCCTGGGGCGTGGTCAGGATCAGGCAGTCGCGGCATGCCGGTTGGCCGGTGTCGAGATGACCCGTTCCGGTCACGACGACCAGCAGCGGATGGGGACGCAAGCCTTGTTTTTTCCGCAGTTCGGCAAACGATTCGGCCGCCCCGGGGTAGACGGTCTCCGGGTGCCAGAGCTCCCCGACGGCGGTGCGGAAGGTTCCCGCGCCGATCAGGATCCCATCGGCCGAGGCCCGAAGCAGCCCCATGATGAATCGATCAGGCTCATCGTCACCACTGACAAGGTGGCCTGATTCGCCGCCGCCGGGGAGGGACACCACCCCATCGGCCGACGCGACGAAATTGGCATAGAGTTCCGGGCGGGCAAGGCCGAAACCGCCGCCATAGGCCGCCTCCAGGGCAGCCGGCAACCCCCATGAGGGGAGCCCTTCCCGGTCGAAGAGGGGTTCGAGCGGGTTCATTTCCGGGGTTGCCGGCCAGCCAGTTCTTCCATCGCGGTGGCCAGCTTCAGATCGAGGGCGGTGACGCCGCCGGCATCATGGGTCACGAGATCGATCCTGACCGTGTTCCAGACATTGAACCATTCGGGGTGGTGGTCCATTCCCTGGGCGATCAGCGCCGCACCGGCCATGAAGCCGAAGGCGGCGACAAAGTCGACGAATTGATACTCCCGATGCAGCTTGCCGTCGATGAGCTTCCAGCCGGCAAGCTTCGGAAGCGCGGTGGCAATATCGGATTCACTCAGTTTGACGGGCCTGGACGTGGACATGGGGGCATCTCCTTGGGCATTCTAGCTGGGGAAAAACAAAACATTCCAGACTTGAAACAATATAAAATCCTACCTGCGGTCATATGACCTTCATTTCCAGGGGGTGGATCATTGGGCCACCGGGGCCACGGGGGTTTCCTCTTTCAGTTCCTTCATGGCCAGACGGCGAAAGATCCTCACGTCGGCCAGGGACATGACGCTGATGTAGGCGAAGCCGCTGAAGAACAGCCAGAGGAAAGGCACCGAGGCCCATCTGCGGAAGTAGATGGCGGTGAGCAGGGCGGCGAAGTAGTAGAGGGCGAAGGCCAGTTCCAGGAAGCTGAGCACGCTCTTGGGCACCTTGTAGGCGCAGGCGCTGCTCCGGTCGCCGTCGCGGTGTTCGTCCACGCCCAGCTTGGGAGTGCGCTTGAACTCGATATCGTCGGTGAAGAAGCCTTCCAGCACGGCCTTGGTCTGGTTCAGGCAGAGCCCGATCCCCAGGCTCATGAGCCCGGGGATGTACCTCAACCGGCCCAGCCAGTTCTTGTTGTTGAGGACCTCACGCTGGGACAGGCCGAAGTACAGGCCGACGCTCACGGCGTTGAGCAGGAAGAAGGGGCCGTCGGTGAGCAGCAGGATCCTGGGCGGGGTACCGGCCCGGAGGATCATGCAGGGCACCATGATGACGGCCAGGATGACCATGAGCATGTAGTTGCAGTTGGCGGTCAGGTGGAACCAGCATTCGGCCTTGGTGTGCAGGCTCTCCTTGCTGAACAGGATGGTCTTCATCATCTTGCGGATGACCTGGGCGTTGCCCTTGGCCCAGCGGTGCTGCTGGCTCTTGAAGGCGTTCACTTCCACCGGCAGTTCGGCCGGGACCACCAGGTCCTTCAGGTAGACCCCGCGCCAGCCCTTGAGCTGGGCCCGGTAGCTGAGGTCGGCGTCCTCGGTGATGGTGTCGTGCTGCCACCCGCCGGCGTCGGCGATGGCGCTCACCCGCCACATGCCGGCCGTTCCCGAGAAGTTGAAGAAGGCGTGGGAGCGGTGCCTGGCGGTGTGCTCGAAGACGAAGTGGCCGTCCAGCAGGATGGCCTGCACCTGGGTCAGCAGGGAGAAGTCGCGGTTCAGGTGGTCCCAGCAGCCCTGGATGAAGGCGATCTTGGGATCGCCGAAGTGGGGCACGGCGTTGCGCAGGAAGTCCACGGTGGGGATGAAGTCGGCGTCGAACATGGCCACGAACTCGCCCTTGGCCGTCTTCAGGCCCTCGTGCAGGGCCCCGGCCTTGTAGCCGGTGCGGTCGGTGCGGTGCAGGTAGGAGATGTCCCAGCCCAGGGCGCGGTACTTGTCGCAGACGGCCTTGGCCACCTTCACGGTGTCGTCGGTGGAGTCGTCCAGCATCTGGATCTCCAGCTTGTCCTTGGGCCAGTCCATGCGCACCACGTGGTCCAGCAGGCGCTCCACCACGTTCACTTCGTTGAATACAGCCAACTGCACGGTCACCATGGGCAGGAAATCGGGGCCGCCCATGGGCTGGGGCGGGTTTTTCTTGTTCCGGAAATACAAAATGAGCATCCAAAGCCGGTGTGCGCCGTAGATGCTCAGGATGCTCAGGATCGTGAAGTAGGTCACCAGCACGATCGTTTTAAGGATCTCCATTGTCAACTCCGCAGTGGCTTGCAGTCCACGCAAGCATTACTATATCGGTTGATATTGACAGGAAGTGCCTGGATTTCCATCACGTTTTTCTTTCTTTTTTCCCTTTGTTCGTTTCCAATGGTGCTACGGACAAGATGAGTGAGTGTGTTGGGATGAGCGAAGGCGAAAATTTCCCTAAGAGCATTGGGCGATACGAGATCAAGGCCCTCCTGGGATCAGGCGCCATGGGCTCTGTGTACCTGGCCGAGGATCCCCGGATCAAGCGCAAGCTGGCCATCAAGGTGGTGCGGCTGGACACCATCCGCAACGAGGCCGAGCGCAAGGAGTTCCTGGCCCGGTTCCAGCGCGAGGCGGAAGTCTCGGGCCTGCTCAACGACCCGGGCATCGTCACCATCTACGACGTGGGCGACAGCGAGATGGGCCCTTTCCTGGCCATGGAGTTCGTGCCCGGCAAGCCGCTGGACGCCTTCATCAAGGGCGGCGACCTGGCCCTGAAGGACAAGCTGGGCATCGCCGCGGGCATCGCCGCGGCCCTGGACCACGCCCACACCATGGGCATCGTGCACCGGGACGTGAAGCCCGGCAACGTCATGATCACGTCCGACCACAGGCCCAAGCTCATGGACTTCGGCATCGCCAAGCGGGACGACGCCTCGCTCACCCAGACCGGGACCTTCCTGGGCACCCCCAGCTACGCCAGCCCTGAACAGATCAAGGAAGGCGTCGCCACCAGCCGCTCGGACGTGTTCAGCCTCGGCGTCCTGGTGTTCGAGATGCTGAGCGGCAGCCTCCCGTTCCCGGGGACCTCCATCAACACCATCCTCTACAAGATCGTCAACGAGCCGCCGGTGCCGGTGAACCCGCCGGTGGACGGCCTGGTGCCCGACGGCTGGCAGCGGATCTTCAACAAGGTGCTGGCCAAGAACCCCCAGGAGCGCCACCCCAGCTGCTCCGCCTTCGTGCGGGAACTGCTGGACACGGCCATGGATCTGGGCCGGACCGAGCGCATGCAGCTGCTGGGCGGGCTCCGGCCCGGGGACACCCCGGCCCCTGCCGCCCTCACGGCCCCGGCCCTGAGCCCGATCTCGGTCCCGCCCCCGGCCAAGGGCTCCCGCACGTGGCTCTGGGCCACCGTGGCGGGCGGCGCGGCGGCGGCGGTCCTGGCCGGGCTCCTGCTGTTCCGCAAGGGCCCGCAGCAGGTCATGATCGACAGTGTCCCGGGCAACGCCACGGTGCTCAAGGCCGGCAAGGCGGTGGGCTCGACCCCGGTGGCCCTGGCGCTCCAGGCCGGGGAAAGCATCAGCCTGGAACGCAAGGGGTTCCAGCCGAAGACCTACCAGTACCAGACCGGCGACGCGCCCGGCAAGCTGCAGCTGGAGCCGGTGAAGAGCGAGGAGACCCTGCTCACCGACCCGCCCGGCGCCACGGTAGTGCTGGATTCGGTGAAGCTCGACGGGGTCACGCCGCTCAAGGTGCCAGGCTGGAACCAGGGGCAGAAGCATGACCTGACCTTCAGCAAGGGCGCCCTGGTGTCGGCCTTCACCCTGGTGGAGGGCGAGACCCCGGGCACCCGGGTGTTCACCCTGGCCTCCGCGGCCGAGCCGCGCTCCACCGCCGCCCCCAAGAGCGTGGACGTCAACGCTCCCGGCAGCATCCGCTTCAGCGGCGACTACCCGGTCCGGGTGAAGCTGGACGGCAAGGACCTGGGCGAGGTCCGCGGCAGCGTGGCCGCCGCGCCGGGCAGCCACAAGCTGGAGCTGAGCAGCCCCCGAGTCTTCTTCAAAGAGGCCAAGGTGGTGACGGTCGGCCCGGGCCAGTCCCTGACCGTGCCGCTGCCGCCCACCGTCCGCCTCACGGTGGAGACCTTCCCCAATTCCGGCACGGTGGTGGTGGACGGCATCCCGACCCAGGCGGAGAGCGACGGCGGCACGCCCATCACGGTCACCCGGGGGCCCCACACCGTCACCATCCAGGGCCACCCCGGCAGCGCCAGGCCGGTGGACCTGCAGGCGGACACGCCGCTTCGGTTCAAGCTTTGACCGGGATTCCCGACACGGGCGATCCAGCCCCCGAGGCCGAACTGGCCCTCCGCGGGCCCTGGTCCTTCCTGGCCGCGGCCGCCCGCGGGGGGTTCTCCCGCTGGGGGCTGCAGCTCATGGCCGCGTGGCTGGCCTTTTCGCTGCTCACCAGCGTCCTGTGGGCGCTGCACCTGAGGAGGCTGGCCGGATGGAGCGCGCTGCCCAGCTACTGGGGCGAGCAGCTCACCGCCCGGGACCTGTGGGAGATCGCGGAGAACGGCGGGCTGCGGGCCCACTGGAGCGGCCCCTGGGTGCCGCTGGCATGCGGGCTGACCCTGCTCTGGGTGCTGTGGGCCGGGTGGCGCCTGCAGGCGGCCGCCATCGGTCGCCCCGCGCGGCTCGGGGCCTGGCTGTGGGGGTTCCTGGACGCCCTGGCCATCGGCGCGGCGCCCCTGGCCGCGCTGGCCGGAGCGCTGCTGCTGGTCATGGGCCGGCTCGCGGCCACCGGGATCCAGGGCCTGGGCTGGCTGGACTGGGCCGGCGGCGGCCTGGTCCGGCTCGGGTTCTGGTCGGCCCTGTTCCTCCAGTGGTGGCTCTGCCGCCTGGGCCGGGCCGAAGGGCCCCCGGGCTGGCGCATGGGTTCCTGGGGCCGCCTGGGCCGGCACCTGGGGCTCAGCATGCGCAGGTTCTGGCTGCACCCGGTGCAGTGGCTGGCCCTGGTCGCGGGCGGGGCCGCCCTGCGGGCCGGCTTCACCTTGCTGGCGCTGGCCCTGGCCTGGCGCGTCGGCGGCGGCACCATCCCCAAGGTCTGCGGTCTGCTGGCCCTGCAGCTGGCGGCGGTGCTGGTCAACGCCTGGCTGCTGGGGTGGTTCCTGCGCCTGGCCGCCCTGTTCCTGGCCCATGATGCCGCGGCCCGCGCCCAGGCTGAGCCTGGTGGAGCCCCATGATCCTGACCCGATCCCTCGTTGTGGTCCTGGCCGGCGTCACCGCCTGCGCCCAGGAGACGCCGCATCCCAACCGGGTGGCCTGGCTGTCCATCTTCCCCGAGCCGCTGCCGGAGGGGGTCAGCCAGCTGGGGCTGGAGGTCACCAGCCAGTTCCTCCGCCCCGAGCGGACGGAGAGCCCGGACGGCCGGAGCCAGGCCCAGCTGATGGGCGAGGACTGGGAACTGGTCTCGGACCTCGCCTGCGGGGCGGGGCCGGGCCGGCTCAACCTGCGCACCCGGCTCGACCACCGCTCCGGCGGGATCACCGACCGGCTCATCCGCAACTGGCATGACCTCCTCGGCGTCGGCCAGGGCGGCCGGGACGAGGTGCCCCCCTTCCAGGACAAGTGGATGCTGACCCGGGACGGCGTGGTGGTGTTCGACAGCACCACCCCGCGGACGTTCGTCCAGGGCCTGGACGTCTCCTACGCGATCCCGTTCGGCGATGGCGCCAACGGCGGGCGCTGGGGCGGCAGCGTGCAGCTCCCCACCGGCGGCCAGCGGATCATGCAGAGCAGCGACGGCACCAATTTCATGGCGGGCGCGGCGCTGTGGCACACCTTCCGGTTCGGCCGGGTGTGGGCCCAGGCCGAGGACATCTACATCGAGCTGCCCAAGGCCAGCCCGCTGCGCGCGGTGATCGACCGCGGCCAGTACTGGCGGGCCTGGCTGGGCATCGACGTGGGCGCCTGGCGCGGCTTCAGCCTGGATCTCTCGGTGGCCTACAACGAGACCCCCTATTTCACCAAGCTGGTGCGGCTGGACAAGTACGGCCTGCAGCAGACCTGGGTGGTGCGCCACGCCCGGTGCCCGCACTGGCGGTTCGGCTTCACCGAGAAGGCCGGCACCTTCGCCACGCCGGAGATCACCGGATTCACGACCTACCGGTTCTGACAGCCCGAGGCCGCGGACCCATTGCCCTATGGCGGATGACGCCTTCAGGGGCGCCCGGCGGCGGCGCCTCCCCGCCTGGCCGTTGGAGACGGTTCGAGGGGCACGATCCGGAAGAGGCCAGGGGACACCTCGGTCACATTCGCATAGCGAGTGCCGTCGCTTATTTCATCATCTGTGAAACGCAGGCTGATGGATCTGCGAGGTTCCGCAGGCCGGACCGGCACCCACCATCTGAACTCCACCATGCTGTTGCCTAAGATGCTGCCATTGCTGCCATTGAATTCAAGAAAGGCCACTCTCTCGGATGGCATGGTCCGTTTAGAAGGCACGGTCAAGGTGAGGTAGACCGACTCGCCAGGACCGATCGGCGCACCAGCCCTAGGACCGTAAGCAGCGCCTTTGTCATCCTTGGTCGTTGTGATCCGGATCTCGGGAGCGGCGAGGACCTTGGTCCTGGAAACGGTTTCTGCCACTCGAAAGGTGACTAACTGTTCGAGGCCATTTTCCACCTGGATGACCACGACCGCCGCAGGGGCGGCAGCGGCGGACAGAACGATACCGCTCACGAAGAGCGACTTTGTCAGCATGCTCATAGGTCCTCCCGGGCAACTCGTTGCCATTAGCTAATATAATTATTTAATTTTTATGTCAACCGGGAAATAGGTGGACCGTCAACTTGGTTGCGCCTGACGGGTCGAAACGTTGCCAAAATCACCCTTTCGCCCGGCGCCCGATACGGCAGGGTGACCGTGGCTGAACGCATCGACACCCTGGGAGTGATCTAGGTCAAAACCCCAGGGCTCAAAGACTTCGAGGTCGGTCCGGCGTCCGCGCCCGGCGGAGAATGGGGGTCGGCCCAATCCGGCGCAGCGAGGGAACCATGCCGCACACCATCCTGGAGTATTCGGACAACGTCGTGGATCCGGTTGACTTCCTGCCCCTGTGGGCGAAGCTGCACCC
>Ga0302320_10013984_pt1 | contig 16656 bp, 14 predicted proteins | sample Bog_T0_3_FD_202130 | JGI IMG/M metagenome (GOLD analysis project Ga0302320, IMG submission 202130) | Peat permafrost microbial communities from Stordalen Mire near Abisko, Sweden - Bog_T0_3 | ecosystem: Environmental > Terrestrial > Soil > Wetlands > Peat | place: Sweden: Abisko, Stordalen Mire... | reverse complement strand
GCGATTTTTCCCAATATTTTTTACGCCGGATTATGCCCCGGCGTATAAAATATTGGGAAAAATCGCTCATGACCGCAAGGAGTACCATAAAGCCTTTGAGTATTTCCGTCTGGGAGCCATGTATGCCGGCGGGGATGTTGGTTTGCGTCTGGACCTGGCCCTGGCGTATGAAGACCTCAAAGAGTATAAAGGGTCGGTCATTCAATACCAAAGAGTGGCGGATGCCGATCCTAAGAATTCACGCGCTTTTTTTGGGTTGGCCCGTGTTTATGCTTTAGAAGGACAGGATAAGAAAGCCCTCCAATTGTTAAGTCAGGCCCAACAAATGGCCCCAGAAGATAAGGTTGATGTTCAAAAAATCCATGCTATTATAGATAGCAAAAAAAAGAAAGTAGGGGCCCAGCATGCTCGGCCCGTACAGAGGACGGAATTAGCTCGGCCTGTACAAAGAAAGTGACCTAATTTATGCGTGATGTTTTGACTTTTATATTAGCGGGGGGGAAAGGCGAACGCCTTGATCCGTTGACCCGCGATCGGGCCAAGCCCGCAGTCCCTTTCGGAGGGATCTACCGTATCGTTGATTTTGCGCTATCTAATTGCGTCAATTCGGGACTGCGCCGGATATTCCTGTTGACCCAGTACAAATCGTTCTCGCTGCAGCGGCATATTTTAGAAGGCTGGAACATTTATTCCAATCAATTAGGCGAGTTCATTGATGTGGTGCCGGCCCAGCAGCGCATTTCCAGCGACTGGTATCGTGGCACTGCGGATGCGATCTATCAGAACCTGAACATGGTAGGGGATTATGATTCCAAGCGGGTGCTGATCTTAGCCGGGGACCATGTTTATAAAATGGATTATCGCAAGCTGATCGAATTTCATGCGAGCAAGGGTGCGGATATGACAGTCGCTTGTATTGCTATGCCCAAAAGTGATTCCAAGCATTTTGGGGTGGTGCAAGTGGATAAACATAATATGGTCATCGGTTTTCAGGAGAAACCCGAAACCCCCAAGACCATCCCTGCCAGCCCTCACGAAATTTTTGGGTCCATGGGGATCTATTTATTTAATGCCGATATCCTGAAGAAAGAACTGATCGCCGATGCCGCCAAGATAGACTCCGATCATGATTTCGGCAAGAACATCATTCCCCAGATGGTGACCAAGAAACTTAAAGTATTTGCTTATGATTTTGCCAGGGGAAACACCTCTGCTTACTGGCGCGACATCGGAACTCGGGATTCGTATTATCAGGCCAATATGGATCTCTGCGGCCCTAATCCTAAATTTAATTTGTACGAGAAAGCGTGGCCGTTGCGTACCCACCATCATCATTATCCGCCGTTGCGGGTCTATACTACCGGGAAAACTCCGGGCACGATCGTGGACTCCCTGGTGGCCAGCGGATGTGTTTTGGAAAGCGGCCGGATCGAACACTCCGTGGTCTCCAACAATGTGGTCATCAAAGACGGGGTTTTGATCAAGAATTCCGTGATCATGGATGGAGTGACTATAGGTCGGGGCACCCAGATCCAGGGTGCGATCATTGATAAGGACGTCGACATCCCTGCAGGATCCAAGATCGGGTTTAATCCGGATCTGGACCGTCAGCGTTTTGTGCTGACCACCTCCGGCATTGTTATTGTTGCAAAAAAAACCTCTTTGTGATAATTTGTGCCCATGATCATCCAGCCTAAAATCCGAGGTTACATCTGCCTTACCGCTCATCCGGCGGGTTGTGCTGCTCACGTGGATGAGCAGATCAAATATGTGCAGGCGCGAGGCCCCATTCGCAGCGCTCCCAAGAAAGTTTTGGTGATCGGCGCATCAACAGGATATGGCCTCTCGTCGCGCATTACCGCAGCTTTCGGGTGCGGTGCCGCGACCATGGGGGTATTTTTTGAAAAGCCGTGCGAAGGGACCAGAACGGCAACAGCAGGCTGGTATAACTCTGCGGCCTTTGAATCCCAAGCGAAAAAAGCGGGACTTTATTCCAGAAGTTTTAATGGTGATGCCTTTTCTGATCAAATGCGCCGGGATGTTTGCCAGGCGATCAAAGAGGATTGGGGACAGGCGGATTGTGTGATTTATTCGCTGGCCTCTCCGCGAAGGACTGATCCGAAAACCGGTTATATTTATAAATCGGTTATTAAGCCCAAAGGCTCTTCTTACAAGAATAAGACCATTGATTTTGAGAACATTCAGGTGGTTCCGCTCCTTTTGGAGCCTGCAACAGAGCAGGATATTGAAGAAACCGTTAAGGTTATGGGGGGCGAAGACTGGCAACTATGGATCGAGGCTTTGATGGCGGAGAATTTGCTCGCACCCCAAGCAGTCACGGTGGCGTATTCTTACATCGGTCCGGATGTGACCAAACCTGTTTACCGTAACGGAACCCTCGGTGCGGCCAAAGACCATCTTGAAGCAACCGCTCATCGGCTCGATCAATTAATGCAGAAGAACTCAGGACGCGCCCTGGTGTCAGTCAACAAGGCTCTGGTGACGCAGAGTTCTTCGGCGATTCCTTTTATCCCTTTGTATTTTGTCATTTTGATGAAGGTGATGAAACAAAAAGAACTGGATGAATATTGTATCCAGCAAATGTACCGTCTTTTTAGCGAGCGACTGTACAATGGGCGGCCGCTGTCCCAAATCCCGGTGGATGATAAGGGCCGGGTGCGCATTGATGACCGGGAAATGCGTCCTGAGGTCCAGGCAGAAGTCATGCATCTCTGGGAACAGGTCGACAGTGGGAACCTGCCTAAGGTCGCGGACATTCAAGGGTACAACGATGATTTCTTAAGACTTTTTGGCTTTGGTTTCCCGGGTGTCGACTATAATGCTGACGTTAACCCCGAAGTGTCGCTGTAAACCAATTTTTTAAAAAAAATTCGTGGCTTTTTAGTTCCTATGGTATTATGGGAACAATTTAGAATCCCATAAAGCTAATTAACGGAGGCCGATTCTCTAATATGGATATTGAGGAAACGGCACAAATCTTGAATTATTTGAAAAAACAGTTTTTAAGGGAGGCTCAATGTTAGACTATTTGCTCACAGAAGAACAAATCATGATCCGGGACCTGGCTCGTCAGATCACCGATGAAAAGATCCGCCCGGTAGCGGCTGAATATGACCGTTCTGAGAAATTCCCCTGGGATATCATGAAGATCATCGCCCAATCGGATCTGTTCGGGGTTTATATTGACCAGAAGTACGGCGGGATGGGCGGAGGGATATTTGAGCTATGCCTGGTGACCGAAGAGTTCTCTAAAGGATGCGCGGGGATCGCGATCTGTTATTCCGCAACAGCGCTAGGGACTTATCCAATCATTTTGGCCGGTAATGAAGAACAGAAGATGAAGTATCTTCCGGCCATCGCTAAAGGCGAGAAGTTAGCGGCATTTGGTCTTACCGAACCTGCCGCAGGTTCAGATGCCAGTGCTTTGCAAACCACCGCTGAAAAGAAGGGCGACCATTACGTCCTTAACGGGACCAAGCATTTTATCACGAACGGCGGAGATGCCGATATTTATACGGTCATTGCGATGACGGACAAATCTAGGGGAGCCCGAGGGGCAAGTCTTTTTGTGGTTGAAAAAGGCACGCCGGGTTTCACTTTTGGGAAAAAAGAAGACAAGATGGGGATCCGGGCATCTTCGACCAGTGAATTGATCTTTAATGACTGCAAGATCCCAGCCGGAAATTTGTTAGGACGTGAAGGGATGGGGTTTATCAGTGCGATGAGGACCTTTGATATGTCCCGGCCCGGGATAGGTGCTCAAGCCGTCGGTATTGCCCAGGGCGCGCTGGATGAAGCCCTTAAGTTTTCCAAGCAGAGAAAACAGTTCGATAAACCCATTTCTAGTTTTCAGGGTATCCAATGGATGCTGGCGGATATGGCGACCGAAACAGAGGCAGCCCGGGCTTTAGTGTATGCTTCTGCCCGCGAAGTGAATGCCGGTGTCAAGGATGTCGGTATGCATTCGGCGATGGCTAAAATGTATGCCTCGGATGTAGCGATGAAGGTCACCACCAATGCGGTCCAGATCTGCGGCGGTTATGGTTATATGAAAGAATATCCTGTCGAGAAATATATGCGTGACGCCAAGATCACCCAGATCTATGAAGGGACCAATCAGATCCAGCGCAATATTATCGGCATGGGTTTGATCAGAGAGAGCTCAAAATGAACATCATTGTCTGTTTAAAACAAGTTCCCGATACTGCTGACATCAAACTCGATGGCGTGACCAAGCGGCTGGTTCGCGAAGGCGTCAAGTCCATGATCAATCCGTTTGATATGTACGCCATTGAAGAAGCTTTGCGTCTGAAAGAAAAGCTCGGCGGTAAAGTGACTGCCTTGACCATGGGACCTCCTCAGGCGGAAACATCTTTAAGAGAGGCCATTGCTTTGGGCTGTGATGAAGCCATTCTGGTGAGCGACAGTGCGTTTGCAGGTGCAGATACCCTGGCCACCAGTTATACGTTGTCCTGTGCGATCAAAAAGATCAAAGATTATGATCTGATCTTTTGCGGGAAGCAGACGCTTGACGGAGATACCGCCCAGGTGGGCCCCGGGATCGCCGGTCATTTGGACATTCCTCAAATTATTAACGTGCGCAAGATCCAGGACATCAAAGAGGTCCAGGTAACCGCCCAACGGATGACAGAATATGGCTATGATGTCATTGAAGCCCAACTGCCATGTCTATTGACGGTGGTCAAGGATATCAATGTGCCGCGCCTGCCGTCTTTAAAAGGCAAGATGAAAGCCAAAAGCGCTTCTGTCAGTGTTTGGAAAGTTGTTGATATCCAAGCCGATGAGGCGAGTATCGGGGCTAAAGGTTCTGCAACCGAAGTCTTGAAGATCGCAACACCGCCGGCCAGGCCTCAGGGGAAAATATTTGAAGGCGAAGGGGCTGTCGATCAACTGGTGGAGACTCTCAAAGGATTGATGAAATGAGCACAAATACTGAATATAAAGGCGTTTGGGTGGTAGGCGAGCAAAGAAAAGGCGTTATTCAAGCCGTAACCTATGAACTATTAGGCAAAGCCCGGGAATTGGCCGATAAGCTTAAGTGTGAAGTGTCCTGTCTTTTGCTGGGGGTCAATGTCAAGACACCAGCCCAAGAATTGATCTTTCGCGGCGCGGACAAGGTTTATGTTGTTGACGATCCTAGGATCGAACATGTGCTCGAAGAGCCCTATGCGCGCATCGTATCCGATCTGGTCAGCCGGCATCATCCGGAAATTTTGTTGTGCCCCGCAACCTCGTTGAGCAGGTCTGTAGCCTCAAGAGTGGCGGTTGGCTTAAATGTAGGTTTGACAGCCGACTGCGTCGAGCTTGATATCAATCCTGAAGACCGCGGTCTTTTGATGACCAAACCGGTTTTTGGCGGGTCGTATATGACGACGATCATTTCAAGGAACCATCGCCCGCAGATAGCAACGGTCCGGCAGAAATCGATGAAGGAATCCGTCGCTGATCCTCAACGCAAAGGGGTCGTGGAAATCTTAGCATTGGATGAATCATTCTTTGCCTCCAGAACTAAGGTGGTAGAAGTTGTCGATGAAGCGGCCTCTACTATCAATATTATGGATGCCAATGTGATCGTTTCGGGCGGCCGGGCCATTGCCAAAGCGGAAAATTTTAAAATGCTCGAAGAGTTGGCCCAGGTGTTGAATGGGGCTGTGGGCGCTTCGCGTGCCGCGGTTGACGAAGGATGGATCCCCTACTCCCATCAGGTAGGACAGACCGGAAAAACAGTTTCCCCTAAAATTTATATTGCCTGCGGTATTTCCGGTCAGATCCAGCATCTGGTCGGCATGCAATCTGCGGATACTATTATTGCGATCAATAAAGATGCGTCCGCACCGATCTTCAAAGTGGCCAACTATGGCATTGTCGGCGACGTCTTTGAGGTCGTGCCGCAGTTGATAAAACGGTTACAAAACCTATGAGCAATGATAATTTGATAGAAACTGATGTTCTGGTTATCGGCGCTGGGCCGGCTGGCCTTGCTTTTGCCATCCACTATGCGGACCTTGCCGGTAAAAATAACGTTCCTTTGAAGGTCATGATCCTGGAAAAGGCCGCCGCGATCGGCAATCACACCCTTTCCGGGGCGGTGATGAATTTAAAAGCGCTTGAGTCACTTTTGCCGGACACGGACCTTAAAACCATTCCTTCGGCCACCCCGGTGACGCAAGAAGATATCCTGTTCTTGACAAAGAATAATGTTTTTGGTTTGCCCTTTCATCCCAAGGAAATGTCGAATAAAGGCAATCATATATTGTCTTTGGGAGCATTGGTTGGATGGCTGGGGGCCATTGCCGAACAAAAAGGCGTTGAGCTGTTTGCGGGAGTTGCCGGGCAGGAGTTGATCTTCGAGAATGGCAAGCTCGTCGGTGTTTTTACCGGGGCTTCCGGGCTCGATCATGAAGGCAAGCCCATGTCCAATTATCAACCCCCCACCGAAGTCAGGGCCAAAATTATTATTTTAGCTGAAGGCGCCAGGGGGCATTTAACGAAAAGACTGATCGATAAATTTGATCTAGCCCGTGATAAGAATCCCCAAGTCTATTCGCTGGGGGTCAAAGAGGCCTGGGAAATTCCCGAGGGTGCGTTTGCTCAGGGGCGCGTCTGCCACACGCTGGGATTTCCTCTTGGCGCTGACCAATTCGGTGGCGGGTTCGTTTACGGTTTAAGCAAGAATCAGGTGGTCATCGGTTATTGTTCCGGTCTGGATTATACCGATCCGGATTTTGATCCGCATCGTGCGTTACAAATGTATAAGACCCATCCGCTGATCGCCGGGATCATCAAGAATGGGAAGCTCCTTAAGTATGGAGCCAAGAATATACCGGAAGGGGGCTTGTTCTCCTTGCCGCAACTAACCCATGATAATTTGATGATCATCGGAGATGCCGCCGGGTTCGTCGCCATGCCGAGTTTGAAAGGTATCCATTTAGGTATGAAGGCGGCCATGACAGCGGCACAGGCGGCCTTGGAAGCGATAAAAGCTCAAGACACCTCAAAAGAACGCCTTAGCCTTTATGAAAAATTATTTAAGGACACCCCGGAATATCGCGAATTGTATGCCTCCCGGAATTTCCGTCAATGTTTTACCTCTAATTTGTTCCTCGGGTTTTTAAAGTATGGCATCAATTTAATAACCGGAGGGCGGGGGCTTTCATTAAGCGGAAGATCTCCTTTAGAGGCGGATCATCAGCATTTCCGGCCGGCCGCCAAGGCCGGACGTTTAGCGCCGATGGTCTTTGACGGCAAGACCACTTTTGAAAAAGAGGGGGAAGTTTTTTATTCCGGGACAAAACATGACGAGGAACAGCCCTGCCATATTCTCATCCCCAGCGCCAAGGTCTGCCAAAATTGTATAGAGAAATTTGAGGCGCCTTGCCAGAATTTCTGTCCGGCCAAGGTCTTTGAACTAAGCACGGACGCGCAAACCCATGAGTCCAAGATCATCCTGCATCCGTCGAATTGCATCCATTGCAAAACCTGCGATATCAAAGATCCCTTCCAAAATGTAACATGGGTACCGCCCTACGGCGCCGACGGTCCGAAGTATGACGATATGTAGTATTTTAATTGGTGACGTCTACCAATTAAAATTTATTTGACAGTTTTTGTTTTACCAATAGAATCACATTTAGCATTACCCCTAATGCTTAAATTAATTTCTTAATCCCCCCAAATCAAAGGTTAATTTTATGTCCCGTTCAGCGAGGCTTGTTGTGCCTGGGCATCCGTTTCATTTGACACATCGGGGAAACAATAAACAAAAAGTATTTTATTCTGATGATGATCGACGTAAATATTTATTTTGGTTTGAAGAGGCCTGTCAAGAATGGGGCATGCGGGTTTTGTCTTTTTGCCTAATGAATAATCATGTGCATTTCGTTGCGATCGCTAATCAACTTGATTCATTTGCAAAAGTGATTAACGTTGTCCATAGGCGTTACGCAATTTATCTTAACCAAAAGAATGGAACCAGCGGCCATAGATGGGAAGGCAGGTATTATTCCTGCATTTTAGACAGTAACCATTTGATGGCGGCATTACGTTATGTCGAACGTAATCCGGTAAGAGCACAAATAGTTTTCAAGCCTTGGGATTGGGCGTGGTCAAGCGCCAGCGAACATATAGGGAAGGCAAAAGGGTGTATTTCTTTGGAAGATATTCAGGCCTTTGTTTCTATGCCGTCCTGGAAAGAATTTATTGACCAAGATGAACAGGAAGAAGATTTAAGTGAGATTAGAAGAGAAACGATGTCTTTGAAGGCTTGGGCGGATTTAGATTTCAAGGAATCCCTGGAGAGTAAATATGGAGTTCAGTTAATGCCAAAATCAAGGGGGCGACCCCGGAAATAATTGGTAGACGTCACCATTTATTGGAAGACCAAAGAAAGAATAGGGCGCTGTCCCCTATTAATATGGGCAGGTTCCGGTACAGCTTGGGTTCGTTGATGAAAGTTTTTGAGAGGCATCAAGTACCACGGTACCGGACGATGCCGTAGCTGTACATTGATAAGGAAGGGTAGTGTTACTGCAAGTATATGTGTTGAAGTAGGTGTCAGTAAGGTTTAAAGACAGTGCTGTATTGATGTTGGCTAGACTATTACAACTAGCAAGGCAATAGGATCCGTTAGTAAAATAGTAATTCCTCTGAGCCCCGTAAATGGAAATTAAATTGTTCTTGGCGTTTCGGGCTTCTCCTTGTTGGAGAGAAGTCATATAATTGGGGACGGCAATAGCGGCTAAGACCCCGAGAATGATCAGGACCACGGTTATTTCAATTAAAGTAAATCCTTTTTTATTCGTCATTTTTCACCCTTTTTAAGTATACCACGCCATTTATTCCTTTAAAATTTTTTTTAGTGCTTTTCTTGACGAATTAGTTGTCGTGGTGTATATTTATGTTGATTAATATTTCACAGTGATAAGTAAATGAGGGGTTATGAAAGAATCAAGACTGGGTGATTTTGGGACGCGGATGGTGGAACTTATCCCCAAATTAAAGATCGAGCTTGCTTGTTACGAGAACAATTCTTTGATCAACGGGGATATTACCACTACTCAGCTTTTTGTTTTGGAATGTCTTTCCGCGTGCGGTCCTTGCAAGATGAATACACTGGTCGCTGCGTTGAAGGTAAAATTCTCAGCCGCGACCACGATCATTGACCGCTTGGTCAAGACCGGGTTTGTCGTGCGTGAGCGCGGTCAGGAAGATCGGCGTACGGTTTTTGTGGCGCTCACAGCAAAGGCAAAAAAAATTTTGTTGGAGGATCATCAGCGGCGAAGAATAGCCTTTAATCAGGTTTTCAGTCGGGTCAGTTCCCAGGAAAGGGAAGAGTATTTAAGGATCCTGGAGAAAATCCTGGAAAATTTTTCTTATCATAGCCATCAATTACAACAGGAGTCTGTTGATGAAAAAATATAGCAGCCGTTCGATTTATCAAATTTTTTTTGGTGTGATCACGGTGGCGATCTGTCTTGCGGGATGTCAGGGCAAACCGGCGACACCTGGCGCTTTGGTGGCTAATGTGATCGTTGCCGGGGTGACCCGGCAGGATGTTCCTGTTTACCGGGAGTGGGTGACGACATTAGACGGGTATGTCAATGCGCATATTCAGCCTCAGGTTTCCGGGTATCTGGTGGGGCAGATATATAAGGAAGGGTCCTTTGTCCATAAGAATGATGTGCTCTTTGAGATCGATCCGCGCCCCTTCCAGGTGGCTCTTCAGAAAGCGCAGGGAGAGTTAGCTCAAAGTAGGGCTCAATTGGAAAAGGCAACCTTGGATGTAAATCGGGATACGCCTTTAGCCGAAGAAAAAGCGATCGCACAAAGTCAGTTGGATGACGATATTCAGGCTAGATTGTCGGCGAAAGCCGCCATGGAGTCGGCCCAGGCGGATGTGGCGCAGGCTCAATTAAATCTGGATTTTACCAAGGTCAAGTCCATCATTGACGGGATCGCGGGGATCGCCAAGGGGCAGATCGGGGATCTGGTCAGTCCTAATACGCCCTTGACAACAGTTTCTCAGGTTGATCCTATCAAAGCTTACGTTTCCATGAGCGAAGGGGAGTATTTTAGCTTCAGCAAGAAGATCAACGCTGCAAGTGCCGATCAGGGCACGGATCAGGAAGATCCAAAGTTGACCCTGATCCTGGGGAACGGGCAAAGCTATCCCTCCAAGGGGGCTTTTATTTTTGCGGACCGTCAGGTGGATACCGGGACCGGGACCATTCTTGTCGCCGTGTCTTTTCCTAATCCCGGCAATGTTCTGCGTCCCGGTCAATTTGGACGCGTACGTGCGGTGATGACTGTGAAGAAAAATGCGATTTTGGTGCCGCAACGCGCGGTCATGGAAATGCAGGGTATTTATCAGGTCGCCGTGGTCGGTAGCGATAATAAAGCCTCGATCCGCACGGTAAAGGTCGGTGAGACAGTGGATGGCATGTGGATCATCGAAGAGGGGCTGACCACCGAAGATCGCGTGGTGGTCGAAGGTATACAGAATGTCAAGGATGGCGCGGCAGTGAACGTGAAGTCTTCTTAACATCAAAGCCAAGACAGGCTTCGCAGGCAATGGATATATGAAAAGGCAATTAAATCATGTCTAAATTTTTTATAAACCGTCCTATAGTCGCCATGGTCATCGCCATTTTGACCGTGATCGCCGGTCTGGTGTCGATCCAGGGATTGCCTTTGGCGCAGTTTCCCCAGATAGTTCCTCCCCAGATCTTTGTCAGCACTTCCTACACCGGAGCCGATGCTATCACCATCGAGCAGTCGGTCGCAACCCCGCTGGAACAGTCCATGAACGGCGTCGAGAACATGCTTTATATGCAATCGACTAACGCCAACGACGGCACTTTGTCGGAAGCCATTACTTTTAGCGTGGACAGCGACCCTAACATCGATCAGGTCAATGTGCAAAATCGTCTGGCCCAGGCAAATCCGAATTTTCCGCCCGATGTCAATCGATACGGTGTGTCGTTTCGCAAGTCAACGGGATTCCCGATGATGATCATTTCCTTGTATTCACCTAACCGTACGTATAAATCTATTTTTCTGGCCAACTATTCTAATATTAATATTAACGATGTGCTTTACCGTGTCCCGGGGGTAGGCGAAGTCAGGATCTTCGGCGCAGGGGACTATGCGATGCGCATATGGGTCAAGCCGCAGGTTTTGGCCAAGTTAGGTTTGACCGTTACCGATGTGGTTAACGCCGTCGCGGAGCAGAACACCGTCAACCCTGCCGGCCAGATTGGCGCTGAACCGGCCCCCAAGGGAAAAGAAAAAACATATACCCTTAGGGCTCAGGGGCGCCTGGTGACGTCCCAGGAGTTCGGGGCCATCGTGATACGTTCTAATCCGGACGGTTCCCTGGTGCATTTAAAGGATGTGGCCCGTCTGGAATTGGGCGCCTTGAACTATCAGCAGATCGGAAGGTTCAACGGTCAGCCCAGCTGTAACGTTGCAGTTTTTCAGACCCCCGGATCTAATGCCATACAGGTTTCCCAAGGGATCAAAAAGGCATTGCTTAGGCTCAAGGATCGTTTTCCGGCAGACCTGGATTATAAAGTGGCGTTAGACACTACACTTCCGGTGACCGAGGGGATCCGTGAGATCTTGGTTACTCTTGTTATTGCGATGATCCTGGTTACCCTGGTTGTTTTTCTTTTTCTGCAGAATTGGCGGGCGACGCTCATTCCGATGATCGCCGTCCCTGTTTCTTTGATCGGGACCTTTGCATTTTTCCCGCTTTTACATTTCTCTATCAATACGCTTTCCCTTTTTGGCCTTGTGCTGGCCATCGGCCTAGTAGTCGACGATGCCATTGTGGTGGTGGAGGCTATCGAGCGTCATATTGGGGAAGGGATGCTTCCGCGCGATGCGGCATTTAAAGCCATGGAAGAGGTTTCCGGTCCCGTTATCGGGATAGCGCTCGTACTTTCTTCCGTATTTATTCCTGTTGCTTTAATGAGCGGTATCCAGGGGAGTTTAAACAAACAGTTTGCCTTGACCGTCGCCATTTCCGTTCTGATCTCTGCGTTCAATGCTTTGAGCCTTTCACCGGCGCTGGCGTCACTGTTGCTCAAGCCCCGTCATGCGGCCTCACACGGAATTTTAGCCAGGTTCTTTGAAAAATTCAATCAATGGTTTCAAAAGGTAACCCAGCGTTATGGCCAATGGAGCCTGGTGGTTATCCGAAAGGCCATGGTAGGCTTGATCATCCTCGGCGCTTTTGCCCTTTTAGACGGGGTGATGGGGCTGAAGATCCCGACGGGTTTTCTGCCTAATGAAGATTATGGTTTTTGTTTTCTCAATCTTCAACTGCCCACTGCCTCTTCGCTGGAGAGGACGGATCGAGTCTGTCACAAGATCGAGGGGATCCTGGCTCAAACACCGGGGATCCGGTATTATACGAGTATCGCCGGATTTAGTTTATTGACCCGGGTGTCGGCCAGCTATAACGGGTTCTTTTTTGTGACGCTCTCTCCTTGGGATGAGCGCAAAACACCGCAATTACAGATCCAGTCGATCATTAACAATCTCAATAAAAGATTGGCGGCAGAAGTTCCGGAAGCTAAGGCTTTTCTCGGTCTTCCGCCGGCTATTCCCGGACTTGGGACTTCAGGCGGGTTTTCGTTCTGGATCCAGGACAAAAGTGGCGGGTCCATTGATTTTCTGGACCAGAATGTGAAGAAATTTTTAGCGGCATGCAAGAAACGGCCGGAGTTGGCCGGGGTCACTTCAGGATTCTCTGCGACGGTCCCTCAACTGTACGCCGATGTGGACCGGGATAAAGTATTGAAACAAAGCATCGACATAGGCAGTGTTTATCAGACGCTGCAGGCTTTTCTTGGCGGCTTATATGTCAATCAGTTCAACCGTTTTGGCCGGCAGTGGAAGGTTTTTGTGCAGGCTGAGGGGGAAGACCGGATGCGTCCGGAAAGCATTAACCAATTTTATGTGCGCAATAGCCATCAGGACATGGTTCCGTTATCGAGCATAGTTACCGTTAAAAAAGTTTTTGGCACCGAGTACACCAACCGTTTTAATCTTTATCGTGCGGCGCAGATCCTTGGGAGCGCTGCGCCGGGCTATAGTTCTGGGCAGGCGCTTATCGCTCTGGAAGAAGTCGCCCGACAGACGTTGCCGCTTAATATGGGCTATGATTATAGTGATCTTTCTTTCCAGGAAAGAACCGTGGCAGGTACGGCCGGTCCTATTTTTGCGCTTTCGATCGTCGTAGTATTCCTGATCCTGGCCGCGCTTTACGAAAGCTGGTCTTTGCCCTTCTCAGTCTTGCTTTCCGTTCCCATCGCGATCTTTGGAGCTTTTGCCGGGTTGTTCATACGCCATTTTGATCTTAACATTTATTCGCAGATCGGGCTTATTATGCTGATCGGACTATCCGCCAAGAATGCCATTCTGATCGTGGAGTTTGCCAAAATGGAACATGAAAAGGGTCGTGCGATCATAGACGCGGCGCTGGAAGGGGCGAAGCTGCGCTTTCGTCCGATCCTGATGACCTCTTTCGCTTTTATTTTAGGCTGTCTGCCGCTGTGGTTTGCCAGCGGTTCCGGTTCTGTTGCCCGTCAGGTCTTGGGAACAGTGGTCATTTCCGGTATGTTGACAGCAACAATGATAGCTATTTTCATTATTCCCGCCTTGTTTGTCATTGTCGAACAGATAGCGACAAAGAAGAAATTAATTGGTGACGTCTACCAATTAAATAAAGGAAAAGGGGTTGTATGAAATTAATTGGTAGACGTCACCAATTATTATTATTGTGCGCTGTATTGGCTGGTTGCGCTATTGGGCCTAATTATCGGAAACCTGTTATTGATGTTCCGGGATCCTATCGGGGGGCTCAGAGGGATGGCTCAGCGGGAAGCTCATTGGCTTCTTTGGGAGAGCAACATTGGATCCAAGTTTTTCAAGACAGTAAATTGCAGGCATTGATCCATACGGCTTTAGAGCAGAATGATGATGCGCGTATCGCGGCTGATCACATCCTGGAAGCGCAGGCACAATTGACCGTAACCCGCAGTTATCAGCTGCCGACCCTTAATGCCGGTGCTATCGCTGGCGGGGAACGTGTCGAAAAAGTGATGGCGTCCAATCCGTATGAGCTTAGCATCAACCAGGTGAATCTTTCTTTTGGCTGGGACCTTGATTTTTGGGGAAAGTATCGACGGATGATAGAAGCGGCCAAAGCCAATCTGTTAGCCAGCCAGTGGGCGCGCCAGGCCGTGATCACTACCCTGATCGCGGATATGGCCGATGCGTATTTTCAACTGCGTGAACTAGACATGGAGCTGGAAATTTCCAGACAGACCTTTGAATCACGGCAGAACTCCCTGGCCCTTATCAAGCATTTGGCTGACCATGGCTCTGCGTCGATGCTGGATGTGCGCCAGGCTGAGCAATTAGTATATACCGCTGCTGAAAATGTCCCTGACCTGGAACGCAGGATCGCTCAACAGGAAAATTTGATCAGTATTCTTTTGGGAAATAACCCCGGGAGCGTCGAGCGCGGATGGGCGTTGACCCAACAGCCTCATGCGCCGGAGGTCCCGGCCGGAATCCCGTCCTCCCTGTTGGAACGCAGGCCGGATATAGTCCAAGCCGAGCAGCAACTGATCGCATATAACGCCCAGATCGGCGTTGCCCAGGGCGCGTATTTCCCTGATATCAGCCTGACCGCGACCGGAGGCTATCAAAGTGCAGCGTTAAGCAAACTTTTTGATGGCCCTAGTGGACTTTGGGATATCGCCGGAAATTTGACGCAGCCCATCTTTAACGCCGGGAGGATCAGGGCCGGGGTAAAATTGGCGAAGGCCAGACAGCAGGAAGCGCTGCATGTTTACCGTAAGACGATACAGCAGGCATTTCGAGAGGTATCTGACGCGCTGGTGGCTTATCAGAAGAATCAGGAATTTCGGGTCCAGCAGGAGCTTTTGACCCGATCCGCTAAGGATGCGGCACGGCTGTCCGACTTGCGCTACAAGGGCGGTACCGCCAGTTATCTGGAAGTGCTGGATAGCAATACGAGATACTACACGGCTCAACTGGAATTGGCTCAGGCTCAATTTAATGAACTGCAAGCACTGGTTACCTTGTATAAAGCGCTTGGCGGCGGTTGGGAAAAATAATGGAACTTTTGGGCTCCCGGCATTGTCTAAATAGGTGAAAGGCCGAGTTCCTAATAAGAGCATTGAGGAAACGGCACAAATCCAAAAGCAGTTTTTAAGGAAGGGGGGGGGAACTCAAATGAACTGCCGAGAAATTCAAGATATCATTCTTACCGATTATATCGATGGCCGATTAGACCAGAAGCGTAAGTGCTTTATTGATGAGCATTTGGAACATTGTCATCAATGTAAAGAATTTTTCTTCACAGTTCAGGAAAGACTTGTTATGCCTTTTAGTCAGGCAGAAAAGCAAAAAGTCCCTGCCGTTATTTGGGACCGGGTTAAGGAGGCTATCGAAGCCGGGCAAGAACAACCAAGGGTAAGTTTAATAGATGAGATCCTGGAACGCTTAAGACAGATCGTTGCCATGCCGAAACCGGTATTTGCCTTTGCCTCAGTTGTTACGCTAGTGCTGATGATCGGTATTTTACCGCAATTTTTGATGAGCAACCCGGCAGTCAAGATCGATGCCGTCGGACAAGTTGAAAGTTTAAGTTTATTGACAGGCACAGGCGGGGAAGTTCCGGCTTCTGAGAGTGTCGATCTGGGAACGCCTATCGAGAAATATTTTTTATAGTATAGCCCTGCCTGGGCTGTAGGCCCAAGTGGCGGGGTCCTAAAAGGAGAGGCTAATATGAGTATAAATTCTAATTTAACAGGGTTGATGGTTGCAGTGATGACTTTATCTGCGTCGATCGTTTACGCCGATAATGCCGGTAGCACTCCGGCAGTTACGGATCCGGTCAAGGATAAACAGGAATGTCCGGTGATGAAAGAGCATGGGATGATGAAAGAGCATGAGATGATGAAAGAGCATGAGATGATGAAAGAGCATGAGATGATGGCTCAGGTTCTTAACCTGACCGAGGATCAGCAAAAGCAGTTAAAAGACGTCCAGCAAAAACAGAAAGAAGCCACGAAGAGCACCTTTGAGGCCATCAAGACCGGCAGAGAAGCTCTTGATGCAGAGATCGTAAAGGCGACTTCGGATACGGCTAAGATCACGGATCTTCAGAATCAATTAAAAGCAGCACAAGCACAGATGGCAGACAGCCGCTTAAATAAATTGCTGGCTATTAAAAAGATCATGACGCCCGAGCAGTTCGCCGGTTACATGGCTTTGGAAAAGGAAGAAAAAATAATGAAACATGAGCACCATGGATTCGGCAGAGAATTCGGCGAACATGGGCCATGGGGCGAGCACAAGGGTATGGGAGAACATAAGGATGGGGACAATGAAGGCCCTGCCGATCGTCCCGAGGAGGATGAGAAATGAACGCAACAGATGTAAGAAGGATAGGTACAGGTTTTTTAATGCTGACTTTATGTGTTGTCTGTGGATTATCCTACGCGGATTGGGGCATAGGCGTCAGCGTGGGAGATCGGGGTTATCATCACGACGACAGGCATTTTTACCATTACT
>Ga0302320_10013982_pt1 | contig 16658 bp, 15 predicted proteins | sample Bog_T0_3_FD_202130 | JGI IMG/M metagenome (GOLD analysis project Ga0302320, IMG submission 202130) | Peat permafrost microbial communities from Stordalen Mire near Abisko, Sweden - Bog_T0_3 | ecosystem: Environmental > Terrestrial > Soil > Wetlands > Peat | place: Sweden: Abisko, Stordalen Mire... | reverse complement strand
AAATGTAGTGCAATGAAGACAACACTTCATTCAAACAGAGAGAGTATAGTTAATTGTTTGTACCATTATATGTACACAACTATCCATCAAATAATACCCTTATGTAGGCAAAGGTACCATCAATGTTCTCCCCTTATTTAGTAGTTGTATCAACTCACTATAACTAAAAACAAATGACCTTAAGAGTATATTTCCATTATCCTTAAAATGAGTTTTTACAAGTGCTCTGGATGTAATTACAGTTCTCCATATATAACTCCTATAAAGAAACACATTGACAGGAAGATTAAATGTTCGAGAGAGGTACTGAGCATACTAACAGTCGCTGCCGAAATTCAATGTGAGTACTGCGGGAATTACTTCAGTTTCATGAGTGGAAAGGCAAAGCATATGTCAACATGTAAAGAAAAGGAAAAGGTGGACACGGAAGCAAGAACACAACGTATAAAAGATCAGAGAATCAAGGACCTAGAACTGGAGAATAATCGTTTGAAGAACAGTTCTAAGACTATCAACAATACAACTAACAATAACAACAATAACAATACCAATACCATGATCAATAACAATACAGTCAATTACATTACCATCAAACTGACTCCCTACAACGATCCCAACATGGAAGGTATGCAACCGTACTTAGAAGCTGCCCTAAGGAAGACGTTCTTGTCTGTACCTAATCTGATAGAGAGCGTTCACTTTAACAAGAAGTATCCAGAGAACCATAACATATGCATCACTAATAAGCGTACTAATGACGCAAAGGTATTCGACGGTCAACGATGGAGGACTATCAAGAAAGACTCTCTGTTTACTGAGATAGTAGGTAGTTTCGAACGTGAACTGACCAGCTACGCAGAGGAGAAAGGCAAAATGGCCTACATCGAAAACTACGATAAGGCTAAGAAGCGTGGTAATGGAGAGAAAGACCTAACAGAAGAAGTCCACAACGTGATCTACGACAACAACGAAATGGTCAATACTAAGTCTGGCGAAGTCGAGAAATTGATACCGAAGTCCAATGCAAAGCCTGTACCAGTGGAACACGACACAGAGTCGGAATCCGAAGACGAGCCAGAGTCCGAACCTGACACAAAACCTCCAGACCAATTCGAAGAACTACAAAAAATCATGCATGACCCTGACCCATTTTCAGACTCAGAGCCTGAGTCAGAGTAACTGGACCAAGAAATCAGTCCAGTAACGATAACAACACGTCTACGTGGCATCTATCTTTATGATCACACCAACAGCCCATATTTTTACCTCTGAGTTCGCTCAGGTTATAGTTTGGGTCACCCTCGATCTTACTAGTTATATAATCACGATAGAGTTCCAGAGACTCGTCCAAAGTATACTTCTTTAGTGGGTATGGATTGGCCCACTTTGACCCTGGATAGTGAAATATTTCTTTGTCGATGAAGATCCTTCCGTGGCGTCCGACGTAGACGTTATTTGGGTCCAGTAGCCATTTTTCGAGGGTAACGTCTGGGCCATGAAGTTTTCTCAAGTTGCCCACTTTGACACAGGTTCTGCTCGCCACCGCAGTTGCAGAGGTTTTCAGTATACAATGAATCAAAATGTCCTTGGGAAGACTTGATAGTATACTGGCTGCTTCTTCGCTCATTTTGTGCCACACCGCAGTTGCCTTTACCTAAGGTTCTGAAAATTAAAAATCTCTAAAGGCTAGTTGGGTGTTTACAACGTAAACCAACCTGGGCGACGGAGTCTTCTCCTTCGCAATGGAACAACTCAATTACTCCGCCACGTACAACTATAAGACTCTGATGTGCAGAAGTTGGATGAGATTCGGTTCATGTACATATGGCGAATGTTGCACATATGCACATGGACAGCAAGATCTGTTGCTGTTTGGTGAGTACGATCAGAAAATGACCAGAAGATCTAGGTCGCGATCAAGGTCAAAACAGGGTCACAAAAACGACGCTGAAAGTTACGATCTATACTGGAAGAATATCCACTTGCTAATCCTGCGAGAGAACGACAACGAGCAGAGATATCTGGCGAGCCAGGCCAGGTATATCGGCTTGTACTAAACTCAGACCTTAACACTCAGACCTTAACACATATCAATTTGAAGCTTGCAACTTTTGACTTATTGTAGATTACATGTATGGAATCGTACTCCATACGGTCTAGACATACGTTAGAGGGGGCCTTAATGAATACGTAACAGGCCAATTTCTTCTCTTTGATGGTCTGGACCAGCTTCCATATTTCGACGTCATTTAGTTTTAGAACGACAGACTCCTTCTTTTTATAGCTAGGTCCTTCCCAAGGGACATCGAAATAGATGATATCTTGCTTCAACGTTTCGTAAACGTCAAGGTAGTTCTGACAGAACAGATTGACGTTTTGGCAGTTGAACTGCTTGCAATTTTGGACGAGCAGATCAAAGTTCTCTTGAAGTATTTCGATACCGTTTATCATCTTGAAGTACTTTGAAAACCTAATAAGGTCACCTCCCATGCATGCCGTTGCGTCTGTTAGTACCTTACTTAGTAAATTGGCAGACTCCTTTTCGTAATACTCGATGAAGTTCTCGATAAGGTATATGATCTGGGAGGACTCATAAGGCCTCGTTATACTGAAGCTACCTTCTTCATTCAATTTAAAGTCCTTCAGGTTCAGATTGTCAATCTTCTTCATCTGAACTACGTAGACTGTGTAGTCTGCGTCAGACTACGTCAGGCTATTTTTTAATTGTGTAGGTTCAGGTAGGTTCAGCGAATGTAAAACCCTACACAACTGCTAAATTTTGGAACCACGACGTTTGGAACCACGACGTTTGGAACCACGACGTTTGGAACCACGACGTTTGGAACCACGACGTTTGGAACCACGACGTTTTTTGGGTAGTTTTCTACTTCCAAACCCCTTGGCTCTGCACAAAGGACATTTCTTCATTCCCATTGTTACATACCATTGTTGTATGCACGGTCTGTGGAAAATATGAAACACGGTGTTCGTTGTTGAACCAGCTGGGTGTTCAAGAAGATTATTGAGATTGTCGCTAAGTTCAAGGTCAAGTTTATGATTATTAGGGTCATCTTCGCTCATTTCAGGGCTCTGATTTAACGGAACTGTGCACATAGAACACTTATCGTTATTTTGAACGGCGCGTACTGCTTCTTCAGTCGTAGGTACTTTCCAATTTTTATGGTATCCGGGAATTGGAAGCTGGGGAGGCTGGTGTGGAGGTGGGAGAGAAAGGTTCAAAGGAAATATAACAGGTACCCCTGTCGACAGATCTTCTCGTAAAACCTCCAAAAATTCTCCTTGTGCGACTACCTCTCCAGCGTCGTTCCTAATTCTGATCTGTAATGCATCATATGCGTCCAAAGAGGGTGCGTAATACCCTCCATTTGCCGACGCTTTTATATCGGCGTATTCTTTATCTACGTGTTGTTGTTTGTTTGCAAACACTTCGTCAGGACCATACCATACGTAGTCGAAATGGTTCATCATTTCATATATGATCTCTTTGATTCCATTTTCGTTCAATGTGCCGACTTTAAAGAGGCTGGAAGCTTCCACCCCTTCCTCTAACCTTTTCCCATCCCAGTCAAGTAATTCTACTAAAAACGGCATTTAACTAATGCCAATAAATTACTCTAGTTGGCTAAATTTCGTGTAAAAATAAGTGGATTGGCGAAACTTAGTGACCGGTCCGGAACGCACACTGACTTCCCGACATTGGGGTTCATCATACCTTTATCCATTTCGGTTCTGGGTTCTACGTAGCTTCCACCATATACACGACCTGGGTTATTACCGCCAGTGTTACTGATGGTTTGGCCTGGTACGAAGTTGCCGGAGTAACACAAACCAGAAAAGTCGGCACTAGATCTGGCAACGGATGAGGATCCAAGGGCAATCATTGGATTGACTTCTTCTCTTGAATCGAGACTCATGTTGTAAACAACCTCCGCATTAGCATTGACCCTAGGGCCTTTGAATTGCTCATATACGTCTATCCCACTGGGTATTCCGCTTGTCCAATCGACTACTTCGATCGACTTGGGATCCACCAGGTAGTTCCCTCCTTCAAAGAAGTTCTTGTATTGATCGTCTCTCTTGTTGGTCATCGTACTGAAACTGTCAGGTTCTTCCATACATTCAAAGCTTGGAATGGGGTTATTTGGGTTAGTCGTGTACTGACTCAAGGGGTTATTGTGAAGTTGCTCGACTTGATAACCCGCAATTTGTCTGTCATCCACGCCAAAGCTTCTGTAAGGATTGCCAGTAGGTACTGCAAATATTCGATTGGTTTGATACTTGGATGCGTCAGGGAGGGCCTGAAGTAAAGACCCAGGACCATTCAGTATTTGATCGGACATAATTACTTTGCCGCGATCAAACTTACCAATGGCAAGATCTGGGTCAAGCAGTAGATTTGTTCTACCGGGTCCAGGGAAGTAGTTGATGACTTCAGTGGCAGATCTAAGCGAATAATTCGAATACCCACCCCCTACGTTCTTAGGCATTCCAGTGGAAGACATTATTTATAATAGACCCCTAAATTTATCGGCAGAACAGTCGGCGTCAACGACTGGATTCCAAAAATTTGATCAGCCTAGCACGGAGTACCCAATTTGACTAAAATGGTCTCTGTCCCGGAACACCTCAAAGCGTTCGTTAAGGTTAAAATCACCAAAAGCGGCTCATTTGACATCCACACCTACACAGTGGTTCAAACTGACTTAGATGGAAAGGTACCTATTGTTAGCAGAGGTCTAATACTTGACGATAACACTTACACAAAGTATCCAGAGCTCATCACCCTGATCCCGCGTGGTCTTTCAGTAGTATTCCTCGACGGAGTGGAGGTCTGTCGTCTCGACGGACTTGAAAAGTTTGACGGTTCTTGTCCATTGGATGACGATAACGACTTTTCAGGAAATATCTTCAAGCAGAACGTTTCAGACATCACCAAATGGGCCAACATGAAGGTCGAGTTCTTGGAAAAAGCCAATGGCAAGATGGCTATATTCAAGGTCTTTGAGGTCAGTGGGAAGTACTTTATTCTAGGTGGTTCAAAGAACGTCCATGTGGTAGTTGGCATTTACGAAACCCCCAACGGAACTGACCTTCATCACCAGATCATCAAAACCTTCCAAAACGACATCGCCGGAAGGGACATAGTCGATTTATTGGGTTCTACTATCGTCGGGGAGTACGTGGATGGCCAACATATAATCTTTACGGCGAATCCTTACCTTGTGTACTTCTCAGGTCCTCTGGCCAACGTAAAGCGACTAATCCCAGACCAAACCACTTTACCAACTACTGAACAGCTACAGTATATCAGGAACCTTGAGAACACTGAAGGTGCGGTTATAGTGTATACCAACCTGGACACAGGGACTATATTTCGCCAAAAACACAAGTCCATTTGGTACATACTGATCAGGGTGATGAGAGAAGGTCTTCGTCACTATACCAAACGAACAGAGGCCGTCGTCTTGGTGTCCAAAGTAAGTAGAATATTTAAAAAACGGTCTGACGAATTCTTGTCGTTGACCGACGACCAACTGGCGAAGTGGGAGGAGATTCTAAGGAATTTTGTCGGGTTTATCATCCAAAGCAAGTACGACTTTTCGGATTTGGACATGAAACAGGTGGGTGTTGGACAGATCTTCCATGAATTTAGTAATAACGCACTCGAAATGCCAGATAGACCAATTGACCCTGTAGATACCACCACAGACTACGGACAAACTCTTGAAACCCCACAATTGGCCGATTACGTAAGGATCCTGTTTGACAAGGGATATAAAATGTGCATTATTATGCGTGGTCCTACGGGATCAGGTAAAACCTATACCCTCAAAAAGTTGTTTGACGAGTCTGTTCCATCCTCGTCTGTGGTACGTATTTTTTCCACGGACGACCTTTTCATGACCAATGGGGTATACCAGTTTGATCCCACCAGACTGGCTGCTCTTCACAATAAGAATTTTGAGAACTTCAGCAATGCGGTGGTAAATAACGCCCAGGTAGTCTGTGTAGACAATACCAATATACTATCTTACGAGTACGGCAGATACATCGAATTGGGTCGTAATCATGGGTATGTTACTGTTGTCCTACAGTGCAAAAAGCTTGCACTTAAGGACTACGTGGCGCGATCAACTCATAATGTCACCATAGACTCTATCAGAGCTAGAGCTAATAAGTATGTCTTTACGTACCCTATATACTACGGAGTATTCTTCAAGGAAGACGTAGTTGCGAACTTATTGAAAGAGTGCGGGATTGACTACGTACCAGTCCAACGTACTATCCTTCACGTTACAATGTTCTATGGCCGAGAACAGGTCCATTCACTAGCCTGCAGGTCCATCGCAGTAGGTAAAGAGTACACCGTTCGGGTGGACTCCTTATGTACAAGTAAAGCAGGCAAGTTTCTTAAGGTGTCAATGGACGACTTCGTGCGCGGGGGTCTGCATATCACACTAGAAACAAACCAAGGTTTCAAACCAGTCGACGTTGGGCTTCATCAGGCTGACGTATCAGTGGTCATCGGAAAAGAACTGGGTGGTATTTTCGGTCCTATCTACTGAGTTTTTGAGTGACCTAGACGTAATAGCCTACTTAACTTTATTGGGAATCCTACCCTATGTACAAACCTCAAGCAAACTAGCCAATCTAAGTCTAGACCTATTTTGTACTGTTCTGCTGCTGGTTACAACACCAATAAAAATCTGCTGGTGTCCGCATAGTTGCTAAATTCCTAATTCGATTACATATTTTTCTGGTATTTCAAGTGTATTGTCAATCCAGTCAATGACGTCACTTAGAATAATTGAAATACCCTTTACGAAGTTATCTCCGTCTTTAATTCTTTGAATTTTTGCTATACCTGGACATTCCATTAAAATATCTATCAACGAAGGTATATAAAGCTTGGGTTGTGAAAACTGTAGCATAAATTTTAAATATTCTTCTATAAAAATTGTATGTTTGACAATAATTGTTGGTTCATCTGTTTTGTACTTGAGTATCAAATGAATCAGAAAACTATAACTTGAACTATGTCTGAAGTCAATTTCTTTGTTAAGTATTTCACAGTACGTATCTGTAAATACGACTTGTTTTGATATTTCTCGGAATATATTTCTAAATCGTTTAGGTACTTGAATATTTTCACATATCCAATGTGAAATTTTACGAATATTAAAAAGTTTAGCACGGGCCGATACGCCATTTGTTGTCTTGAATGTATTTTTAATACCATCTACTTTGTTAAATGCTTGTGTTATCAATGAATTTTCAAATATTTCGTCATTTATTATATCTTTATACCCGTTTGAAATTCTGAATTTTTTATACAGTTCGAATATTTCGTGAACTGACAATTTAATCTCACTTTCATTGATATTCTTCACTACGAAGTCGATTAAGAAATTATAACAAACCGCTTTTTTAATAGTATGTAATTTTAGATTGAGGTCTTGCATACTGTTTAACTGAATAGTGACCGTTTCTGCATTCGTTTCATTTATGACGGTTATCTTACTTTTAAGTTCATCCTTCAATCGCTCTATTTCAAAAATCAATTTGTTATTTTCAAGTTTTAACGTGTTATTCTCATTTTTGAGATCGTCAAATTTCGTAGAATCATTTTTGGATAGCTCTAGTCTGAGTTTTACGTTGTCTAATTCCAGAGCGTTTATTTCGTCGATAAGATCGTCATGTTCTCCAGATTCTACTTTGTTTTTAACCAACTGAACAAGTTTGTCAAGGTCATATATTGTAAAGTCTTTATCTAGTCTAAATAATTCAGTTTGTGCTTCTTCTCTACCATAGTAGACTTTTTGCAACCTTCGCTTTACCATCTCTTGAGATCTAAAAAGTTTTCTCTCAATTTCGCGATTATAGATAGATTCGTAAACGTATTCAAATGTAAAGTCAGATCTTATATCATGTTTATGATCATCCAGACGTTGTTTCATGTTATTAGTATAACCAGCTTTTACTATTATAGTTCCATCTTTACAGTATTCTGCTATTCCAACGTATACAATTGGTTTTTTGTGAAAATTGGTAAGAAAATTTTGCTCTTTTTGTTGAATGATATTATCCTTAATTTGAAGCTTCGACTGAAGTTCGGCAGTTTGTTCAGTAACCAGTTCCATAATAAGGTCTTCTAGTTTGATATAGTAGTCGTGTATTTGATCTGCTTTGTCGGTCTTAGACTTTAGACAGAGCTTTTTGAAACAATTAATGGTCATCACAATGGACTCCTTATTGTGACCTCCGCGGGTTTCTTGCTCTCCTTCAACAGGGTTAGTTTTTGCTTTGCCGTCCTGCAAAGCAAAGTTTTCAATTTTGTAATCGACGTTTTCTTTGAAATTAGTTGTCAAGCAGCGCTTACAGTCGTTGATACGATTATACCCCATCCATTTCCATATAAGGTCTAGATAGACAACAAAGTCCAATTTAGGATTGTAATTCAAGTAGCAATACATTCCACCGACCAAGAGTTGTTCCTCATCGGTGGTAAAAGAGTCCCGTATCCTTTGAATGATCTTAGATCCATAGTTACCAGTAAGTCTGGTTAAAGGGTTCTTCTCCACTAGCGCCACGATATCAAGGATCTCCCTCTTGCCGGTCGTTGTCATTATTTGCTTCTCCATGTAATTATTTCCTTAAGGTCTTTTATTTTTACAAAAACGATTATTTATGCTTTAAGCGTTGCCCATAAACTGGAATCTGCTGGTATCAGCAAAACCGGGTCTAGAGGCATCTCCTGCATATGAAAATGCGGTCGTATCCTTAGTCGTAGTGGGTACGGTATCCTCAAAAGTCCAAAATTTCGTGCCGTCCCTTGACCTTTCAGAATTTCCTGTGAAAGAAAATTCGGTTGTCTGTTTTGTAGTTGTATTTGGGGAGTCAATAAACGTGTAAAATGTATACCCATCCTTTGACCTTTCAGAATTACCTTCGTATGCGAAGCTAGTAGTTTCTTTCGTTGTTACTCGGGTGGTATCCACAGCAGTCCAAAAGGCGGATCCCTGCTTTTCAGCCGATAAGTTCAATTGCATTACGTTCTGAGGATTTACTGTACCTCTGTCGGTTTCGTTGACGTACCAATTGGCCATGATGTTCCCGTGACCGTAGGCCGCCCTTTCTGGGTTACCAATGGGCTGAGAATTGCAGTCCGACCTACTTCTGATGTTATTGTCCTGGGACATCCACGTTTCGCTGCGGGTGCCTGTTTGGGGGATTTGGGACCCCAGTGGGCCTTGGCCGATGGATACTTCTTCATTGACACACAGAGACTGATCGTTATTCTGATTGGCTCCAAACCTCTTTTGGTTGTTCTTGTACTCCAGGTTACCCAGACCATAACTGATCTGTTCTCTTGCTGCGTTATTGGGTTTGAAGTCGACTTCATACTGAGGAAGGTTATAGTCAAGATTGCCCTGAAACCCTACTTTGGTAGTCATAGTGGGGTATCTGGTTTGATCCCAGAACGAATTGGGTTTGTTCTTGGAAACACCAGGTGCAGTTTTCTCTCCACTTACTCCGATACCAGGGTATGCGGTAGGGAGACCAGTGCTGAAGAATTTACCCGAAATGACCTGACCAGGTAGTTGATTTGCCTTGTAGTCGCTGACGTTGTTCGGGAGAATTCTGGTGAATTCGTGGAACCCTCCAGAGGCTGGAATGCTAGGGTCGATATTTAGACCAGGTCCAACCATTTCGGGTTCAACTGGGCGCAGATCATTGCGAATGTTTGACAGATTTTGGCTGTATCTGTCCATATCTGGTCTAAACAGAGGTTGGCCATAGACCCACCCAGTTTGTTGTTCGGCAGGACTGAACATTGGACCGACTTCTCTCTTGTGAAGGTAGGTATCGTCATTACCTGTGAAAGTGGCAAGTTGAGTTTGCAATGGAGTAGAATAGTCAAACCCGCTGTTAATTCCGGTAATATTACCAGGTACATTGGACCCATCGATGTAGGAACCTGCCGCAACCCCAGTACCTGCCATGTTTTGTTTGGTGCTATTCCCTTTGTAGAACGGTACCATGTTGTTGTGGACGAAATCTGTCAAAGGTCGATCCTGGAGGTCCAACAGTAGTTCACTTGCGGGGTCGTTGGATGGTATAAAGTTGGAGAACCCTTCTTCGTATCCGATACCGCCCCCTCCATTGGAAGTAAGGTGATGGGCGTGTTTCTTCTCCTTTTTGGTACTCGAAATGGCGACAGAGTTAGCAGGAAGACCGCTCAATATACGTTGTTGATGCTTGACGTAATCTGGCGAGTAAAGGGGATATGTATCACCAGTCGCGACTTGATACCCGAAATTGTTATTTTGAGCCAGCTGTTGTTGGTACTTGAATTGTCTAAGATGCTCAGGTAGTTGCTGTTGGTTGTTCTGTTCAAAGTTGTTTTCCCTTTGACGTTGATTCTGCAAATATCCATTGGCTGAGACCCCTGCTAAGATGCCCAATTCGGCCATTTACTTAGACCAATCATTATATTTTGGATGTTTGACTCGAGTTTATTGGTCAGGTTTGGCAGGTTTGACAGGTTTAGCAGGTTTGTCCGGGTTGTTAGGGTTATTGATCAGTGCAAAAAGGCCTACGGCCCAATTGCACAGGTGGATTTACGCCACCGCCGGCGACCCCCCTCGTGACAAATTTTGGGTCGGAGGGTCCATCTCGGAGGGGTGCGCAGAGCCTTTACGGGGCGGTCCCATTGGAAAGCCCGGTAAAATTCGCGCATGTCCGGTCGTAATCAATTGATTAATGCTAGACATGCTCTTTAAAGTATTATTATCTCTCTATAAATTATAAATGGCAACGATTCCATTAACTACTAAAGCAATTTTATCAACTACTTTTATTAACGCTTTTGATTTATGTAACGGAAGACTTACTTTGACTAGTGGCACACCAGTTACTACAACTGATGTTACTGCAGCAACAACTGTTTATTGGACTCCTTACAAAGGTTCTTATGTCGCTATTTACAATGGGACTCAATGGCTTACTTACCAATTTAGTCAGTTAAGTTTGGCACTTACTGGTACATCTACATGTATAGATATTTTTATAAGTATATCAGGTGGAGTACCAGTTTTAAGTCTATTGACATGGGGTAGTACTACTACACGAGCAACTGGACTAGTCCTTCAAAATGGAGTATATGTACTGTCAGGTACAACAACAAAAAGATACCTCGGAACTATCTATATGAATGGTTCCAGTCAAACTAGTGATTCTATAGGAGGTCGTTATGTATGGAATTATTACAATCGAATCGAGAAATCGATGAGTTATTATACGCCCATTTCTTCGTGGGTATGCCCTGCTAGTCAGGGAATACGACAAGCAAATGCATCGAGTCTATTTCAATTAAATTATGCGATAGGAGTCATAGAAGATATGACAAAGGCGCAAATTACTCTCGTGTATAATTCTGCATCGGCACAGTATTCTTTTGGGTTTGGACTAAATTCTACTACAACTTATGCGGGAGCAAGTACTATCTCTTATATAAGCACTACATCTTCGGGGCAATTTACGGCAAGTGTGTTTTTTATGGGGTATTCTTCTGGTGGTTTGAACAGTTTATCTTGGAACGAGGCTACAGGAACAACAAATACCCAGACAATTTACGGAGTAAGCTCTACGACGAATTTCATACAATCTGGCATGGCAGGAACGATTTTGTGTTAAAACGCCGACTTCTTAGGCATTTTGAAGAGCATGTTGGTCATTAATCACTTTTCACGATTACGACGTCCGCAAATTTTGCCGAGGGCGTCCTACAGTACGAACTGGCCTACGGCCCTACAGGTACAATTGCACCGGATACTTCCAGTGATTTTTCTAAAACCTCTCAGAAATTTGGGACCATGGTGGTCATTAATCAATTGATTAATGGACGAGGTCTGCGTAAATTTCGCCGGGTGCGTAAAACACAGTGATACTGGCAAACTAAAAATTTTAATACCCTAAGAGAAATGTTCACACCTGCGTCAAATGTCTTTATCACGCCCAACTCCGAATGCTTTGAAGGTACTGGAAGCTGACCTATTTAGTCTGTGGGCTACTAGAAAGACCGGTGCTAATTACGCTAGCTACAATGCGGGAGAACTGGGCCTCCCGAGTTTTCAGACCGAACTTCGCCAAAAACACGCAAACTACATCAAACAGCTAAAGGAAGCCAGGCAAATTGGGTCTATTTCAACCCACCCTACTGACTGGGAAATTACTACAGTGATGACAGCTACTGATAAGTTGTCGAGCTATGGTTTTCATCGCCTTACAAGGCAACTTGGCGAGTCAATTTCGCCTCCGAAGTTTAGGGAGTTCTTACTCCAGAACACGTCGACGACAGGTCAATTTGGAGAGGTGATAGACCAGCTAGAATGTGGGATAGAAATGTCACAAAGTGGCACGATGATAAAAAGATTGAGATCGTTTCAGAGCTGTCAGAAGCGCACAATGCATGGTGGATCCACGTCAAAAATGTGGGAGAAATTCAGAACTTTGGACACGACCTACGTACTACAATTGCAATTTTTCACGCAGTGTACGACTCTTTTGAACAGTGTCCATCCTTGTGAATAACTACTGGCCACCGGCCACCAATCCAATATCATGGTCGTAATTATTTTCGCGTATACAATTAAATGAGTTCAAGGACAAGTCCTGGGAAAATACGCGTTAGAGACTCTGTTAGTACTAAAATAAACAGAGGTACTGAAGGAAAACTTGGCAAGTTCATTGACAAAACTGGTAATAACATGTACGTTCTTGAAGTAGATGGGAAGGAGTACAAGTTTTGGGCCAAAGACCTGGAACTTTCGGACGAACAGAAGTTGAGATATAACAAGGTCAAATCGTCGTCTACAACGACAACCGCCGCTCCAAGGCCTAAAACACCAAGTCCGCAAAGATCGCCAAGCTCAACGTCAGGTCATTGGCCAAGTGGTGAGTTCATTGCGGAACAGTTTCTTTGGAAACTTCAGAAGGAGGATCCTAAAGTTGCCCAAAAGGCCCTTGATATAGTCTGCAAAAGGAGAACAAGCTCTCCAAGGACAAGTCCCCCAAAAACAAGGACTAGTCCTCCAAAACCTACTGTTACGAGACGTAGAAGCACACCATCCCCAACAAGGTGCAAATCTGACGAAGAGATCAGTGCGAAAACTGGAAGATGTATTAAGAAGTGCAAGCCAGGTCAGTTCAGAAACCCCTCTACAAACAGGTGCTTCAACGGACCAAAACAAAGGTCTCCAAAACCAGTATCTATTCTAAAGCGCAACTCACCTCCCAAACACTACTCTCCGCCAAAACACTACTCTCCAAGACCTACTCAAGACGATGACCTGTTAGACTCTACTGAAATATCGGAGCCATTCAAACCTCTAGAATCACCTGAACGAGTCAGGATGAGAACGGAGACGGTCAATGAACCAGGCGAAGGGGAAGTAGCACTGTAACCACCTGCTGTCGCCAATCGCCAGTCGCACAAAGTCTAAGTGATAGCTACTTAGACTTAGGGCACTTGCCGTAATTTACTGTTCTTCTAGACTCACCACCCACTTCTTTTCTTTGGCAGACCAAACCAGTACTGCCCCATCGTCAAGGCCGTCAAGGTTGACGTCTCCCAGTTCCGAAACCTTTGATGCACCCTTTCCCCTTGGACCCTGAATACCAGGAGGCCCATCGGCGCCATCTGCCCCAGGAGGACCGGTGTCACCTTTGGGTCCCTTTACTCCCGAAGCAGCAGGGGGAGCAGACGAGAGTGTCTGAAGGTATTTCTCGACAACGTCAAGCCTTTGAATAAGAGTAGAAACGACAGCTTCCAGTTCCGAAGAACCAGTAGCGCCGGCGCTTCTGCGCAGTAGTTTAAGAAGATCAACTCCGTGTTCGTCTTCTAGAATTTTGATGCCTCTAACCTTGAGAAGGGTGCAGTTTTCTCCCTTGAGGGCCTGGAAATTTCCCGGACTGCTGGTCCCTGTGACAGCTGGTGGCATTTATTAGTTGACGTGGTTTTTTTTGGTCTTGGTGAACGACCAAATGCTTTCAAAAACCAGAACCAAACCCAGACTCTTCGGCCGGGATTGTCCCAGTAACGTTGACCGAAAAGTCCACGTCACGCGACAGACCAATGGCCTCGAAGTTTAAGATCAGTTTGTTGAGGGATCCCAGTGGCAGTGTCCACGACTTGCTCTCTTTGTCGAACGACGCCGATCCGGAGTCCTTGATGGCTAGCATGTAGTCATACGTCTTACCTGATACCCTAATGCGATTGTCGTCTAAGTTGACGATATCCATCTTTAGTCCAGTCTTTCCTTTTGCCTTGGAAACAACTACAGTGTCTTCCCCATACTCTTTGGGTGGCGGAGGTGCAGTAACCCCCAGGCGTTCGTGAATGAGTCTCTGTTGAATTTCGACAAGACCCTTTAGGTCCTTTTTGAAATCTTTGATTAGGGTCTTGATTTCCGCCAGGGACTCCTTGATGTCGTCTAGGTCGTGAGGCATTGTTGAGGTTGGCGGACCGGATCATACAGGGCCTAAGGCTAAATTTTTTATACATTTCAATAAATAAAATATTGATAATTTATAAATCAAATGAAATCGCGAAGATCACGAAGATTAAGAAGATTATATAAAAAAAGATCTCTGAAAAATAAACCATGGACAGCTGAAGACAACGTAAATGTTTATCTAAATGGTGGTCTAGGTCATTCGATGATTTTGAAACTTAGTAAAAAGAAACAATTGAAAGTTATTAATGATGCAATAAAAAGTAGATTTCATGATAAAAAATTTTTAAAAATTGCAAAATCTGATATACGATTTTTGATGAGGTCGATGACTAAAAGTCGAAGCCGAAGCCGAAGCCGAAGCCGAAGCCGAAGCCGAAGACGAAGCCGAAGGTTTGGTAATCGCACGCGTCCAGAACCGCGTCCAGAACCGCTTTCTCCGCGTCCAGAACCGCTTTCTCCGCGTCCTCCGCGTGAAGATCTAAATGCAGGTCTAACGCCGAAACAAAAAAGAGATTTTGATAATAGTGTCAAAAGAGTTAGTCGTTCCCTCAAAAAACCATATACTATCTTTGGCAGATTGCAAAGGTTTATGAGATCAAAAAAGAACAACGACGGCCTTGCGTGACCATGTATACCTACGGATCTGTGACTATGTTGTGTTCTTTGTAGTATATTGCCTTAGGGTCTTCGATGTTTAGTATGTTCTTGAACTGGTCTTCTATGACTCCCTTCTTTGCAATGTTGTCAAACCAGAGTTCTATCCTATAGAGGACCTTAAACTCCACGTTACCTGTATATTCGTTCCTCTTTGGGGCTGAGCTGTCAACTACCCTAATACCAGTGACGCTTTGATCTATGACGCACCCGACACACGCAATTAGGATATCGATCCAATTGGAGTCCAATTCTTTGAGAGAGTCCTTTTTGCCGAACTTCCTCTTAGAGAACTCAGCTCCATACTTGTTCAAAGGGTCCTCCCACTTAGGGAGTATACCCTTCTTGAAGACGCTAATGGACGAGATTTCTTTGTTACCGGAAACACACTTCATGATGGGTCGATGAACTCCGTTGTTGAACAACCTACTAGGACTGGGGTAGTTATTGAAAATTTGCCAAAAGTGGAGAACGTCTTTGAATTCGCAGATTTTCCTAGTACTAGCCTCATACGTTTCACTGTCGCTTTTGGTGTGGTCATACATAACCCAGTTGTGTTTTAGTGGATAGTCAGGAGGTCTAGGCAGGGTCATTACATGACTGCCGTCACCAGACGAATCATCGTCGTCGGTGTAATTGTTTTCATGATCGCTCATTTAGATCTAATCAGTTTCTTCTTTAAGGACGTTAACGCTTCAAATTGGGCTCATTGTAGAGGCCTTCGGCGCAGTTTGTCAGGATTGGCAGGTTTGTCAGGATTGGCAGGTTTGTGAGGCTCACCAGATAGTGCAAAAAGGCCTACGGCCCCTATGGCACACGCCGATAAACCCTTTTTTGAAGGACCAATCGGCAAAAAGTCCACGAAAAAGGGTTTAGAGCCGTCTTGCGGGTGCGCAGTGGGTACAACCTGTCACAGTCCGCCACAGTCCCCCACAGGGATAATTATCGACGATATCAGTAAATGAAGATCGCCGAAGTTAGCGACTCCACCTTCATCAAAGCAATTGGACCCAAAATAGACAAGGGATTTCAAGGCGACGTACATGAGTTTTATAATGAGTACGCCGTGGTAAAGATATGGAGAAAAACGCCAATTCAGGAGATCAATAACGAAATCGCTAACTCCATATTGGCCAGTAAATACCACTGTGCACCGAAGGTATTCGCCTATAGAACGATAGGAACAAAAACGTACTTGGTCATGGAAAAGATCAGGCCAATCAAACTAACCCCTAAGGATTATGATGACGTTGTCGAACTGTTCGATACGTTAATATCCATACGTCTCGTTAATTACGATGGTTCTTTCGGAAGAACCCATAGCAATAAACTAGTTCTGTTCGACTATGGCGTGTCGAAGGTCTTTGGGACCCAAAAAGAGGCGACAAGGGAGTACTGTGATTTCTTTGAGACCTTCAGAGATTTTCACAACGTAGACGAAGATTTACTGGACGAATTCTGCGA